>Ga0070699_100003579_pt1 | contig 13739 bp, 17 predicted proteins | sample KBSK1503metaG_FD_65473 | JGI IMG/M metagenome (GOLD analysis project Ga0070699, IMG submission 65473) | Corn, switchgrass and miscanthus rhizosphere microbial communities from Kellogg Biological Station, Michigan, USA - KBS K1-50-3 metaG | ecosystem: Host-associated > Plants > Roots >...
GGCGCCGGCGCGCTTGAACGCGAGCAGGCTCTCCATCATCGTCCGGTCGTGGTCCAGCCAGCCGTTGCGCACCGCTGCCATGATCATCGCGTATTCGCCCGAGACCTGATAGACGAAGGTCGGCACGCCGAAGCGCTCGCGCACGCGCCGCACGATGTCGAGATACGGCATGCCCGGCTTCACCATCACCATGTCGGCGCCTTCGAGCAGGTCGAGCTCCACCTCGCGCAGCGCCTCGTCGGTATTGGCCGGGTCCATCTGGTAGGTGCGCTTGTCGCCGATCAGCGTCGCCGCCGAGCCGACCGCGTCGCGGAACGGGCCGTAGAAGGCCGAGGCATATTTGGCCGCATAAGCCATGATCGAGACGTCGGCGAAGCCGGCGCGATCGAGGCCCGTGCGGATCGCCGCGACGCGCCCGTCCATCATGTCAGAAGGCGCGATAATGTCGCAGCCGGCCTCGGCCTCGACCAACGCCTGCTGCACCAGGACCTCCACGGTCTCGTCGTTGAGTATGACGCCGTCGCGCAGCAGGCCGTCATGGCTGTGGCTGGTATAGGGATCGAGGGCGACGTCACAGAGCACCCCGACCTCCGGCACCGCCCGCTTGATGGCTCTTATAGCACGACACACCAGATTGTCCGGATTGAGCGCCTCGCTGCCGTCCTGGTCGCGCCGTTTCGGGTCGGTATGGGGAAAAAGCGCGAGGCATGGAATGGCGAGTTTGGCGGCGCGCTCGGCCTCGCGCACGGCCTCGTCGACCGAGAGCCGCTCGACGCCCGGCATGGAGTCAACCGGCACGCGCGTCTTCGACCCGTCGATGAGGAAGAGCGGCCAGATCAGGTCATGCGTGGTCAAGGCGTGCTCGCGCACCAGGCGCCGTGCCCACTCCGCCTTGCGGTTGCGGCGCGGTCGCTTGGCGAGATCGAGTCGGGGCTTGCGCTTGATCTTGGCCTCGACCGGGGCGAGGCGGGCTTCGATCGGACGGCCGTATTTGATGGCCATTGGGGCGCTCCGGATGAAGACGGCTCTTTTTAGCCCCTCCGCGACAGGCCCGCCAGCGGGGCTGCCGTCGCGGACGAGCTATCATTCCGCCGTTGCGCCCGCGAGTTTAACCAGCTCCGCCCATTTCGGCAGCTCGCTTCGCATGAACGCGGCGAAATCCTGCGGCGTGCCGGCCTTCGCGATGGCGCTGAAGCGGATCAAATTCTCCTTCATTTCAGCCGACCGCTGAGCTTCGCGTAGAGCGCGGGCGCGACGGCGAGCGAGCCGGACGATCCGAACAGCAGCGTGTAGCCGTCCGCCTCGGCGCTCGCCGCTGCCTTCGAACCGAGCGTCGAACCCGCGCCAGGCCGATTTTCGACCACGACCTCCTGGGCGAGCCTGGTCGACAATCCGTGCGCAACCAGTCGTGCCATGGTGTCGATCGGGCCACCCGGCGGAAACGGCACGATCATCTTGATCACGCGGTTCGGATAATGCTGCGCTGCTGCCGGCCCGACCGCAAATAGGCAAAAGCAGGTTGCGAGCAGCGCCGCGAGGATGCTCCGTCTCGTCATCATCGTTGCTCTCACCCGCTCGCCGTCGTGCGCTCTATAGCAAACGATCGGCTATCCGGTAAGTGCCGGCGCCGAGGCTGTGCGACCGAGCGTCGCCCCGACGCGATCTGGCTCGGCCGTCAGGTCGGAGGCAAAATCGTGTGCGTGCGGCGGATTTGAAGCTCCTGCGAGCATGCAGCGGGCTCGCAATCCAAGAACCCACGAGAGTGAGAAGTTTGCTAGTGTCCTTTTCCAAGTGCGCATGGAGGTGTGCCACAAGGGCTTACGACTTTCGAAAATCGGACGCTAGCGGGCGATGCGTGATCCGCGACCGCGGGAGAGGGAGGATGACATGCGTGTTCTGGGATTGGTCCGCGCCGCCTCGATCCTCGCGCTCTGTCCGATCTCGCTCGGTCACGCGCAAAGTCTCGCGGACTTCTACAAGGGCAAAACGATCGATCTTTACATCGGCTACAGCGCCGGTGGCGGGTATGACGTCTATGCGCGTGCGCTCGCCCGCCATATGACGCGCTTCATCCCGGGCAATCCCACGATCGTGCCGAAGAACATGCCGGGCGCTGGTAGCCTCGTGCTCGCCAACTGGCTCTATAACGTCGCAGCGAGGGATGGCACGGTGTTCGGCACGATCGGCCGCGGTACTGCTTTCGACCCGTTGCTCGGCTCGACGAAGTCCCAGTTCGATGCCGCCAAATTCAACTGGATCGGCAGCATGAATGATGAGGTCAGCGTGTGCGTCGCCTGGCACACGACCGGCATCACCACGCTCGAGCAAGTCATGCAGAAGGAGCTGACGGTTGGCGGAACGGGCCCGGCCGCCGACACCGATCAGTTTCCCAAGGTTCTCAATGCCACCATTCACACCAAGTTCAAGATCATCGCCGGCTATCCCGGCGGCAATGACATCGACTTGGCCATGGAGCGCGGCGAGGTCATGGGACGCTGCGGCTGGTCATGGTCGAGCGTGATCGCAACCCACAAACATTGGTTCGATGAAACGAAGATCAACGTCCTGGTGCAATTGTCGTTGAACAAACACGACGATCTTCCGAACGTTCCGTTGGTCATGGATTTTGCCAAGACCGACGAGGAACGGCAGATCTTCAAGCTGGTATTTGCCCGCCAGCCGATGGGGCGCCCGTTTCTGGCGCCTCCCGGCATTCCTGCGGACCGCACGGCCGCTCTGCGCAAGGCGTTCATGGATACCATGAAGGATCCGGGCTTTCTCGCCGAAGCCGAGAAAATGAAGCTGGAGATCAATCCGGTTTCCGGCGACGCGGTGCAGCAGATCATGCAAGAGGTCTATCGAACGCCGAAGGCGATCGCGGCCGCGGTGGCGGACATGGTCAATCGCTAGACCCGCTCGAGCTTGCTCAGGATGTCCGGCTCTGGCGCCATGAGGCGTTCTTTCGCCATCGCACGCCGGCGCGCCGGCTTTAACGCAACCAAGGCCAATGTGGCTGCAATCAGATTGAGCGCCGATGCCACCGCGAATACGGCCGTCCAGCTTCCGGTCGCCGTGGTCAGCACGTTGGCCAACGGGACCAGGAGAGCGGCCGTTCCTTTGGCCGTATAAAGCATGCCGTAATTGGCGGTCGCGAACCTCCTGCCATAGAGGTCGGTGCAGGTTGCAGGAAAGAGCGCGAAGATCTGGCCCCAGGCGAGGTACACGAGTCCCGACGACAACACGAACGACATCGGGCTGCCGGCGCATAAAAGCAGCGCGTAGATGCCGATGCCTTCCAACGAGAAAGCGATGAACATCGTGTTCTCACGGCCGATCCGATCGGACATCCAGCCGAACAGCGGCCGCGACAAGCCATTGAGCACGAGGCCGATGGACAACGCGAAGCTCAGTGCCGGCATGGTGAGCCCGAGCATCGATACCGGCACGCTGTCGATCTCGAAGTCCTTGGCCACGGGAGCGAGTTGCGCCGTCGCCATCAGACCGCTGCTCCCAACCATGACGAACATCGCATACATCAGCCAGAATGGCGGCGACTTCAGCACGGCCGCAGGCCGGTAGTCGCGCCTGCCTTGCTCAACGAGCGCCGGTCCCGGCGCCACGATCTCGGCCGGTTTAGGCGCGCGCAACAGCAGTGCAACCACCATGACCACGATGCCCTGGCCAAGCCCGAACCACAGATAGGCGGCCTCATAGCCGCGTGATTGGATCATGTTGGCGAGAGGCACAACGGTGAGGGCTGCGCCCGCGCCGAAGCCGGCGGACGTGAGGCCGGCGGCAAGGCCGCGCCGGTCGGGGAACCATTTCAACGCGTTGCCGACGGTGGCGCCGAAGATCGGACTGGCGCCGAGCCCGGTGATGATCGCGGCGAGGTAGAACAACGTGAGCGAGTCGGCGACGGAATTGATGGCCCAGGCGGTCGCGACCAGCGCGCCGCCGCTGCAGACCATGACTCGCGGGCCGAAGCGATCGATCAAATATCCCCCGATCGGCTGCAGCCACGTTTCAGTCACGATGAAAATCGTGAAGGCCACCTGAATAGCCGCCCGGCCCCAGTGGTACTTCTCCTCGATCGGATCAATGAACAGCGTCCAGCCGTATTGCAGGTTGGCGATCATCACCATGCAGACGACGCCGAGGGCGAGTTGGCCCCATCGCGTCCATACGGAGGTGACTGCGGGAACGCTCGCTGATGTTGTGGAGATGTTGACCCCCGATCGTGCGTGGCGTTGCTAATATAATCTCCAGCGATGCTCGGAGTCTCTTGCATCCCGATGGGTCTCGGCTGCGGGCCTGGAACTGCGAAGTTGGCCCGGTCATCCTCGGCGGGGCTCTCCCATGTCGGCTTCAGGACCCGATCCGTCGCAGCAATCCGCGGTTTCCGGCAGGCAACTCGCGCTGATCGTTTACATCCTCTACTTCGCCTCCTACTTCACGGGCATAACGGCCCTCATCGGCGTCATCATTGCGCATGTCCAGCTTGCCTCCGCCGACGCGCTGCTGAGCACGCATGGCCGGTTTCAAATTCGCACGTTCTGGATCGGGCTCTTGTATCTTGCAATCGGAATAATCCTGACCACCGCGGTCGTCGGGATCGCCGTGTTGTTCTGGTGGTTTATCTGGTCGCTCGTGCGCAACGTCAAAGGCGTGCTGGCGCTCAATGAAAACAAACCGATTGCGAATCCGAGCTCGTGGTTGTTCGGATGATGCCGTCGCGCCCGATCGCCGTCGCGGCCAGCGTTGCTGCCGGATCGACAAATGGGCGTTGCTCTTCTCGATCGCCCGCTGCTCGATTGACGGTCGAACGCGCTGCCGTTATCGGTCGCCGTCATGGACTTCGATCTCACCGAAGAACAACGTGCGATCAAGGAGACCGCCCGCGCCTTCGCCCGCGGGGCGATGATGCCGTTTGCCCGGCAATGGGACGAGGACGAGGTCTTCCCGGCTGACACGCTGCGAGAGGCCGCGGCGCTCGGCCTCGGCGGCATCTACGTGGCCGCCGACGTCGGCGGCTCTGCGCTCTCGCGGCTCGATGCCGTGCTGATCTTCGAAGAGCTGGCGCAGGGCTGTCCCTCGACGGCCGCCTATCTCTCGATCCACAACATGGTGGCGTGGATGATCGATGCTTACGGTTCGAGGGAGCTGCGGCAACGCTTTCTTCCCGATCTCTGCAGCATGGCGAAGTTCGCCAGCTACTGCCTGACCGAGCCGGACTCCGGCTCGGACGCCGCCAGCCTGAAAACCCGCGCGCAGCGCGGCCACGATCATTACGTGCTCGATGGCACCAAGGCGTTCATTTCGGGCGGCGGGCGCTCCGACGTCTACCTCGTGATGGCGCGCACAGGAGAAGGGGGCCCGCACGGCATCTCTTGCTTCCTGGTCGAGAACGGCACCCCCGGGCTCACCTTCGGCGCACCGGAGAAAAAACTCGGCTGGCACTCGCAGCCGACCGCCATGGTAATATGCGAAGCGTGCCGCGTCCCGGCCGCGAACCGCATCGGCGCCGAGGGGGAGGGGTTCAAGATCGCCATGAGCGGGCTCGACGGCGGGCGCCTCAACATCGCGGCTTGCTCGCTTGGCGGCGCCCAGTTCTGCCTCGAGCGCACCATCGCGCATATGAAGGAGAGGAAGCAGTTCGGCAGTCGGCTCGCGGATTTCCAGGCGCTCGGCTTTCGCGTCGCCGACTATGCAACCGAGCTTGAGGCGTCGCGCCTGATGCTCTATCGGGCGGCGACGGCGCTCGATCGGCGCGAGGGAGCCGCCACGCGACTCGCGGCCATGGCCAAACGGCTTGCGACCGATACCGGCTTCGACGTGGTCAACGGCTGCCTGCAGCTCCACGGCGGCTACGGCTACCTGCGCGACCATCCGATCGAGCGGGTCTTGCGCGACTTGCGCGTGCACCAGATTCTCGAAGGCACCAACGAGGTGATGCGGCTCATCGTCAGCAGAGACTTGTTGGGCAATTGACGACCGCAAGCGACGGTTGAAGCAATCGTGCTAACGCATGGAGAACGCTCATGGAAACGCTGCCGAGGATTACATTGTCCCGGGCCGAGATGCTAAAGCGCGTCGCCCGTTTCAAGGACCTCAAAGGGTTCGACGGCGGGCTGCCCGACAGCAAGATGCCGGGTTGCGAGCGTACGCTCTACAACGTCATCGGATTCCAGCCGCCCAAAGCCAAAGGCGGCGCGGTGACGTCGCCGGTCGGCGACGACGCGGCCCGCCTCGCCGCCATCAAAATCAGCGAGGGATTTAATCTCGGCTATTGCCGGGCCAAGCCCGGTTGCGGCCCGATGATGCACAATCACCCTGGGCAGGGTGACACGGGCGGACAAATCACGACACCACCCCCTGCGTAGGCGCCGATTTAGCTTGCCTTACGGTCTACTTGTCCCCATTTGTCTAGACACAGGGTAACAGCCGTAGACTGTCGATATTGTTACCCACGAACCTCCTCTGGGTAACCATATGGCCAAGAAGCTCACCGACATCGGCATTCACAATCTCAAACCCGCCGCCGTGCGCCGCGAGGTGCCGGACGGCGGTTGCCGCGGGCTCTATCGCGTCATTCAACCGAGCGGCCGGACGGCGTGGGCCGTGCGCTACCGCTTCGGTGGCAAGTCGAAAAAGCTAACGCTCGATGGCGCCGCCACGCTGGCGGCGGCCCGTAAGGCGGCAACGGATGCCTTGCACGAGCTCGAACAGGGTCGCGATCCGGCGGCGCTGAAATTCGCCGCCAAGGCCGAGGCTGCCGCCACCAGCACCAAGCTGGCGGGTGACACGGTCGAACGCCTCGCCGAGCAGTTCATCAAGCTCCACGCGGACAAGAAGCGCGCCCACACGCGCCGACAATACGTGCATGTGCTCGACGACATCGCGGTCCCAGCCTGGCGCGGCCGCACCGTCCACGACCTCCGCCGCCGAGACGTGATCGATCTGCTCGATAGCGTCGCGGAGGAAAAGCCCGTTATGGCCAATCGCGCGTTGGCCGTTTTGAGCAAGTTCTTCCGGTGGCTCGTCGACCGTGACGTGCTCGCCGCCTCCCCCGCCGTCGGCATCAAGCGCCCGGCCGAGGAACATGCGCGCGAGCGCGTTCTCGACGACGACGAGATTCGGCGGCTGTGGCTGGCCTGCGGCGAGATCGGTGATCCGGCCCGCGCGTGCGTCCGGCTACTGCTGCTGACCGGGCAGCGTCACAGCGAGGTTACCGGCATGCGTCGCTCGGAGATCATCGGCGATCTGTGGACGCTGCCGCCGGCGCGAACAAAGAATAAGAAGACCCACACCATCCCGCTGTCGCGCCAGGCGCTCACGCTCATCGAGGCCGTGCCGGAGATCGCCGGCGACTACGTCTTTAGTACCACCGGTAACGCGCCGCTCGGTCACCTCGATCGGGCCAAGCGCGAGCTCGACGCACGCATGAACCCGGCCGCGCCGTGGGTGCTGCACGACCTCAGGCGCACCGCCGTGTCGGGGATGGCGAGGCTCGGCATCAATCTGCCGGTGATCGAGAAGATCGCGAATCATACGAGCGGCAGTTTCCGCGGGATCGTTGGGACCTATCAGCGGCACTCGTTTCTGCCGGAGATGCGCGACGCGCTGCAGCGCTGGGCGAATCACATCGACACGCTGGTCGAGGGCAGGAAGCCCGCGAAGGTGATCAAGCTCGGAGGCCGACGATGATCCGTCGGCACGGCGCCCCAGCGTGGACGGACGAGGAGGCCGTAGTCGCGTGGGTTGATGAGCAGATCAACGAAGCGATCGACCCCATTTACGAGATGTCCTTCGACGCGCAGGTTCCAAACTTCCCCCGGTCTTGGTACCGCGAGTCGATCGAGCGCGAGGCGGTCGAAGCCGCCCGCCGCGGAAACTTCCGACAGCTCGCCAAGTTCTTCAAGTTAGCGCCGAGCGACCTCAGCCAGGAGGCGAGGGAGCTGATCGCGCAGCGTCTCGTGGGGGAGTACAAGGCGAGGAGGGGGCGCCCGAAGCAGGACCCCGAGGAGCGGCGTGCCGCCAGCCCCGTGCACAACGCGGCCACCGATTTCCTGGAAATCAAGGGCATCCTCGACCAGTGGTGGCCGGAGGAGAGGGGCCGCCGCGACCGAGCGATTGCCATCGCGGCCGACAAGGCAGGAATCGAGTTTGGCACGCTTTTCAACTATCTGAAGTCAAACCGTCGCCTCCCCTAAATCCGATTTACAGGTGTTAGCCAAGCCGAGCCCATCGGTGGCATAAGCCGTCTCTAATTGTTGCGACACAATGGAGACGCGCAGATGACTAGCAGCGACAGACGGAAGCGATACCTCCGCAAGCGGGAGGTAGCGGAACGGTACGGCGACGTTCACGAGCGATCGATCGATCGCATGCGTCAGGACGGCCGAATTCCTCAACCAGTGTACTTGCCGGGAAGCAGAATTCCTCTCTGGGACGAAGACGCGCTCGATGAAAACGATCGGCGCGCCGTCGTCCGCAATTCCGGCACAGCAGCGTGATGGCGCAAAAAGATATGAGCCGAACCATCCGCGACGCTATGGCGCGAGAAGGCCAAGCCACGCGCCAAGGGGCGGAAGCCATGACTTGGGAAAAACCTAACGAGAGGATAGACGGTCTCTCAGGACTAATTCCCGAGAGCTGGCTGTGTGTCGATTGTGGCTTCAACACGGCTCCAGGTTTAAAGAATCGGGCTGAGATGGAAGCGGCTATCGCTGCGATGGGGATATTGTGGAAAGCCGGCGGGAGCGTCCAGAACCATGTCGATACTGATTCGGAAGTCTATACAGTTCGGGACTCCGTGTGGAAGAAGGCCGGCATGGCGGAGATGGGCGGCTGCCTTTGTATCGGCTGTCTTGAGCGCCGTATTGGCCGCAGGCTGAAGCCCAAAGACTTCCCCCGCGACGATCCATTCAACAGCCTGCCCGGCACCGCCCGACTTATGAAGCGGCGCGGGTGATCCGCCCTTTACAACGCCCGCTGCACGTGAGCAAGCGCGGGGCCGGTGATCGAACACATTCGCAAGGAGAATGAACATGGATGATAATTTGACGGAAGCGCAGAAGCTGATGACGACGATCGTACGAGAGGTTGGCAGCAATCCGCACAAAGCCATCGCAGCGGCGCCGAGGTGGCAAAAGGTCAGGGACTTATTGGACGCCGGACTGGATGACATCCGCAACACGATTCCTGTGTCCAAAAACCTCGCCGAGCTAAGCCGCTTCGCCAAAGCCGACGATCTCATAGGGTTGATCATCGAATACCGAGAGTGGTCGCAGCGCATGCTGGGGCTGATAACCGCCGCGCGACGGCATCGCGCATCATGAAGGAGGACCCAAAATGACTGAAGATGAATCTGAATTAGACAGGCTCTTCTTTCAACAAAATCCAGATCGTGAGTATTGCGCGCGTTTGGCAATATCCCGTGAGTTGAATCTCATGAAGAAGTTTGGTTCTGCACAAATCCCCGCAAATATGTTTTGGTTCGCCGTTGTGCGTCAACTCGCGCCTGGCTTGCGCGCCCGCTATTACATCGGCGCCGAGATGCCTTCAACGTACCTCAAGAACGGCATACCCGAACGCGTTGCGAAGGATCTCTTCGAGAGAGCATCGAATAGAGATGACGATCATCGATGATGACAGAGACCGCGGGCGCGGTTCGAGCTGACGGCAATGTCCATGTGGGACGCATATGAGGATTGAGAACATGCACACCGAAGACGAAGCCCGTAAGCTGTGGTGTCCGATGGCGCGATATGCGTGGGATGAGGATAAGCGTGCGTATAACCGATATGGTTTCATCGGCAACGATGACACAGCGGAAGACGTCTTGAACCCAGAGTCGTGCCGCTGCATCGCCAGTGAATGTGCGGTGTGGCGATGGTTCACTGACCAACAATACGCCGAGGGGCCGGGCGGCACGTTCGCGCTTGAGCGCCATGGTTATTGCGGTTTGGCGGGGCCGTGGAGAGCGCAAAATGATTAAGGAGAGCGATCTCGTCGAGCACTGCGTCACCCGTGATGCTCAGATACCGTTGGTCGAAGGCGACCACGATTTCTATTACGGCTTTCAATGTGTCCCGTTGCGTCCCAAGCCGCGGCTCGATGACGGCTCGTGGAGCTCGTGGGAACGCTGCGACTGTTGCGACAAGGACTATAAGACTGGCCGGCGGCGCTTCCGAGAGTTACAGTCGGCAGCTGCAGGGCGCACGAGAGGGTTTTCTCCAGTCTGAATGCTGATGTAGAGTGTGAGATGATATTTCGAGAGAAGTTCTTTTAACTGAAAGTAAAACCACCGCCGTGATTAGCGGCGGTGGTTTCGGCGGTTTCGTTCTGTGGTGGCAGGATGAACCGCGGTGCTTGGAAGTCTTTTTAGACCATCCCGCCCCGCAAGTAAAGCCCCAGCCACAGAATTCGGAACCGGGAAACCGGGTGATCCAGGCCCAAGCCTGGCACCTTTCCAATTTTTGACTGTGGAGCTTTTACGATGGACAATTTTAAGCAATGGCTTGTCAAAGCCGAGCAAACCTACGACCCGGCTGGTGATCTTGTCGGGGATTTGAAATCTGACGACGAACTGCCAAATGTCGAGAGCGCGGAACAGCTGCGCTCCTACCTGATTCGTGTTGGCTGCTGCAGCGGCGCGCTGGAGGCAATGACGCCCGTCTGGAAGCGGTATCAGCGATGGCTTCGCGCCGGGGGAGGTGCATGATGCACGGCCCCATTCCCCAAGATCGCGACGTATTGAAGCAGTGCCCGGCGCTTCGCGCCTACGTCGAGCGCGTCGGCGCCACGGCAAAGAACTTCAGGCGCTACCTCGTCGAGGAAGAAGACGAGGCCGGCTACAAGGAAATAAACGCGACCATCGCTATCAAGGACGGCAAGATCGTCTGCGACACAGAAGAAAGCGCTCCCACCGAAGCTGAGACCAAAGCCATCGAGGCGGAGATCGCGAGCGCCCAGTTCCCGCGGTCGATCAGGGCGCGGCGGATCAGCCTGCCGGGCCAACTCGCCGGGGTAGACCGGAAGCACTATTGCGTGTTCCTCGACCCGACCGGAGAGGAGACGTTGTTCATCCAGTGGCGCAAGGAAGGCGAAAAGCCAGACTGGCCGCTGTCGTTCTGGTCGGACGGCATCTGGCGAATGATGGAACCGGATGGACCGTTGCCGCTGTACGGCCTCGACCGGCTGAAGAACACCACCATGGCGGTGATGCTTCACGAGGGCGCCAAGGGGGCGCGCGACGTTCAGGCAATGGTGGACGCAGGGGGCGATCACCCTTGGATGAGAGAACTACGGGAGTATGTGCACCTCGGCTGGCCCGGCGGCGACGATTCTGCTCGGCGCGTGGATTGGACGCCGATCTTGAAGCTGCGGTCCGAGGTGCGCATCGTGCTGGTATGCGACCGCGACGTGAAGGGTGAGAACGTCACCAGTCCGATCTCATCGATTCTGCGGCGAACGATGATGGCCCTGATGTTCGACGACCGCTTTGGCACGACCTTCGACCTCGCCGATCCGTGGCCGCGGCACAAAGAATGGTGGGATGGCAAGCGCTATCGCGGTCCGAGCCTCGACGACTGCCTGTTCCCGGCGACCTGGGCCACGGAGGTGGTCAAGGCAAGGACCAAGCCGACGTACAAGATCCGCAACTAGTTCGCCGCCGAGTGGCTCTGGGTAGAGGAACCAGACGCGTTCGTTCACCGCCACCAGGTGGATCGGCTGCGGTCGAGAACCATCTTCAACAACCGGATTCGGCCGTTCTCTGACGTGGACGACACGGCGCGGCTGTTCGTGCGGTCGTTCTCTTCGATATGCGACAGCGTCGTCTACCGACCAGGCGAAGGGCCGGGCATCATTCACGAAGACGGTCGGAGATTGATCAACACGTTTCGACCGTCGACAGTGGCGGCAATGGAGGGCGACCCAACGCCATTCGTCGAGCTGATGGAGTACATGATCCCGGTCGAGACGGACCGCCGCGAGGTTATGCGCTGGTGCGCTACTCTCATCGCCCGTCCCGACGTGCGGATGCGATACTCCCTTCTCCTAATCTCCGAGATTCAAGGCGTAGGCAAGACCACGCTCGGGCAGGACATACTCGTACCGCTGGTGGGGCCGCACAATGCCTCGTTCCCGTCCGAGCAGATGATAATCGACTCGATCTTCAACTCGTGGATCGCGCACAAGCGCCTCGCCGTCGTCCACGAGATTTACAGCGGTGATAGCAAGAAGGGATACAACCGGCTCAAGGACAAGATCGCCGACACCGGCGTCACCGTCAACAAGAAGCACCTCGAACCCTACGACGTCGAGAACTACCTTCACGCCGTGGCCTGCTCGAACTCGGTGCGAGCCATCCACCTCGACGACGCGGATCGCCGCTGGCTCGTGCCGCGCGTGGTCGAGAAGTTGAGAGACAAAAAGACGTGGGATGCGTTCCACCATTGGCTCAGGGGAGATGGGCTTGGCATCATCCGCGGCTACTTGGAGAAGCTCGCCGAGCAACCCGGCTTCGTCGTCGGCACCGGGGACCACGCGCCGTTGACCAGCATGAAGCAGGAGATCATCAACGAGTCGCGCTCAACAGGTCAGCAGCTCGCCTATGACCTCGGCATCGCGGCGATGAAAGTTCAGGATAAGTTCAAGGTCGTCCTCACCGTCGAGGAAGTTCGCAGGTGGGTGGCAGAGAAGCGGAGGATAGACATGAACGATCCTAAGCTTGAGAAGCATCGGACCCTCAAGCGCGTCCTAATGGCGGCCGGCATGAAGGAGCCGAAGACGGCGCCGGAAGAGACGCGGAAGCGCTACAATGTCGACGTCGGCGAGCGCGAACACGACAAGGTCATGACATACGTCATGGCCAACTTCGAGATAGCGGAAGGGCTAGAGTGGGATGCTGTCAAGGAGCACCACTGGTTGCCCAAGGACATCTGGCCCCTCTGACCGCCCCACTTTAGGCTCCAGGATCCTTTTTGAAGGCGTTTTTGGGTTACTCTCCAAATATCTTTTCTGTTTTTTGAAAAAGATATTTCCGCGATAAGTGTAAATGGGGGGTAAAATGGTGTTTGGAGCCTAAAGTGGGGTAGGGCCGTGGGCGGCACTTCGCGCTTTCCGAAGAGCCGCGGCCTATTTTTCTTGCCCGGCCCCCGAAGCCGGCATCGCGACCGGCTGTCCGCGGCCCGGCAACTGTCCGCAATGTCCGATCATCGGACAGTCGCGTCGTTTCCGAGGCGGATTGTCTAACGATCTCAATGAGGTCACGCGCCAGCATGTGCATCGTAAATCGGACAGTTGAGCCGCGCGCCGCGCGGCGGTTCTGCGCGCGCCGCGCGCTTTGCCGAGCGCCGGCGCGCCGGCGATGCGCCGTTGAAATCACAAGAGAATTGACAAACGCCAAAAATAGCTTATACTAATAGTGTCATAAGGGAGGGGGATAGGCTAGGGGTAGATGACAGATATTGCCACGATCGGCGCCAACGGCGCCCGCCGGCACCGGAAGGCCAAGCTTCTGACCCTCGACGACGTCGATGGGCGCACCCTTGCCGCCAAGAACGCACGCGCGCTCGTGGCGGCGATCCAGAACGACGTCGGGCAGGACCTATCCGCGGCCGAGCGCGAGCTTGCCCAGCGCGCGGGCACCCTTGCCGCGTGGCTTGCGGACTGCGAGGCCAGGTGGATTTCTGGCCAGCCTTTTGATGTTGGCGTTTATTGCTCTGCTACTAATA
>Ga0070699_100003581_pt1 | contig 13738 bp, 7 predicted proteins | sample KBSK1503metaG_FD_65473 | JGI IMG/M metagenome (GOLD analysis project Ga0070699, IMG submission 65473) | Corn, switchgrass and miscanthus rhizosphere microbial communities from Kellogg Biological Station, Michigan, USA - KBS K1-50-3 metaG | ecosystem: Host-associated > Plants > Roots >...
TCATCCACGCCAACGACTGGCAGACCGGGCTCGTGCCGGTCTACCTGCGCACGCTCTTCCGCGATCACCCGCTCCTGGGCGGTCTCGCCAGCGTCTTCACCATCCACAACCTGGCCTACCAGGGCGTGTTCTGGCACTACGACATGCCGCTGACCGGGCTCGGCTGGGATCTCTTCACGCCGGCCGGCATCGAGTTCTACGGCAAGCTGAACTTCCTGAAGGGGGCGCTGATCTTCTCCGACCTGCTCACCACCGTGAGCCGCACCTACGCGCGCGAGATCCGCACCAGCGCGTTCGGCAACGGGCTCGAGGGCGTGCTCGAGGAGCGCAGCCACGACCTGCACGGGGTGGTCAACGGCATCGACTACGAGGTGTGGAACCCGCAGAAGGATCCCGCCATCGGCCATCCCTACTCGGCCGACGATCCGGAGCCGAAGGCGATCTGCCGCGAGGTGCTGCGTCGAGAGCTCGGGCTCGACGACGCGGCGGGCCCGCTGCTCGGGGTGGTGACGCGTCTCGCCGAGCAGAAGGGCATGGACCTGGTGCTCGGGGCGCTCCCCGGCCTGCTCGCCGAGGGGGCCCAGCTCGTGGTGCTGGGCTCGGGGGAGGCGCGTCTCGAGGAGGCCTTCCGCGCCGCCGCCGCGGCCCACCCCGGGCAGGTGGCGGTGCGCATCGGCTACGACGACGAACTCGCGCGCCGCATCTACGCGGGGACCGACGTGTTCCTCATGCCCTCGCGCTACGAGCCGTGCGGCCTGGGCCAGCTCATCGCGCTCCGCTACGGCGGGGTGCCGGTGGTGCGGCGCACCGGCGGGCTCGCCGACACCGTCACCGAGTTCGACCCGGCCCGCCGCACCGGGACCGGGTTCCTGCTGGACCCGTTCACCCCCGACGCCCTGCTCGCGGCGGTGCGCCGGGCCGCCTCGACCTACCGCCAGCCGGCCGTCTGGAAGGCCCTCGTCAAGAACGCGATGGCCGAGGACTTCTCCTGGGACGCCTCGGCGCGGGAGTACGTCACCCTCTACCGCAAGGCACTGAAGGCGCGGAGCGCGCGCTAGCCACGGAGGCCGGGATGAAGAAGATCGAGGCGGTGATCAAGCCGTTCAAGCTCGACGACGTGAAGGAGGCGTTGAACGAGCTCGGGGTGGTGGGCATGACCGTCACCGAGGTGCGCGGCTTCGGGCGCCAGAAGGGGCACACCGAGCTGTACCGCGGCTCCGAGTACACGATCGACTTCCTGCCCAAGGTAAAGGTCGAGGTGGTGGTGCCGGACACCCTGGTCGACAAGGTGGTCTCGGTGATCTGCCAGGCGGCCAAGACCGGCTCCATCGGCGACGGCAAGGTCTTCGTCCTCTCGATGGGCGAAGCGATCCGCATCCGCACCGGAGAAAAAGGCGAAGCCGCGATCTAAATGCTTACCCTCTCCCCGGAGGGAGAGGGCAGGGTGAGGGGCCTCGGTTGGTGGGCGGTCTGCCCTCTGAATCTTTCGAAGCTCTTCATCTGCGGGGGCCTAGAAATGGCCCCCGCACTCCCCCAGATAGCGGACAACCCGTGGTCTCGAATGGCGGGCGGTGACTTCCAGCCGTAGGCGGCCCCTGACCGGCTTGCTTGCGGCGCCGCCCGACGACCGGCGCGCGCTGCGCGAGCTGGCGCGCGTGGGATTCGCGGATCCGGCGGCGGCGCTGCGGAACCTGCACGCGATCACCCCGACCCCGCGCGAGGCCTCGCTGCTCGCCCCCGCGCTGCCCCGGCTGCTCGTCGAGCTGGGGGCGGCGCCGGATCCGGACATGGCGCTCAACAACCTGGAGCGCCTCGCGGCCCAGGGCGAGTACGTGGCCTTCCTGCGCCTCCTGACCGCGCACCCGGGCGCGATCCCGCTGCTCGCGCGTCTGGGCGGCACGAGCCAGTTCCTGGCCGACACCCTCCGCCGCTATCCCACCCTGCTGCCCTGGCTGCTCGAGGCGCGCACGATGCGGCAGTGGCTCGCCGATGAACTGGCCGCGGACCTGGCCGCAAGCCTCGCGGCCTTCGACCGCCCGGAGGCGCGGTGGAACGTCCTGCGGCGCTTCAAGTACCGCCAGCTGCTGCGGATCGGCTGCCGCGACATCCTGGGCGACGCGGATCTCACCGTCACCACCGAGGAGCTCTCCCACCTGGCCGACGTGTGCCTGGCCGCGGCCTGGGAGTGGACCCGCGAGCGGCTCGAGCGCCTCTACGGCGCGCCGATCGGCGCCGACGGCGCGCCCACCGGGCTCGCGGTCATCGGCATGGGCAAGCTCGGCGGCCTCGAGCTGAACTACTCCTCGGACATCGATCCGATCTTCGTCTACGGCGACGACGGGGAGACCGCGGGCGGGGAGTCCGGCCGCATCGCCAACGGGGAGTTCTTCGCCCAGGCGGTGCGCGGCATCCTGGAGACGCTCGAGGCGGTCACCGAGGAGGGCCACGTCTTCCGCGTGGACCTGCGCCTGCGCCCGGAGGGGCGCTCGGGGGCGCTGATCCTCTCGGTCGACGGCTATCGCCGCTACTTCGCGGATCGCGCCGAGCTATGGGAGCGCCAGGCTCTCATCAAGGCGCGCGCCTGCGCGGGCGACCCCGCGGTGGCCGCGCGCTTCTTCGAGGCGGTGCGGGCGTTCGTCTACCGGCCCGGTCTCGATCCCGATATCGTGGGCCAGGTGCGCGAGATGAAGGCCCAGGTTGACCGCTCGCTCCGGGGCAAGGACGCGGGCCGCCGCAACGTGAAGCTCGGCCGCGGCGGCATCCGCGAGGTCGAGTTCCTGGTGCAGGCCCTGCAGCTCCTCTACGGCGGCGACGATCCCTGGCTGCGAGAGCGCAACAGCCTGCGCGCCATCTTCCGGCTGACCGAGCGGGGCTACCTGCCGCCCGCCCTCGGGCGCGAGCTCGGCCTGGCGCTGGTCTACCTGCGCACCGTCGAGCACCGGCTCCAGATCGTGCACGAGTTCCAGACTCACACCTTGCCGGAGGAGTCGGCGGCTCTCGGGCTCCTGGCCCGTCGCATGGGCATCGCGCGCCCGCCCGCGATCGCGGCCCGGCTCTTCGTGGCCGTGCACCGGCGCGTCACGACCCTCGTGCACCGGGCCTTCCGCGAGTTCTTCGCCGCGCCGCCCGCGGCCGCCGCGCCGCCGGTGCGCATCCCGAGCTACACCGCGCTCAAGGCCACCGGCTTCACCGATCCGGACCGCGCGCGCCAGAACCTGCGGCGCGTGCTGGAAGGCCGCCCACTGGTGCCGTACCCGGCGACGGCGGCCCGCGCGATCGCGCGGCTCTTCCCGGTGTTGCTCGACGCGCTCTGGCAGAGCCCGGATCCGGACGAGGCCCTCGGCCAGTTCGAGCGCTTCGTCTCCGCGGCGGGCCCGCGCACCGCCTTCCTCGATCTGCTCGCGAGCCAGCCCGACCTGCTCGTCAACCTGGTGCGCCTCTGCGCGCGCGGGGAGCTGCTGACCGAGCTCCTGATGACGCAGCCCGAGCTGCTCAACGGCCTCGCGCGGCCGGAGACCTTCGCGGCGCACCGGAGCGAGCGCGAGTTCCGGGCCGAGCTCGCCCCGGTGCTCGCGCCGCGGCTCGACCCGGCCGAGCGCCGGGACGGGCTGCGCCGGCTCAAGCAGGCGCAGGAGCTCGGCATCATCTGGCGCATGCTGCTCGGGGTGACCGACGCGGAGCGCTTCTCCCGGGAGATGACCGCGCTGGCCGAGGCCGCGCTCGCGGTGGCGTGGACGCTCGCCCTCGACGAGACCGTCGCGGCGCTCGGGGTGCCGCGCGACGCGGGCGGGTGCCTGGTCCCCGCCGCCATCATCGGGCTCGGCAAGCTCGGCGGCCGCGAGCTGACCACCGGCTCCGACCTGGATCTCTTCGTGGTCTACGGGGGCGACGGCGTCACCGACGGCCCCGAGCCGGTCGAGGCCCACGTCTTCTACGACCGCGCGGTGGAGGCGCTCAGCCGCCTGCTCGGCGACATCACCGCCGCCGGCGTGGTCTTCCCGGTGGACCTGCGCCTGCGCCCCGGCTCGAAGGGCAGCGGCTTCGCCTCGGCCGCCGACGCGCTCGAGCGCTACTACCGCGAGTGGGCCGACCCCTGGGAGCGCCAGACGCTGACCCGCGCGCGGCTGGTGGGCGGCGACCCGCGGCTCGGCCGGGTCGTGCGGCACCGCATCCGCGACCTGCTCTACGGCCCGGAGGCGCCGCCCCCGGACCTCAAGGAGATGCGCGACCTCCGCGAGCGGATGGAGCGCGAGCTGGGCAAGGAGACGCCGGGGCGCTTCCACGTGAAGTTCGGCCGGGGTGGGCTGGTGGACGTGGAGTTCATCACCCAGGCCCTGCAGATGCGGCACGGGGCCCGGCACCCGGGGCTGCACCGGGCGAATACTCTGAACGCGATCCGCGAGATCGCGGCGGCCGAGCTCTTGCCGCGGGCGGAGTGCGATCTCCTGGCCGATCAGTACCGCTTCCTGCGGCGCGTCTCGCTCGGCCTGCGCCTCTTCGGCACCCGCCCGTCGGACACCCTGGAGGTCGCGGGGCCGAATCCGGCGCGGCTCGCCAAGACCCTCGACTATCCCTCGCGCAAGGACTTCCTCGACGACTACCGGCGCCGCACCGGATGGGTGCGCGCGCTCTACGATCGGGTGGTCCCGCGCTGACCGGTCGCGCGCGGACCAGGGTCAGGCGGCCGCGTCGCGCTTGATCTGAGCGCCGAGCGCGCGGAGGCGCTCGTCGATCCGCTCGTAGCCGCGGTCCACCTGGTGGGCGTTCATGATCACCGAGGTGCCGCGCGCGCAGAGGGCGGCGCCGATGAGGGCCATCCCGGCGCGGATGTCGGGCGAGACGATCGGCGCGCCGCGCAGCTCGCTGGGGCCGACCACCACCGCGCGGTGGGGATCGCACAGCACGATGCGGGCGCCCATCGCGATCAGGCTGTCCACGAAGAACAGGCGGCTCTCGAAGAGCTTCTCGTGGATGAGCACGGTGCCGTGGCTCTGGGTGGCCAGCACCAGCGCGAGGGAGGTGAGGTCGGCGGGGAAGCCCGGCCAGGGCGCGTCGTCCACCTTGGGGATGGCCCCGTCGGCGTCGGCGGCCACGCGCAGGGCCTGCGGGCCGGGGACGACCAGCGTGGTGCCGTCGAGCGCGGTCTCCACCCCGAGGCGGCGATAGGCGAGGCGGATCATGCGCAGGTCGTCGGGCACCACGTTGGCGATGCGCAGCTCGCCGCCGGTCATCGCGGCGAGGGCCACGAAGGAGCCGATCTCGATGTGATCGGGGCCCAGCCGATGCCGACCGGGGCGGAGCTCCGGCACGCCCTCGATGCGCAGCTGGTTGGTGCCGATCCCGCCGATGCGCGCGCCCAGCCCGTTGAGGAAGCGGCAGAGCCCCTGCACGTGCGGCTCGCTCGCCGCGTTCAGGATGAGGGTGGTGCCCTCCGCGAGGACCGCGGCCATCACCGTGTTCTCGGTGGCGGTCACGCTCATCTCGTCGAGGAAGACCTCGGCCCCCTGGAAGCGTCCGGCGAGGGTGAGGCGCAGCGCGGGCCCCGCCTCGATGTGGGCGCCGAGCGTGCCGAGGGCGAGCAGGTGCGTGTCGACGCGGCGTCGGCCGATCCGGTCGCCGCCCGGGGCGGGCAGGGCGGCCCGGCCGGTCCGCGCGAGCAGGCCGGGGGCCAGCAGCACCGAGCCGCGGAGCTGCGACATCACGGCCGGATCGGGATCGCGCGCCTCGAGCCGGCTCGCGTCGAGGCGCACCGTGCCGGACTCCTCGATCGCCACGCGCACCCCCAGGTGGCGGAGCCCCTCGAGTAGCGCGGTCACGTCGCGGATGCGCGGGACGTTGTCGACCACGACCTCGCCGCGTACGAGCAGGCAGGCGGCGAGGACGGGGAGGGCCTCGTTCTTGTTGCCGGCCGGCGTGACCGTTCCGCGCAGGGGATGGCCGCCTTCCACCAGGAATCGATCGCCGGTCACCGCCGCATCCTCACCGCGGACCATCATAACCGAGGGGATTTTTTCGCCGGGAGCGCGAAGACGGCCGTCCGGGGGGAGCCGGCGCGGGCGGGGCCCCGGCCGCCGGTGTATCATCTGGCCGCATGAGCGAGCGGTTCTTCATCCTGGACGGTCCCGGCTTCCTCTTCCGCGCCTACCACGCGCTGCCGTTCCTCTCCACCTCGCGCGGGGTGCCGAGCCACGCGGTGTTCGGCATGTCCACCATGCTCTGGAAGCTCCTGCGCGAGGACACTCCGGACTATTTCGCAGTGGCGTGGGATCCGCCGGGGCCCACCTTCCGGGAGGAGAAGTTCGCGGCCTACAAGGAGACACGCGCCCCGACCCCCGACGATCTCCGGAGCCAGATCGCGTACGTGAAGACGCTCTTCGCGGCGCTGCACCTGCCGGTGCTGGAGGTGCCCGGCTTCGAGGCCGACGACGTGCTGGGCACGGTGGTCGAGCGCACCCGCGACCTGCCGCTCGAGCTGGTCTTGGTCACCTCCGACAAGGACATGCTCCAGCTCGTGAGCCCGCGGGTGCGGGTGTTCTCCACCACCGGCCGGGGCGGCGATCGGGTGGTCTTCGACGAGGCGGCGGTGAAGGCCAAGTGGGGCGTCGAGCCCGCGCAGATCCCGGACATCCTCGCCCTCATGGGCGACTCCATCGACAACATCCCCGGCGTGCCCGGGGTGGGGGAGAAGACCGCGGCCAAGCTGATCGGCCAGTTCGGCGGGGTCGACCGGCTCTACGAGAATCTCTCGCTCGTGCCCGGCAAGCTGCGCGAGACGCTGGCCGCCAATCGCAAGCAGGCGCTGCTCTCGCGCGAGCTCGCCACCGTGAGCACCCGCGTGCCGATCACCGTCGATCTGGAGACGTTCCGGCGGCGCGAGCCGGACTGGGACAAGCTGCGCGCGCTCTGGACCGAGCTCGAGTTCCACACCCTGCTGCGGCAGGTGCCCGCCCCCGCCGCCGCGGAGACGCCCGCCGGCGACGTGGTCACCCTCGCCGACGCGGCGGCGCTCACCCGGTACCTGGCCCAGGTGCCGGCCGGCGACCCGCTCGCGATCGAGTCCGTCGGGGAGGGCGGCCCGCCCGATCCGACCATCACCGCGATCGGGCTCTATCATCCGGCCGCGGGGGCCGCCCGCGTCACGGTGGCCTCGCCCCCGGACGAGTCCGCCCGCGCCCTGGTGGCCGCGCTCGGCGCGCGGCGGCTGATCGGCCACGACGCGAAGGCGCTCGCCGAGTGGTGGCTGGCCCGCGGCGGCACCCCGCCGCCCGGCGAGGACACCGCGGTGGCCGCGTACCTGCTCAACCCCGCGCGCACCAACTACAAGCTCGAGGAGGTGTGCGCGGAGCTGCTCGGGGCGGGGCCGGGGATCGCCCCGCCGGGCGCGCGGGGCCAGTGGATCTGGGACCTGTGGGCGATAGCGCCGACCGCGCTCGCGGAGGCGGGGCTGGCGAGCCTCTACGAGGACGTCGAGCGGCCGCTGATCGGGGTGCTCGCCGAGATGGAGCGCCACGGCATCCGGGTCGACCAGGCCCGGCTCGGGGAGTTCTCCCGCGAGCTCGAGGTGCACCTCGACCGGACCACCAGGGAGATCTTCGGGCTCGCGGGCGAGGAGTTCAACATCGGCTCGCCCAAGCAGCTCGCCTACATCCTGTTCGAGAAGCTCAAGCTGCCGGTGGTGAAGCGGACCAAGACCGGCTACTCCACCGACGCCGACGTGCTCGAGCAGCTGGCCCTCGGCCACGAGCTGCCCGCGCGCATCATCGAGCACCGCACGCTCGCCAAGCTCAAGTCCACCTACGCCGACGCGCTGCCCACCCTGGTCAATCCGGTCACCGGGCGCATCCACACCTCGTTCAACCAGCTGGTGGCCGCCACCGGACGGTTGTCGTCGAGCAATCCAAACGTCCAAAACATTCCCGTGCGCACCGAGCTCGGCCGGCGCATCCGTGCCGCCTTCGTGCCGGAAGCGGGCTGGCGCTTCGTGGCCGCGGACTACTCGCAGATCGAGCTGCGCATCCTGGCCCACGTCTCGGGCGAGGAGAGCCTGATCGAGGCGTTCCGCCGCGGCGAGGACATCCACGCCCGCACCGCCTCTGAGGTCTTCGGGGTTCCCATCGACGCGGTCACCTCCGAGCAGCGCGACATCGCCAAGACCACCAATTTCTCGGTGATCTACGGGGTCACCGCCTTCGGCCTCTCCCGCGGCCTCGACATCAGCACCAAGCAGGCGCAGGAGTTCCTCGACCGCTTCTTCGCCCGGCATCCCAAGGTGAAGGCGTACCTGTCGCGCACGGTGGCGGAGGGCCGCGAGCGCGGCTTCGTGGCCACCCTGCTCGGCCGTCGCCGCTATCTCCCCGAGCTGCGCAGCGGCAACCCGAACCTGCGCGGCTTCGGTGAGCGCATGGCCACCAACGCGCCGATTCAGGGGACCGCGGCGGACCTGGTCAAGATCGCGATGGTGCGGATGGCCCACGAGCTGCGCGCGCACCGGCTCGAGGCCCGGATGCTGCTGCAGGTGCACGACGAGCTGCTCTTCGAGGTGCCCGCCGCGGAGGTCGAGCGGCTGCAGGCGCTCGCCACCCAGGTGATGGAGGCCGCGATCACGCTCGACGTGCCCCTGAAGGTGGACGTCAAGGCGGGCGACGACTGGGCCGCGGTGTGAGGCGCTTCCTGCTCGTCGGCCTCACCGGCGGGATCGCCACCGGCAAGAGCACCGTCACCGCCATGCTCGGGAGCCCGAGCGTGCGGGTGGTGGACGCCGACGCCCTCGCGCGCGAGGTCGTGGAGCCCGGCACCCCGGCCCTCGGCCAGATCGTCGCCGAGTTCGGCCGCGAGGTGCTCCAGGCCGACGGCCGACTCGATCGCGCGCGCCTGGGGGAGATCGTCTTTCCCGACCCGGTCAAGCGCAAGCGCCTCGAGGCGATCACCCATCCCGCGATCCGGGCGCGCTTCGAGAAGATCATGGCGGACCTGGAGGGCGCCGGCTGGGACGGCATCCTGATCTGGGACGCGGCGCTGCTGGTGGAGTCGGGCGGCAACAAGAAGATGGACCGCCTCGTGGTGGTGACCACCGACGCGGCGACCCAGCTTCGGCGGCTGATGGCGCGCGACGGCGGCAGCGAGGAGGCGGCGCGGGCCCGCACCGCGAGCCAGATGCCGCTCGCGGTCAAGGCGCGCTACGCCGACTACGTCATCGACAACTCGGGCACGCCCGCGCAGACCGAGGCGCGCGTGCGTGAGGTGTACCGCGCCCTCCTCGACGACCTGCGCCAGCACCAGGCGCGCCGGTGAGCCCGCGCCGCAACGCGCGCGCCGCGGCGCCACGCGCGCCGGCGCACCGGCCCGCCACCCGCGGGCGCACCCGCGCCCTCGGGCAGCACTTCCTGCGGGACCGCTCGGTGATCGATCAAATCCTGGAGCTGGTGCGGCCGACCAGGCGCGACCTCGTGGTCGAGATCGGGCCCGGCCGCGGCGCTCTCACCGAGGTCCTCGCCGCCCGCGCGGGCCGGCTCCTCGCCCTCGAGATCGACGCGGCGCTGGCCGCCGCGCTCCAGGAGCGCTTCGCGGCCGTGCCGGCGGTCGAGATCCGCCAGGCCGACGCGCGCCAGTTCGACTACGCGGGGCTGCGGGCCCAGACGCTCGGCCCCGACGGGCGCGTGCTGGTGGTCGGCAACCTGCCCTACAGCGTCGGCAAGCCGATCCTGGCCGCGCTGGTCGAGAGCGGCGGCGCCATCGACGAGATGGCGCTCATGCTCCAGAAAGAGGTGGCCGAGCGGGTGGCCGCCCTGCCGGGGAGCAAGACCTACGGCGCGCTGTCGGTGCTGACCCAGGTCTCGGCCGCGGTGCGCCTGGCGTTCTCGGTGCCGCCCGGGGCCTTCAGCCCGCCCCCCCAGGTGGACTCGGCGGTGCTGCACCTGCGCCCGCATCGCGAGCCGCCGGTGCCGATCGGCGATGCGGCCCGCTTCGGCGCGGTGGTGCGCGCCGCGTTCAGCCAGCGCCGCAAGAGCCTCGCCAACGCCCTGGCCGCCGGGCTGGGCATCTCCGCCGAGCGCGCCCGTCGCCAGGCAGAGGCCGCGGGCATCGATCCCGGCCGGCGTGCCGAGACCTTGTCGCTGGCCGAGTTCTCGCGTCTGGCCGCGCCCTCCGCGGGTCCCGACCCGGCCTGAGCGCGCTCCCCGTTCCTTGGGCCCGGCGCCGGGCCGGTGGTAGGATGAAAAGGCCGTCGTGAACACCACTTACAGACCAGAACCCGTCCCCATCGACACGCCCGGCGAGCCCGCGGTTCGGCTCATCCCGCTGGGTGGTCTGGGCGAGATCGGGCTCAACATGATGCTGATCGAGTCCGGCCCGGACATCCTCGCGGTCGACTGCGGGCTGCTCTTCCCGGACGACGAGATGCCGGGCGTGGACTTCGCGATCCCCGACTTCTCCTACCTGCGGGAGCATCGCGGCGCGTTCCGGGGCGTGGTGCTCACCCACGGTCACGAGGACCACATCGGCGCGCTCTCCTACCTGCTGCGGGAGTTTCCGGTGCCGGTCTACGGGACGCCGCTGACCCTGGCGATCGCGCGCCATCGGCTCGCCGAGAACGGGCTGCTCGAGCAGGCGGACCTGCGCACCTACGCTCCGGGGGACCGGCTCGTCATCGGCGGCTTCACGGTCGAGCCGATCCGCGTGACCCACTCGATCGCCGACGGCATCGGGCTGGCCATCGAGACGCCGCTCGGCACCGTGGTGCACACCGGCGACTTCAAGCTCGACCGGCAGCCGATCGACCGCCAGCAGCCGGACTATTCGCGCTTCGCGGCGCTCGGCGAGCAGGGCGTGCTGGTGCTCTGCTCCGACTCGACCAACGTGGGACGCCCCGGCCACACCGGCTCGGAGTCCCTGGTGGGCGAGGCGCTGGCCGGACGCTTCGCGGCGGCGCCGGGACGCATCATCGTGGCCACCTTTGCCTCGCACATCCACCGCGTACAGCAGGTGCTCGACCTGGCCGCGCGCTGCGATCGCCACGTGGCGCTCCTGGGGCGGAGCATGGTGGCCAACGTGGCGGTGGCCGCCGAGCTCGATTATCTGAAAGTGCCCGAGGGTCTGGTGCTGCCGCTCGAGGATCTGGCCGAGCTGCCGGCCCAGCGGCAGGTGATCCTCTCCACCGGTAGCCAGGGCGAGCCCAACTCGGCCATCTCGCTGATCGCGGCGGGCGATCACAAGTACGTGCAGGCGAGCCTGGGCGATCTGGTGATCTTCTCCTCGCGGGTGATTCCGGGCAACGAGCGTGTGCTCGGCCGTGTGATCAACTCGCTGCTGCGCCGCGGGGCGGAGGTGCTGTGGGAGGACGTGGCCTTCGTCCACGTCTCCGGCCACGCGAGCCAGGACGATCTCAAGGAGATGCTCGCGCTCACCCGCCCGCGCTACTTCGTGCCCGTGCACGGCGAGTTCCGCCACCTGCTGCAGCACGCGCGGCTGGCCGAGGGCGTGGGCATCCCCAAGGACCGCATCTTCCTGATCGAGGACGGGCTCGGGCTCGAGGTGACCGCGGCGGGCACGCGTGTGCTCGGGCCCTACCCGGCGGGGCCGGTGCTGGTCGACGGCAAGGGCGTGGGCGACGTGGGCGGCGTGGTGCTCCGCGACCGTCAGCTCCTAGCCGAGGCCGGGATGCTGGTGGTCGCCCTCACCGTCGACCGCACCACCGGCTCGATCGTGGCGGGACCCGAGATCGCCTCCCGCGGGTTCGTCTACATGAAGGAGGCCGACGCGCTGATGGACGAGGTGAAGGCCGCGGTGCGCGAGGCGCTGGCCTCGCGACGGGAGGCCCTAGTCTTCGACCGGGAGCAGCTGGGGGCGACCGTGCGCGGCGCGGTGCGCCGCTTCGTCAACCAGCGGTTCCAGCGCAAGCCGGTGGTCCTGCCCGTGATCCTGGAGGTGTGATGGCGGAGAAGGCGACGATCGACAAGATGATCCCGGACCGGACGCCGGGCCCGAACGGCCACGGCGCGCGCGAGCCGCGCGAGGCTCCGCGCGACGGCGCGGCAAAGCGGCGCGTGCCGCGCAAGGGCAAGGGCGAGCCGGGCCGCTGGGTGCGCGAGGCCAAGGGCATCCTGGCCCTGGCCCTGGCGGGCTTCGGCCTCGTGGCGCTCTACGCGTACGATCCCACGCTGCACCCGCTCGATCAGTCGAGCCCGGTGGGGCCGGTCGGCGGCTGGCTCGGCTGGGGCTCGTTCCACGCCTTCGGATACGCGGGCTACCTCTTCCCCCTGCTGCTCACGCTCTACGGCGTCTCCGCCTTCGTGCGGCCGCGCATGGCGCACGGCTGGCAGGCGGGCGTGGGGCTCGCGATCCTGCTCGCGAGCGCCACCGGCATCCTCGCCCGCGCCTCGGACACGCTCGCCGAGTTCCGCGTGCACAAGGGCGGCGTGGTGGGCTGGGCCGTCTCGGAGGCGCTGCGGCTCTCGATCGGCACGGTGGGGACGTGGATCATCCTGCTGGCCCTGATCCCGCTCGGGGTGCTGTTCGTCACCCGCATTCCCTACAGCGTGCTCTCGCGCGGCCTGCGCGCCCGCTTCGGGCGGCTGCGGCGGTCGGACGGCAAGAAGGTCCGGAGCCAGGCCCCCGCGTCCCCGGCCTCGCCCGCGATCGCGGCGGCGCCGGCGGGATTGGCCGCCATCGAGGCCGACGTGCCGCCGCGGCTCGTGGTGAAGGAGCCGCCCAAGGCCAAGTCGACCCTGTCCGACAAGGGCCTCGCGTGGCAGGAGACGTTCGACTTCGGCAAGGGTGGGGCGGAGTCGTTCAAGCTGCCCGCGGTCGGCCTGCTCGCGGCGCCGCCCGCCTCTGCGCTCCAGCGCACCCGCGAGGAGCTCGAGACCAACGCGCAGACACTCAAGAAGAAGCTGCACGACTTCGGCGTCGACGGTCACATCGTGCAGGCGAGCCCGGGTCCGGTCATCACCTCCTACGAGTTCGAGCCCGCGTCCGGGGTGAAGGTGAGCCAGGTGGTGAACCTGGGCGACGACCTGGCCCTGGCCATGAAGGTGGCCGCGGTCCGCATCATCGGCCCGATTCCCGGCCGCGGCACGGTGGCGGTCGAGGTGCCCAACCCCGAGACCACGACGGTCTACCTCCGCGAGATCCTGGTGAGCCAGGAGTTCGTCGCCAACAAGGCGCGGCTGCCGCTCGCCCTCGGCAAGGACACCACCGGCAACTCGGTGATCGCGGACCTGGCCGCGATGCCGCATCTGCTCATCGCGGGCTCGACGGGCAGCGGCAAGTCGGTCGGGCTCAACACCATGATCTGCTCGCTGCTCTACAAGGCGACGCCCGCCGACGTGCGCTTCCTCCTGATCGACCCGAAGCGCCTCGAGCTCGGGGTCTACGAGAAGATCCCGCACCTGCTCGCCCCGGTGGTGACCGACGCCAAGGAGGCCTCCGCGCGCCTCAAGTGGATCGTGGGCAAGATGGACGCGCGCTACAAGCAGCTCCAGGCCAAGGCGGTGCGCAACATCGAGGGCTACAACAAGGAGGTGCCGCCGGAGGAGCGGCTGCCCTACTGGGTGGTGGTGGTCGACGAGCTGGCCGACCTCATGATGGTCTCGGCCGGCGAGGTGCAGAACTCGCTGATCCGCCTCGCCCAGATCGCCCGCGCGGTCGGCATCCACCTGATCGTGGCCACCCAGCGGCCGTCGGTCGACGTGGTGACCGGCCTCATCAAGGCGAACTTTCCGACGCGCATCGCCTTCCAGGT
>Ga0070699_100003583_pt1 | contig 13733 bp, 10 predicted proteins | sample KBSK1503metaG_FD_65473 | JGI IMG/M metagenome (GOLD analysis project Ga0070699, IMG submission 65473) | Corn, switchgrass and miscanthus rhizosphere microbial communities from Kellogg Biological Station, Michigan, USA - KBS K1-50-3 metaG | ecosystem: Host-associated > Plants > Roots >...
CCATGCTTCCGGCGCCGCGCGATAAAAAGCATGACGATGATCTGCGGCCGCCGCCGATCGATGTTCGCACAAGTCGTGCAGCAGCACCTGCCATTCATTCCACGTCGATTCATCAAACAGCCGGCGATGTGCGCGATCAATTCCGAACCAGACTTTTTCGCGGCCAAGTAACGAACGCACGCGCGCGAACGGAAGTCCGAAGTAGCGCAACGTCTCTCCGTGTCGCGCGTGCACCACGTCAATCGCTGCCGGATCTTCAGTGATGATCGCTTCGCTCAGCTCGCTGTTCGTCGCAGCAGCGACAGGAGGAAAACGCGCCAGCTTCTTCTTCCACAGTTCCTGCTTTTCCGGACAACATTCTTCACGCAGCGACATTAGCTCATCGTCGGCCGTAAAGACCCTGATGATGTCTCTCAAACTGCGCCGCAGGAGCGCGACACGATAAAGCAGCGGCTTGAGTAGCTCGGGCGAAACGATTAACCAGAGCTGCTCGACATAGGGCGGCTTGATACGATCCGATGTGCGTCGAAACCACAACAGCGACGATGACAAAAACGCATCGACAACCGCAGGCCGGCTCGGCACGATTGGACCAGTGACGGCAATTCGTTCCCGCCGTCGCAGCAGCAGGATCTGTGCATAACGACCAGGCTGCCCGGGCTTCGTTCCACGACTCAACGATAATCGTTCAATCTTCGTGTGTGCTTCCACAGCGGCGACGAGTTGCGCGAGACGCTCGCAACGCAGCTCGCGTGCGGCACGAATCATCACCGCCACGTGTTTGGCTGATGTGCGTGGCGCCAGTTGCATCAACGCGCGCTCGCGCCCGAGGCGGCGCGAGGTTTCGAGCTCGAGCAATTGTCCGTTCCAGTGCCAGTCGAGAATGTGCCACCACCGATTTCCCTTTTCGGTCCAGCAGGAGAAGACGAGTTTTCCGTGAGCGATCGCGACTTCGAGCTCATCGCGTCGCAATGACTGAGGTGCGCCTTCGCTCGGCACAAACAACCACTCCGCGTGCGCTTGAAACAATTCGCTGATCTGCCGGCAGGCGAATTCCAACGTGAGGTCTTGCATTTGTGAGGTTTCCTTCCGTGTTGATCCGTGGCTCAAAGATCTACCCTGTGCTACATTTTTGGTCAATATGAAGAACGTTTTTCTTGCCGGTGCAGTGCGAACTCCGATCGGCAAATTTGGCGGCACACTCGCATCGTGGACGGCTGCCGATCTGGGTGTTGCGGTAGCGAAAGAAAGCCTGCGTCGTGCGGGTGTGGCGGCGGATCAGATCACTGAATCGATCTGGGGTTGCGCGCGTCAAGCGGGTGGCGGCCCAAATGTTGCGCGCCAGATCACTTTCCGTGCCGGCGTTCCGGAAACAGTTCCCGCGGCGACGATCAACCAGGCGTGCGGCTCGGGTCTGAAAGCAATTATTCTCGCCGCCCAGGAAATCATGCTCGGTCGCAGCGACGCGGTGCTTGCAGGCGGCACCGAAAGCATGTCGCGCGTGCCGTACTTTGCGGAAGGCGCACGCTGGGGCATGCGCATGGGCAACACGCAGCTGGTTGACGGCATGTATCGCGACGGCTTCAGCGATCCGCTTTCAGGACTGTTGATGGGCCAAACGGCTGAGAAGCTGGCGCGACAGTATGAGATCTCGCGATCGGAACAGGATCAGTTTGCCTTGCGATCGCAGCAGCGCGCTGAAGCCGCGGTTCAGTCAGGACGATTCAACGACGAAGTGATGGCGCTTGAAGTCAGTGGCCCAAAGGGTAAGACGCAAGGCGAGACGACGAGCTTCGCCCGGGACGAACATTGCCGCGCCGGAACGAAGCTCGAAGACCTCGCGAAGCTCGCACCAGTCTTCTACAAAGATGGCGGCGTCACTGCCGGTAATTCATCGGGCATCACTGACGGCGCCGCCGCCGTGGTCGTCTTAAGTGAAGCAGGTCTGAAACGATTTGGGACCACGCCGCAGGCGCGCATCGTGGATTACGAGATTTGCGGTGTCGCTCCCGAGATCATGGGTATTGGTCCAGTGCCGGCTGTGCGCGCGTTGTTGGCGCGACAAAACCTCAGTCTGTCTGAAATCGATTTGATCGAATTGAACGAAGCGTTCGCGGCGCAAGTCATCGCGTGCGATCGTGAGCTTCATTTCGACGCCGATCGCTTAAACGTTAACGGCGGCGCCATCGCGTTGGGCCATCCGATCGGTTGCACCGGCGTGCGCATCACCACCACGCTCATTCACGAGCTACACAAGCGAACAGCTCGATTCGGACTCGCAACCCTCTGCGTGAGTGGCGGCATGGGACTCGCGCTCCTGCTTGAACGCGCATGATTGTCCGCCGAAAACTAGCGCCCACGTTAATCTCAGTTTGTAGTCTGCTCGCGCTGCTGCTCGTCGGGTCGTGCCGTTCACAAAACGGGGCCCCGGTCACGAACAATTCTTCTGCCGACACATTTGTTTCCGCTACGCCTCCGTTTCAAACCAAAGAGCCGGAACGTTACCGCGCCACGCGCACCATTACCAGCGTCACCGCCAACGGGCAGACCAATGTGATCAAGCACGCGATCGCAAAAGACGGTGAGTTTCGCCGGCTCGACACGGAGTTCGCCGCCGCGAAAACGATCCTGTTGTTTGGTCCACAGGGCAACTTCGTTTTGCTGCCTGATGCGAAGGTTTATGTGGACCAGTCGGAAGGAGCAATTCCTGGCGCAATGTATGAAGACGAGAGCTCACCGGAGCGACTGCTGCATACCGAGTCAGGCACGAGCAGCTACCGGAAGCTCGGCCCCGAGGAGATTTCCGGACGTAAGACAAATAAGTACCTCGTGATTGTTAACGCTTCGAACGCTGGAAACGTCAGCTCAAGTGAGACGTTGATCTGGATTGATGAAGCGCTCGGTATGCCGATCAGATCTGAAACGAAGTCATCCGACGGTTCGCGCAGCACGATGGAACTTTCAGAACTCGAGCTCGAAGTGGATAAAAGCGTTTTTCAAATCCCGGCCGATTTTAAAAAGATCTCGTACGCTGAGATGGCGCGATATCTGACGCAACGCTGAACGCTTTGTAGGGGCGGCCCTCCGTGGCCGCCCCTGTGTAGAAATATTTGTTCCGAACGCAGGGGCGGCCACGGAGGGCCGCCCCTACAAATTGCAACCTCGGCGTCCAATACAAGCATCAACTAAACTCTTATGTTCCCGGTAGAAAGGCAGTTTGTAGTGAAAAAAGAACTTATTAATTTGGCAGTTATCTTCATAGCTTTGGCCGCGGGCTCACACATTCACGCGCAGACGCGCGGGCGTAATACCGCGCCGCCGGCTCCGACACTACTGTCGTCACTGCCTGAATCCGACGCGGTCGCGCAGGTAAAAGTGAAACAACTCCTGAGCGAGGCGATGCCGCGAATCCTCGCCGGCAATCCCGCCAAGCTCAGCGAAGTCAACGCGAGTATCTCCCGCTTCCAGGAGCGCACCGGACTCGACCCGCGCATGTTTCAACAGGTCGCGATCGGCGTCCGCTACACGTATCCGTCGGAAGGCGTAACCAAACTCCAAACCGTCGCCCTCGCCAACGGCACTTTCAGCGCGAACGCGATGGTCGCCGCCGGCCGCGTCGCCGCGAACGGCAAATACCGGGAAGAGAAATACCAGGATAAGACGCTCTACATCTTCACGCTGGACGAGAACGTGAAGCTCCTCGGGCTGTTCGATTTCAGGATCGGTGAGCTCGCCGCCGCGCCACTCGACAACAACCTCCTCGCACTCGGCGATCCGGTCGCCGTGCGCGGCGCGATCGACGCGAGTCGTCAACGCAAACGAGTCAACGCCGAACTAATCGCCCTCGCCAGTCGAGATCCAAATGCCGTCATCGGCTTCGGCAGCAACATGACGGAGCAACTGGTTGGCAATCTCGATATCGGCAACGCTCCCATCGCAGCCGATCTCAAGTCGCTCCGACAGGTCTTTGGTTCAGTGGGAACGACTGAAAGCGATCTGCAACTGTTTCTCGGCGCGCGCGCAGTGAATGCTCAGGCAGCGCGAAGTCTCGGCGATACGTTGGAAGGGTTGAAGATGTTTGGCGCCGTGATGGTGGGACGTTTGTCGGGAGTCAAAGGCGTGCTGGCGAAGAGTGCGCTCTCGAATATGAAGATCGCGACGGACGCAAACGAATTGCAGATACGGACGACCGTGGCCCAGGCTGAGGTTGGGCCACTCTTCGGGTACTAATTACTATTCGGGATTGAAGCCGCCGGGCAGGATCGGTTCGGCGGCTGGTTCATCTTCCTGTAACTGGGCCAGCACCTTCTGGTCGATCGTGATCTTGCCGTCGCGTTTCATCTTTTGCTCTATGCCCGCAATGTAGTCTTCAAACACCTGGTCCTGCCGCTCGCTCATCATCGACTGTTTCAAGGTATCGCGCTGTGCGAAAAGTCCGGTCATGTCGGCATCGGTCTTCTTCGTGACGCCGACAATCACCCACCTGTCTTCAACCCTGAGCGGCGTCTTGCTGACCTCGCCTGACTTCAGATTGTAAATCAGGTCGTCGAGCTGCGGGCTGATACCTGCCTTGCCGAGGGAGGAACCGAGTTTGAAGCTCTCTTCGAGTCCGGAGTCGAATCCTTCTTTCTCGCCCTGTGCCTTGAGCCCATCAGGACCACTTACCGTCGCTGCCAGATCTTTCGCTTTCTGTTCGAGCTGTTCCTTGGCGCGCTGCTGTTTGATTGCATCGCTGACTTTGCTTTTCACTTCGTCGAAGTCGGGAACGCGAGGCTCGCGCTTCTCGACCAGCATCGGGATCGCAAAACCACCTTTGACACCCGTCACTTCGCCGACGTCGTTCGCGTTCGCCAGTGGTTCCAGCGTCTGTTCAAACTGCTGGTTACTGCCGATCTCCGGCACGTCGTCACCGGGCTTCACAAACGGAGTCTCGCGAACCATCTCCGGCGCAGTCATGTTTGCCTCGCCGGCAAATTCCGTTGCGACTTTCTGCGGGTCCTTCATCTCCTGCAAACGTGTGTGGGCTTTTTGCGCTACCTGGAACGCAGCCCCATAGCCACGACGATTGCGCAGTGACACGAGCAACTCAGGCTTCGCTTCCTCAAACGTCTTCTGAACACTGTCGCCACGACGCAGGATGTACCAGTTGCCGCCGAAGCGAATCGGGATGTCGGAAATTTCTCCCGGCTGCATGTCAGCAACTCGGTCGTAAAGAGCGTTAACTTTGTTTGGATCGCGTTTGAAAGGCTTCGCCAGGAAGCCGCCGTTTTGTGCCGTGGCCGGATCTTCGGATTTTCCTTTAGCAGCTTCGGCGAACGCTGCTTCGTCGCCTTTTCCACCCGCTGCTCCACGTACTTTGGCGATGATGTCTTTAGCCTTTTGCTCAACCTGCGCATCGAGATCCTTGCGCGCAACCTTTAACAGGATTTGCTGGATCTTGAAACCTGCCTCTTTAAACTCCGGTTTCAGATTGTCGTACTCGGCCTTCAGATCCGCGTCCGGAATGTTCAGCTTGGCTCCGACTTTTTCGGTGCTGATGAAGACATAGCGAACTTTTTTCTGCGGCTCGAGGTAACGATAGTCGGTCTTGTGGCTTTCGTAATAACTGTGCAGCTCCTCGTCGCTCGGTTGAATCTTAGTGGCGAGTTTGTCCGCCGTCACTGCTATATAACTAACGTCGAAAGTCGAATTGCGGCGCTTGTACTCCTGTTCGACTTCCCCATCGGAAACGTTAACGCTCGCCGTCACAAACGCACGCAGTTTTTCCTGCGCGATGTCGCCGCGGATCTCATTCTCAAACTTTTCAACGTCACCGTAGCGGGCCTTTATCATCTCCGTGTATTTTTCGTCACCGACAAATACGCCGGAAGCATTGACGTACGTCTTGCGAATTTTCTCCGCGACTTCGACGTCGCTCGCACCCAGACCCAACCGCTCGGCTTCCTGCTTGATCACCAGCTTGCTGATCATGCCGTCGAGGAAACGCTTGTTTCCGCCGAGTTGGGACAGGTTGACGCGCCCGCCAAACATCTGTGCGTACTTGTCTCGTTCGCGAGCCAGATCCGCGACCGTGATGGTGTCAGAGCCGACTTTCGCAACGGCTTCAGTGTTGCGGCTTGGGTCGAGATTACTGGCCGATCGTCCGGGGGCGTAGAAGACGATCAAGCTGACCGCCATCAGTACGACAAATCCGATGATGACGATGTTGCGGGTTCGTTCGAGGCGAGCTAGTCGTTTGAGCATTGTTTATTACCTTTCAGAAACCGCGGATTGTAAGTGAGACAGTGGAGGGCCTGCAACTTACGCCGAAGGCGTTGGCCACTCTCAGCCCAGGGTTGGAGCGTAAGCGACAACCCTGGAACCATTCAAATGAAAAGGCATCAAACTCTGAAAGGGTTTGTCGCGGAGCGAACCCTGTCAGGGTTGAAGGGCAAAATTCATCTCCATTCCCAGGGTTGGAGCGTAAGCGACAAACCTGGGCTGAGATTGGCCAACGCCTTCGGCGTTATTAAATACGCGTTTGCTACAGTCTAAACCAGATGCTATTTTACGGCCTCCATGAATGCATCGAGCGGCGTAACCTGGTTGTGGATAGGCTTCAGTTTGTTCATTTGCATCATGTTGGCCCTCGATCTCGGGCTGTTCAATCGTAAAGCTCACACCATCCGTTATCGCGAAGCATGGATCTGGAGCGGCGTCTGGGTGACGCTCGCGATGATTTTCGCGGGCATCGTCTTCCACTACCAGGGATCGCAACGCGGCTTTGAATTTCTCACCGGCTATCTCATCGAACTGTCGCTTTCGGTCGATAACCTGTTCGTCTTCCTGCTGATCTTTTCTTATTTCAAGGTCCCTTCGAAGTTCCAACACCGCGTGCTTTTCTGGGGCGTCATGGGCGCACTGTTCATGCGCCTGACGATGATCTTCGTCGGCGCCGCCCTGATCAATAGATTTCACTGGATTATCTACATCTTCGGCGCTTTCCTCGTTTACACCGGCGTCAAGATGTTCCGGCAGGAAGAGATCGACATTCAACCGGAACAGAATCCGCTCGTCCGATTGGTTGCTCGTTTCCTGCCCATCACGCGCCACTACGAAGAGGAGAAATTCTTTACCAAGAGTAACGGCAAACGAACGGGTACGTTGCTATTGCTGGTGCTGATGGTCGTCGAAGTGACGGATCTGGTTTTCGCCGTCGATTCGATCCCGGCGATCTTTGCCATCACGCGAGACACGTTCATCGTCTACACCTCAAACGTTTTCGCGATTCTCGGTTTGCGTTCGATGTACTTCCTGCTGGCGGGCGTGGTGGAGAAGTTTCGTTTCCTGCGAGTGGGGCTGGCGATTGTGCTCACTTTCATCGGTCTGAAGATGCTCCTGAGTGCGGTCGGCATCATCATTTCCATCAAGATCTCACTCATTTTCGTCGCGCTCGTGCTGGTTGGCTCGGTCGTCGCGTCGTTGTTGGTCGCACCGGCTAGCGAAACCACGATCCAGGTGGATCTTCCGCCGGATTTCGATCTGCCTCTCGGTGAAGAGCTAAACGAAGCTGACCAGAAGGCTGAAGACGAGGAAAAAGCGCAAAAAACCGTCATTTAGTCCCCGGATTTCCCCCAAAGCACCGAAATCCGCCCAAATTCGATCCGAATTTAAACTTCTTGAACGCTGATTAGCACGTGTGTTAAATTCCGATTCGGTAGTTGTTGCTGCCTGGATCCGGTGGCTGGAGGCCACCGACACCGTTCGGACTCACACCCGGTCTCAACTTGTTGAGCCCCTTCCCCAGTTCGATTTAGCCCATGGTTAGGAATAAGACCAGTCATTTTGCTTTTGATTGGTGGATTATCCAGAAGCGTTTCGTCTATCTGGTGATCGCCATTTTCATGCTCTGCGGCATCGCCGCAGGCGCCGCCGTTTACGTCTGGAAGTACGGCAATCCGTTTCGCAACGTGGCCGAAATGAAATACCCGGCGGGCGCTCGCTTCATCTCGTTTGAGGGCGACGTGAAGGTTGTTCGGGCTGCCACTCGCGAAACAATTTTTGCCAGCAGCGAAACCGAGCTTTATCCCGGCGACACGGTGCAGACCCAGGCCAACGGACGAGCGCGCATCAGTCTCGCCGATGGCTCAACCCTGCTGATCAAACCCAACAGTACGATCATCGTGCGTGACAACGCTCGCGGCGATGATGGCAGAAAGCCCAATGTTCACGTCAGGGTGGATAGCGGCCAGTTGTCAGTGCGCACGGAAGAACAAATCGCTGGCACCACGAACGTAGTCGAAACACCTCAGACGAAGAACACGGTAGGCGAGAAGACGAACGCGAGTTTCGGAGTTAATCCTGAAGGCACTGAAGAAATTCGTGTAGCGACGGGTCAGATTGAGACTACGAACCATGCCGGCGATAAGACTTCGATCCGTGAGGGTGAGTACGTTTCGGTAAACAACTCGGGCCGGCTGGCGCCGGCGCAGAAGTTGTTGGATGTGCCGCAGCCGAACCGTCCACACGATCTGGAAGAAGTTAATGTCGGCACGACGGGCGCCGCGAACGTGGCTTTGAAATGGCTGCGGCCACAATCGGGCATGCCTGCTTACTATCGGGTTGAAGTGGCGACCTCGCCGTTCTTCGTAACGGATGGAAAAGTGATCGAGCGCGATCAACTGGTCGCGACGGAGTTTGGCGCCAGTGATCTTCGACCGGGCGTTTACTTCTGGCGCGTGCGAGCAACTGCCGCGAGTGGTCAGGCGAGCGATTGGAGCGATCCGCTGAAGTTCATCGTGACGACCAGAGGCACCGGATCTCAAGTCAATGTTTCAAATCTCAGCACCGAACTTCTAGGCGGCAACATCTATCTCGTTCGCGGCAAAGCCGAGCCCGGCACGACTATCCGCGTTTCCGGACGCGAAACCATCGCCGCTCCCGACGGCGCGTTTCAGGTTCAGGTCACGGCTGGAGCAGAATCGCGCGAGCTCGCCCTCGAAGCACGAGATTCACAAGGCAACAGCAGCCAGTACAAGGTTTTGCTTTCCGCCCGCCCCCGCGTCAGGACGTAATCAGATGAGCCACGTAATCCTATTGACAGATGCTCACGAAGCACCGGCCTACGAGTTGATCGAGGCGTTGCGTGCGGCCGGCGTGAAGACTCTGATCGAGGGTTTGCGGGAAGTCGAAGTCGAAGTGGCGCTCGCGAAGCAGCAGAAGCGAGAAGGCTTGCGCGACGCAGAAGGACCACCGCCGCTCGCAGTACTTTACGAAGTCGTTCCGGGTGCGGACATGGTCGAACTGCATACGGCAATCGATCACGCAAAAGCATTTTGGCCCGGTGTGCCGCTGGTTGCGTGTCGCCGGCAGACAAGCGGTTATCAGAGTCACAACCTGCGCAGTCTCGACGGCGCTACGCTGAAACGACTCGGTTTCGCTGCCATCGCCGACAAGTCGGCCCAGCTTCCCGCGTTACTTCGTGAGATCGAAGGTCATGGCAACTCCGGTGAGCTGCGATTTCCGGAAATGATCCAGGAGCCCGTCGAAACCAGTCCATCGGCACTGCCGCCGAAGATCAAGTTCAGCCACCTGCGCGCTGCTTTTGAGCTCGTCTGCTCGTTGCACTTCAGCGGCGATCAGAGTGGCGCCGCCAACACTGCCCTCGCCGGCTTGCAGGATCTGATCAATGCTGACCGTTGGGCCATCTACCTGTTTTCAGAGTCGAAAGGAATCGAAGGTTCAACCCTCGAAGCGATCGCGGTTCGCAAGGTGGGCCAGGAACATAGGACTGAAGACGACTGGGGGCGCATGTTGAATGCCGAACCGGATCTGCCCATCGGCTCGGAAACGAGAGCCGCGAAACGCGCCGCCGCCGGTATGGGCACGATCAAACGAAAGGAACGCGGACAGTTCGTCGTCGCCGTTCCGCTGATCTGCGGTGAACGGATTCTCGGAGTCATCGAAGGCATTCGCGAAGGCGCCGGAGCCTACGCGTTCAAGAAGACTGACGTGGCCCTACTCGACTCGCTCGCTCTCCCCATCGCTTCGGCACTCGCCAACGCTGTTCGCATCGCCGAAGCCGAACGTCTGTCGCAAACAGACGATCTCACCAAGCTTCACAACGCCCGCTACCTGCGACAGTTTTTACTGAACGAGATCCGTCGCGCGCGTCGTTACGGAACGAGCGTCGCAGCCCTGTTTCTCGATCTCGACGACTTCAAACAGGTCAACGACGAATATGGACATCTCGTCGGCTCGCACGTGCTGATGGAGATGGCCGCGGTCATCCTTTCATCGATTCGCGACACTGATGCAGTCGCCCGTTACGGCGGCGACGAGTTCGTCATCGTTCTGCCCGACACCGGAACAGAACTCGCCGGCCAGGTCGCGGAACGTATCCGCCATCGCATCACGCGTCACAACTTCACCGGCGGTCGCCGTTTACAACTTTCCCTGACTGCGAGCTTCGGCGTCGCAGCGTTTCCAAAGCACGCTTCATCCCCCCAACAACTAATCGCCTGTGCGGATACGGCGATGTACGAGGCCAAAGCCGCGAACAAAAACTGTGTGCGTTTTGCCGCTGATTTAGCCTCGCGAGAGTCACCCAGGCGCACGGTCCCGAATCTTGAAATCGCCGATCACGCGGATTTGAGCACCTGACGCGTCTGCATCAGTGCAATCTCCGGCTAAACCGTGTAAAGTTTCTCGTTTACGGTTTGTATGTTAAGAGTGTATCTTAGCGTTTCGGACGTGTTTGGGCGACATATACCGCCGATCCCACCCGAAGTTCCAGTCTACAACCACGGGAAGTGAATAAGTCTAGATGGCTTTCAAATCTATTTTCAGTCTGTTCTCCAGTGACCTCGCTATTGATCTTGGGACGGCAAACACGCTGGTGTATGCGAAGGGACGTGGGATCGTTGTTTCCGAACCCTCCATCGTCGCGATCAATAAAGTAACCAACCAGGTTGAGGCGGTGGGGCGTGACGCCAAAGACATGTTGGGCCGTACCCCGGGCAACATCGTCGCTATTCGGCCCATGAAAGACGGAGTCATCGCGAACTTCGAAGTCACGGAGAAGATGCTCCAGCACTTCATCCGCAAGGCACATAACGGCAAGACCTGGGTGAGCCCTCGTGTCGTCATCGGTATTCCATCGGAGATAACTCAGGTTGAGAGACGCGCCGTCGAAGACTCGGCTTATCGCGCCAAGGCTTCGGAAGTTTATCTGGTTGAAGAAGCAATGGCGGCGGCGATTGGCGCCGGCTTGCCGATCACTGAGCCACACGGAAACATGGTAGTCGATATCGGCGGTGGGACTACTGACATCGCAGTCATCAGTTTGAGCGGTATCGTTTACTCGCGCGCGGTGCGCGTTGCCGGTAACGAGATGGACGAAGCGATCATCCAGTACATCAAGCGGAAGTACAACCTGCTGATCGGCGAGCGCACTGCCGAAGCGATCAAGATTGAGCTCGGTTCCGCGTATCCACTCGATGAAACACTCTCCTACGAAGTGCGAGGTCGTAATCTTATCGAAGGTATCCCGAAGACGATCACGATCACCGACGAAGAAGTGCGCGAATCGCTGGCCGATTCGATCTCGACGATCATCAACGCCGTCCGCGTGGCCCTCGAACGAACTCCGCCTGAGTTGTCAGCCGATATCGTGGAGCGCGGCATCGTCCTGACCGGCGGCGGCGCGCTGCTGAAAAATCTCGACAAGCGACTTTCGATCGAAACGGGACTGCCGGTTTCCCTCGCCGACGACCCGCTTGCGTCGGTGGTGTTAGGTACCGGCAAAATGTTATCCGACTTCGATCTGCTCAAGCGCGTGAAGTGGGAGAACACAATGGTGAGCGGCGTATAGCTTGTCATCCACAGTCACACAGATCCTTTCTGTGTAATCTGAGTAATCTGCGGATAGGTTTTTCAAGTGGCTTCGGTTCGCACACAACGAGAGATTCGACAGCGAGCCCCCCTCTGGCTCGTGGGCTTGCTTGTCACCAACCTTGTCATCATGGCAGTCGACGCACGCGACGCCGACGGCCGTCAGAAAGTACTGCGTATGTGGACGCAAACCTTTGCCGCTCCGCTTCAGAACGTATCGTCAAAAGCTACCAGCGCTACCTCTGGTTTTTTCCAACAGATCTGGAACTTCCGCAGCACTGCCGTCGAAAACGAGCAACTTAAGCAACGTCTGACTGAAGTCGAAACCGAACTGCACACTGCTCGCCAGGCCGCTGGCGAAACCGAGCGTCTCAGAGCGCTGCTCAATCTCAACGAGCAGAGCAACATAAAGACTATTCCCGCACGCGTGATTGCGCGCGATCCGTCAGTGTGGTTCAACACGATCACGATCAATCGCGGCAGTAGTTCCGGAGTCGAGGCAAACATGCCGGTGGTTACGCCCGGTGGCATCGTGGGACGCGTCATCACCGTCAGTCCCTGGGCTTCGCAGGTAATGCTGATCACGGATGAGAAAGCCGGCGCCGGTGCTGTCGTTGGTCAACTGGGCCAATCCGGTGCGCTAGGGTCGGTCCGCGGCCGGGCAGATCTCAATGTCGCATTGATCGAGATGCGTTACGTTTCCGGTCTCGAGAAAGTAGACGTCGGCGACTACGTGATGACGACCGGACAGGATGGCATCTATCCGCCGGGCTTGAACGTGGGCAAAGTTGTCGACGTGAAAAGCGGCACCGCCACGACCGCTCATCAGATTCTCATTCAACCCGGCGCACAGCTCGATCATCTCGAAGAAGTTGCAGTCCTTCTCTATCACCCGCCCCCGCGGTCTACGCCCGAACAAACCCCGCAGAACCCTGAAAGAACCAGAAGATGAATTCATTGCCAATTGTCGATTGCCGATTGCCAATTTATTCCCCCCTATCTCAGGCCTCGAATACTGCCAATCGGCAATCGGCAATTGGCAATCGGCAACGTTCTTATGTCGCAGCTTAAGATTGTCGTAGTTTTAATACTCTCGATACTGCTCCAGCTTTCGCTGCGCAAGGTTTGGCCGTCACTCTCGTATATCGACTTTCCGCTCGTCGTCGTTGTTTATATCGCTTTGCAGCGTGATGCGTGGAAGGCGTTGGTCGTCGGAACACTCGCGGGACTGATCGTTGACGCAGCCAGCGGCGGTTTGGTCGGAGCAGGAGGCTTTTCAAAAACGCTGACGGCGTACATCATCTACTTCGCCGCCACGCGCGTGAATCTCGAGAACCCGTTGCTGCGCATTCCGGTGCTCGCAGCCGGTTCACTGATCGACTCGGCAATCTATGTTTTCTGGCACCGGGTGTTGGGCTACCCCCCCGTCGCTCCCCTTATGCAGACGATGTCTTATAAACTAATAGCGACGACGGTGGTGGGAACACTGGCGCTTTATCTGCTCGATGCTCTGGTCGCAGCGCGTTCGTCGCAACGGCGACAATTTGCGACGCGACGCCGCGTAGCGCGACGTTCGACTGGACCGATGAGAAGGAGGTGAGCCTGGTATACAACGCGGTGCAATCAACCACGCACTAAGTACCAGGCGGCAAAACGATGAAATTCGAAGACACATCACAAAACCTCCGCGCCCGTCTGCGGTTTGTCCAGGTGCTGGTGATCCTGATGCTCGGATTGCTCAGCATCCGCCTCTACGTGTTGCAGGTGGTCAGAGGTGAACGTTACGCCGAAATCGCCGAAAACCAGCGTCGCCGCCGTCTGCCGATTCCAGCGCCGCGGGGCGTAATCTTCGATCGCGAAGG
>Ga0070699_100003584_pt1 | contig 13732 bp, 9 predicted proteins | sample KBSK1503metaG_FD_65473 | JGI IMG/M metagenome (GOLD analysis project Ga0070699, IMG submission 65473) | Corn, switchgrass and miscanthus rhizosphere microbial communities from Kellogg Biological Station, Michigan, USA - KBS K1-50-3 metaG | ecosystem: Host-associated > Plants > Roots >...
CATCAGCGGACCCCACGCGACGAATGCGGCCAGCTCACCCAGCCCGAGCTCCTTGAGTGCGCGTGGCGCCGCGTCATACGAATACAGAAGCAGCGCCCCGGCTGCCGCCAGCGCCACCGCCGGCCACCCGCGCAGCGCGATGAAATACACGCCAATGGCGACAGCAATGGCCGCGAGTACGATCAGTCCCGTCGCCAGCAGCCGCGGCGTGACCGCGCCACTGGCAATCGGATGCAGCGTGTACCGCCGTCGGGGCGAGTCCGGCGTGTCGTGGCCGCGCCGATAGCCGAAATAATCGTTCGACAGATTGCTGATCGCGTGCAGCACCACGTATCCCACGAGCACCAGCAGGAACGGCACGACGGCGAAGCGCCGGCGCGCGGCTGCGAGCAGCCCCGCAATCACGGCCGCCTGCGCCGAGATCACGAGTATCACGCTGCGCGACGCATACAGGAAGCGCGTGACCGGATCCAGGTCCGCGAATTCAGCGGCCTGTGCCGGATAGAATCCCGTGAATGCCCGGGCCCAGGCGAACGGTCCGCCCGTGGGGCGTGCGCCGAGCGCGGGTTGTGCTCCAGCCATGCGGTCTCGCTCCTCGCCGGTCTGTGACAGGGTGATACCCGAAAAGTACAGTATCGCACGCAGCCCGGAGAAGGTTCTTCCCGCTCAGCGCGTGTCAGGCACCGCCCAATTCCACAGATGCATCGTCGCATAACTCCGCCACGGCCGCCATGCCTGCGACATGGCTTCTGCTCGCGACGCGCTCACGCCGCCGAGCCGCTTCCGCAGGACGATGTCCTCCCTGGGAAAGGCGTCGGGCCAGCGTAGCGCACGCATCGCGATGTAGTGCGCGGTCCACGCGCCAATCCCCGGCAGGGCCACGAGCTGCGCCATCGTCTCGCCCGCCGCGGCGCCGGCCTCGAGGCGCAGCCGCCCCGACGCGACCTCCTCGGCCAGCCTGATGATGCTCCGCGCACGCGTCCGGATGATCCCCAGTGCCGCGAGGTCCTCCACCCTCGCGCCCGCGATCCGTTCGGCGCCGGGCGCACGCCGTGTGAGCTCCGCGTAAGGCGTCGCGATCACGTCGCCGAATGCGCTCGCGAAGCGCCCGCCAATGGTTGATGCGGCCTTCACGGTGATCTGCTGACCCAGGACGGCGCGGACCGCCATTTCGAATCCGTCGAAGGCACCCGGTACCCGCAGCCCCGGATTCTGCACGATCGCGCGGGCCAGCCGTGGATCAGCGCCAAGCCGTTCCCGAATCATGTCCGGCCGTGCGCTCAGGTCGAAGAGATGGCGCAGCCGCCCCAGCAGCGCTGGCAGCGTTGGCGTGAGCGTGTGCGTAATGTCCACGAGCAGCGCGTGCCGCTCCGGTGCGTGCCGTACACGCACCCACCCCGTGTGCGCGCCCAGTTGCACCGTTCGATGATACACACCGTCGCTCACCCACTCGACGCCGCGAATCGCCCGCGCCCCCAGGAACTCGATCATCCCGGTCCAGTCGAAGGGCGGCCGATACGAGAGCTGCAACGTGAACGCATCATCGCGCGCCGACTCCGCCGCACCGAGGCGCGGTGCGCGATCCGCTGCCGCGCGCCGCAGCCGCGTCGGTGGCATGCGATACCGCCTGCTGAACGCGTCATTGAAGCGCCGCACGCTCGAAAACCCGCTCGCGTACGCCACGTTGATCACCGGCAACGTGGTTTCAGTGAGCAGCTGCTTGGCGAGCAGCAGCCGCCGTGTGAGCACCAGTTCCATGGGCGAGACGCCGAGCTCGTTGTGCACCAGCCGCCGGATCTGGCGCGCACTCCAGCCGAAGCGCTCGGCGACCTTGTCCAGGCGCGCCCCATCATCGAGCATTCCCTCCTCGATGCGTTGCGCGACCAGTGTCGCGATCCGGCGCGCGTCGTCAACCGGTGCGTTGCCCGGCGCGAGCTCCGGCCGGCAGCGCAGACAGGGCCGGAACGATGCGCCTTCCGCCGCTTCCGCGCTGCTGAAGAAGCGACAGTTCGCGGCCTTTGGCGTCCTCGACGGACACACCGGGCGACAATACACCCCGGTGGAGGTCACGCCCACGAAGAACACGCCATCAAAGCGCGGGTCGCGCGACGCGAGAGCGTTGTACAGTGCGATATTGTCTGGTGTCATGCGACGCAGTCTACGCAGGACGCCCGGCGTCGTCTAGCCATTTTCGGACAGGAGCGTTCACCGTGACACGAGACCAGATTCTCCGGAAGCTCGAGGCGGCATGGCGCGACTTCGAGGACGCGTACGCCGGCCTCACGCCAGCCCAGCTCCGGATGCCCGGCGTCACGGGACACTGGTCGGTCCGCGACATCATCGCGCACGTCACCTGGTGGGAGGAGGAAGCGCTGGCGCATCTGCCGGTCATTCGCCGGGGCGAGCGGCCACCGCGCTACTCCACGCGTTACGGCGGCATTGACGCCTTCAACGCGCTGCGGACCGCGGAGCGGCGCGATCTCTCGCTCGCGGATGTGCTTCGCCAGCACCATGACGTCCACGCGCGACTCATCCGCTACGTGAGGCACGCGCCCGATGAGCTGTTCACGACGGAGACACGTTTCCGCCACCGCCTGCGCATGGATACCTACAGCCACTATCCCATCCATTCGCGCGCCATTCGCGCATGGCGCGCGCGCTGAGTTCGCCGTCGCTTGCCGCCGTGCACGTCGTTGAAGCATACTCGCCACTACACATTCCCTGCTCCGAGGACAGCAGTCCATGATCCGCATGCTTTCACTCCGCTGGCTCATCGCCGGCTACCTGGCGCTCGCCGGCCTCTCCACCATGCTCCCCTCCTCGCGTTCCACCGTCTCGACACTACCGGTCCCGCCCAGCCTCTACAGCGGGCTCGTGTGGCGCAGCGTCGGGCCCTTTCGCGGCGGTCGCATCGCCTCGGTCACGGGCGCCATCGGAGCGCCGGGCGTGTTCTACGCCAGTCTCCCCGGTGGTGGCATCTGGAAAACCACGAGCGCCGGTGTCACCTGGTTCCCGATCTTCGATTCCGTCACGGCAGTGTCTTCGGTCGGCTCCATTGAGGTCGCGCCATCGGACCCCAACGTCATCTACGCCGGCACGGGCGACATGGCCACGGGCGGCGCAGTGAACGAAGGCGACGGCATGTACAAGTCGGTGGACGCCGGCGCATCGTGGCGACACATCGGGCTCGATTCCACCCGGCAGATTCCCTCCCTGCTCGTCGATCCGCGCAATCCCGATCTCGTCATGGCGGCCGCCATGGGAAATGTGCACGTGATGGGCGGAACGCGCGGCATCTATCGCAGCACCGACGGCGGCGCGTCGTGGACGCGGACGCTCGCCGTGGGCGACAGCGACGGCGTCGAGAAACTCGCCCGCGCCTTCGATGAACCGGACGTGATCTTCGCGACCACCATGCGGCACTACAGCGCGCCCGACACCACCGGCACGCCGTTCTACCGGCAACAGACACCACGCAGCGGACCCACGGGCACCGCGCTCTACAAGTCAACCGACGAGGGACTCACCTGGCATGAGGTCAGCGGTGGCGGGTTGCCGCGCCTCTCCGGCCGCACGTCCGTCGCCGTCGCCATGCACACGAACGCGCAACGCGTCTTTCTCATCGAGAACTCGGGTCTCTATCGCTCGGATGATGGCGGCACGACCTGGCGCCAGATGGACTCCACCGATACACGCATCCGCAACGGACAGGGCGGCTACAACTGCGGCGTGTATGTGGATCCGCAGAATCCCGACGTCGTGTACACCATCAACACGTCGAGCTACAAGTCGACCGATGGCGGCAACACGTTCACCGGATTCAAGGGCGCGCCCGGCGGCGATGATCCGCAACAGATGTGGATCGATCCCACCAACGGGAAGCGCATCTTCCTCGGCATGGACCAGGGCGCCACGATCTCGCTCGATGGCGGCGCGACCTGGAGCGAGTGGTACAACCAGCCCATGGAGCAGGTCTATCACATCGCCACCGACAATTCGTATCCGTACTGGATCTACGCGTCGCAGCAGGACGCCGGCGCCATCCGCACGCGCGCTCGCGGTGACCTGGGCGAGATCACCCCGCTCGACTGGAGCCCTGTTCCCGGATGGGAGTGGGGCACCGTCGTTCCCGATCCCACCACGCCGGACGCGGTGTACGCCACCGGCTCCGGCGTCGTGAAGATCATGTACCCGAGCGAGCAGTGGATCGATGTGAGCCCGGCGCTGGATCCGCAGCTCAAACTGCACAGCGCGTTCAATGGCCCGCTCGTATGGGCACCATGGAATCAGCATGAGCTCTTCGCCGGCTTCCAGTATCTCATGGCGACTACCGATGGCGGCGTCCACTGGAAGAAGTTGAGTCCGGACCTCGGTGTACCGAAGAGCCAGACGCCTACGCTCGCCGATCGCGCCGCCGGAAGCGCGGGGGCGGAAGATCGCCCTGCACCGCCCGGCGGAGCGATCGAGTCCATTGCGCCCTCCACCGTGGCACCCGGCACCATCTGGGTCAGCACCAGCAACGGCCTCATTCACGTCACGCGCGACAACGGGAAGACGTGGGACGACGTCTCCATTGCCGGGCTGCCCAACGCCGCGCGCGCGGACATCGCGACGATTGATGCATCGCACACCGATCCCGCCGCCGCGTACGTCGCGATCGACTACCACACTTCCGGCGACTACCGGCCGTACTTCTATCGCACGCACGACTACGGAAAGACGTGGACGAAGATCGTGACCGGACTTCCGGAGCATCAGGCGAGCGGCAGCTTCGCGCGCGTCATTCGCGCGGACACGAAAAAGGCCGGGCTGCTCTTTGCCGGCACCGAGAGCGGCATGTACGTGTCATTCGACGATGGCGATCACTGGCAATCGCTCATGCTCAACCTGCCCGTGACGTCGTACCGCGATCTCACGATTCACGGCAATGACCTCATTGCCGGCACCTACGGGCGCGGCATCTGGATTCTCGATGACTATGCCGTGCTGCGCCAGCTCACACCGGCGCTGAGCAGCGAGCCCGCTCACCTCTTCAAGCCCAGCGACGCCGTTCGCGTGCGCCGCAACGTGAACTCGGACACGCCGTTTCCGCCCGAAGTGCCGCACGCACTCAACCCGCCGGATGGCGTGGTGTTCTACTACTCGCTTTCCTCGAAGCCGGCGGGCGATATCACCGTGGAAGTGCTCGACGCATCGGGTCACGTCGTACGTCACCTGTCGAGCGCGCCGGTGAAGCCCGTGGCGGACGCGGAGCATCCCCCGGAACCGGACTTCTGGCTGGCCACGCCCGAGCCGCTTCCGACAAACCTTGGAACCAACCGCGCAACGTGGGACCTGCGTTACGATGCGCCCCCCGCGTTCCGTCATACCTTCGAGATCAACGCCAATCCGGAGCACACTCCGGCGTCGCCCGAGGGCCCGCTGGCGCCTCCGGGCGTATACACGCTCGTGCTCACGGTGAACGGCGTGCACTACAGGCAGGCGGTGACGGTGCGCAACGATCCCCGCTCCCCGGCCACGACGGCGGCGCTGGCCGCGCAGCATGCGTTGCTCATGAAGCTCGATGCGGGCGTGCGTTCGGCATGGGACGACTACCAGCAGGTGGCCGCGCTGCGCACCGCCGTGAAGCAGGTGGCCGGTACGAAAAGCGCGGCCACCGCCGCCGCCCACGCGTTCATCGCGAAGCTGGACAGCGTGGCCGGCGACGCGGAGAACGGTCGCGGCTTCCGGCGGCGTGGCGGGCCCACACCACCACCCACCTTCATGCGCATGAACGGCGAATTCGTGCAACAGCTCGAGGCGCAGGACAACGCGGACATGGCACCAACCGGATCCATGCTCGCGGCCGAGTCGAGCGCGTGCAAGGATCTGGCAACGGCTCAGGCAAACTGGACGCGCATCAGCACGAGTGACCTCACCGCGTTCAATGCCATTCTCACGCAGAACGGCCTCTCCGCATTGCCGGCTCCGTCGCGCGTTCAGCCGCTCGGCTGCCAGGTCGCGAGCAGATAGGATTTCCGAGGCCCAGAAGGGCAGAGCCGATTGGCCCAGAAGCGCCCAGAAGGGTCAGAGGCGATTGAAAATCAATCGCCTCTGACCCTTCTGGGCGCTTCTGGTCGCTACCTGGCACCCGTCACCTGCCCCGTGACAAGGCGGTGACGGCGGCGTCACGCGCGTTCGTACTGTTCGGCGCGCAGGCGCATTCGTGAGCTGCCGGAACCCGCCACCGAATACCCGCGACGTCATGATCCCCGAACCACGCTCCTCGACCTGCCACGACGCGATTCGTTCCAGGCTGCTCCCCGCGATTTGACCCTATGCGAGCTGCTTCATCGACTTTCTCGGCTACGCCAGCCGCTTGAAATACAGTCAGAACCCTTCCGGGAATCTGGCGCTGAGTCGCGCCCGCTGCGCTTCGGTGGTGAACTATCTGAGCAGCGTGCTCTCCATGACGGACCTCAAGTTCCGGTTCAATGTCGTGGACGGCCGAGGCGATTCGGACAGCTATCGCGACTCCATCCCGGACCTTGGCTTTCGCCGTGCTGCACTCATCCGAGTTTTCTGCCAGGGCACGCCGACCTACCGTCCACCGCCGCAGTTACGCCATGGATACACGATAGTCGCAACGGATCATTTCGTCTTTCAGGCGGTTGAAAGCGCATCCGTCTCGGGCTGGCTGTTCGAGGCGAACCACATGTTCTTCTCCATCCACGACACCGTCAATGGTCGGATCCGCTACTTCGCGTATCGGAGCGTCGGGTTCAGCGCGCCTATTCCCAAGTTGCCAGCCGTCATGGCATCAGCCGGCCACAAGAGCAGCCCGGTGCCGTTTACCACGCGCTGCAAGATACAGGATTTCGAGGATTTCACCGGTAGCGCCGAACTGGAGGGAAGCCCCGGTGTCACCCTCGACACCGTGAGCGTGGGCGGCAGCGTCACGCTGAGGATACACCCCAAGGCCTACGCCGACCGTGGTATATCCAACCCCATTGTCGTGTCGTTCAGCTTCTCACGCGGTTTCGGCGCCAACCTGAAAGACGTTGCGGCGGGAAGCGTGACGCTGCTCGACGAATCCTTCCGCCCCGCCGTCTACCCGGACTGACCAGTTCAGCTCTCTCACCGTGAACGCGGAGTGTTCGGCATGCACCGAGGCATATGGAGAGATCAATGAAGACGTACATGCAGCGTGTTTCGGCAGTTGTCCTGGCGTGCTTTGTCGCAACAGCGTGCACTGAGAAACTCAAGGAGCACCTGGAGGAGAGAGTCGCGCAGCAACAGACCAGCGACGACACGAACGGCAATCCCTGCTCGCTCCTCGACTCGGCCGAAGTCGCCGCGGCGATCGGCCCGCTCGCGGGACCGCCGTACCGGGGCGATCCGATTGCAGACCAGTCAAATGAGACTTGCCGATACGATTCGCAGGACTACCGGCGCATTCGTGTCAATGTGAATTGGTCGGGCGGCGCAATGGCGATGAAGATGATCAGCTTCGGACGCAACCTCACCGACAAGGCGTTGCGGGCGGAAACGAAGACAGGAGTGGTGGCGAAAGCAGGCGATTCGCTGCACGGCAACTGGGATCAGATCGCCATGACGCCCGCGTCGTGCTGTTCGTTCGAAGCTCGGTGCACCATTGTCATCGCCCCCCGACCATGGCACAGCACCGGGCGGCGTAAGCCAGCGAATGTGCTACTATCGCACCCCCATTCCGGGAATGCCGAATCGCAGCTACGAGTACTCGACAGAGGGGCAGCCCCATGGGCTGCCCCTGGTCAATCCTGCTTTGTCACCCGGGCTCCCGTCAGCTTCGCGATCGCCGCCAGCGTGGTCTGCGCCGCGTTCAATCCGAGCCGGAAATCATCATCGCTGTAGGTGCTGTAGACATCCGTCGGCTGGTGCCACTGCGGGTCCCACCCGGCACCGATCTGCGCACCGCGCTCGTTCTCGCGCACGCTGATCGCCGGCACCAGATCCTCGAACGGCGCCGAGTCCGTGTTGGTCATGTGCTGTCCGACAGCCGCCGGGTAATCCGTGGCGTATGCCTCGTTCGCGTCCGCGAACGCCCACGCCAGCTTCTCTGCGTCCGCAGCGAATTTCGAGCGCGACTGGAACTCGACGTTCACGTCAGCCTCCGGCCGCTGCACCTTGGACACCGTGCTGTCGGCCTTCGGCATGCCGTGATCGAACATCATCATGTCGTGCTGAATCATCCCCAGCCACTTCGGTTCAGGATACTTGCCCGACCCCGGCGGGTCCTCCTTCCCCTGCAGCGCCGCGCGCTGCGCGACGTACGCGCGCGAGCCATTCAATCCTGTCTCCTCGTTGTTCCAGAGGATGAACCGGATGGAGCGATCGGTTTGCACATCGGGTGAGCTGAAGACACGCGCGAGCTCCATGACGAGCGCGGTCCCTGACCCGTCATCGTTGGCGGCCTCGCCCCACCCGATGCCATCCATGTGCCCGCCCACGATGTACATCTCATCGGGGTGCGACGTGCCGATCTTCGTGCAGTAGACTTCCTGTCGCTCACCCGCCACGCTGGGCGGCGTGTCGAGTGCGCGCAGCTTCACATCTGGCTGCTTCAGTGAATCCGTGTTCACACCCGTGTGCGCACGGTTGCCGCGTATGCGTGACCCGCCCGCACCGCGATCGCTCGCAGCAAAACGTGCGCGCAGCCGCGCGATCTCCTCCGCCGAACGCGGTGGCCTGGGCGGCGGTGGCTGATAGTCGTACGTGATGCGCTGCGTGTTCGTGCATCCGTAGTTCTTGAGCTGCGCTTCGATCCAGTCCACGGCCGCACGATTGCGCGCCGTTCCCTGCCGGCGATCGCCAAACTGCGTGAGTCCCTTGATCGTGGCCTTGTACCGCGCCAGGTCGAGACGCGAAATCATCGTGCGGATGGGATCCGCCGTGGTGTCGCCACGTGCTGACGCGCCGGCATTCTGCGCCAGGAGCGGCATGGCGGCGAGCGCAACGCTCGCGCCAATACCAGCGAGCCGGAAGGGAGAGCAGAGCATGGGATCCTGAGAGAAGAGAAGAAGTAAAGGAGACGAATCACGCGCCCTTTTCGTCCAGCAGGGCCTCGCCAACCTCCTCAACGGAAGACACGCCCATTGTGTTGAACGCGCCAACGGCGATCGGGTGCTGCATTCCGGCGACGCGCCGCGGCGAAACCCTGGTCGCCGCGTTCAATCAAATTCGACTCGCCTGCTCGACTGCTCCTTCCCCACCCGGCCGATACTGATCTCCGCCTTCGCGTAATTCTCACCGCGAACGGGGGAGCCGCCGAGCCGCCGCAGCATGGTGAGCTGACCGACATGCGTGAGCGCGTCGGCGATCGGACCCTGAAACAGCACGTCTGCTCCCTTTCCAAGGGGCGCGGCACTCGCCAGATACGCATCCAGACGGGCCAGGGCGTCGAAGAAACGATCCACCTCCTGTGGCCACGGTTGCGGTGCGGAGTCGTGCCAGCGGTGCTCCCCTCGCGCCATCCAGAGCGCCCAGTCCAGCAGATCGCCCACGTGAGCCAGGATCTCGGCGGGCGTGCGCGTGGTGGCGCCCACCCGCAGCACCGCGAATTCCGCTGGCGCGTTCGCTACGGCCTTCCCACCGCGATACGCGAGCGTGGCCACGGTGTGACGCAGCATCTGCCGCGCACAATGACTGGTGCTCCAGCTCTGCTCTGATTCCGCGCTCGACAATGACATCGCGTTCATGGGTGAATGGTTCATCGCGTCACGTCGCCTCAACGCCCTGCTCCATGACCACCGGCGGTTTGCGCTCCACGGGCAGACCGGCCTGTTGCCATGCGGCCCAGCCACCGACCAGCACGCGTGCATTGGTCCAGCCCTTCCGCCGAAGCTCTCGCACCACACGGGTGCTTGTCGCCTCGTCCGTTCAGGCACAGTAGACGACCAGCGTCGCATGCCGCGACAGACGCATCTCCGTCGCGTCGCGCACCGGATCCTCGGGCGGGAGACGCACCGCTCCCCGCGCCTGCAGCTCGCTCGCGCGATAGCTGCGGTCCGCGCGCGAATCAACCGGCAGAACATCCTCACCGCGCGACAGCAGCGCCTGTACTTCGGGAATAGTGATGCGGTCGGGTGCTGGAGCCGCGACGTCTGATGCGCCTTCCGCCGCTGTCTCACTCGGCGCGGCATGCGCCTGCGCTACAGGAGCTGTCGGATCCTGCGCCGCCGGGGCCTGAGCCGGCGGCGCACTCACCGTCGCGCCATCCTGTGCACGCTTCCGCTCCCGATGGCTCGCGCGGAGAAATAGCGCCATGCCGCTTCCGTGCAGCAGCACCGAGAGCAGCACCACCAGGCAGGCGACCGCGAACAGGTATCCGGCGCCGGGCACGCCCGCGAATACCGGAAGGAGGGTGAACAGCAGCGAGCTCAGTCCACGCGGCCCGAAGAGCGCGATCAGACGGCGCTCGCGCGTGGTGAGTCCGACGCCCTTCAACATGGGCAGCAGCACCACCGTACGCGCCGCGAGCGCCACGGCCGCGAACACGATCGTGCGCACGTCGATCACCCCGAGCCCCGACCAGATCACCGACATGCCGAGCGCCACGAACGTGAGCAGCAGCAGCATCTCCGCCGTGGCTTCACCGTATTCGAGGAAGCAATCGCACAGCTCGATGTCCTGCGCAGCCACCAGGAGCCCCGCCGTGAACGCGGCAAGAAACCCGCTTCCGTCCACGGATTCCGCCACGGCATACGCGGTGAACGCGAGTCCGAGCGCGTAGAGCGATTCGTAATCCCGGCGTACGCCGATGCCACCGCGCACACGACCAAGTACGACGATGCCCACCAGCCCCACGAGCGCGCCGAGTGCGGGGCCGAGCAGAAAGAGTCCGACCGCCCGGTGGATCAGCAGCGTCACAATGCCGCTCTGTCCGGGCGTCACGCCGTGCTCGAGCACCATGGCGAGGATGACGACGGGCAGCAGCAGGGCGTCGTTCATGCCCGATTCCAGCCGCAGTGCCACGCGCGCCGGCCCGGGAAGCGCGCGCGACCGCAGCACGCTGCGCAGCAGTACCGGGTCCGTGGACGCCAGCGCCGCTCCGAGAATTGCGGCCGCCGGCACCGAGATGCCGAGCAGCGCCCACCCCGCGAGCGCGATGAGGATGGCGGGGGCGATCGTGCCCGGCCCCAGCAGTCGCCATACCAGCCGCCGTCGCGACCGCACCTCCTTGTAGTCCAGCGTTACGGCATCGCTGAACAGTACGAGCGCGAGCGCCAGCGTCGCGACCGCCCGCAGCAGCGATGACTCGAGGCCGATGTTGGCGATCCCGAGACCCCAGGGCCCGAGCGCGGCGCCCAGCGCGAGAAACACGGCGACGATGGGCACGCCACTACGTTCCACCGCGCCAGAGAGCAGCGCGGCGACCACGATGACGATGCCGATCAGCGCGACGGTACCGATGAAGTGATCCATGAGCCTCTCGTTTCCCGCAATGAACGCGCCCGGCTCGCGGTCAGTGCCCGGCGCTCAATGCAGACAGCAGATAGACGAGATTCGCGGTGCCATCCATGATGGGCTCGTTCGTTGAATAGTCGCCAAAGTCATCATGGTAGACGATGAAGCCCGTATTGAACCGCGCGTACTCGTCCGGATCGTGCAGCGTGATGCCGCGCAGGTTCTCGTAAATGGATCGGTACACCGGACCGTCGAGCAGACCACCAGTAAGCGTCGCGGCACCGAACTGGTTCGCCACGACGGAGTGCGGGGTGTGTGCCCACACGCCATCCGCAGGAAGCCCGATCACCATTGACACGCCCCACGGGTTGACGCCGAACAGCCAGTCGATCGCGGCCCACTCGAGTTCCTGATAGCGTGTGTCGCCGGTCATCCGCTGGTAGAGCAGCGCCTGCGTGGCGAAGGACACCATGAGGTCATTGGAGCACCAGATGAATGGAATCCCGACGCGAAATCCGTTGTTCGCGCGGCGCGCCACCGCCGCCAGTCCTCGGCGATAGAAGCCGGCGACCGCACGCCGATCCGCGCCAGTCGCTCCGCGCGCCCGCCAGATCTCGTAGTGACCGTTGTTATGGAACGGGTACCATTGGTAATGGCGTGCGGTATCGGCGCCCATCCATGGGGTGACCGGCTCGCGCCGTGCGTACGCCATCGCCTCGCGCAGATAGCGGGACTCTCGTGTGAGCGCATGCAGCTCCGCGGCACCAAGCTCCATGTCATCCGTCCAGTTTTCCTCCTCGTAGAAGTAGGGTGCATGTCCGGGCGCGGTCTGACAGACGCCGGGATGCGCGCGGCCCAGTGCGTACGCCGCCCGCGCGCGTGCGGCGAGTATGGCAGCGAATGCGCTGTCGCGCCTGGCGAAGAGCCGTGCGCCCAGCGCAAACGCGGCGGCGTACTTGCCCGCGGTCGACGCGAGCCCCGTCGAGCGATTCCTGTACTGGAAAAGACCCTGCGGCCGGCCGGTGCACGGATACACCGGCCGTTGCTTTCCCTTTCCCCACCCATAGTCTGAGGAATCCGTGGTCGGCAGATCCAGATACGTGTGGTCACGATCGTCACCAATCTGGTTGTACATCTGGCCATCGCCGGGGAACATGCGCAGGAGCCACTCGAGTCCGTGGCGTGCCTCGTCCAGCACATCGCTCACGCCGTTCGGGCCGGGAAGCCCCCGCGCATCGAACCTGTCGGTGAAACTCGCGGGCTGATCGCGATACGCCTGCAGCATGTCGAACGTGGCGGTGGCGGATGTCGCCACGTATTGCAAGTAGTCGCTGGCGTCTGCCCACCCGCCGCTCACGGCCACGAACTGGCCGTCATGCACGGAATCATCCACCACGATGCCATCCAGCGTGTGCACCGAATCGCGGAAGAACGGATTGTATCCGGAGCGCTGCTCGCGCAGATACGCGAGCAGCACGTTCGCGGCCCCGTCGTAGACGTGCGCACTGACGCGCACGACGCGGGAGGAGACCTCCAGTCCCGGCGCTCGAACCACGACCGTGTAGCGCCCCGTGCGGCGCACGGTCGAAAAGTCGAGGCGCCCGCTTTCCTTGCAGGGTCCGAAGGTCCCGGACGGGTGCGCGCGGCGCGGGCCGAGCACGGTGCGCCCCGTGCTGTCCCGAACGAGGAAGGTCGAGACTCGCGTGGAATCGAGCGCGCATGCGACCGCGATCTTCGGCGCGCGCGGGAGGTAACCGAGCTGGTTGGTGCGAACGACGAGAGACAGCGTTTCTGGTGCGACGACGCGTGATACGCCCGCGGCGGCGGCAAGGGGGGGATTCCGCTGCGCTCCGGTGCGCGCGGCGGATAGGGGGACGAGGGTGGCGCCCGCGGCTACGGTGAGTGCGCGTCGCAGGTTGCCCCAGGAGACTGGCCTCATGGCCTGTCGCATCATGCGTGCGAAGCTACGGCCTCACGGTCCACCCGATCAATACGCTGCTTGACGGACCAGTCCGGTAATCGTAGCTTCGCATCCGTTCGGCTGCACCCCGATCTCTCCCCCTCCCGCCGCTGCATTTCTCTCATGAGTCCCGCTGCTCACCGTGCTGGCTGTCTACTGTAGCCTCGAGGCGCAACTCACGCGCACACTGGCCGCCGTGCCGTCAGACTGCCAGGTGTCGAGCAGCCAGTCGTGGACGCAATTCCAGCGTGACCTGCTGCGCGCGCCTTGCGCCGTGGTCGTCCTGCCATGGTTGACCGGCGAACCCTTTCGCCGGCTGCGCGAACTCAAGGAGCGCTGCCCGTCCCG
>Ga0070699_100003585_pt1 | contig 13728 bp, 10 predicted proteins | sample KBSK1503metaG_FD_65473 | JGI IMG/M metagenome (GOLD analysis project Ga0070699, IMG submission 65473) | Corn, switchgrass and miscanthus rhizosphere microbial communities from Kellogg Biological Station, Michigan, USA - KBS K1-50-3 metaG | ecosystem: Host-associated > Plants > Roots >...
GTGATCTTTGTTCGCACCCGATCGAACGCCACCGGCCGGACCGCGAGCAGCTGCAGCAGATATCTGCCTACGGTCATCTTTTTCCCACCGGAAGGGCTCTCCAAACCGTTCTTACCCGCTCGAGGGGCGATCGGTCTGCCCGCGGCGCGCCTTTCGTCCGGCTCGGCGGCGAGAAGGTGCCCGGAGACGCCCATCCAGCGCTTGGCCCTCTCGCGGTAGTCCTCCTGCAGGGCAGGCGGGAACTGGGTGATCCACTCGCGCAGCCTCTTGGCCGCGAGCTCGACGTGGTTGGGGTTGCTGAGGTTGAGCCCGGCCGCGGCATCTTCCATGCCGAACTCGAACCCGGATGGAGCCTTCGCGACGAGCTCCTCCCATCGCTTGGCGGCCTCGGCGCCCGCCGCGCGCAGGAACTCGTCGGGATCCTTGGCGTCGGCGACAGTAGCGACCCGCGTGCGCATCTGGTGTGCGGCGGCCAGCAGCACCGCCTTCTGGGCCGCCTGGCGGCCGGCCCGATCGGCGTCGAACACCAGCAGCAGCTCGTCTGTGAAGCGCTTGAGGAGTCGGACCTGGTCATCGGTGAGGGCGGTGCCGGAGCTCGCCACCGAGTTGGTGATGCCGGCGCCGTGCGCGGTGATGACGTCGAACTGTCCTTCCATCAAGACGGCGTGGCCGCGGCGCGCGATCTCGTCACGGGCGAGGTCGAGCCCGAAGATCACCCGTCCTTTCACATAGGCCGGCGTCTCGGGCGAGTTGATGTACTTGCGCTGCTCGTCCGCCCGCACCGTTCTTGCCGTGAAGGCGAGCGGCTGGCCGCGCTCGTCCCGAATGGGGATGACGAGACGCTCGGCGAAGAAGTCGGTGCCGTCGCGGCGCATGAGGCCCGCCTCTTGCGCGTCGGCCAGAGAGCGCTTCTTGGCCCGCAGGTATTCCGCGAACCCGCGCCCGGCGGGGGCGTAGCCGAGCTGGAAGCGCTTGGCCGTCTCCTCTCCCACCCTTCGCGATTCGAGGAGGCGGCGACCGGGTTCGCCCGCCGGGTTGGACCACAGCACGTATTCGTAGTACTGGGCGGCTAGCTTGAGCATGGTGAGCAGCCGGCGGCGCAGGTCGGTGCGCTCTTTCTGCTCCGGGCTCAGCTTCTTGAGCTCCACACCGGCGCGCTCCGCGAGGAGCTGGAGGGCGCCACGCTTGTCGGTCTTCTCGATGAGCTCGACGAACGTGAAGACGTCGCCCTTGCGCTCGCAGCCGAAGCAGTACCAGGACTGCCTCTGGGGGTTGACGTGGAAGCTTGGGCTGTCCTCCTGGTGGAAGGGGCAGAGGCCCCAGAAGTCCTTGTTGCGCTTCGTCAGGCGGACGTAGTCCTGCACGACCTTGACCAGGTCGACCTTGGCCTTGACCTCGGCGAAGGCGTCATCGGACGCGGGCGTGGGCACGATCCCTATTGTCGGTCGTTCAGTGCTCGCGGAAGGCGCATACAGTTAGGGGATGGCCGTGCTGCAGGTCATGGGAATCGCGCTTTGGGCGGCCCTCGGAGTCATAGGCGCCTGGCTGCTTGTGACTGGGCGCCCTCTTCTCGGGCTCCCCAACTGGGTCAAGAAAGGCTGGCCTCTGCGCACGTTCGGGCTGGTCTATTTCCTTGGCGCTGCGTTCCTGATCTACGAGACAGCGGTGAATCGCTCGTTCGCCCCGGACGGCGTGATCGTCAGCTACGTCTTCATAGCGATCGCGCTTGTGGTGGCGATGATTCGGCGGCGTAAGCAACCAATTCGCCGGACTGGGTAAAAACCGTCTAACCGGACTCGCCGACTCCCAGCGCGGCCTGCGCCGCGGCTAGTCTCGCCACCGGCACTCGGAAGGGACTGCATGAGACGTAGTTCAGGCCCAGCTTGTGGCAGAGGTGGATCGAATCCGGGTCGCCGCCGTGCTCGCCGCAGATCCCGACCTCGAGGTTCTTCCTCGTCTTGCGGCCCTCGGTGACGGCCATCGCCATCAGCCGGCCAACACCGTTCTCGTCGATCGTCTCGAAGGGGTTGCGCGGCAGGATCTTGCGCTCGAGGTAGCGCACGATGAAGTGCCGCTCGGCATCGTCGCGCGAGTAGCCAAACGTCATCTGGGTCAGGTCGTTGGTGCCGAAGGAGAAGAACTCAGCCTCGGTCGCGATCTCGCCCGCGACCAGGGCCGCGCGCGGGATCTCGATCATGGTCCCGAACTTGTACGGCACCTTGACGCCCTTCTCCTGCTGCACCTGCACGGCCACGGGCTTCAGCTCCTGGTGCACAGCCTGCAGCTCGGCCACCGTGCCGGCGAGCGGGATCATGATCTCGGGCTGAGCGTCGACCTTCTGCTTGCGGAGGTTGCACGCCGCCTCCATGATCGCCCGCACCTGCATGCGCGGTATCTCGGGGAAGAGGATCGAGAGACGCACGCCGCGCAGTCCCAGCATCGGGTTGGCCTCGTGCAGCTCCTCGACACGCGACATGATCTTCTCCGCCTCTTTCAGCCGCTCCGGGTTCTCGCCGGTGTCCTTGAGGTGCGTCGTCTCCCGGATCAGGTCTTCCAGGCTGGGCAGGAACTCGTGCAGCGGGGGATCGAGGAGCCGGATGATGACGGGCAGGCCGGCCATCGCTTTGAAGATGCCCTCGAAGTCGCCCCGCTGGATGGGCAAGAGCTTGGCCAGCTCCTTCTCGCGCTCTTCTGTGGTGGTGGCCATGATCATGGCTTGCACGATCGGGAGTCGATCCTGCTCCATGAACATGTGCTCCGTGCGGCACAGCCCGACCCCCTGCGCGCCGTTCTCTCGCGCCTTGATCGCGTCGCGCGGATAGTCCGCGTTCGCCCACACCTGGAGCCGCCTGAACTCGTCGGCCCACCGCAGGATGGCGCTCGCCGCGCGGTGCTTGTTGAGGGACTGCGCCTCGATGGTGGGCACCTTGCCGACGTAGACCTCGCCGGTGGTGCCGTCGATCGTGATCTCCTCGCCCTCTTTGATCGTCGTCCCGTCAGCCGAGAACATCCGCTTGTGGACGTCGACGTCGATCGAGCTCGCGCCGACCACACACGGCCTGCCCATGCCGCGCGCGACCAGCGCCGCGTGGCTGGCGGTGCCGCCGGTCTGCGTGAGGATGCCTTTGGCCTCGACCATGCCGTGCACGTCGTTCGGGTTGGTCTCCACACGGACCAGGATCACAGCCTTGCCCTGCCTGCCCCACTCGACCGCGGTGTCGGCATCGAAGACGGCTCCGCCACTCGCGGCGCCCGGCGAGGCGGGCACGCCCTTGGCGAGCGGGTGGACCTTTGCCGCGGGGTCGACGCGGGGGAACAGCAGCTGCTCGAGCTGGCGCGGCTCGACTCGCGCCACGGCCTCCCTCCGGGTGATGAGCCTCTCGGTGACCATGTCGACGGCGATCCTCACCGCCGCCTCGCCGGTGCGTTTGGCCGAGCGCGTCTGCAGCATGTAGAGCTTTCCGCGCTCGATCGTGAACTCGAGATCCTGCACGTCCTTGTAGTGCTTCTCGAGCTTGCGGGCGTAGCCGTCGAATTCCGAGTAGACCTTGGGCAGCTGGCGCTTGAGCGCGGAGATCGGCTCGGTGTCTCGTACGCCGGCGACGACGTCCTCGCCCTGGGCGTTGGGGAGGTAGTCGCCGTACAGCTCCTTCTTGCCGGTGATGGGATTGCGTGTGAAGGCGACCCCTGTGCCCGAGGTCGGGCCCATGTTGCCGAACACCATCATCTGGACGTTGACGGCGGTGCCCAGGTCGTCGGGGATGCGCTCCAGGCGGCGGTACGTCTTGGCGCGGTCGGTGTTCCACGACTTGAACACCGCCTCGATCGCCAGCCGCAGCTGCACGACGGGGTCGGACGGAAACTCGTGGCCGGTCGCGTCCTTATATGTGGCGAGGAACGAGGCCACGAGCCTGCGGAGGTCGCCAGGCTTGAGGTCGGGGTCGGTCTTGACGCCCGCTCGCTTCTTCGCCTCGCTGAGCGCGTGCTCGAACTTCTCGCCGTCGATGCCCATCACGGTCTTGCCGAACATCTGGATGAAGCGCCGGCGAGCGTCGAGCGCGAAGCGCTCATCACTCGTGAGCGTGGCCAGGCCCCTGGTGGTCTCCTCGTTGAGGCCGAGGTTGAGGACGGTGTCCATCATGCCCGGCATCGAGAACTTGGCCCCCGAGCGAACGCTGACCAACAATGGGTTCCGGGGGTCACCGAGCTTCTTGCCGGTCTTTCTCTCCAACGTCTTCAGCGCCGCGGTCGCCTGCTCCCACATCCCCGGCGGGAACTTGCCTTTATTGGCCAGGTACGCGCGGCAGGCCTCGGTGGTGATGGTGAAGCCAGGCGGCACGGGCATTCCCGCGCGCGTCATCTCAGCGGCGCCGGCGCCCTTGCCTCCGAGGAGGTCGCGCATCTTTGCTGACCCTTCGCGGAATTGGTACACCCACTTGTGATTACCCCTGGTGGCGGCCATCAGGGAAATAGTATCGGGACAAAGAAAAGGCCTCGCGAGGGGTAATCGCGAGGCCTCCGTGGACTTAGGTCGCTAAGCGCGGCGGAACGCCCCGCGACCGACGAGCGCCCGGAAGACGAAAAGCAGGATGACCGCGCCGATGAACGCGACCACGATCTCAGCCAGCAGGCCTCCAACGGCAATGCCGATCAAGCCGGCAAGCCAGCCGCCGAGGAAAGCGCCGAGCACACCGACCACGATGTCCCAGATCAAGCCCATGCCCGCGCCCGTCATCACCTTGCTGGCAAGAAACCCTGCGACCAGGCCGACGAGAAGCAAAACGATGAAGTATTCCATCACTAGCGAAACGGGCAGGGCGGGCCTGCTACCCGGTAAATAGTCCTTAAGCCACTTCCAGCTCCGGCTCCGGCGCCGCTTCGAGCTTGAAATCGGCGAGGCCCACCCGGTTGTAAAGACGACGGAGCGGGCGGGGCGCCCACCAGTTCCAGTCTCCGAGCAGGCGCATCACCGCCGGCACCACGAGCGCCCGCACCAGCGTGGCGTCGATGGCGACCGCCACGGCCAGCCCGATGCCGATGGCCTTGATGATCACCACCTCGGCGAGGCCGAAGGCGATGAACACCGTGACCATGATCGCGGCCGCCCCGGTGATGAGGCGCGCGGTCCTTTCGAGGCCGCTCGCCACCGCCAGCGTGTTGTTGCCCGTGCGCACGTACTCCTCGTGGATCCGGCTCACCAGCAGGACCTCGTAGTCCATCGACAGGCCGAACACGATCGAGAAAAGGATCACGGGGATGCTGGGGTCGATCGATTGGGGCGTGAAGCCGAGCAGGCTCGCGAGGTGTCCCTGCTGGAAGATCCACACCAGGGCGCCAAAGGAGGCGCCGATGGAAAGGAAGTTCAGCAGGACCGCCTTCAATGGCAGCACGACCGAACCCGTGAGCAGGAACAGGACGAGGTACGTCACCACCACCACGAATCCGACCGCCAGCGGGGTGCGGTCGACGATGAAGCTGATGACATCCAGGTCGACCGCCGTCTGGCCGCCCACGAGCACCTGGCCGCCGTCACCCACTCCCTGGTCGGCGCGGATCGCCTTGACGATGTTGCGTGAAGCGTCCGAGGTCGCAGGGTTGGCTGTGGTGGCCTGGATCAAGACGATGTGCTTGCCCACCCCGGCGGTGGTGGCGTGGAGCACGCCCGGAATGGCGGCGATGCGCTGCGTGAGGCCGAGCTGGGCGGCGATGCGGTCGGGTGTCTGCGGCGAGCCGTCGGGGTAGTCGACGACGATGTTGAACGTCGTCTGGTCCTGGCCGGGGAAGCTGGCGACCATCTGGTCGTAGCCCTGCCTCGCCTCGAGGTGCGAAGGCAGCATGTCGACGTCGCCGTTGGCCAGCCGCAGCTGGATGAAGGGCGAGGCCGCGAGCAACAGGAACCCGGTGACGGGCAGCAGGACCACCAGCGGGCGGCGCATGACCCACGTCGCCAGGCCGTGCCAGAATCCGCCGCCGGCCGGCGCCCGCCGAAAGATCGGGATGCGCAGCCGGTTGACTCCAGGCCCGATCAACGCCAGCAGGGCGGGCAGGAACGTCAGCCCGTACACGACCGCGACCGCCACCACGATCGCACCCGCCGCGCCCATCGAGGCGAGGAACGTGCCCTGGAAGAAGAGCATCGCCGACAGGCCGACGGCAACTGTGATCCCGGAGAAGGTGATGGCGCGGCCGGCGGTTGCCATCGTCGTGGCGAGGGCGTCCTCGCGGCTTGCGCCTTTGGCCAGCTCGTCGCGAAAGCGGTTGACCACGAAGAGCGAGTAGTCGATCGAAACGCCGAGGCCGATGAGGGTCACGATGTTGAGCGCGTACTGGGAGACGTCGGTGAAGCGGTTGAGGAAGAACGTCCCCGCGAGGCCGCCGACGATCGTGAGCACGCCCACGCCCAGCGGCAGGCCCGCGGCCACCAGCGACGCGAAGATGATGACCAGCAGGAGCAGGGTCACCGGGAGGGTGACGTACTCGGCCCGCTGCAGGTCGGTCTCGAGGGTCTTGTTGAAGGCTTCGTTGATGGCCACGAACCCGGTGCCGGTCACCGTGAGAGTGTTGGAGCGGACCGCCCCGCGAAGCGCGTCGTAGTCCTTGGTCGCCTGCGTGCCGCTGGAGCGGAGCTCGACGCTCACCAGCGCCCGATGGCCGTCGGTGGATGTGAACGCCTGCGCGACCCGCGCATCCGGTGCGTTGTACGGGGTCGTGATCGAGGTGATGCGGGAGTCGCCCTCGATCGGCGCAAGGGCGGCCGAGACCGCAGCCTTGAACTCGGGGTCACCGACCGACTGGGTCTTGCTGGAGAAGATGAGGATGAAGTTCGAGGTCGTTTTCGACGCGGCGAGCTCGGAGGTGGTGAGGTTGCCGGCCCGCGCCGACTCGAGGTTGCTGGTCAGCGGGCCGCCGCTCGTGAGCGTGCCGCCCATGAGCATGCCCGCGATGGAGATGGCCAGCAGCACGGCGGACCCCGCCAGCGTGGCCCAACGGTACCTGTAGACGAAATGACCCCAGCTCGCGAACATCTCCTACTCTCCTGTCGCGCGCCCGGCTGGCTCGCTGCCCGGCACGGACGGAAAAACGGCCTGCAGCGACATCGCCGCCAGGGCGTCGACCGCCTCGTCGGCATTGAAATCCGGGTCGATGCTCTTCTGGACGACGATCCCGAGAATTCCCCCCCAGACCGCGCCGGCGATCGCCCTGGCCGGGCTCGGATCCGCCTCGCGCTCGGCGAGGACCTGCCGTGCAAGCTCCTCGACACGGCCGCGCTCGAGCCGGATGTTGTCGCGGATCCCGCCCCCGATCTCCTTGTCGTGGAGGCCCACGCCGACCAGCTGGACGTACAGCGAGTGGGCGTCAAGGCGGGTGCGGAGCAGCACCTTGAAGTTCTCGAAGGCGGCCATAGCGCCGGCTGCGCCTTCCGCCGTGTAGACGTCCATCTTCTGGCAGACCTCGAACAGCACCGCCAGCACGAGCTGCTGCTTGGACTTGAAGTAGTAGTGGACGAGCCCCTGGGCCACGCCCGCGTCCTCGGCGATGTCTTTGATCGAGGTGTTCTCGTAGCCCTGCCGGCTCAGGACGGCGAATGCGGCCTCGAGGATCTTGGCTCGGTTGTCGCTTGGCAAGTCGGGCTTCTCCCTTCGATTTCGGTGTTGGTTGAACGCTCAACCAAATCTGGTTGGTCATTCAATCACACAGAAGGCCGGGTTGTCAAGCGGCGGTTTGGGAGGACGAGGCCGCACGTTTTCTACGTCGGAACCGGCGGTCGGGGCATGACCGCCGGCGTCGGAGTAGGGGAAGGGTCCCGCCTTGCCCCTAGGCGGGTGCTGGTTTCAATACGACGGACGCACGTGAGCCTCCAAACTTGCGGAGAAACGGCGGCGCACGTTCAGGAGGCGGAGGCATGACAGAGCCGAGGAAGATCGCCCATTACGGCTGGATCCCGGACCTTCCCGACGAGCGGGACCATATCTACGCGGCTCCGCCGCAGTTCCTGAGCGCTCTGCCTCGCTCTACCGACCTGCGCCAACGATGCCCGCCGGTCTACGACCAGGGCATGCTCGGCAGCTGCACCGCCAACGCCATCGGCGGCGCGATCGAGTTCGACCGCCTGAAGCAGAAGCTCACGGACTTCGTGCCGTCGCGGCTGTTCATCTATTACAACGAACGAGTCATCGAGGGCACGGTTCATTCCGACAGCGGAGCCCAGATCCGCGACGGGATCAAGTCGGTGGCCAGCCAGGGTGTCTGCCCCGAGCCCGAGTGGCCGTATGTCATCGCCAGGTTCGCGCAGAAGCCGCCCGCGAAGGCGTACAAGGACGCGGCGACCGACCGCGCCGTGTCGTACCAGAGTCTCATCCAGGACCTGAACCAGATGAAGGGATGCCTGGCATCGGGCTATCCGTTCGTGTTCGGCTTCACGGTGTACGAGAGCTTCGAAGGCGCGGCCGTGGCGAAGAGCGGCCATGCTCCGATGCCGGCGCCGAGCGAGCGCACGATCGGCGGCCATGCCGTGATGGCGGTGGGCTACGAGGATGCCCACCAGTGGTTCTTGGTGCGCAACTCGTGGGGCCCGAAATGGGGCCTGGCGGGCTACTTCACGATGCCGTACTCGTACCTGATCCAGTCAGCCCTGGCGTCGGACTTCTGGACGATTCGGATCGTGGGCCGGTGACGTTCTAGACCGCGACCGACTCGAGCACGACATGCCCAGCGCCGGTGTCCACGAGGCGCTCGAGGCGAAAGCCGGCGGCGGCGAGCAGCCCGCGATATTCGTCCTCGGTGCGCTCCTGTCCTCCGGTGTTGACCAGCATGTTGAGGTCCATGATGAAGATCTCGAGAGTGTCAAGCCCGGCACGCTCCGGCAGCACTCGCTCGACAAGCAGGAGATGCGTGCCTGGCTTCGCGGCTGCTCGGCATCGCTCGAGAACTGTGCGCGCGCTCGCATCGTCCCAGTCGTGGATGATCGACTTCAGCAAATAGGCCTCCGCGCCCGACGGGACCGACTCCATGAAGCTGCCGGCGATGAAGTCGACGCGATCCGCCACCCCGGCATCGTGCAATCGACTCTTCGCTCTGTCGATGACGTCTGGCCGGTCGAACAGGATGCCGCGAACGTTTGGATGACTGCTCAACACCTCGCCCAGGAGGGTGCCATCTCCCCCACCGATGTCGGCTATGACCCTATAGCGAGAGAAGTCGTGCGCCGCCACCACGGCACGCGAGACCGGGCCCGTGTTGGCGGACATCGCGGCGTCGAAGCGGGCTCCATCCTCGGGATGGCTGGCGTAGTAGTCCCAATCGCGCATTCCATGGGTGAAGTCGAAGGCGCGCTCACCGGTCCTGACCGAGTGCTCTAGATTCATCCAGGACTTCCAGTAAAGAGGCGAGTTGAACAGGCGGGCGGCCGGACCAAGCTGGTCCGCGCGCAGCTGCTCCCCGAAGCTGGTCAGGCCGAATCGACCGGGTTGATCTTCAGCGAGCACCTCCATCGCCACCAGGGTTCTGAGCAGCCGCCGCAGCGAGGGCTCGTGGGCGCCGCATTCGGCGGCGAGATCCGCGGCGGTCCGAGGTCCGGACGCGAGGCGCTCAGGGAGCTGCAGCTCGACCGCGACGCCAACGCATTGCGACTGCCGGTAGGCGTTGAACAAGCGGTTCATGGCGAGGCGCGCGTCCTTCGCCTTCACGGCGTGATCTTAGGCGCGATTAGACTGCCCGCGACGTGCTGCCCTACCCCGGTTGGATCTTCGCGCTCGTCGGTCCCGCAGTGGCCGCGATCCTCGCCGGCCTACTTGCTCGACGGCGGCGTTCGGCACAGCTCACCCTTGCTGTTCTCGGGCCTCTTTACGCCTTCGGCCTTCTTGCTTTCATGATGGTGGAGGGTTCGTACAGCACCTGCACGGGTGGGGGCACGACGTTCCGGTGTACGGAGATCACCTATGCGTCGACATGGGGCCTGGTCGAATGGCTGGCGGTGGCCGGCGTGACCTTGCTGTCACTCGTACCCCTCGTCGCCGTGTGGCTGCGGACGCGCATCCCGTCGGTGGCTGCATCGGTTGCCATTCCTGTGGTGATCGCCCTGTACGGGTTGGGTCTTGTCGCCTGGATGCCGGCGTGGTTTGCCGTGCTTGCGGCTACCATCGCCGGACCACCGGCATTGGGCGCGAAGGAGACGGCCGGTGGCGGGGCTTGATCTAGAGGTGCTGGCGGAACCAGCCCACGATGCGCTCGATCCTGTCGGCCCGGCGGTCGGGGCGGCCGATGATGAGCATCACGTGCGACTCGTCCGGATACCTGACCATCTCGACCTCGCGGCCGAGTGACCGCAGGATCGTGAAGACCATCTCCGTCTGACCCGGCGGGCAGCGCAGGTCCTGCTCTGCCTGCAGCAGCAGGAGCGGAGCCTTGTTGTGATGGATCTTCGTATAGGGCGAGCGCTCGAGGAACTCGTCGAGGTGGTCCCATGGGTGGTCGGCGCCGACCGCCCCGCGGCCGATGACGAGGCCGAAGTCGGCGCTCGCGAACTCGGCCAGGACGTCGGTGACGGGGTTCTCGCTGACCGCGGCGCTGAACACGCCTGGGTGGTGGCCCAGCAGCCAATTGGTCATGTAGCCGCCGTACGAGAGGCCGATGACGCCGACGCGCCCGCTATCCGCACGCCCTTCCTCGATCGCCCACTCGACCACGCGGAGGATGTCGCTCGCATCCTTGTCACCCCAGCGTCCCGCGACGGCGCGAGCGTAGGCCTCGCCGTAGCCCGTCGACCCCCGCGGGTTGCTCCAGATGACGTTGAAGCCGGCGCCCGCGAGCGCTGACTTCTCGAGCCAGGGCGTCGGCCCGTATGAAAGGCTCGGACCGCCATGGATGGCGACCACGAGCGGGCCCTTGCGCTTGTCGTCGTGGCCGCGCAGGAACCAGGCGTCGATCGAGTGCCCGTCCGGATGCGGGATTTCGAGCCTTTCGACCTGGCGCTGAAAGGGCCCGAACCACCGGCTGCCATCGGTGGTGAGGCGGCGGAGCTTGCCGTCCTCCACGGCATAGACGTCGGCGGGACCGTCGCCTGAGGCAACGACGGCCACTCGGCCGGCGCCGGTGGCGATCGCGTTGCACGTGAGCTCTTCCCGGGCCAGCGCCGTCACCGTTCCGTCGAGACCGAATTCGTACGGATGGCTCGAGCCGCGGTGAGCGACGAGCCCGAGCAGGTGGTCTTCATCGAACCAGAGGAGGGGAGCCGTGAAGAGCTGCTCGCCGTCTTCGAAGTCGCCGTAGGTGGTGTTCCAGATGTTGAGGTCGCGGCCCGCCGCAAGCTGGCTGGTGGTGCTTCCATCCGAGACATATAGGTCGATGTTGGCCCAGCCCGGCTGCTCGGGCCGGCTGTTGGCGAGAAACGCGAAATGGCGCGAGGGCGCCCAGACCACGTTGAGGACCGACCCGGCGACCTCGGCGAGCGGCACCGGTTGATGCGACTTGCCGGGCTGGGCGGGCAGGCTCCAGAGCTGCCCGTACTCCAGGAGCGCAGCTTCTTTACGAAGGTCGGCCACGAACGCGATGTGCTTGCCGTCGGGCGACCAGCACGCCGGACCCCCGTCGTAGTTGGGAGCGGTGAGCCTGGCCGGCTTGCCGCCGGCCGCATCCACCACCCAGACGCTGGCGTGCTCGTCGCGATAGCCGCCACCGTCGACCTTCCATGTGTAGTCGCGGATGCGCCTGGCGATCGGGTCGTCGGGCTTGCCGACGATGAATCGTCTCTCGCCGCTGGACGCCAGCAGCAACACGCGCTTGCCGTCGGGCGACCATTCCGCGGCGCCGACCCCGCCGGCCATGTCGGTCAGCTGGCGGGCCTCGCCGCCCCTGAGTGGCATGACCCAGGCCTGGGGCTTGCCGGTGCGGTCGGAGATGAACAGCAGCGATGTACCGTCGGGCGAGAAGCGCGGGCGGGTGTCGTTGTTCTTCTGCGTCGTGATCGGTTCCGGCTTGCCGCCCTTGAAAGTGGTGCGCCACAGCCGGCGGACGTACTTGTTGCCGTCGACGGTGCGCTTTGCGAAGACGATCTGAGACCCGTCGGGGGCGACCGCGAGGCCCTGGATGACCACCTGGTCGAGGAGGTCCTTGGCTCGAAAGGGCCGCTGGGCAGGTTTGCCGGTTGAGCCTGATCTCAGGTCGGGTTTCTCGATCATGGTCGCCATCGGCCGCCCTCCTGCCCTATCCCAACCTGTGCGGTTCCAAGCATGCCATGCGACGGGATCAACAGGACTGATAGGTTGGAGACATGCCTGACACAAAAACGGCGCGGTCTGAGCGGCTGGCCGACCAGTTCGAGGCCGCGCAGAAGAGTTTCATCCGTCTGGTCGAGTCGCTAACGGAGGAGCAATGGTGGTTTCAGGGCGTGAACACGCCCGGCCCCCGGATCAATGACGAGGACGAGACTCGCCGGTTGGGAGTCATCGCGCACCACGTGGCGTCGACTCAGCCCTGGATCATGGGCCGGATTCGCGCCATCGTCGAGGACAGGCCGACGCCGCCGGTCGACTTCAAGGTCATCAACGCCGAGCACGCGGTCGAGCATGGCGATGCGACCAAGGCGGAGGTGCTGGGACTGCTGCGCGAGAACCTGCGTCGCATCACCGACGAGGTGCGGGCCATCCCAGACGACTCACTCGACAAGGAACGGCAGCTGCCAACCGGGACGATGACGGTGGAGCAGCGGATCGAGCGAGTGCTCATCGGTCACATGAAGGCACACCAGGCCTCGATCGAAGCCACGATCGCCTAGCAAGGCCAGGCGAAATTCAGGTCAGGTCGCTGAGGCGGTCAGGCAGGTCGGCGATCGGCAGACGTTCCTGCTCGGTCGAGTCGCGGTGGCGGATGGTCACTGCCATGTCGTTCAGGGTGTCGAAGTCGACGGTGACGCAGAACGGGGTGCCGATCTCGTCCTGGCGCCGGTAGCGCCGGCCGATGTGGCCGCCCGTCTGGTCGTACTCGACCCGGAAATGACCCTGCAGCGATGACTGCACCTCCCGCGCGACCTTGATCAACTCTTCCTTTTTCGACAGCGGCACCACCGCGACCTGCACCGGCGCCACGTTCGGGTGCAGGCGCAGGACCACGCGCGGCTCGTTGTTGACCAGGTCCTCGTCGTAGGCGTCGAGCAGCAGCGTGATGAAGATCCGCTCCACGCTCACCGCCGGCTCGATCACCCACGGCAAGTAGCGCTCGTTAGTTTCGGGATCCAGGTAGGTCAGGTCGACCTTAGAGCGCTCCTGGTGGACGCGCAGGTCGAAGTCCGTGCGGTCAGCCACCCCCTCCAGCTCTCCCCATCCGAATGGGAAGTCGTACTCGATGTCGGTCGTTTGCTTCGAGTAATGCGACAGCGATTCCCGAGGGTGGTCGTAATAGCGCAGCCGATCGGCGTTGAGCCCGAGCTCGTCTACGTACCAGCGCATCCGCTCCTGGCGCCAGTAGTTGAACCACTGGTCGTCTTCGTTCGGCTTCACGAAATACTCCAGCTCCATCAGCTCGAACTCGCGCACTCGGAACACGAAGTTGCCCGGCGTGATCTCGTTGCGAAAGGCCTTCCCCTGCTGCGCGATTCCGAAGGGCACCCGCACTCGCGTCGAGTTGATGACGTTCTTGAAGTCGACGAACATGCCCTGGGCCGTCTCGGGTCTCAGGTACACCTCCGCCGACGTGTCTTCGATCGGGCCCACATGCGTCTTGAACATCAGGTTG
>Ga0070699_100003586_pt1 | contig 13726 bp, 11 predicted proteins | sample KBSK1503metaG_FD_65473 | JGI IMG/M metagenome (GOLD analysis project Ga0070699, IMG submission 65473) | Corn, switchgrass and miscanthus rhizosphere microbial communities from Kellogg Biological Station, Michigan, USA - KBS K1-50-3 metaG | ecosystem: Host-associated > Plants > Roots >...
GACCGACAACGTCAAGTGGGTGATCAACCCCTTCGACGAGATCGCGATCGAAGAGGCCCTGCGCATCAAGGAAAAGGTCGCCGGCACCGAGGTGGTCCTCCTCTCCATAGGCCAGAAGACCGCGCAGGAGCAGCTGCGCACGGGTCTCGCCATGGGTGGCGACCGCGCCATCCTCGTGCTCACCGACCAGCCGCTCGAGCCGCTCGCCGTGGCGCGCGTCATCGAGAAGCTCGCCGGCACCGAGAAGCCCGAGCTGATCCTCCTCGGCAAGCAGGCGATCGACGACGACTCGAACTGCGTCGGGCAGATGCTCGCCGAGCTGCTCGGCTGGCCCCAAGCGACGTTCGCGTCGAAGGTCGAGTTCGGCGCCGATCAGAAGTCGGCGCAGGTGACCCGTGAGGTCGACGGCGGGCTCGAGACGCTCGCCATCCCGCTGCCTGCGGTGGTGACCGCCGATCTCCGCCTGAACGAGCCGCGCTACGCGTCGCTGCCGGGCATCATGAAGGCGCGGAAGAAGGAGCTCAAGGAGATCCCGCTCGCCGACGTGGGCGCGGACGTCGCCCCGCGGGTGAAGGTCGTGAAGCTCGAGACGCCGCCCAAGCGGACGGGTGGGCGCAAGGTGGGCTCGGTGCAGGAGCTCGTGCAGGTGCTGCACAACGAAGCGAAGGTGATCTGAGCATGGCGAACGTCCTCGTCGTCGCCGAGCATCTGCATGGCAAGTTCCCGAAGACCACGCTGGTGGGCCTGCAGGCGGGCAAGCAGGCCGCGACGGCGCTCGGCGGCAAGTGCCTCGCCGCCGTCCTCGGGCAGGGAGTCGACCGGCTCGCGGCCGAGCTCGCGGAGTACGGCGTCGACGTGGTGGCGGTCGAGGGAGCGCCCTACGAGCACTACCTCGCCGACGCCTACACGGCCGCCGTCGCCGAGATCGTCAAGCAGAAGGACGTCGAGGTGGTGGTGGGCGCCGCCACCGCCGTCGGCAAGGATCTCCTGCCGCGGCTGGCCGCGCGGCTCGGCGCCGGCCTGGCCTCCGACATCACGGCGATCGACGACGCGCACACCTTCAAGCGGCTGATGTACGCCGGCAACGCGATCGCGACGATCCGCATCAAGGGCTCGCCCCGGGTCGTCTCGGTGCGCACCACCGCGTTCGACGCAGCGGTCAAGGGCGGCCAGAAGGGAACCGTCGAGAAGCTCGCGATCGCCCCCGACGCCGCGCACGCGCAGACCAGGTTCGTCGAGTTCGCCGAGACCAAGTCGGACCGCCCGGTGCTCACCGAGGCGCGGATCGTCTGTTCGGGCGGGCGCGGGCTCAAGAACGGCGAGAACTTCACGGTCTACCTGGAGCCGCTCTGCGACGCGCTCGGCGCGGCGATGGGCGCCAGCCGGGCCGCGGTCGACGCCGGCTTCGTGCCGAACGACCTCCAGGTGGGCCAGACCGGCAAGGTCGTCGCGCCCGAGCTCTACATCGCGGTCGGCATCTCGGGCGCCATCCAGCATCTCGCCGGCATGAAGGACTCCAAGGTGATCGTCGCCATCAACAAGGACGAGGAGGCGCCGATCTTCCAGATCGCGGACTACGGGCTGGTGGCCGACCTGTTCAAGGCGGTGCCCGAGCTCACCGAGGAAGTGAAGAAGCTGAAGGGCGCGTGAGCGCGCCCGCCCTGCCGCGGCGGACGTACCTGCAACCGACGCTACGGGTGGCGCGCGCGCTGCTCGGTAAGACGCTCGTCCATGACACCCCCGAGGGCCGGACGGCGGGACGGATCGTCGAAGTGGAGGCGTATCGCGGCCCGGCGGACCGGGCCGCGCACAGCTCGGGTGGCCGGCGGACGGCGCGCAACGAGGTCATGTACGGGCCTCCCGGCCACGCCTACGTCTACTTCATCTACGGGATGTACTTCTGCATGAACGTCGTCTGCCAGCCGGCCGGCGTGCCCGAAGCCGTCCTGCTGCGCGCGCTCGAGCCGCTCGAGGGCGTCGCGCTCATGCGGCAACGCCGCGCGCTCCCGGACGGTCCGGAGTGGCGCCTCTGCCGTGGCCCGGGTGCCCTCTGCCGGGCGCTCGCCGTCACGCGCGCCGAGAACGGCGCCGACCTGGTCCGCGGCGCGTTGCGCATAGTCGACGCGCCGCCCGTGCCGGCCGCCCGTGTGGTCCGGACGCCGCGCATCGGCGTCCCCTACGCCGGGGCGCACGCGGCCCTCCCCTGGCGGTTTCTGGTGCGGGACAGTCCGGCGGTGTCCGGACGGCGAATCCGGTAGCGACCGCGGGTCAGCCCCCGAACCAGGAGGCGTGGAAGTAGCGCACGACGGCCGCGAGGACGATCCCGAGCCCCGCCGCGGGTAAGAGCTCGGCGAGGCCACGCAGCACGGGCCCCCCTGTGAACGGCAGAAAGCGCGTCTCCTCGTAGAACCGCCGGAACCGGGGGTCCGTCGCGAGCTTCCGACGATCCTGATGGGCCGCGCCGACCAGCGCGAAGAGCGGGAAGCCGCCGAAGAAGGCGACGTCGGCCGTGCTCCCGTTGGGCAGCGTGTGCAGCAGCCCGAACAGCCCGAGGCCCATCAGCAGCGGGTGGCGCGTGATGCGGTAGGCGCCGCGCGGGTTCGGGCTGCCCGGCACCACCGCCGCCGGGCTCGGCCGTACGAGCGCCGCGATTACGAGCACGAACGCCAGCCCCATCCCCGCATACATGGCCCAGCGGAGCCCCGTGCCGAGCGGCACCGTCCACAGCCACGGACCGGCGTGCTTGTGCGCGAAGTACGTCCAGACGAGCGGCACGAAGAAGGCGAAGGCGACGAGCGAGTAGAGGCCACGGAAGGGCGTCTCGCCCATGCGCGCGATGAGACTGCGCCGGACGGGAAGGCTCGAGAGCAGGAGATGAGAGCCCGCGAACCCGAGCCAGAGAAGGATGATGCTCATCGTCGGGGACATGCGCGCCTCCTTCTGCGCCAACAGTGGCGTCTCGACGACGAACGCTAGCGCCCGAAGTTGACTGTGTCAACATTCCCTGCCAGGAAGGATGCCGTGCCGCGCCGGACCACGGCCGCCGCGCCGGGCGACCGGCGAGGCGCGTACCACCACGGGAACCTGCGCGCCGCGCTGGTCGCGGCGGCCACGGCGCTACTCGAGGCCGACGGGCCGCTCGGGGTGACGCTCCGCGGCGCCGCGCGCCGCGCGGAGGTGTCTCAGGCAGCTCCCTACCGGCACTTCCGGGACAAGAGCACGCTCCTCGCCGCCGTCGCCGAGGAGGGTTTCCGGTCCCTCGGCCGGGCGCTCGGCCGCGCCGCGCGACCTCATCGTGGCGACCCCATCCGCGCCCTCCAGGCGATGGCGGTCGAGGTCGTACGCTTCGCCGCCGCGCACCCCTCGCACTATCGTCTCATGTCCGGGCCCGCGGTCAGGGGGCGCGATCACCCTGCCCTCCGCGAGGCCGCCTTCGCCGCCTGGCACCTGCTCGCCGGCGCGATCGGCGACTGCCAGCGGGCGCGGAAGATCCGGCCCGGCGACCCCGCCGAGCTCGGCTTCGCCCTGTGGTGCGGCGTGCACGGCCTGGCCGTGCTGGCGGTCGACGAGCAGATCCCCGCCGTCGTCCTTCAGGCCGTGTCGCTCGAACGGCTGGCGGAGCACGTCACGCGGTGCCTGCTCGAGGGGGTTGCCCGGCGGCCGTCCCGGCGATAAGCCGCTCCGGCGCGCCTCGACCACACATGCAGCCGGGGCGCACCAGATGCGACCGGCGGGGCACCTCGTCGTGCGTATCTCGTCTGCCGCGCCGGCTTTGCCGGCCGCGGCATCCCGGGCGCGCGGGTCAGCGAACGTTCATGCTCGCATCCGGTCCCGACCCGAGATGTATCTCGGGTCGGCCTAGCGCGTCACGCGGTCGACGATCTCCATCACGTCCAGCGTCTGGACCTTGTCCTCCAGGTCCTTCGCCTTGATGCCGTCGGAGAGCATCGTCATGCAGAACGGGCAGGAGACCGCGATCACCTCGGGGTTCGCCTCGAGCGCCTGATCGGTGCGCAGCAGGTTCACCCGCTTGTCGGGGTCCTCCTCGATCCACATGCGACCGCCGCCGGCGCCGCAGCACATGCCGAAGTGCTTGTGCCGCTGCATCTCGACCAGCTCGGCGCCGGCACTGCCGAGGACCGCGCGCGGCTCGTCGTACACGTCGTTGAAGCGTCCGTAGTAGCAGGAGTCGTGGTAGACCGTTTTTTTGCCGAACTCCGCCGGGACCCGGAGCCGTCCCTCGGCGATCAGCCCGCGCACGAGGTCGGCGGCATGGATCACCTCGTAGCGGCCGCCGAACTGGGCGAACTCGTGCTTGATCGTGTTGAAGCAGTGCGGGCAGTTCACGATGATCTTCTTGACGTTGTAGCCGTTGAACGTCTCGATGCAGGCCTGCGCCATCGACTGGTAGAGGTACTCGTTGCCGAGCCGGCGAGCCGTCTCGCCGTTGCACGGCTCCTCCTTGGCGAGGCACGCGAAGTCCACCCCGGCCTTCTTGAGGAGCCGGGCGAAGGCCTGCGTCGTCTTCTTGTTCCGGTCGTCGAAGGCTCCGGCGCAGCCGACGTAGTAGAGGTACTCCGCGTCGGGCTTGTTGGCGATCGTGGGGACGTCCATGCCGGCCGCCCAGTCGAAGCGCTTCTCGGCGCCGATGCCCCAGGGGTTCGACTGCGTCTCCATGCCCTTGAAAGTCCGGGTCAGCTCGGCGGGGAAGCGCGCCTCCTCCTGCACGAGGTGGCGCCGCATGTCGACGATCTTGTCGACGTACTCGATCAACACCGGACAGGCCTCCTCGCAGGCGCGACAGACGTTGCAGGACCAGAGCACCTCGTCCTGGATGACGGGGCCGACGACGTTCTCTCCTACCTCGGGCGCCTCGCCGCCGTTCCCGTCGGCGCGCCGCGGGATGCGCTTGGCGATCACCTCGTCCTGGTGCGCGTAGAGGTAGTCGCGCAGGTCCAGGAGTAGCTGGCGGGGCGCGAGCGGCTTGCCGGTGGCCGTCGCCGGACACTGCGACGAGCACCGGCCACACTCCGTGCAGGTGAACATGTCGAGGACCTGCTTCCAGTCGAAGTGGTCGATGTGCGAGCTGCCGAAGCGCGTCGCATTCTCCAGGTCCTGCTTGGAGAGCGCGCCGATCGGCTCGAGCTTGCGGAAGAAGACGTTGGGCAGCGAGGTGATGATGTGGAAGTGCTTCGAGCGCGGGAGGAGGTTCAGAAAGACGAGGACGACGAGGTTGTGAACCCACCAGGCGACGTTGCTCACGCCTGCCGCCACGCCGGGGCCGGCCGCCGCGAGCAGCTGCGCGGCCCGGCTCGAGATCGGCTCCCATGCGCCCTCGCGCACAACGTCGGGGTCGGCCGCATGGACCACGAGCCGGCCCCCGTCGTAGAGGATCCCGGTCACCATGATCGTCGCGATGAAGCCGAGGATGACGTACGCCTCCCAGTGCGAGTGGCCGAGAAGCCGCCTCTCCGCCGGCGGGAAGCCGAAGAGCCGCCGCGGGCGGGTGACGAGCCAGCGCACGAACGCGACGCCGATCCAGAAGAGCACGATCGCTTCCATGACGTCACGCAGCACGAGGTACGGCCCTCCGAGCAGCGACATGCTGAAGCCGGGCAGGTAGAACTGGCTGCTGTAGCCGCGGCCGAACATCGTCATGATCTGGAGCCCGAGGATCGTGAAGCCCCAGAAGATGAAGAAGTGCATCCAGCCCGCGCTCGTCTCGCCCACGGAGGCCACCGCGGGGCGGACGAACTTCTGCTGCCCGAAGAAGTACACCGCGACGGCCTGCAGCCGCTCGGCGATCCGGTCGAAGCGGTTGACGGGAGCGGCGGCGCGCAGCAGGTTGAAGCGCTCCCAGAGCTGGCGGAGAAAGACACCGAGCGCCACCAGGATGCAGAGGCTGAAGACGATCGCCGTGGCCATGCGGCTCCCGCTTAGTCTACGGTCGGCGGTCATGCAACCGCGCGGCCTCGCTGGCGCGGCGCTCCTCGTCCTCGTCGCGTGCCGCGCCAGCGAGCCGGCGGTCGTGATCCACACCACGGGCGGCGCGCGGGCCGAGGTGGCGGTCGAGGTCGCGGCCACGCCCGAGGCGCAGGCGCAGGGCCTCATGTACCGGCGCGCCCTGGCGGACGGACGCGGCATGCTGTTCGTCTTTCCCGCCGAGGCGCCACACGACTTCTGGATGAAGAACACGTTCATCCCGCTCGACATGATCTTCATCGCCGCCGACGGCCGGATCGTCGGCATCCAGGCGAACACCACCCCCCTCTCGACGACGCCGCTCGGCGTCGCGCGACCGTCGCGCTACGTCCTCGAGGTCCCCGGTGGCTGGACCGCCCGTCGCGGCGTAGCCGCGGGCGACCGCGTCGATCTGCGCGGAATCGCCGTGCCTTGAATTCCCCATGGGCGCATACTAGACAACGCTCCTTTCAGCCGGATGGGCATCAAGGAGAATCTCGAGGAGCTCGAACGCCGGAATCGCGACGCGCTTCTCGGTGGTGGTGAGGAGCGTCTCCGCCGCCAGCACGAGGAAGGAAAGCTCTCCGCCCGCGAGCGCGTCGAGCAGCTCCTCGACCCGGGCAGCTTCGTCGAACTCGACCGCTTCAAGACCCATCGCTGCAGCGACTTCGGCATGACCGAGCGCCGCATCCTGGGCGACGGCGTGGTCACCGGGTACGGCACGATCGACGGCCGCCGCGTGTTCGTCTTCTCGCAGGACTTCACCGTTTTCGGGGGCAGCCTCTCGGGCGCCTTCGCCGAGAAGGTGTGCAAGGTGATGGACCTCGCGATGCGCACGGGCGCGCCGGTCATCGGGCTGAACGACTCCGGCGGCGCGCGCATCCAGGAAGGAGTGGTGAGCCTCGCCGGCTACGCCGACATCTTCCAGCGCAACGTCATGGGCTCGGGCGTGATCCCGCAGATCTCGGTGATCATGGGGCCGTGCGCCGGCGGCGCCGTCTACTCGCCCGCCATGACCGACTTCATCTTCATGACCAAGTCGAGCGGCTACATGTTCATCACCGGCCCCGACGTCATCAAGACGGTCACCCACGAGGAGGTCACCAAGGAGGAGCTCGGCGGCGCCGACACCCACAACCAGCGGAGCGGCGTCGCCCACTTCGAGGGCGAGAACGACGCGGACACCCTCGCCATGGTCCGCGAGCTGCTCTCCTTCATCCCGAGCAACAACCTCGAGGACCCGCCCTTCGTGGCGACCGACGACGATCCGAACCGTCGCGACCCGAGCCTCGCCACGATCATCCCCGACAGCCCGAACAAGCCGTACGACATGCACGACCTCATCCGGGGGGTGATCGACGACGCCTACTTCTTCGAGGTGCAGCCCGGCTTCGCGCGCAACATCCTCTGCGGCTTCGCGCGTCTCGGCGGGCGCTCGGTCGGGATCGTCGCCAACCAGCCCGCCTTCCTGGCGGGCGTCCTCGACATCGACGCGGCGGTGAAGGCGGGACGCTTCGTCCGCTTCTGCGACTGCTTCAACCTGCCGATCATCACCTTCGTCGACGTGCCGGGCTTCCTGCCCGGCACCGCGCAGGAGTTCGGGGGCATCATTCGTCACGGGGCCAAGCTCCTCTACGCGTTCTGCGAGGCGACGGTCCCGAAGGTGACGATCATCACCCGCAAGGCCTACGGCGGCGCCTACGTCGTCATGTCCTCCAAGCACATCCGCGGCGACGTGAACCTCGCCTACCCCACGGCCGAGATCGCCGTCATGGGGCCCGACGGCGCGGTGAGCATCATCTTCCGCGACCAGATCGAGCGCGCCAAAGCGCCGGAGCGGGAACGCGAGCGGCTCGTCGACGAGTACCGGCAGACGTTCGCCAACCCGTTCAAGGCGGCCGAGCTCGGCTACATCGACGAGATCATCTCCCCGCAGGACACGCGGCCGCGGCTGATCGGGGCCCTCGAGATGCTCCAGAACAAGCGCGACCGCAATCCGCCGAAGAAGCATGGCAACATCCCCCTCTGAGTCCGGTCCCGCGGCCGGACCGCCCTTCCGCCGGGTGCTGGTCGCCAACCGGGGCGAGATCGCGGTGCGCGTGATCCGCGCCTGCCGCGAGCTCGGCGTGCAGGCGGTGGCGGTCTACTCGGAGCCCGACCGGACGGCGCTCCACGTCCGCCAGGCGGACCTCGCCTACGCGATCGGCCCTGCTCCGGCGAGCGAGAGCTACCTCCGCATCGACAAGCTCCTGGCGGTGGCCCGCGAGTCGAGGGCCGAGGCCGTCCACCCGGGCTACGGGTTCCTCTCCGAGCGCGCGGCGTTCGCGCGAGCCTGCGCCGAAGCGGGCCTCGTGTTCATCGGCCCGTCGGCCGCGGCCATCGAGGCGATGGGGGACAAGCTCGAAGCGCGCCGGCGGATGATCGCCGCAGGGGTCCCGGTGGTGCCGGGCTCGGAGGAACCGGTCGAGAGCGACGCCGAGGTCGAGCGCCTGGCGGCGGAGTTCGGCTTCCCCGTCATGCTGAAGGCGGCCGGCGGCGGCGGCGGGAAGGGGATGCGGCTCGTCTCCACGCGCGAGGAGCTGAAGAGCGCGCTCCGGGGGGCGCGCTCCGAGGCCAAGTCGGCCTTCGGCGACGACCGGGTCTACGTCGAGAAGGCGATCGTGCGCCCCCGCCACGTCGAGGTGCAGGTGCTCGGCGACACGCACGGACACGTCCTCCACCTCTACGAGCGCGAGTGCTCGATCCAGCGCCGGCACCAGAAGGTGATCGAGGAGTCGCCGTCGCTCGCCGTCGACCAGAAGACGCGCGAGCAGATGGGGCGGGTGGCCGTGCAGGCCGCCAAGGCCGTCGACTACGTCGGTGCCGGCACGATCGAGTTCCTGGTCGACCCGGAGCGGCACTTCTACTTCCTCGAGATGAACACCCGCATCCAGGTCGAGCATCCGATCACCGAGGCGGTGACCGGCGTCGACCTGGTGAAGGCCCAGATCGAGATCGCGGCCGGCCGGCCGCTCCGCCTCCGCCAGCAGGACGTCGTGCAGCGCGGCTGGGCGATCGAGTGCCGGATCTACGCCGAGGACCCCGAGAACAACTTCCTGCCGGCGCCGGGCCGGATCGAGGTGCTGCGCGTACCGAGCGGGATCGGCATCCGCGACGATTCCGGCGTGTACGAGGGCTTCGAGGTCTCGACCTTCTACGATCCCATGATCTCCAAGCTGATTGCATGGGGCAGTGACCGAAACGAAGCGATCGGCCGGATGCTGCGCGCGCTCAGCGAGTACACGGTGGCCGGACCGATCGCCAACGTCGCCTTCCACCGCTGGGCGCTCGAGCACCCCGCCTTTCGCGCCGGGGACATCGACACCGGGTTCATCGCCCGCCACTTCCGGCCGGCCGCACCCGACGCGGCCGACGACCTGCCGGTGATCGGCGCCGCCATCGCCGCCGTCTCGCGGCTCGACGGCACCGGCTCCGGCTCGGGCGCCTCCCCTCCCGCCCTCGCCCCCTCGCGCTGGCGGACGCTCGCCCGGCGAGAGGCGCTGCGTGAGTAGCCGTCCCAGCCGGTTCACGGCGCTGGTCGGCAACGCCACCCGCGCCGTCGAGGTGGTGGTGCTGGACGACGGCCGCTACCAGGTCTCGGTCGACGGCGCCGTGCGCACGGTCGACAGCCGGCGGACCGGCGCCGCCGGGTTCTCGCTGCTGATCGACCATGCCACGACGGAGGTGAGCGTCGTCGCCCGCGGCGACACGTATCTCGTCGACGTCGCGGGCCGCGCCCACCGCGTCCGTCTCCTCGACGCGCGGCGCGCCCGCACCGGCGCCGCCGTGGGCGCCGGGGAGCGCGAGGTGCGCGCCGCGATGCCGGGAAAGGTGGTCGCCGTCCTGGTCGAGGTGGGCGCCGCCGTCACGCGCGGCCAGGGCCTCCTCGTCATCGAGGCGATGAAGATGGAGAACGAGGTGGCGGCGCCGCGCGACGGCACCGTCCAGGAGATCCGGGTGCAGCCGGGACAGGCGGTGGAGGCGGGAGAGCTCCTCGCCGTCGTCGAATGACGGTCGAAATGCTTGTCGGCGGAGGCGGATCGTGTTAGTGGCCACAGGATTACCACGATGAGCGCGGCCTACGTCCCGCGAAAGATCTTTCTGACCAAGGGCGTCGGCAAGCACCGCGAGAAGCTCTCGAGCTTCGAGATGGCGCTGCGTAGCGCCGGTATCGCCCAGTACAACCTCGTCCGCGTCTCGTCGATCTTCCCGCCCCACTCCAAGCTCATCTCGCCGCAGGAAGGCACCAAGCTCCTGAAGCCGGGGCAGGTGCTCTACGTCGTCATGAGTGAGAACGCCACCAACGAGCCGCACCGCCTGGTGGCGGCGTCGGTCGGGGTGGCGATTCCCAAGGACCGCTCACAGTACGGCTACCTCTCCGAGCACCACAGCTTCGGGCAGACCGAGAAGCAGGCGGGGGACTACGCCGAAGACCTCGCCGCCTCCATGCTGGCCACCATCCTCGGCATCGACTTCGACCCGAACACCAGCTACGACGAGCGCAAGGACATCTGGCGGATGAGCGACAAGATCGTCATCACGCGCCAGGTCACCCAGTCCGCCATCGGGGACCGGGACGGGCTCTGGACGTCGGTCGTGGCGGCCGCGGTGTTCGCCGAGTAGTACGCCGGTAGAGAACCACACGGAGGAGCGCGCGCTCGACGCGCGACTTCTCGCCGCGCTCGAGCGACGCGCGAAACCGACGGCCCTGCCGGAGCTCCTGCGCGCGGCCCGCATCGAGCGCGGGCTCCGCGCCGAGGCGACCGAGCGGGTGAGCGTCCTCGAGGCGACGGGGAGGCTCGTGCGGACCAAGGGCGACCGCTATGCGCTGCCAGGCCAGCTCGACCTCGTGGCCGGGCGCCTCACGGTCCACCGGGACGGCTTCGCCTTCTGCGTGCCCGAGGACCCGAACGGGACCGACGTCTACGTGCCGGCCAAGGCCGTGCGGCCGGCGATGCACGGCGACCGGGTCCTCATTCGCGTCGAGCCGTTCCAGCGGCGGGGGCGTCCAGAGGGGCGCGTCGTCAAGGTCCTCGAACGCGGCCCCCACCGGATCGTCGGCGTGCTCCGGCGCGGCCGGACGGTCGCCGTCCTCGTCCCCCAGGAGCAGCGGCTCGCCCTTCCGATCCTCGTCCCTCGCGGTGCCGAGGGCGGCGCGCGCGACGGCGACATGGTGGTCGCCGAGCTCGTGCGCTACCCCGGGCTCGCGTCGGAGGCGGAGGCAACCGTGGTACACGTCCTCGGGCCCGCCGACGACCCGCGCGTCGAGACCGGAGCCGTCATCCACGGCCACGGCTTGCCGCTCGAGTTCCCGCCCGACGTCGCCACGGCGGCCCGGCGCGTGCCCGCCGCCCCGTCGCCCGAGGCGATCGCGGGACGTCTCGACCTCCGCGCCCTGCCGATCGTCACCATCGACGGGGAGAATGCGCGCGACTTCGACGACGCGGTGCTGGTCGAGCCGCTCGGACGGGGCTTCCGCCTGACCGTGGCGGTTGCCGACGTCGCCCACTACGTGTCCGCCGGGAGCCCGCTCGACCTCGAGGCCCGGGCGCGCGGGACGAGCGTCTACTTCCCCGATCGGGTGGTACCGATGCTTCCCGAGGAGCTCTCGAACGGGATCTGCAGCCTGAAGCCCGGTGAGGACCGGCTCGCGAAGGCGGTGCGCCTCGAGCTCGACCAGCGCGGCCGTACGGTCGCCGCGCACTTCGACGACGCCGTCATCCGGAGCGCTGCGCGCCTCACCTACACCGAGGTGCGACAGGCGCTGGTCGACCGGGATGCCTCCGTGCGCGAAGCCCTCGGCGGTTTGGTCGATCCGCTCGAGCGGGCCGAGGCGCTGGCCCGCCTCCTGATCGCGCGGCGGCGGGCCCGAGGCTCGATCGACTTCGACCTCCCCGAAGCGGAAGTGGTGCTCGACCTCCGCGGGCGGCCCGCCGACATCGTCCGCGCCGAGCGCTCGATCGCGCACCAGATGATCGAGGAGTTCATGCTCGCTGCCAACGAGGCGGTGGCGCGCGAGCTGGCGCGCCGGAAGCTCCCGTTCCTGCACCGGGTCCACGAGCGGCCGGCCGCCGACAGCGTCGCGGCGCTCGCCCGTTTCCTCGAAGGGTTCGGCCTCCGGCTCCGGCTGGACGAGGGACGGCCCACACCCGGGGCCTTCCAGGCGGTCCTCGAGCAGGTACGGGGACGGCCGGAAGAACGATTGGTCAACACGGTCCTCCTGCGCTCGATGCAGCAGGCGCGCTACGCCGCCGAGCCGCTCGGCCACTTCGGGCTCGCGACCGACTCCTACACCCATTTCACCTCGCCGATCCGCCGCTACCCGGACCTCGTCGTGCACCGCGTCCTCGACGTCGCGCTCCGCGGGTCGGGCCGCGTGCCGCCGGACCTGGTGGCGATCGCCGAGGAGTCGTCGCGCCGCGAGCGGGTTGCGATGGAGGCCGAGCGCGAGATCGTTCAGCTCAAGAAGATCCAGTTCATGCAGGACAAGGTGGGCAACGTCTACGAGGGCTTCGTGAGCGGCGTGGCGCCGTTCGGGTTCTTCGTCGAGCTGCGCGACGTGTTCGTCGAGGGTCTGGTCCACGTGACCACGCTCGGCGGCGACTTCTACGAGTACGTCGAAGGCCAGCATCTGCTCCGCGGCCGGCGGACGCGGCGCACCTATCGGGTCGGTGACCCCGTAACCGTCCGAGTGGCCGGCGCGTCGGTCGAGCGCCGCGCGATCGACTTCGTGGTCGCGAACGGGGAGGTGGAGGAGCCATGGCGCAGGCGACGAAGACGTTCGCCAAGACGCTCATATTGATCGGCGGATCGGTGGTCGCGCTCGCCGCGGCGGCGGCGATCGCGGCCGCCCCGGAGACCGACCCGGTGCGGCGGAGCCTCGTCGTCCAGGCGGCCGAGAAGGCCGGGCCCGCGGTGGTGAACATCTCGACCGAGCAGGTGGTCGAGCGCCGCGCCTCGCCCTTCCCGGCCCCGGAGGATCCGTTCTTCGACCAGTTCTTCCGCGACTACTACGATCCCCGGCCGCGCCGCTTCACGACCACCAGCCTCGGCTCGGGTGTCATCGTCGCCCCCGACGGCACGATCCTGACCAACGAGCACGTCATCCTGCGCGCCAGCCGCATCCACGTGACGCTCGCCGACGAGCGCGAGTTCGACGCCAAGCTGGTCGGCGCCGACAGCGATTCGGACGTCGCCGTGCTGCGCGTGCAGGCCGGCGGCGAGCTGCCCCACGTGACGCTCGGGACCTCGTCGGACCTCATGATCGGCGAGACCGTGATCGCGATCGGCAAGCCGTTCGGCCTCTCGCACACGGTGACCACCGGCGTGGTCAGCGCGCTCGGTCGCGCGATGCACAGCGAGGACAAGACCTACAGCGACTTCATCCAGACCGACGCCTCGATCAACCCCGGCAACTCCGGCGGCCCCCTGCTCAACATCAAGGGCGAGCTGATCGGTCTCAACACGGCGATCTACAGCCGCAGCGGCGGGTCGATCGGGATCGGGTTCGCCATTCCCGTCGACCGGGCGCGTCGCGTCATGCGCGACCTCGTCTCCTACGGCGAGGTGCGCAAGCCCTGGGTGGGGATCGTCGTCCAGGAGCTGACGCCCGAGCTCGCGCAGCACTTCGGCACGCGCCGTGGCGTGGTGGTGGCCGAGATCGAGCCGGGCAGCCCCGCGGCGGGCGCCGACCTCGCACGCGGCGACGTCATCACCCGTGTCGACG
>Ga0070699_100003587_pt1 | contig 13725 bp, 11 predicted proteins | sample KBSK1503metaG_FD_65473 | JGI IMG/M metagenome (GOLD analysis project Ga0070699, IMG submission 65473) | Corn, switchgrass and miscanthus rhizosphere microbial communities from Kellogg Biological Station, Michigan, USA - KBS K1-50-3 metaG | ecosystem: Host-associated > Plants > Roots >...
ACGGCCTGATGGCCGAGTTCGACAACCCGACGGATCTCGTCGAGGCGGCCAATCGCGCGCGGCTCGAGGGGTACACGGCGATGGACGCCTATTCGCCGTTTCCCATCGAGGAGCTGAACGACGCGCTCGGCCTGAAGAAGAACCCGCTGCCGTTGATCGTCCTCGTTGGGGGCATTCTCGGCGGCCTCGGCGGCTACGCGCTCGAATTCTGGACGCAGGTGATCCAGTGGCCGATGATCATCGGCGGCCGGCCGTTTCACAGCTGGCCGCACTTCATTCCGGTGACGTTCGAGTGCACGATCCTCGGCGCGTCGCTGGCGGCGTTCGTCGGGATGCTCGCGCTGAACCGGCTGCCGATGCCGTACCACCCCGTGTTCAACGTGGAGGCGTTCTCACGCGCCTCGCGCGATCGGTTCTTCCTCTGCATCGAAGTGGCCGATCCGAAATTCGATCGCCACGCGACACAGTCGTTTCTCAAGGGTCTCCATCCAGTGGGAGTGTCGGAAGTTGCGGCGTAGCCTGAACTCCCAACTCCACAACTCCCAATTCGCAGGACGCCCTGGGAGCTGGCGCCGGGATGCCGTTGGGCGTTGGGAGTTGGCACTCATTCTGTCCTGCGTGCTTGTGTCCGCCTGCCGCCAGGACATGCACGACGCCCCGCGGTACGAGCCGCTCGAAGCGAGCGCCTTCTTCTCGAACGGCCAGTCGGCGCGCCTGCCGGTGGCGAACACCGTGTCCCGAGCCCCGCTGGCGGACAACGACGAGCTGCTCTACACCGGAAAGATCAACGGAACTGCGGCAAATCTCTTCCCGATGCCCGTGACGAACGAGCTGATGCAGCGCGGCCAGGAGCGGTTCAACATCTTCTGCGCGCCGTGCCACGGTCGCACCGGCAAGGGCGACGGGGTGGTCGTGCAGCGCGGCATGCGCACGCCGCCGTCGCTGCACGAGGACCGGCTGCGGGCCGCCTCGGTCGGCTATTTCTTCGACGTGATGACACACGGGTTCGGGGCGATGCAGGACTACGCCGCGCAGATTTCCGTCGAGGATCGGTGGGCCATCGCCGCGTACGAGCGCGCGCTGCAATTCAGCCAGCGCGCGACCGTGGGCGACGTGCCCGACGACCGCCGTGCGGATCTCGATCGCCCTGCGGCGCCTGCCGCAGAGGCGCCCACGCCGGGGGCCCCGTGAACGCGACGACGACCTATACCGCTCCTGCGGACATCGACGCGCGCCGATCGCGCGCGCTCGTTGCCGGCGTCATCGGCCTGGTGATCTGCGCCGCCGGATTTGCGATCAACCGGGATCAGTTCTTCCGGGCGTGGCTGATCGGCTATCTGCTGTGGCTGGGCGTCACGCAGGGCTCACTCGCCTTGATCATGATTCACCACCTCTCGGGCGGCGCATGGGGTCTCGTGGCCCGCCGGCTCTGGGAGGCATCCAGCCGCACGCTGCCGCTGATGTCGCTGCTCTTCATCCCGGTCGTCCTCGGGATGCGTTCGCTCTACCCGTGGATGCACCCCGAGGCCGTGCAGGCGGATGAAATCCTCCGGCACAAGGCGCCGTTTCTCAACCAGACGTTCTTCCTGGCCCGCGCCGCCCTGTATTTCATCGTCTGGAACGTGCTCGCGTGGAGGCTGAGCAGCCTCTCGCGCGCACAGGATGATGGCGACGTGATCGCCACGCGCACCATGCAGAGAGTGAGCGGCGCCGGCCTCGTCTTCTACGTGCTCACGATCACGTTCGCGGCAATCGACTGGGTCATGTCGCTCAACCCGGAGTACTACTCGACGATCTACGGCTTCCTGTTCCTGGCGGGGCAGGGGCTTGCGGCGCTGTCGTTCACGATCATCGCCGCCTCGTTTCTGAGCCGCCGGGAGCCGATGTCGGGCGTCTTCAAGCCGCACCATTTCGCCGATTACGGCAAGCTGTCGCTCGCGTTCGTCATGCTCTGGGCCTATTTCAACTTCTCGCAGTACCTGCTCGTGTACGCCGCGAATCTGCAGGAGGAGGTCCCCTACTTCGTCACGCGGATCACCCACGGGTGGCAGTACCTGGCGCTCTTCCTCGTCCTGTTCCAGTTCGCCGTACCGTTCGCGCTGCTGTTGTCGCGCGATCGGAAACGCGCGCGGTCGCGCCTCGTGATGGTGGCGTTCTGGATCTTGTTCATGCGCTTCGCCGACCTGTTCATGCTCGTCTCGCCCGAGTTCGACAGCAGCGGCCCCAACCTGCACGTCCTGGCGGGAGAGCATACGAGCGTGCCGTTTGTCCACTGGCTGGATCTGGCCGCGCCGCTCGCCATCGGCGGCCTGTGGGTCTGGATGTTCTTCACCCAGCTGCGCCAGCGGCCGTTGCTGCCGATCGGCGATCCGTATTTACCCGAAGCGCTCGACAGCGCGGGAGGCCACTGATGTCGGAACACGGGCACCATCACGACATCGGCGGCCGTTCCAGCGCGGACGACCAGTACCTCGAGACGCCGCCTGGGTCGAGCTACGAGCACACGGACGCGAACGTCGGCGTACTGGTGAAGTTCGCCTTCTGGCTCATCATCTCCGCCATCATCGTCCACGTCGGTCTAGGGGTGATGTATGCGCTGCTGATTCGCCAGTCGGCCGAGCGCGTCGACACCAGGCAGTACCCGCTGGCGGTGAACCAGCAGCCGCGCCTGCCGATCGGGCCGAGGCTCCAGCAGTCGCCGGCCAACGAAATCTACGATTTCCGCACGAAGGAAGAAGCCGAGCTTCACGGGTACGGATGGATGGACAAGGACGCCGGAACCGTCCACATCCCGATTGAAGACGCGATGCGAATCATGGTCGAGCGCGGGCTGCTGTCACGCGAACAGGATGCCTCGCAGCCGGCGCCGCCGGGACTGATGCCGTCGGACGCGAGCTCCGGGCGCGTCATGGAAAGGCGAAGATGAGAAGCGTCTTCGTTCGGTGGGCACTGGCCATTGGTCTGTGCATGTCGAGCATTCCTGGGTACGCGCAGCAGGAGCCGGGCTTTCCGAGCCCGGGCCTCGGCATGATGGAGCCGGGCACGCTGGCCACGGCGCGGCTGCCGCAGCTCGAACACGTCACGTTCAAGCAGCGTCTGAACACGAAGCTGCCACTCGATGCGGCTTTCAGGGACGAGCACGATCGCCCGGTGACGCTCGCGCGGTACTTCGACGGCAAAAAGCCCGTCGTCCTCGCGTTCGTGTACTACAGCTGCCCGATGCTCTGCACGCAGGTCATGAACGGCGTGTCGCGCGCGGTGAAGGTGCTGCCGTTCAGCGCGGGCAGGGATTTCGATGTCGTGTTCGTCAGCTTCGATCCGCGCGACCGGCCCGAGACCGCCGCGGCGAAGAAGGCCGAGCTGATGTCGTACTGGTCGATGCAGAACCAGTCCGGCGCCTGGCACCTCCTGACCGGCGAGGCGCCGGCGATCAAGGAGATCACGTCGGCCGCGGGTTTCAACTACCAGTGGGACGAGAAGACGCGGCAGTTCGCCCATATGAGCGGCGTCCTGGTCATCACCCCTGACGGACGCCTGTCGCGCTATTTCTACGGCATCGAGTACTCGCCGAAGGAGCTGCGGCTGGCGCTGGTCGAGTCGGGGCAGGGGCACGTCGGATCGGTGGTCGATGAGCTGCTGCTGTATTGCTACCACTACGACCCCGCGAGCGGCCGGTATGGCGCGGTGGTGATGAACCTCGTGAGGTTCGGCGGCGTGCTGACCCTCGTGCTGCTCGGCGCGTTTTTCGTTATGGCGCGGCGGCGCGACATCCACCCGCCCACGGAGGGCCACGCGTAACTGTTCCGATGCTGTCTGAACTCCCGCTGTTTCCCGAGCAGGCCTCGTCGCTCGCCCCCGAGATAGACAACCTCTATTTCGGCGTGCTGGCGATCACCTCGTTCTTTGCGCTGGTGGTCGTCATCTTCGTCGTGTACTTCGCGGTCAAGTACCGCGACTACACGGGCGACAAGGTGGGCGCGCCGGTGACCGGCTCGATGCCTCTCGAGCTCGGCTGGTCGCTCATCCCGTTCTTTATCTCCATGGGCATGTTCGTATGGGCTTCGATTGTTTTCTTCCATATCATCCGGGCCCCCGATCAGACGCTGGAGATCTATTCGACGGGCAAACAGTGGATGTGGCGCTTCCAGCACATCGATGGTCAGCGCGAGATCAACGAGCTGCACGTGCCCGTCGGCCGCCCTGTGAAGGTGATCTTCACGTCCGAAGATGTGCTGCACGACCTGTTCATTCCGGCGTTCCGCGTGAAGGCGGATGCGATCCCGGGACGGTACAGCGCGATCTGGTTCACCGCGACCAAGACGGGCGAATATCACCTGTTCTGCGCCGAGTACTGCGGGACGCAGCACTCGGGCATGATCGGCACCGTGTTCGTCATGGAACCGGACGACTACCAGGCATGGCTGGGCGGCGGCGGCGCGACCGCCGGCGGCGGGACCATGGTCCAGCGGGGCGAGCAGCTCTTCACCCAGCTCGCGTGCGTGACGTGTCACCTCCCCGATGGCAGCGGGCGCGGGCCGTCGCTCGTCGGCGTGTTCGGATCGATGGTGACGCTCGACAACGGGACGACCCTGACGGCCGACGAGAGCTATCTGCGCGAATCGATAATGAACTCGCAGGCAAAGACGGTCGCGGGGTACCAGCAATTGATGCCGACGTTCCAGGGGCTCGTGAACGAAGACGGCATCGCAAGCTTGATCGAGTACATCAAATCGTTGCAGCCGGGCGCGGCCCGTGTGGCATCGGCGCAGGCTGCGCCGTAGGACGGCAGCCGCGGGAGTAGGAAGCACAGGACCTTATGCAAACGATGGTGGTGGAATCACCCGTCAACTACCTCAACGTCAGGCACAGCGTGGCGTCGTGGCTCCTGACGACGGATCACAAGCGGATCGGGCTGATGTATGGGATCTTCGTCACGATCGCGTTCATGGTGGGCGGCATCTTCGGCACCATGATCCGGCTGGAGCTGACGACGCCGCAGGGCGATCTGATGGCTGCCGACACGTACAACCGGATGTTCACGATGCACGGGGTCACGATGGTGTTCTTCGTGCTGATCCCGGCCGTGCCCGCCATCCTCGGCAACTTCGTGATGCCGCTGATGATCGGCGCGAAGGACGTGGCGTTCCCGAAGCTGAACCTTCTCAGCTGGTACATTTTCGTCACCGGGTTCATCTTCACCCTCACGGCGATGATCCTCGGCGGCGTCGACACCGGCTGGACGTTCTACACGCCGTACAGCTCGCAGGGCTCGGAATCGAACGTTTTGATCACCGGCATCGGCGTCTTCATCACGGGGTTCTCGTCGATCCTGACAGGGCTCAACTTCATGGTGACGATCCACCGGATGCGCGCGCCCGGCATGACGTGGTTCCGGCTGCCGCTCTTCATCTGGGCACTCTACTCGACCAGCCTCGTCATGGTCCTTGGCACGCCGGTGATCGCGATCACCCTGTTGATGCTCGTGCTCGAGCGAGGCCTGCACCTCGGCATCTTCGATCCGCGCCTCGGCGGCGACCCGGTGCTCTTCCAGCACCTGTTCTGGTTCTACTCCCACCCCGCGGTCTACATCATGATCCTGCCGCCCATGGGCGTGATCAGCGAGGTCATTGCGTGCTTCTCGCGCAAGAGCGTCTTCGGCTACTCATTCGTCGCCTTCTCGAGCCTGGCGATCGCAGTCTTCGGCTTCCTCGTCTGGGCGCACCACCTGTTCGTCGCGGGCATCTCGCCCTACTCGGCGCTGATCTTCTCGTTCCTGTCGTTCGCCGTCTCGATTCCGTCCGCGGTAAAGACGTTCAACTGGACCGCGACCCTCTACAAGGGGGCGATCTGGTGGAAGACGCCGATGATGTTCGCCTTGGGATTCCTCGGCCTGTTCGTGATCGGAGGCCTGACGGGACTCTTCCTGGCGTCACTCGGCCTCGACATTTACCTCACCGACACCTATTTCGTGGTCGCGCACTTCCACTACATCATGGTCGGCGGCGCGATCATGGGGTACTTCGCGGGCCTGCATTACTGGTGGCCGAAGATGACCGGCCGGATGTACAACGACTCGCTCGGAAAGTTCGCGGCGCTCCTGATCTTCGTCGGATTCAACCTGACGTTCGGTCCGCAGTTCATCCTCGGATACCTGGGCATGCCGCGGCGGTATCACATGTATCCGCCCGAGTTCCAGGTGCTCAACGTCCTGTCGTCGGCAGGCGCGTCCATCCTGGCGGTCGGATATGTCCTGCCCGCGATGTATTTTCTCTATTCGTTGAAGTGGGGCGCGAAGGCCGGTGCGAATCCGTGGAAGGCGACGGGCCTGGAGTGGACCACGCAATCGCCCCCGCTCCCCGAAAATTTCGCCGAGACGCCGGTCGTCACCGAAGGCGCGTATGCCTATTCCAAGCGGGAGATGAAAGTTGCCTAACGGCGCCGTCGCCGCGCACGGCGAGCATCAGAATCATCACCCAGCGCTCCAGCATCACTTCGAGGACCTGGAGCAGCAGCACGAAGCGTCGACGCTCGGGATGTGGCTGTTTCTCGTCACCGAGGTCATGTTCTTCGGCGGCCTGATCCTCGCCTATACGCTTTATCGCATCTGGTATCCGGCCGCCTGGGCTTTAGGCAGCGAGGAGCTCAATATCTACCTCGGCGGGTTCAACACGGTAGTACTCATCGGCAGCAGCTTGACGATGGCGCTGGCGGTGCGCTCGGCACAGACGGGAGCGCGGCGGGCGACTGTCGGATGGCTGCTGTTCACCATGTCGCTCGGCCTCACGTTCCTCGTCGTCAAGTTCTTCGAATACAAGGAGAAGTTCGAGCTGAATCACGTGCCCGGTCCGAATTTCCGTTTCGAAGGGGCGGAATCGCCGCACGTGCAGATTTTCTTCTCGCTGTACTTCGCGCTCACCGGCGTCCACGCGCTGCACATGGTCATCGGCTTCGTGCTGTTGAGCGTGATCGCCACGATGGCATACAGGAAGAGATTTTCACCGGAGTGGTACACACCTGTGGAGCTGGCAGGCCTCTACTGGCACTTCGTCGACATCGTGTGGATTTTCCTGTTCCCCTTGCTCTATCTCGTGGATCGATCGCACCGTATCGTGTAGGACCATGTCAGGACACATCTCGCCGAAAACGACCTATTACACGATCTTCGGCGCGCTGATGGCGTGCACGGCGCTCACCGTGGGCGCCGCGTTCGTGAACCTCGGCGACCTGAATTTCCCGGTGGCACTGACCATCGCGATTTTCAAGGCGACGCTCGTCATCCTCTTCTTCATGCACGTGAAGTACGGCAGCCGGATGACGAAGCTCATCGTGGGAGTCGCGTTCTTCTTCCTGGGGATCATGCTGACGCTGACGCTGTCGGACTATCTGTCTCGAGGGTGGTTCACGGCGCCGGACGGATCGACGGCGGCCGGCGCGATCATCAGTCTCTCCGGCCCGCCCCAGCCCATCCCGCCGGTTGAACCAGTCCCGCCGGCTGAACCGGGTCAGAACACTTCGCCGAAGTAGCTCCAGAGCCAGTCGCGCCCCTTCTCGGTCAGCGGCCGCGACCGCCAGCTGTCGAGGTCGAGCTTCTTCGATTGGGTCAGATCACGCTCGAAGTCCTGAAGCAGCCGCGCCGCAAGTGGCCGGTCAAATACCGCGACATTCAGCTCGTCGTTCAGCTCCAGCGACCGGTTATCGAAGTTGGCAGAGCCGAACACGCTGAGCACGCCGTCGACCACCATCGCCTTCGCGTGCATCATGGTCGGCTGGTATTCGGCGATTTCGATGCCGTCCTCGAGCATCGATTCATAGAAGCCGCGGCTGGCGTACTTGACCGCCTTGGCGTCGGTCTTGTCGCCTTCGACGAGCAGCCGCACGTGCACGCCCCGGCGCCGCGCCTCGTGAAGACTCCACTGCGAGGATTCGTCGGTGATCAGATACGGCGTCTCGATGTCGATCGAGCGCCGCGCTGCGCCAATCGCGAGCAGGTAGAGCAGTTTCAGCTCGTTGGCGCCCGTCTGCGGAGCGCTCCAGACGACGATCGAATGGGTCGGTCCCACCGCCGGCGCACGGTCCGGCTCCACTTCAGGATCAACGACCCCGCCGGTCACGATCCAGTTCTGATTGAAGGCGGCTTCGATGTCCGTGACCGCGGGCCCGTGGATCTCGACCTGCGTGTCGCGCCACTTCGGAAAGTCCTTCGTATCGTACGCCCACTGGTCCGCGATGCCCATGCCGCCGACAAATGCGACCTCCCCGTCGATGACGAGCGCCTTCCGGTGGGTGCGGTAATTGATCTCTTCGATCTGAAAACCCAGGAGCGGATTGACCCACCCGATGCGAGCGCCGGCGTCCTCGAGTCGCATGACGTCGTCCGCCGACATCTGCTTGGAGCCGACAGCGTCCAGCACCAGCCTCACCTTGACGCCGCGGCGCGCGGCTGCTGCGAGCGCGTCCGTGAATTGTGTGCCGACCGTGCCCTTCTCGTAGATGTACGTCTCGAGGCCGACGCGCTCTTTCGCGTGCTCGATAGCGGCAATCATCGCGGGAAACGCGTGGTCTCCGTTCGTGAGCACGACGTACGAGTCGTTGGCGGTGAGACGGTGGCCGAGAAGATTGGCGAGGTACTGCGGGACGCGCGGGTCGTCAGCGGCGAGCGGACTCCTGATGCGCAGCGTCTCCTGATCCTGGGCGATCAGCAGACCGGCCGCGATAACGATCAGGACTATCAGGACGCCGGCAAGGATCCGGTGATGCCGTGACCAGTGGTACCGCTGAGCTGCCTGCTTCGACCCCATAACGTGGCCGAAGACTTTGCAATTTGAACGCCGGATGTGTCGAGCTCGACAAAGGGGAACGCTTATCCGGCGCGCTCTTCCCAGATCCGGGCCAGGTTGACGATGACGTCCACCGCCTTTTCCATGTCCTGCACGGACACCCACTCGAGCCGGGAGTGGAAGTTGTGCTCGCCGGCAAAGATGTTCGGCGTCGGCAGGCCCATGAACGACAGCTTTGATCCATCCGTGCCGCCTCGGATTGGCCCCTCCCGCACGATCATGCCCGCGCGCCGAATCGCCTCGCGCGCGTGGTCTACGACCTGCGGGTGTTTGTCGAGCACCTCCCGCATGTTGCGGTACTGCTCTTCGATCGCAATCTCGACACGCGCGCCATATTCGGCCGCCGCCTCGTGCGCGAGGCACTCGAGCATCAGCGCCTTCTCCTTCAGCGCGGCGGTCTTGAAGTCGCGAATGATCAACCTCACAGATGTCGTTTCCCCGCCGCCTTGCAGCACGTACGGGTGCACGAAGCCCTCGTACCCGTCGGTCGTTTCGGGTGCCATGTCTCGTGGCAGCCGGCAGATGAAGGCGGCCGCGACCTTGATGGCGTTCACGAGCCGGTCCTTCGCATATCCGGGGTGCGTATTGAAGCCGACAAAGGTAAGCGTTATCGCGTCCGCCGAAAAGCTCTCGAACTCCAGGTCGCCTCTGGTGCTCCCATCCATCGTGTAGGCGTACTTCGCACCAAACGCCGCAACGTCGAAGAACTTCGTTCCGCGGCCGATTTCCTCGTCCGGCGTGAAGGCGATCTTGATCGGACCATGCGCGATCTCGGGATGCGCCAGCAGGTATTCCGCCGCGGTGACGATCTCCGCCACTCCGGCCTTGTTGTCAGCGCCAAGAAGCGTTCTGCCTGACGCCGTGACGATATCGTCGCCGATGCGATCGGCGAGGGGAGCGCATTCGGAAAGGTGGAGAATCGCGGACGGATCGTCCGGCAGTACGAGATCGCGGCCGTCGTAACGCCGGTGGACGATCGGTTTCACGTTCGCGCCGCTGACCTCCGGAGATGTGTCGACGTGGGAGATGAAGCCGATTGCCGGCACGGCTGCATTTGACGTGGTGGCCGGAACAGTCGCCGTCACGTAGCCGTGCGAATCAATGGCCGCGTCGGCCAGGCCGAGCGACCGGAGCTCATCGGCGAGAGCGCGCAGCAGAACGAGCTGTTTGTCGGTGCTCGGGAACGTCTGCGACGCTTCGTCGGACTGCGTGTCGTACCGGACGTAGCGAAGAAATCGATCAAGAACGGCGGTCATCCGCGGGCCTCCGGTTTGACTTCGGCCCGCGCGATGGCGTATCCATGCGGTGCATTCCAAGGCGGATAAGGCGGCATAAGGATATGAGGAGTATGCGAACATCAACAGCGTGTGGCAGATGGCCGCTAAATATCACACGACCATCACGGATGCGCCAGTGATGGCGCCGGTTCCTGTCGCCGCGCCAAAGGCGCCCGCGAAGAGTACGAACTGACCCACGCATCGCAGCTCCAGGACGTCATCGCGCGCTACTGGGGGTACACGACCTTCAGGCCTCTCCAGCTCGAAGCGATGGAGGCGATCCTCGAGAGACGCGACTCGGTGACGGTGCTGCCGACCGGCGGCGGCAAATCACTCTGCTTCCAGGCTCCGGCTCTCGTAGGGCCGGGCCTGGCAGTGGTCGTCTCGCCGCTCATCTCCCTGATGAAAGACCAGGTCGATACCCTGGTCGGCAACGGCGTCCCTGCCGCCCTGTATAACAGCTCGCTTTCATCGGACGAAAAAGCCGCCGTCGTTTCGGGTCTTCGCGCGGGACGCTACAGGCTCTTATACGTCTCTCCCGAGCGGCTGGTGGGAGAAGGAAGCGACCGCTTTCTCGACCTGCTGTCATCCTGCCACGTGGACTTCGTCGCGGTCGATGAAGCTCACTGCATCAGCCAGTGGGGGCATGATTTCAGGCCGGAGTACCGGCAGCTTGGCCGGCTCCGGCAGCTCCTGCCCGGTGTCAGCCTTCACGCGTATACCGCCACCGCCACCGCGCGTGTCCGGCGCGACATCGCCAATCAACTTGCGCTGAACGTTCCGCTCGAGCTCGTCGGCTCGTTCGATCGGCCGAACCTCCTCTATCGCGCGCTTCCACGGGGCACCCTGAAGCGCCAGCTGCAGGAGATTCTCGAGCGTCATCGCAGCGAGGCCGGGATCATCTACTGCACTTCACGGCGTGAGGTCGACGCGCTCGCGGCATGGCTGACCGGCATCGCTGTTCCAGCCCTGCCGTACCACGCGGGCCTGTCCGACGCAGAACGCTCCCGCAACCAGGACGCGTTCATCAGCGAGCGCGTGGACGTCATTGTGGCGACCGTTGCCTTCGGCATGGGGATCGATCGCTCCAACGTGCGCTTCGTCGTGCACGCCGGCGCACCGCGCTCGCTCGAACATTACCAGCAGGAGTCAGGGCGTGCGGGGCGCGACGGCCTCGAGGCCGAGTGCGTGCTGATTTACTCGACCGCCGACTTCATGAAGTGGCGCGTGATGCTTCAGCAGAACGGCGAGCTCACGGACGCCGCTGTCGCCCTCCTCCGGCAGATGGAGCGGTACGCGGCAAGCGTCGGCTGCCGCCACCGGCACCTCGCCGAGTATTTCGGCGACCACTATCCGCCCGCCGGATGCGCCGCATGCGATTTCTGCCTGAACGAGCTCGAGCCGGCGAGCGAGCCGGTCGTCCTCGCCCGCAAGATTCTGTCGTGCGTGATGCGAGTGGGTCAGCGATTCGGCGCGACCCACGTCGCCAGCGTCCTTCGCGGGCACGCCAGCGAGCAGGTCGTTGCGAGAGGGCACGCGAAACTGAGCACGTTCGGCCTGCTATCCGAGGCTTCTGTCGCGGAGGTTCGTGGATACATAGAGCAACTCGTCGGCCTGGATCTTCTCCGGTTGAACGGCGACGAGTATCCCGTGCTCGGTCTGACCGCGAGAGGGATCGAGCTCCTCAAGGACGACGCGAGCTATCCGGGGCTGGCGCTGGCCAGGCAGCGGCCACCGCGCAAGGAGGCGCCACGTGCGCGCTCTCGCGTCGAAGCCGAATCGTGGGAAGGCGTCGATGGCGCGCTGTTCGAGCGGCTACGCGCCGTGCGGCTCGAGATCGCGCGGTCGCGGGGTGTCCCGCCGTACGTGATCTTCCACGACGTGACCCTTCGTGAAATGGCGCGGGTACGCCCATCCACGCTCGAGGCGTTGCTGACCGTCAAAGGCATCGGCGCGCGCAAAGCAGACGATCTCGGCGATCTGTTTCTCGCGGCCATCCGCGGGCACGCGTCTTAACCGACCGTCCGGCGTGATGAAGGTCCAGGACAGGCCCAATCGATGCCGATCGTAACGCTCGATCGCGTGTCGATCGCGTACGGGCATCTGCCTCTGCTTGCCGATGCAAGCCTTCAGATCGAGCCGCGCGAGCGCCTGTGCGTGATCGGACGCAACGGGACCGGCAAATCGACACTCCTACAAATCATCAGCGGCGATGTGGCGCCCGAGGGCGGCACCGTCTGGCGGCAGCCGGGCTTGCGCATCGGCAGGCTGGCGCAGGATGTGCCGCTCTCCGATCCGCGTCCCGTCTTCGATGTTGTCTCGGAAGGGCTGGGCGGTCTCGGTGACCTGGTCGCGGCGTACCACCATGCGGCCGTCCAGGTCTCGGAGGGAAAAGGCGGTAACGCCCTCGAGACACTCGGACGGCTGCAGCACGAGCTTGAAGAGCGCGACGGATGGCGTCTCGAGCAACGCGTGGAAATGGTGCTTGCGAGGCTCGATCTGTCGCCGGATGCACCTGTCCAGACACTGTCCGGCGGGTGGCGCCGCCGCGTGCTGCTTGCGCGCGCACTGGTGGGCCAGCCGGACCTCCTGCTGCTGGACGAACCGACCAATCACCTCGACATCGAGACGATGATGTGGCTCGAGACGTTTCTCGCCGACTATCCCGGCGCCGTCATCTTCGTCACCCACGATCGTGTGTTTCTCCAGAACGTCGCGACCCGGATCGTCGAGCTCGATCGCGCCCGGCTGACGTCATGGCCCGGCGACTACGCGACCTTCGTCAGGAAGAAGGAGGAGTGGCTGGCGAATGAAGCCGTGCAGAACGAGAAGTTCGACAAACGCCTTGCCGAAGAGGAGGTGTGGCTGCGGCAGGGCATCAAGGCACGGCGCACTCGAAACGAGGGGCGCGTCCGCGCGCTCATGGCGATGCGGGCGGAGCGTGCCGCACGCCGGGCACGTATGGGCGCCGTTCGTCTTCAGGTCGAGATGGCCGAGCGGTCTGGACAAATGGTGTTCGAAACCGAGCACGTCACGAAGAGTTATGGCGGTGATCCGGTCGTTCGCGACGCCTCCGTCCGTGTGATGCGTGGCGACCGCATCGGCCTCATCGGATCAAACGGGTCCGGGAAGACGACGATGCTGCGGTTGTTGATGGGGGAGCTCGTGCCGGACGCCGGCGAAGTCAGGCGCGGCGCCAATGTGCAGATCGCGCTCTACGATCAGCAGCGCGAGCAGCTCGATCTCGATCGGACAGTGTTCGACACGATTGGCGACGGCAACGACACCGTCGTCGTCAATGGCCAGCCGCAGCATGTGCATGGCTATCTCAAACAATTCCTCTTTGCTCCCGAGCGAGCCTCCTCTCCGGTGAGGTCTTTGTCAGGCGGTGAGCGCAACCGCCTGCTGCTCGCGCGGCTCTTCACCCGGCCCGCGAACGTCCTGGTCCTCGACGAACCGACCAACGATCTCGACATCGAGACCCTCGAGTTGCTGGAGACGCTGCTGGTCGACTGGCCGGGCACGCTGCTCCTGGTGAGCCACGATCGCGCGTTCATCGACAACGTCGTGACCAGCACTCTGGTGTTTCAAGAAGAGGGGGAAGGGGGAAG
>Ga0070699_100003590_pt1 | contig 13714 bp, 17 predicted proteins | sample KBSK1503metaG_FD_65473 | JGI IMG/M metagenome (GOLD analysis project Ga0070699, IMG submission 65473) | Corn, switchgrass and miscanthus rhizosphere microbial communities from Kellogg Biological Station, Michigan, USA - KBS K1-50-3 metaG | ecosystem: Host-associated > Plants > Roots >...
CCGCCCTTCTCGCCGTACACGCGCAGCCGCAAGCCGTTCTCGTTGCCGGGCGCCACCTGACTGCTCCACAGCATGCCGCGCGCGCCGTTCTCGAAGCGCAGCAGCATGTGCACGTTGTCGTCGAGCTTGCGGCCGGGTACGAAGCGGGAGAGATCGGCGGCGAGCTCCTTCGCCGCAAGGCCGGTGACGAAACCCGCGAGATTGTACGCGTGCGTGCCGATGTCGCCGAGGGAGCCGCCGGCGCCCGCGCGTTCGGGGTTGACGCGCCACGCGGCCTGCTTCTGCCCCGTGTCTTCCAGCTTGGTCGTAAGCCAATCCTGCACATACTCGACCTGGACGACTCGGATCGTACCGAGCTCGCCCGCCGCGACCATCTCACGCGCCTGCCGCACCATCGGGTAGCCGGTGTAGTTATGTGTAACGCCGAAGATGAGACCGCTGCGCTTCACGACTTGGACGAGGTCGAGCGCGTCCTCGACGGTGGTGGTCATCGGCTTGTCGCAGATCACATCGATCCCGCGATCGAGAAAGGCGCGGGCGATGGCGTGGTGGCTGTCGTTCGGCGTCACGACGCTCACGACCTCGACGCCGTCGGGTCGCTTCGATTCGGCAGCCGCCATCTCGGTGAAGCTCGAGTACACGCGGTCGGGCGCGAGACCCAGATCGGCGCCCGACTCTTTGGCGCGCGCTGGGTCGGACGAGAGCGCACCCGCGACCAACTCGTACTGCCCGTCCATGCGGGCGCACAGCCGATGCACGCCGCCGATGAACGCGCCGCGCCCGCCGCCGACCATTCCGAGCCGTAGCGGCTGGACCATTGTCAGGCGATGCCGAGCATACGGCGATTCGCGGCGAGGTCGGTACCGGCGCCGGCAAAGTCATCGAACGCCTGCTCGGTGACGCGAATGATGTGGTCGGCGATGAACTTCGCCCCTTCGCGCGCGCCGTCCTCCGGATGCTTGATGCAGCACTCCCACTCGAGCACCGCCCAGCCGGGATAGTCGTACTGCGCGAGCTTCGAGAAAATCGCCTTGAAGTTCACCTGCCCATCACCCAATGAACGGAAACGTCCCGCCCGATTTATCCACGACTGGAACCCGCCATACACGCCCTGGCGGCCGGTCGGATTGAACTCGGCGTCCTTGACGTGAAACATGCGGATGCGGTCGTGATAGAGGTCGATGTACTCGAGATAGTCGAGCTGTTGCAGCACGAAGTGACTGGGATCGTACAACAGATTACACCGCTTGTGCCCGCCCACACGCTCGAGGAACATCTCGAACGTCACCCCGTCGTGCAGATCCTCGCCGGGATGGATTTCGAAGCAGGCGTTGACGCCGTTTTCCTCGAACACGTCGAGAATCGGACGCCAGCGCCGCGCCAGCTCGTCGAACGCCGTCTCGATCAGACCGGCGGGCCGCTGCGGCCACGGATAGATGTAGGGCCACGCCAGGGCACCCGAAAACGTGGCGTGCTCGGTCACGCCGAGCCGGCGCGACGCCCGCGCCGCGAGCTTGACCTGTTCGACCGCCCACGCGGTCCGGGCTGCGGGCTTGCCGCGGACTTCCGGCGCCGCGAACGCGTCGAATGCGGTGTCGTACGCGGGATGCACGGCCACCAGCTGGCCCTGCAGATGTGTCGACAGCTCGGTCACTTGGAGCCCCCGCCCGTGCTCGGCCAGGGTGCCCTTCACTTCGTCGCAGTAGGTCTGGCTCTCCGCGGCCTTGGCGAGGTCAAACAGGCGGGCGTCCCAGCTTGGGATCTGGACGCCCTTGAAGCCGAGTCCCGCGGCCCAGGCGGCGATGCCCTTCAGGTTGTTGAACGGCGGCGCATCGCCCGCGAACTGCGCCAGGAAAATGGCCGGCCCTTTGATCGACCTCATCGCGCATCCTCCGGTGAGCAGAAGACTTAATGCCGTTTCAGTTCGACGGCCACCCCGAAGGCCGACGGACGTGAGCCTCGTCACCCTCGCCGGCCCGAGAAAATTTTACAGTTGAGCGCCTCGCTCGCCGTCAGTTCACGCGCGCCCTGTTGGGAGTTACGATGACGACACGGACCGACGTTTCCGCCGCAATCGTCCTGCTGTTGATTGCGGAGGCGACCTTCTTCTTCACGTTTCTGTTCGTCGTTGGGCCGATTGCCACGCCGGCACGGCTGCTGCCGCTCGCCGCGGTGCTCGTGCTCTGTGCGGCGCTGTATTGGGGACAGAACTGGGCCCGGTGGGCGCTCCTTGTCCCAATTGGTTTTCGAGTCTGGCGGCTCGTGCCGCTGACCGCCGCGGCCTGGGGCTTGGGCCGGCCGGGGTTCGCGCTCTTCCTGACGCTGATTATTCTCGTCGAGCTGGCGGCTGCGTTCATGCTGCTCGATCGGTACTTGAGGTCCTTCCCCTTCCGCCTCCCTTCTCACAAGAACGCGACCACCGTGTCATCCTGACCGAAGGCGCGCGTAGCGAAGGCTCGCGCGGGTCACTTCCGAATAAGTCTTTGGATCTGGCGCCATCCGATGAGGATCACGTGGTTATCGGCGAGGGCCTTCCGAAACTCCGGGCTGGAAATGACGTCGACGTCGCGCTGGCGCCACGCGGCATCCCACACCGGGAAGTTCACCGTGACTGCTCGCATCTCCGCGTCGTCGCGCGCGAGATGCACGAATAACTCGGTGACACCGGGTTGCAGATTCTTGACGACATTGAGGTAGTAGTCCTTCCACGCCGAGGGCTGCACGTCGCCGAGCGGCGAGAAGATCGCGTCCGGGAACGGGTCGGCGGCGTCAACGTAGGGGAGCAGGTCCCGGAACACCGATTCATTGCGAGCCATGCGAATCGGCAGTTTGTAGTCGCGCGCCACCTTCCGCAGCACGGCGAAGAGCTGCGGCGTGGCATAGAGCGCGTGCATATGGGCGCATCGAGATGCGTGGGGTCCAAGCCCATTGACTTAGCGCGCTCGATCTGTGCTCGCACCTCGGTTTCGACTTCCTCGACCTTTGCGTGCCGCGCGAATTCCTCGGTGGTGGAATAGAAAAACCCGTCGGGCCCGACGAGGCTGGGAACGAGCGTGCGCGGTGTCACCGGTCCCCAGCGGAACGTCTGCCACTCGGCCGTCAACGTCAGATGCAGGCCCAGATCGGCGCCGGGATGCGTCCGGGCGTACGCCGCCACTTCGCCGAACCACGGGGCCGGAACCATCACGGTAGCGGAGGTGGCCAGTTTCTGATCGAGGGCGGTGAAGCTGGCGTCGTTCTCCGAATGCGACATCGCCAGATCGTCGGCGTTGATGATGAGCAGCTTGGAGTCGGCGGGGTAACCGAGGCGCACATTCAGGGGCTGATCGGCGCGAGGACCGACCGGCGAGGCCAGTAAGGCTGCCACGAGGACGGCGGTGAAACGCATGCGGACTCCGGAGAAGGGTTTGGGAGTTGGATAGGAAGGGCGCCCCGAACGTTGCACCAAAAGCAGGTCCCTCGGGATGACAGCGCGAGTGTCCCTTTAGAAAGGAGAAAGGAGAGAACCGAGAGCGTGTGTCCTCTTTCCACCTGTCAATTGACTTACAGCAGCCGACCGACCGTACGTTCCGGTCGCGTGCGTGCTGATGCTCCCCCGCTTTCTGCTGCTCCTCTCGGGCAAAGCGTGAACCACCGAGACGCAATGACCGCTGACGAGCAGCCGGTCGACGAGTCCTTCACGTAAGTCTTTTCCTACTGACAGACCGATGGTTTCACCAGGTCGCGTGTCGACGTTGTCCCGGCGACAACGCGCGCTGATTCGTCGCGCGCCTGTCCACGCGGACGACGTGTCGAGACAGTGAAACGAGAAGCCCTGATCGTTCAGCAAACATCGCATTCGAACCATGCGACAGTCGGTTCGCACACCGCGCGCATCGATTCATCCTTCGCGCGCGCGTCCTCGACAAAGGACACACCCAAATCGAGGATGGCGCGCGTGAGCGCGTTTCAGAGTGGCGCGAATTTCGCATTGCCGTTCTGCCGTCGGGAGACATCAACTGAACAGGCACGCGGCCCGACACCGTGCCGAGACAGGGGAGAGGAGGAGGTCGTATGCAAGCGCGGCTGCGTAGGCGGCTAGAAATGGCCGTGCGGGTTCGGGATTTCCTCCGAGCCCATCGGACGGAGGGAGTGGCAGAAGGTGCGGCACTCGCTCGCCTCGAGGAGCTCGTACAACGGGCGGAGGTGCTGGCGGCGCAGCAGCGGGCCGGCATTGTGGCGACGCGAGCGGCCACGGAGATGCGCGCGGAGGTGCGGCGCGCGTTGCGGAGCAAGCTGCTCCTGTACCTGTCGGCCGTGGGCGGCGTCGCGGCGAACGAGAACGCGGAGCTTGGCGCGCAGTTCAAGCTGCCGCGGGTGGGCCCGAATCAGGCGTTCGTCACCATGGCGCGCGGGATGTTGGAGAAGGCCACCCTCCACAAGGAGCTGCTCGTGAAACGTGGGATGTCCGAGACGTTAATCGCGGATATCACCGCGGCGATCGAGGAGTTCGAGCAGACGCTCGAGGCCACGCGGGCGGGCCGGCGTGAGCATGTGGGTGCGAGCGCCGATCTCCGGGCCGTCATGGCCGAGATCTCCGAGCAGGCGAAGGTGCTCGACGGCGTCGTGCGGTATCGGTTCGGCGACAATGCCGAGCTGATGGGCGCGTGGGCCAGCGCGCACAGCGTGGTGGGGCCGTTCCGGACTCACACCGAGCCGCAGGTAGGTGGTGGTGAGACGCCGGCGGTGGTGAAGCCGGCGGCGTAGGGTTCCAACGTCCTTACCGACGCAGCGAGGCGCGGTGGGTGGATGGTCACCTGCCGCGCCTTTTGCTCTTTTCGATCGACTCCCTTAGCTTCGGCATGTCTTCGGTAGCGCGATCGCATCGATCCGGAGGTCAGCGATGGGCCTAAGAACCGGAATCGAATGGACTGACGCGACATGGAATCCGGTCACTGGGTGCACGAAGGTCACAGCCGGTTGCGATCACTGTTACGCCGAAACTCTCGCCCGGAAGCGCCTCCACCACATCTACACACGCCGAGGGCCGGCGGTGGACACGCCGGCAAACCGGGCTGATCCATTCGCCGTGCGGCTCTGGCCAGACCGCTTGGAGCATCCGCGAACATGGGCCGCGCCGCGCATGGTGTTCGTCAACTCGATGTCGGATCTCTTTCATCACGACGTGCCGGATGAATTCGTGGTTCGGGTGTTCGAGGTGATGCTTCAGACCGAGCGGCACGTTTATCAGGTGCTCACGAAGCGACCGGCACGCGCCGTGAGATTCTGGAAGAAATTCCGCGATGTGTTCGGATTGGCAACTATCCCAACGCACATTTGGATGGGGACATCGGTTGAGAATCAGGACGTCAATTACCGGGTCCGGCACCTCGCGGATCTACCGGCAAGAATTCGGTTCTTGTCGTGTGAGCCTCTCCTAGGGCCGATCGATCTGGACTTGGGCGCCATTCACTGGGTGATTGCTGGAGGTGAGAGCGGGCCAGAACGCCGCGCAATGGAGCCGACCTGGGTGGAAATGATTCGCGATCAGTGCGTGCGCGCCCGCGTGCCGTTCTTTTTCAAGCAGTGGGGTGGGCGCACGCCGAAGGCTGGAGGTAGGAAGCTTGGCGGTCGAGTGTGGAGTCAACTGCCCGATCTCGACGCCGCGGTCGCCTGATATCATTACAGGAGTGTGAGCTGATCTGTCGCGTACTTCCGAACTTCGTCCCAGAACTTCAAGCCGGTCTCGTGTTTGGAAAAGAACGCCAGGTAGTAGAGTGGCAGCCGCTTGTCGTGGGTTCTAATCTTTACCATCCGCTCGATGCTCATCGGCAAGTAACCGATCTGGTGCATCCGCATCGAGTATTCGTTGGCAAGAAACTCAACAATCGTGTCACCCCCGTGCTCGGCCGCTTTCCAGCGTGGCCGCCAGTTAGCATCGCCCAAGAATAGATCGATGGTCCGATTCCCCTCGGCCACGTAAAACGAAACGTTACGATTGGCATCGATATACAAGGCGAGGAGGATCAGAAAATCGACTGCCCTTCCCTCGGCGATCCGCTGCACCGTCTCGAAGTGAATGTTGAGCTTATAAGGGTCTAGGAAACAGAAGGACAGGGTACTCTTGCTCGGAGTCTTGGAAATCACCTCGAGTACGCGACCTACCTTCTCGTTCGCATCGCCAGGAATGTAGGTGGGCGTGACGCTGAGTCCGAGTCGACTCACGCGAGTGCGAAGGGCGTCGAGCAACTCGGTGTTCTCGTCGGCAAAGACATAGGAATCGAATCGATCCGGCAGGCTGAGCGCAATCATTGGAGAGCCGAGCACCACTCGATTAGTTTCGCGCACTCTTGAGCAACCCGGCCCAGAGAACAGATCCAGATAGATTCGGTGCGGCCATTTGTTCTTCATGCCGGTTGAGAACACTTGCGCATACATCCCGACGTACTGGTACTTCTCCTCTGCCCACGGACCAATGTCGTTCGTGGGAAGACCATCATCGCTGACCGATCTGAAGTAGTCTCCGCGTCTCCTGCCCACTTCGCGCTTCCCTCCGGATCGCTGCGTATACAGTGTCCCGCCCGTTTGGCGCAGTTTAGGGCGATTTTGCTGCTTGGTAGGGCTTTTTGGGGGGGTGTTGAGCATGTGGTCATCGGAGCAGAATGGCTAGCAGCTCTCTGATTTTCCGTACTAAGCAACAGGGCCTAGCGTCTTCGATGAAGTGCCGCCAATAATTTGCGCCACCCTCGCAATACCACCCCCCTGATCGGGCCACTTTTCACATCACGCGCTTTGGCCCGATAGTATTGTTCAGCTCGTTTCTGTTCCGCCTTGCGACCGGCTGCGATCTCCTCCTCGGTCCAGCGCGGCGCCCAAACAATCTCTCCCTTTCTGATCCAGTAGTGCGACTTGCATGGCTCCTGCCAATTGCCGATGGATGGATCGAGCGTTGGCCCGCGAGACGTCTTCGAGAGAGACCAATCAGTTGGGCTCAGCGGTGTCCGAACCTTTGCACCACATCCGCACGGGCAAAGATGGGCCGCAGCTCCCAACTCCTCTGCAACATAAAGAATGCCCGCTTCGAGGGTCTTTGGAATGAACTGCACCCGACGCATCTCAATTCTCATCCGTACTCGTTGCGCCTGCGATTTTCAGATCGGCGATATCGAACAGTAGATGGTAGACGGAATCCTCGTCGACATAGAAACCACGCAGCTGCTTGAACTTCATAACGGCAAGGCTGGCGTTCAGCGCATTAAGTTCGGCGACTTGGACATTCTGGCGATAGAGGTCATCCTTAGAATCCTGTAGTTCTGCCCAGCCTTCGTCTCGTACTTTGGCACTATTTTCGGGCGAGTAATACGTAACCCGGACCATACCGCTCAGGCCCGCAGGCTTTCTCTTTAACCCCATCCCTACGTCGATAAACGGAATTCGTCGAGCAATTAGAGCGTCGAAGATTGCGGCGCGCGCACTGCCCCGGTCCACACAGACAAAAGCGAACGTGACGTCATCGAGTTGGTCGGCCGTCTCTTTGTCGATGTACTTACGTTCGATTCGCAGGTGATGGCGGAAGTTGTCATACCGACCGTGGTATACCTCGGCCTTAGGCTTTCCGAGCTCTGTTGCATCCAGTCGGCCGGGTGAACGATATGCATTGTGCACGCAATAGGTATCGTGATCAAATGCCCGAATCTCCCGCACCGGTGTTTTCACTAGCAGATCTAGGACATATGATCCCGTTCCCCCGAGGCCGATGACGGCAACTGTGTCACCAGCAAAACGTGCGGAAAGATCGGCGATCTCTGCACGAGTCGTGAGGGTATCGGGGAACTTGAAAATTGGCTCCTCGGCATCGTCGATCACGACCCGACGCGTGAGGGGGCTGACGCCGTACTTCTCAGTCGCTGGCCCGGAAATGATGGTGGCATAACTTTCTATCTTCGCAAAAAAGTCTTCAAAGGCACCGGCCGGCACTGGCTTGTTAGAAAAAGAGCGCTGGACAACCGCATCGCGGCAGGAATCAGACAAGATTAAGGTGGTTGGTCCGCCTCCAAGGTTTGGGATGGGCGTTCCATCGAGACGGTGGGGGCTGCTGCCTGCAAAAAAGACCTGATGGTCCGTCTGCCGGACTCGGTTTTCGTCGACGAACTCGAGCTTGGCAACCAACGCCCCCCGTTGTAGCACGCCGCCATTATCGAGGTACGGGATATCCCGAACCACGAGATGATTGCTGTCGAACGCAACCGCATAGCCGCGATCGACGAGGCGGGCCAAGTCGGGATTATGACTGACCAGTCGGCGAAACACTGAATCGCATCCCATCCTTCACCTTGACCGGCTCCCCGCCTTTGTTGAGGACGCCTTCGGGCTTGCTGCCTTGTCCTCGGCTGTACTTAACCGAGTAGTTAATTTCGGGATGCTGAGCGAAGTCCGGTACCTCGAGCGTAACAACCTGCTCATAGGTGATGGGCTCGTCTTTCGGCCACTCGTGCGGGCTGCCCTCGACGTAGATGGTAACTAGGTCCGTTGTAGTCGATGCCATTGTATTCCTCTGGTCTTGGGTGATCATCAACTGTTCTCTAGCTGCTAGGTATTGGTGACGGCGTAACAGCCTTGTGAGGAGGGAGTTGTTCCCGACCGTTTTCTCGTGGAATGGAAATGTCCGAAATCCGCATCGGGTTCGCGCGTGAAAGTGCTCGGTCCATTATTCGTCGCCGCGGTATTCGAACGCCGCCGATTGACGTACATGCTATCGCGCAGGACGAGAAGCTTGACCTAAGAATCATCATGTCCTGGCCGGATCGAGTATCGGGGCTTCTGCTGCGAAACGCTCGACTCATCGGGCTGAATGGCAAGCACGCTCGTCGTCGTCAGAGGTTCTCATTGGCCCATGAGCTTGGGCATTGGTTCATGAGACACGATTTCGCCTGGCGAGAAGTCGACGTGACCATCGACCAGCCACCTGAGCCGCCCACGCAGTTCGATACAGCTAATGAGGGCGAAGCGGACGAGTTCGCGGGGGAGCTACTAGCGCCGCTTTTTCTCTTGAAGGAAGCTTTTAAGAGGAACTCGGATGTAAAGGCGCTGGCTGACGTGTTTGATCTGAGCGAGCAAGCAATGTGGGTGAGGCTACTGCGGCATCGATTGATCTGAAAGGAATTTAGAACTACTGACGCTACGCTTTAAGCAATTCAGTGACGCCTTGGACAATCATCTCGATCCGGGCAAGCGCCTCCTTCTTGAGACGTGACCTTGGCGCTCGTCCGTGAGCCGCACGAAGGAGATCATCACTCGCTATTTGCAGCATCTCAGTCCTAAAGTCTTTCTCATTACTCCTAGCGAAGGGATCCCCACCTGCATGAATCTCAGTTTCATGGCAGAGTTCAAGAACGAGGCTCTCGCGTAATTCTTCTGGACTGAACCCGAATACCGCAGTGAGTTTTGCAAGCGTTGGTATTTTGAGATCCAGCGGGTCTACAGAGCGATTCTCAATGCCACGCAATAGATCAGGTCGCTCGTCAAGAAAGTGACACACCTCTTCAACCCGGCAACCCGCAACAATGCGCGTAGCAAGCAGGTGAGTACAGAAAGCTCGTATTGGCCTCGGGTGCACTTCGCGTAGTCTCTCAGCAACAGTCTTGGCGGAACGTGGCTCCTTCTGTCCAGGAGGCTTCGTTTGTGATGTTCGTCGGGACACCGATTCTAAGTAGGCAATAATGTCCGGCGTTTCCTTTGGAAGCTGCTTGCCTCCCAGTAGAAGACGAACGAACCCTGCCAATTCATCATTGGAGAGATCGTCAAAGCCCCCGTTTTTCCTTCTCTCATTCATCGCTTAGAGTGGTCTTTCTCGCTTACAAGGCGTTACGAGTGTCAGTTTGTGTCCCCTATTCTTCCTTGGTTCTTAAGTAACGGCTCTTGGTTCTGGAGCTCTTTCTCAATGAGACGCTTCAACTTGAGCTTCATGCGATAAACCGCTTGTTTCGTAGCATCTGTTGATTTTCCGAGAATTAATGCCAAGTCCTCGTGCCTCGCCACACCTGCCTCATGGGCTAGGATGTGATCCACGACCAGTCGGTCTTGATCAGCAAGTTCCTCGTAAACGTTTCGGAAGGCGCTCACCAAGCGCGAGGGTGGCAGCTCATCAACCTCTACTCGCTTCTCATCGGCCGGATCAAAGCCTTCCGGCTGTTGGGAAAAGGGGGTTTCGGGCCTACGACTGCGGGTTCTGAGGTGGGACCTTGCTACATTACGCACGATCCCGTAGACCCACGCAGCAAACTTGCCGCGTGCCGGATCGTACTCGGCAACGTGCTCAATAACCTCGATACGCACCAGCTGTAAAACGTCTTCCCGATCGTCTCTGGAGTCGAACTTCCATCCTACTAGCGCCGCTCTGGCCATCGGTTCAACCGATTCAATCAGCGCGGCGCAGGCTGATTCTTCTCGTGATGCAACCGCGACTAAGATTTCCTTTGTCGGCTCGTCCATTCTCTACTCCTCGGCACGCGGCCCTTGTTCGGACTGACCATATCAAAGCCTCCTCGCATAGGGGTCAAAGGTTCCTCCGTGGGGCAGAAACCCATTCAAGGGCCGACCTGCCCACCTATCATTGGTCTATATGTAACATGCACGCAGGCCATCCCAGTAGCGCTCATGGAAGCGCTCCCTGGCGGCCCATGTCATTAAGCAATTGGTCGGCGCGTAACGCGCTCTCCGCGACGCGGAGGCGGGCGTCGGCTCTAGCGCCGCTCGTTCGCGCCCCGAGTGTCGTTCCTTGGGAGTGGCCCCGTCCGCGAGCGACGCCGTGTCGAGCAGCACGAGATCGGCAAACATCCCTGGAACGTTTCTTCCACGGTTCGTGATGCCGACGACAGGAGATCGCGCTCCTACCTCGGCGCCCAAAATGGATCCGCCGCCGGTACGAACGTCACCGGCACTTCCTTCACTAACGTGCCGAGCCAGCGCGCAAACTCCGCCATGCCATCCTGCTCCGACGGAATATGTCCCAGGATGATCAACGCCTTCTTCCGCCCCGCCGTGACCGCGTCCGCCGCGTACTCCACGGTCACCCACTCACGCGCTTCGCCAATCACCAACACTTCCACGGCGTCCTGCTGCAGGAGCTTGGGGCGCGTGTCGAATCCCGCGGCACCGAGCGACAATGCGATCTTCGTGAACCGTACGCCTGAGTCGCGGCGCGAGAGCGAGTGCTACAGCAACGAGCGAGGCGGACGCACGCATTGGGCGAGCCTTGGATTCGGTTCGGCGACTAAACTATCCCTCTGTACCTTCGTGGCATGACCTCACCGGTCCCCACCGCCCGCGACATCCGTTCCTCCCTTTTTCGTTCAGCGAAACCAACGCCTGTCATCCCACGCGTAGCGCGCGACGCGAGGGACCTGCTTTTTGGGGCGCGAGAGACCTGCTTGTGGACCTACTCCGTCCTGTCAGCGCCCGACCTGCTTTGGGGGATGTGCGGATGACGCGGCCGGTCATCGTCGGCATCGGTGAAATGCTGTGGGACGTCTTTCCCGACGGCGAGCACTTCGGCGGGGCACCCGCCAACGTCGCGATCCATGCCGCGGCACTCGGCGCCGAGAGCTGTATGATCAGCGCGGTGGGACCGGATGCGCGCGGGAGTGCAGCATTGGCGCGCCTCGACGCGGCAGGCGTGAACCGCACTGCCGTGCCGCACCTGCTCGGCCGTCCCACGGGTGTGGTTGATGTCAGCGTCGACGCCAGCGGGCAGCCGAGCTTCGACATCGCGGCGGACGTCGCGTGGGACTATCTGCCGTGGTCTCGCGCGGTCGAGGAAGTCGTCGCACGCGCGGATGCGATCTGCTTTGGAACGCTGGCACAGCGCGCGGCAGCTTCCCGTACCACGATCAAGCGCGCGGTGCAGGCAACACACCGCAGGACGTGGCGGCTCTTCGACGTCAACCTGCGCCAGAATTACTTCGATGAGCGAGTGGTCATGTCGTCGCTGGAGCTGGCGAACGCCGTCAAGCTGAACGAAGACGAGCTCCCCGTCGTCGCGCGACTGTGTAAGCTCACCGCCACCGGCCTGGTGGATCAGCTGCGGATGTTGTGCGACTGGTTCGGGCTAAGAATCGCGGCCCTGACGCGGGGCGCGGCCGGCTCGGTGCTCGCAACCCCGGACGACGTCCACGAGTCCGCCGCGCCGGCGACGGTGGTCTGCGACACGGTCGGCGCGGGCGATGCGTTCACGGCAGCGCTGCTCGTAGGACTCCTGGACCGCCGGTCGCTCGCCGAGGTCAGCGAGCGCGCGAACGCGGTGGCCGCGTACGTCTGCTCGCTGCCGGGGGCGACGCCGCCGATTCCAAACACCCTTCGTCCATGAATGCCATATTTTCAGTCCGATGACCCCGACGGCGTTTACGTGGCCGTACTGGCCCGTGTTTGCGGCCACGATCATCTGGACCTATGTCCCCGAGTTCAGGATCGTGCGGGCGGCGCGCACGGCCGTCAGGGGCGCCGGCTCCCGCGACGCCGGCTCGTTTCAGATGATCGTCTACGCCGGCGGCGCGGTCTCGGCGATCGCGGTAGCCATCGCGTGGCTGCCCTTCCTGCGGATGTCGCTCGGTGTGAGACCGATAGCCTTCGGCCTGGGAATCGTCGTCATCGTCATGGCCAGTTTGTTGCGACGACATTGTTTCCGGGTCCTCGGCGGCTCCTTCACGGGCGATGTGCGTGCCACGCCGGATCAACGCATCGTCGCGACCGGTGCGTACCGGCTCCTGCGACATCCGTCCTACGCCGCCGGGATGCTGTTGAACATCGGGTTCGGTCTTGCCCTGGGTAACTGGGCCAGCCTGGTGTTGTTGGCGCTCGGGACATTCGGGGTCTACAGCTACCGCATCGCCGTGGAGGAGCGCGCGTTGCTCACAGTGATCGGTGGACCGTATCGCGAGTTCATGGCCACGCGGCGGCGGCTGATTCCTTTCATTTACTGAGTTCCAAGAGGAAAGAAGGTAGACCAGTGACGCCGGCTAGTCGGGAACGCACACTCAAGATCATCCTGGTCGTACTGGGCATTGTGCAGTTCGGCACGTCGCTCTGGTCTTTCGTCGGCGCTTGGGGGCGCCTGCCGCGATCTGTCACGACCCCGATGCTCGAGTCCGTGATGATGACACTGGGCGTGTTCCTGGTGCTGGCGTCGCGGAACCCACCGGCTTATCGCAGCGTGATCCTGTACGGCGGGTGGGCGAACCTCGCGCATGCGACAGTCATGGCAGCGATGGCGATCCCGGTTGCGACCCAGCGGGCCGAGCTGCTGATCCCCGCAGCGCTGGCCGCGATCGGTGGAGCGCTGCTGCTGGCGTTTGCACCGCCCATCGTTAACGCCGCCGGATAACCCGCCCCGGAACCGCCCCCGTCACCGCCCCATTGTAAACCACCACCCCATTCACCCACACCGCCCTCACCCCCGTCGCCGTGACGTGCGGTTCCTTCGGAGTGGCCCGGTCCGCCAGCGCAGCCGTATCGAGCAGCACGAGATCGGCAAACATCCCCGGAGCGATGCGACCACGGTTCGTGATGCCGACGTTTGCCGCGGCGAGTGACGTCATCCGGCGCACGGCCTCTGCTAGCGACAACAGATGCCGCTCCCGCACCGCCATCCGATAAAACCGGGGAAAGGCGCCGAAGCCACGCGGGTGCGCGCCGTTGAGCGCGCCGTCGCTGCTCACGTTGGCAAACGGCCAGCGCCACA
>Ga0070699_100003591_pt1 | contig 13714 bp, 14 predicted proteins | sample KBSK1503metaG_FD_65473 | JGI IMG/M metagenome (GOLD analysis project Ga0070699, IMG submission 65473) | Corn, switchgrass and miscanthus rhizosphere microbial communities from Kellogg Biological Station, Michigan, USA - KBS K1-50-3 metaG | ecosystem: Host-associated > Plants > Roots >...
AATGGTGCAGTTCGCTCCGATCTCGCAATCGTCTTCAATTCGCACGCGGCCGAGTTGAATAATCTTGACTTGATGCTTCTGTTCATCGGGAACAAATCCGAATCCGTCCGCTCCGATCACCGTACCCGCGTGTATCACAACTCGATTTCCGATCTCGCAATCACGATAGACCGAGACGTTGGCGAACAACACCGAGTCACTGCCAATGGTGCAGCCGTCGCCGATCACAACGCCGGGATGTAGGGTGACTCGATCGCCGATCCTCGCGTCTCGTCCGATGGTGACACGCGGATGAATTGACAGGTCATCTCCGAGCACGGCGCCTTCGCCTTTGATAAGGTCGCCGCTAATGCCGAGTGCTTTGTATTCGGTGTTGTGCAGAGCCTCGATGGCTCGGGCATAAGCAAGCTTCGGATTGGGGGCTACAAAAAGGTTGCGAGTCGATCCGGGGATCGCTGCCGATACGATGAACGCAGTTGCCTGCGACTGATCGATTCGCGAGAGATACTTCGAGTCCATTGCGAGCGTCACGTCGCCCGCTTCTGCATGATCGAAGGGCCGCGCGCGAATGACCTCCGCGTCCGGGGCGCCGACCAGATCGGCTTTTATTATTTCTGCAAGCTCACCGAGCCTTGGCATAGAGTTCTGTAGTCTGCGGCGTGAAGTTTCCCATAACCCAAGCCTTGCGGCAACGCCTCGAGTTCAGAGTCCAAGCTTCAGCTTGCTTTGTCGCGAACCTGAAGGTTCGAGGCAAGCTGAAGCTTGTACTCTGGACTCCGAGATTTGCGCTCGTTAGCTTGCACGTTCTCTTGAGTCTGGTTAATCTCGATAGTTCTGGATAAAGGACGTTAGATTCACTATCAGAGGCACTCACACCCGATGCAAAAGCGCACGCCGCTGTACGAAGCCCACATTTCACTCGGCGCTCGAATGGTTGAATTCGCGGGATGGGAAATGCCCGTCCAGTACGCCGGCCACATTCAGGAGCACATGGCCGTTCGCCAGGCAGCGGGCCTCTTCGATGTTTCGCATATGGGTGAAGTCGAGATAAGAGGCGCCGACGCGCTCGCCCTCGTTCAGAAAGTAACCACCAATGACGCCTCCAAGCTTGAAGACAATCAGGTTCAATACTCGACGATGCTCAATGACAGCGGCGGGGTGATTGATGACCTTCTGGTCTATCGCGTGAACGGCGAGTTCTTTCTCCTGGTGGTCAATGCTGGAACAACTGATTCCGACTTCGAATGGATCAAGAGTCACGCGGCGTCGATGAACGTGGAAGCGTGCAACACCAGCGATGCATTCGCCTTGCTCGCGCTCCAAGGACCGTTCGCCGAGCGGATACTTCAGGACCTCTCCGATCACATGCTGGATCGAATTCCTTACTACTGGTCGCAGCGTGTCCTTGTTGACGGGCTCGATTGTCGCGTGTCGCGAACCGGCTACACGGGCGAAGATGGATTCGAGATACTTTGTAACGCGGCGAACGCCCGGCATCTTTGGAATCGATTGCTTGTGACCGGCATGGATCGAGGGCTCATACCCTGTGGGCTTGCCGCAAGAAACACGCTAAGGCTTGAAGCAGCGTTCAGACTCTACGGACACGATATGGATGAAACGACCACGCCGCTTGAAGCCGGGCTCGGATGGGTTGTGAAGCTGGGCAAGGGTGACTTCATTGGCCGAGAGGTGTTGCTGCGACAAAAAGAAGAAGGATCGAAACGCAAGCTCGTTGGCTTCGAAGTGCTCGACCGCGCCCCGGCTCGCGACGGCTATCCAATTGTGATCGACGGTCAGCAAGCCGGTGTTGTTGCTTCAGGGAGTCCGGCTCCATTCCTGAAAAAGAACATTGGGTTGGCTTATCTGCCGACCGAGCACGCGGCGATCGGCGCCGACTTCTTTGTAGTGGTCAGGGGCCGGAACGTTCCGGCTCGCGTGGTTGAGACGCCGTTCTACAAGCGCGAAAAAAAATTCGATTGAGATAACGGAGAGAAAATGGCCAACACACCAGAAGATCTGAGCTACACAAAAGACCACGAGTGGGTTCGCGCTAAAGACAGCGAAGCGACTGTCGGCATCACCGATCATGCTCAACATCAACTCGGCGACGTCGTCTACGTGGAGCTGCCAAAGGTGGGAGATAAGTTTGAGTCGGGCGTGCCCTTCGGCTCGGTTGAAAGCGTCAAGGCCGCAAGCGAGGTTTACATGCCGGTGAGCGGCGAGGTGATCGAAGTAAACGAGAGCATCATCGACTCGAGCGAAAAGGTTCATCCGGTGAACGCTGATCCCTACGGCAAAGGCTGGATGATTCGTATCAAGCTCGCAAACCCCTCGCAGCTCGACGCCCTGTTGACCGCCGTCGAATACGAAGACTACATCAAGGAAGAAGCGGCGGAGTAACGGCAGATGAGATACATCCCGAACTCGCCGGGCGAGCGCAGCTCGATGCTCGAGGACATCGGACTCGAACGCATCGAAGACCTCTTCGATCAAATCCCGGAACAGCTCAAGCTAAAGGAGCCTCTCGGCATCGGCGCGCCGATGAGTGAGCCGGAACTGCTCGAGTATTTTCGAGGGCTCGCTTCGCAAAATGGAATCGACCACCAGAGCTTTCTCGGAGCCGGGGCATACTCGCACTTCATACCGGTCATCATCGATTCGCTGATCTCGAGAGCGGAGTTCTTCACCGCTTACACGCCGTATCAACCGGAACTCAGCCAGGGCACGCTTCAATACACATTCGAGTTTCAAACGATGATCTGTCAGCTCACCGGAATGGATGTCGCGAATGCCTCGATGTACGACGGCTCGACCGCCGCAGCCGAAGCCGTGTTGATGGCGCATCGAGTCACTCGCCGCGATAAGTTCATCATCGCGGATTCGCTTCATCCGCAGTATCGCGAAGTGATCTCGAGTTACACGCAGAACCTTCGCTTTACTCTGAATGACATTCGCCATACCGAAGCCGGCACCGTCGATTCAGATGCGCTGGGGATCGACAACGAGACCGCCGCGATTGTCGTCCAGTCACCGAACTTTTTTGGGTGTGTCGAAGAACTGGCCGCCCTCGCCGAAGCCGCGCACGACGCGGGAGCGTTGTTGATAGTCGCGGTGACCGAGCCGATGAGCCTCGGACTTTTGAATCCGCCAGGCCACTGCGGAGCGGACATCGTGGCGGGCGAGACTCAATCATTTGGAATTCCGTTGAGCTTCGGCGGACCTTACTGCGGATTGTTCGCATCGCGCGATAAGTACGTGCGTCAGATGCCGGGGCGGCTCGTCGGTGAAGCTTACGACGATCAGGGGCGCCGCGGTTACGTGTTGACTCTTTCCACTCGCGAGCAACACATTCGCCGCGAGAAAGCTACATCGAACATCTGCACGAATCAGGGACTCTTTGCATTGATGGCGACGGTTTATCTGGCGACGATGGGCAAGCGCGGCGTGCGCGAAGTCGCCCGGCAGAATCTGCAAAAGGCGCACTATGCCGCATCGGAGATCAGCAAACTTGATGGATTCGATTTGAGATTCGCGGCGCCGTTCTTTAACGAGTTTGTTATTCGCGCGCCTAAGCCCGCGCGACAAGTAAACGAGTTGCTCCTTCGGAAAAAAATCGTCGGAGGTGTAGCTCTCGACAGGCATTATTCCGGGATGGATGATTCGATGTTGATATGTGTGACCGAAACCGCGAAGAAGGAAGCAATCGACAGTCTGGTGGATGCGCTCGCTGAAATTCAGAAATGAAGGAGAGTCGTTATGCCGGAACTACAACATCTGGGAGTCGGTGGCGTGATTTTCATAATCGGCGCCATCGTCTATGTGATCAATCTTCTGCTCAGCCTCGCGCGAAGCGGAAAGGCGTTGCCGTTTGATGGAGTCGGACTAATGGTGCTGGGAATCGGAGTGGCACTGTTGTTGAAATGGTGAGACGTAACTCGGGAATGGGCGAGAACAGAATAAAAAAAGCGAGCACTCACGTCGTACAAAACGAAGGATTGCTGTTTGAGCAGTCACGCTCCGGGCGAATTGGATATTCGATCCCGAAGCTCGACGTGCCCGAGCGATCCGATCTGATCGATGGCCGCTTCACTCGCGAGACCGTTGATGGAATGCCCGAGCTGTCTGAGGTTGACGTGATTCGGCACTTCACCCGGCTGTCTACATGGAATTACTGCATCGATCACGGCCTGTATCCACTGGGCTCGTGCACGATGAAATACAACCCTCGAATCAACGAGAAGGTCGCTCGAATCGAAGGACTGGCGAACCTTCATCCGCTCACCCCGGCCGGGCTCGCTCAAGGCGCGCTCGAGATCATCTTTACGCTCGAGCGATGTCTCGCTCAGATAACCGGACTTCGAGCGGTGACGACGCAGCCCGCAGCGGGGGCGCAAGGTGAGATGACCGGACTGATGATGATTCGCGCGGCGCTGTCAGAACGCGGGAACCCTCGCAAGAAGGTTTTGATTCCTGATTCAGCGCACGGCACTAATCCGGCGTCAGCGGTGATTTGCGGCTATACGGTTGAGACCGTTCCATCAAACCCCGACGGGATGACCGATCTCGATCAGCTTCGGCGCCACATGAGCGGCGACGTCGCAGCGTTCATGCTGACCAATCCAAACACGCTTGGGAAATTCGAGCAGAGCATTCAGAGAATCTGTGAGATCGTTCACGACGGCGGCGGATTTGTGTACATGGACGGCGCGAACATGAACGCGCTGGCCGGCGTCGCGCGGCCCGCGAGCTTTGGCATAGATGTGATGCACTTGAATCTTCACAAAACGTTTTCGACTCCGCACGGCGGCGGCGGCCCGGGCGCGGGTCCGGTTGCGGTGACCGAGGAGCTTGAGCCCTATCTTCCCTTCCCTCGAATCGCTCGCTCGGAAGACAAGACCTTGACGCTCGACTTCGATCGTCCGAAATCGGTTGGGCGGGTGCGGGCTTACTTTGGAAACTTCGGCGTGCTCGCGCGGGCGCTCGCGTACATACTCACGCACGGCGATGAGGGACTGCTTGAAGCGACCCAAACCGCGGTTTTGAACGCGAACTACATCGCCGACAATTTGAAGGACACATACGACGTTCCGTATCCGGGCCGTGTGATGCACGAAGTCGTTTTGTCCGACAAGCGTCAGCTCAAGCACGGTGTGCGCAACGCAGACATAGCCAAACGGCTAATCGACTACGGTTTTTATCCTCCGACCATGTCGTTTCCATTGATCGTAAACGGCGCTCTGATGATCGAGCCTACCGAAACGGAAAGCCGCGACGAGTTGGATCTGTTCATCGATGCAATGAAATCAATTGCCGCGGAAGCCGCCGAAGACCCCGAGAAGCTGAAACATTCCCCACTAACTACAAAGGTCGGACGGTTGGACGAGGTCGCCGCCGCCCGCAAGCCGGTTCTTCGCTGGCATTCGCGTGAAGAACAAACCGGCGGTACAAGCTCCAGATAAGCTGACCGAGCCAACCGCTTCTATCTTATTCGAGATTTAGTGCTATCACTTTCGTCTAATTCAAGGGGTAAAATATGAGCAAAGAAGACTTGGACGAACGCCGCGAGGAATTGATTCGCGATGAACGCGTGCGGCAGATGATTCGCGTGCGCGCCTATGAGATTTACCAGATGCGCGGCCCACAAGGTGGAGGTCAGGCCCAGGATTGGTTTCAGGCTGAAAACGAAGTGCTCTCATTCCTGATTGCGGAATCGCGACAAATCGAAAATGAATCGCGCCAGGTCGAAAACGAACCGTCAACCGCGAGCACACCCGTTGCGGTGAAGCCGGCGAAAGCCACCGCCACAAAAAAGTCGAGTTCGCGCGTCGCCTCTGCAGCCAAGACCGCTTCAAAGAAACGCACAACCAGGAAGCCGGCAGATACAAAACCCAAACCCGCGCGCAAGCGATCAAACCCAAAAGAGCCCGAATAATCGATCCCGTGTCATCGCGCTAAGCGAGCGCACCCGACGCTGATACAATGAGCGGGCATGCTCACTCGCGCGCAAGCCCCTGTTGAATCGAATGTTCGCGGTCGCGACACTTCATTCCTCGGGTACTTCGCGGCAATCATCGCGATCACTGTCCTGCTGCGCATCTGGTATGCGCGGAATCTTTATCAGGATGACGGGCTGTGGTTCACCGCGGCCGAAGAAATCCTCGGAGGAAAAGCGCTCTATCGCGAAATCTTTTTCGACAAGCCTCCGGTTCTGCCGCTCGTTTACGCCGCGCTCTTCAAGCTGTTCGGCGCTCACATCCTGACAATCCGCCTGTTCACTATCTGTTATTCCACTCTAGTTTCGTCGTTGCTTTATCTGTTTGGGTCGCGCCTTTACGACCGTCGTACCGGCCTCGTCGCCGGTCTGATTTTCGCGGTTTTCAGCACGACTTACATCAGCGGTGATATGCAGAGCCTCAACACGGAGTTTTTGATGACGCCGTTCTACATCGCCGGCGCTTTCTTGCTGATTCTTTCAGTTTTCGGCCGCGAACGATCACGATGGCTTGCCTTCGCCGGGGGAGTGATGGCGGGAATCGCATTTCAGATAAATCCAAAAGGCGCGTTCGATCTGATCTTCTTCGCTTTGCTGCTCGTGGTCGCGCGGAGTCGGGACGACGCGAAGCCGCTCAAGTACGTCCGGCGCGCGATGAAGGTGTTCGCGCTCGCCGTCGCGGGTCTTGCGGCAGCTTCGCTTCCCTTCGTCGCCTGGCTTTTCGCAACGGACTCTATGTCTCGTTATGTGCTCTATGTTTGGAAATGGGGCTTTCGCTATTCAAGCTATTATCCGGCCGCGCGTGGAGCGGAGATTTTTCTTCATTACGGCACGGATTATTTTCTGATCAATAACACGCTGTTGTTTGGGCTTCTGGTCGTCGTTGGAATAACGATAAGCAGGAGGTTCTCACGAACGAAGCGCGTCGAGGGTGAGTCTCGCGAGTTCTTCAACACGGACGTTGCGCTGTTGCTCTGGTTTGCAGTGTCGTTTGCAGGCGTCGCCGCCGGAGGGAGATTCTTCGCGCACTACTATTTCCAAATAATTCCGGGACTGTGTTTGATCGGCGCGCGAGGTCTGCACGAACTCTTCTCGTGGTCAAAGTCCCGAAATGGAATTACTAGAGCTGCGGTGCTCATCCTTCTTATCAGCGGATTTGGCTACACGCTCGTTCACAGTCACAGCGAAACGGTGGCCCTCGCATTGAACTGGATCCGAGGAAGATCAACAAACATCAATCGCGAAACGCGACTCGCAGCGGCAATCGTTAGAGATATTCCAAATCCCGCTGATGCCGTTGATCGACCGGGCCCGGAGGAGATTCGGTCAAACGGGCCTCGCGCTCGCGCGGCTGAAGCTCCCGCCGATTATCTTTTTGTGTGGGGCAACTGGCCCGAGGTTTACTACTGGTCCGGATTGCTTCCCGCTTCCGGATATCTAAGCTCGCAACCGCTGACCGGTTTACCCGCGGATGTTTGGTACGGCAGCGAAGAATACCGCTTGATTCTCGACGACAAAACGACAGCAGCAGCGCGCGCCGAGTTGCTCGGCGATCTTGAACGAACCACGCCGAGGTACATAATCGACGAACTTGGTCTGCGCGATGCGCGATTTTCAATAATGGCTTATCCTGAGTTGCGCGAGTTCATGAGCAAATACCTAAGACTCACCAGCGAGAGCAGCGCAGCCATTTACATTCGAAAGTAAGCCAAGTTGAGCTAAAGACGGCTCGAAGAATTTCCGCTTCACATTTCGCCGGCAGTGGTAGAATCTGGAGCCATAATGTATTGCCCAAACTGTGGTAGAGCTAACTCAACCCAACAGCGCTTCTGCCGATCGTGTGGATTCAGTCTCGAGAAGACTGTTCAGTCGCTGACCGAGCAGCTCCCAGCCGGGACGCTGGACGAACAAATTCAAAAACGTCAGCAGAACGTTGAGCGCTTGATTCGCATTGCAGGCGGGAGCGCCATCTCGATCGTCGTGGGCGCGGTTCTTTGGGGCATCATCTACGAAATCATAATAGTAAAAGGGGAGGTGCTGGGTGGTTCGATCTTCCTGGCGTTCGTAGTAGGATTGGTCCTCGTCGCCGCACTCGCGGTTTATCGAGACTTACTGACCCAGGCATCCGCAAAACGGCGTCTGATCGAGCCCGAGCCTGCTCGTGTCGCAACCACCGCGGAACCTCTGGTCGCCCAATCCGTTGAATCGACTCCGGCCATCACTGAACACACAACGGAATTATTGGATCGCTGAATCGACAAAGCAGAAAGCTGAATTCGGATTGGTGACCGGCTAAGGAGGCTCGGTATGCAGGACCCAGGAATGTATGCGCCCGCGATTCGGCCGAGCAAAGGCATGGCTATCGCTTCGCTGTTGCTCGGCATCATCAGCATCCCAACGCTCGGGTTGATTTGTGTCGGAGGGATCGTTGGAATCATTCTCGGCGTCATCGCGCTGGGCAAGATCAAGAGTGATCCAGCGCATTACGCCGGCAAGGGACTGGCGATTGCGGGCATCGTCACCAGTTCGCTTTCGATACTGATCGCCATTCCTGGCATCATTGCTGCGATCGCGATTCCGAATCTGCACAAGTCTCAGCAAGCTGCGCATGAAATCACTGCGTTACATGAGGTGAGGACGATTGGACAGGCGCAAGTTCTATATTCGCTATCGAAGGGCGACGGAGAATTCACAGATCTGCGAACGCTTGGCGCCGAAGGATTGATAGACGCGACCCTGGCTACGGGTGAGAAGAATGGTTACCTGTTTACTTCGGAGCCTGTGATAGTCTCCGGTCTGTCTCCGATGTTCAACACAACAGCGAAGCCAACGCAAGCCGGCACATTCGGCACAGGCAATCGATCATTCGGTTCAAATGAGATCCTGGTGGTTTACGAGGCGGAGGGAGCAATCGACTTGAAAGGCACGCCCTCGAATCGCGTACCGGCCGGTGGGAAGGCCATCGACTAATGTCATTTGATGGCATTAGCCGGCGTTGCGTGAAAACGCATATTGAGGATTCGCCCGCACGCAACATTCATCGTTAGCCCGAGGGTTGTTACTACCCAAGTTCTATCATTGCACCAGCTAACCGACTGAATGCAACACGCCGCGGGGAAGTCGTTTCCATTGACAAGGGTTAGGTCATAAGTAATAATCGCACTCGATAATCCAAGCCAAACAAAGTCCCCACGGATCGTCTTCATCAAGTGTGGGAGGAGCATCAAGTGGAAAACGAGCGTGAGGTTCGGCTGCGCCGACAAATAGAAGAGTTGGTTCGAGCGCGCGTAGGTTTGCTCGAGCAAGACATCAGCCGCGTGCAGCGCGAGGTGAATGAATCATTCACTCGCTTGCTCGAAAGCACGGATGCCGCGGCTTCGGTGCCCGAACACGACGAAGCGGTCTCGCAAATCGCCGCCGAGGTCCACGCGCAGGTCGATCAAGCGGGCGCCGAAAGCGTTCGCCTCGGCGCCGACATCGCGTTGCTGCGAGATTCGGTAGCCGAATTTAACCAGCAAAAAACTCAAGCCGATGTCTTGAATGCGCTGGTCGCGCGAGCCGCGAACTTCTCGCCTCGCGTTGTGTTATTTGTGGTGAAAGGCGGAAACGCCGTGGCCTGGGCCGCTCGCGGATTGGACGATTCCAACACGTCGATCAGAGGTACATCGATTCCATTGCAATCGGACACGGTGTTGCGCGCGGCGCTTTCCTCTCAACAGACTTTTTACGGGTCACCCGATCTTCAAGCGGAGAATCAGATTCTGTCCGCGCGGCTTGGCAACATTCAACCGGGCCGAGTCTTAGCCGTTCCACTACGAGTGCGAAGCAAAACAGCGGCGCTCGTATACGCGGATTCCGCAGAGCGTGGTGAAGTCGCGATCAACGTAGAAGCAATCGAATTGCTCGCGCAGACGGCGGGACTTGTAGTCGAACTCGTGTCGTTGCGCGCGCGAATGTCTGAAGGCGCACAGCCCGCTCGCCCGTCCGTTGCGACCGCGCCGGCTCCCGCTGAGCCGGTGACCGCCGGAGCCGGCGGCGCGCGAGCACCCGAACCTCCGCACGTCTATCGCCCTTCCACAGATCACTCAACGCAACCGGAACACGTTCCCGAGCCTAAGCCCGTGCCTCAGCCAGCGCCCGAAGTCGCGCCGACATATTTCAGGCCGGCGCCCGAACCCGTCCCTCCTTCTCCACCGCCGGCGCCGACGGCGAGCTTTGCCAGCGCCGTGCCCGATGAAGACGAGAGAGCTCACAACGACGCGCGCCGCTTCGCACGATTGCTGGTTAGTGAAATCAAGCTTTACAACGAGCAAAAGGTAGCGGAAGGCAGGCGCGGAGGAGATCTCTACGACCGTTTGAAAGAAGACATCGACCGGAGCCGGCAGATGTACGAGAAACGAGTGACGCCAACCGTGTCAGCCAAATACGATTACTTCTATGACGAACTGGTCGGAACGCTTGCTGAAGGCAACGCGGAAAAGCTCGGCTCCGACTGCCCGGGACCCTCGGTTCCGTCGGCGGTATGAATGTCAACGAACTCAAGCCGGACTGCTCGACGGTAGCGAACAAGCGAATACCCAGACCTGATGCGAGGCGGTCTAATGATTAAGAGGGCGAAGCGAGAGCAAACCGCCAAGCAGCATGATCTATTTGGAGCGCGTCAAGATTTACCGCAAGCAGCCGAACCCGCAGCGGCTTACGAACCAGAATTCGCAGAAGATGAATGAGGGAGGTTGTTCATGAATGCCAAGCGGATGTACGGAAAGGTCCTATTGTTTCTTGGAGTAGCGATTTCCTTGTATGGTGGGTTTCAGGCAGTTTCAAATCAGCCCGAGGCAATCAACTATACTGAGTGGCAACCCGCTTCAGCCGCGGCGCGAGAACGTGCCAGTCAGCGTGATCAACTTGAGAAAGAAAATTCGCGCCGTCATGAAGAACAACAGGTCGCGATAAGGATACTGGTTGTTGGATTGATAGTGACGGTTGTGGGGCTCTACATATCTGACTCTGCGCGCCGGGGTACGTCAACTATATAGTTACCGAAAATAGGCTGATCAGATTTTTGAAGACGAGTGAATGCAGCTCAGCCTGTTTGATTTCCTTAAATCCTTCATCAATAATCTCCTCAGCCCCAAAGGGAAAACAGATTTACTACTAAAATCGGGGTCAGGCGCTACTAAAATCGGGGTCAGCCGAACATGACGCTGCGCTTCACCATCCATAATGAAAATATAATCACGCTGTTGTAGTCTACGTGCTGCCGTCGGCGTAGCATAGGTCGCGCACGCCTGGCGCCACGAAGCGGCGGGTCAGCCTGACCAGAGAACCTTTCAGGCACTCGTTCATTGTTGCCTCCACCCGGAGAGCACGCAGAGCAGACTCTTTGATTTCGGGTTCTCACGCCGATGGCAAGGGGAACCATGAGCATCATTCACCACTGCTGCTGTGGTATCGACTTCCACGCTAAGAGCGTCGTCGCCTGTCTCGACAAGAAAGCCCTTACTCGACGATGAATGATGATTCGCCCGCGCTCTCCCGACTGGTTAGTGTCGGAACGTTGCAAGCACGTAGCCATCGAGAGCACCGGGGTGTAAGCGCTTCACCGAATCAAGAATTAAGACAGACCGATTCCCCTTGACGCATCAGTCCCATAGCCAAGCTGCATAATGGGGGGACAGCCAGAACAACGCAAAGGTAATTGAGAGCCATAGCGCGGAAGCCAAGAGCTTCCTCCGATTTCGACTCCGGACTGACAGAAGAAGACAACAGACAATGACAGGCGGTACTGCAACAATCGAGACTAAGAACAAGCCTACAACGGTCCCGTACCAAACAGGATTGATCCAATTTGCAGGCATCAATGCCTGTGGGTCAAAGTCCGCGGTCGGGGCATTCCCGATGTAAGCTTGAAACACTCCGTTCACCCAGTAGGGGAACGCAGCCCATCCAATTGCCAGCGATGCGAGAGTCATGCTGAGCTGCAGATTGAGATCGATTGATTCACCGGCTCTTGCTGTCTCCCAAACAAGCAGACCAATACTGATCACGCCGCCGGCAAGTCCTGCCAGGATGAGTACAACCCGAAGTGGATATAACGGATCAAGCGTATACGCAGCCCGCCAAACTCCGTCTACATAGATGCCACCGTATGGCTTGAACAGCATGCAGAACAAGGCCAAGATGACCATGACCACTAGCAATCTGACCTGAATAGTCTGTGGCTTCAATAGCTTCGACGTTCCCAACTACCAAGTTCCCGCAGCATTAATTGAACACGTAATCCCAGCCGTCTCGGCTCCGCGTATAGGGGCTTCCTGAACCGATCCACGAAAACCTTTTGCGCGGATCAGCCAAGGCGTGCGGATAATCGGCATCAGTTACCAGTCGGGGTTCAATGTCGGCACCGAGCAACCCACCGAGGCCCCTCCCTGCTGCATAAGCGCAGTCACAAACGATTTCATAACTCACTCCAAGCCCGGCACAGGTCATTGTGCAGTTACATCCGTTGGGGATTTTCACTACACCTCTGGGCGTGGCAACAAAGTCGACATCGAACACAGTATTTGGAAATAATCCGACAAGTACCCAATCCTCCAAATGCCCGCTTCTCCCGTTCTCGGGCATAAAAGCTGTGAGAGGGCAGTCGCCATCTATCCAAAGTTGGCCTGGTAATAGCGGATCAATAAAGTCTCGAGGAGAGGGAATCGCCCCGCTCATGCACATCATTCCGCCTGAGCTCATTTCAAGGCCGTCGAGGAGGACTGTCGCACCCTGAGGGTCGCACGGATCCATTTCCCACGGCAGTAGGACGGGCGGCGGTATCTGAGATGCTGGCGCAAAAGGATCCCGCGACCCCCATTCGGTGTGGAGTCCGTTCGGATCCCGGCCACCCACTGGTTCGTTCTCAGTGTAGCTGTACCTGTTCCAACTTTGTGGATAATCTTTTTTTGCACTTGACGCTAGCGGGTCCGCTCGATTGAAGCGGCCAGCCGTCTGGAGGTACTGCCGGTTTAGAGAATAATCCGTACCCGCTTCACTATCTCGTTCATAACTCGTGTAGTGATGCTTCTGTTGCAAGCCGCTCTCTCCGAAGTCCTCACCAAAGGGCAAGTGACTCTGACGCCCTAATACATTCCCACTTGAGTCCAACGATAATCGCACGCTCAGCCTGTCGCTCAGGGAATACTGCGTGCTCCCACTTGCTACTGTCGCGATCACCCGGCTCCCGGAGTACACGTAATCAATCAACACCGCGCCTGTACCCCCGTTGTGCTCCGCTAATGCCTGCGAGCCTTGCCAAACATAATGTGTCACCGTCGAGCCAACCGTCTTCTTGTATCTGCGGTTCTGTTGATCGTATGCATAACTTGCCGTCGAACCTCCGTCCACGCTCACAATGCGGTTCTCGCTGTCATATGCATAAGCGTGCAGGCCATCGTTCGTGACATTCCCCGCTGCGTCGTAAGAGTAGTTCACCGTCGAAGTACCATTCGTTGTCACGCTCGTGATTCGATTTGTAGGAGCACCGCCAGACTGCTGAAGCGTGATCGATTGAATTTGATTTCCGCCGCCGACGGCGTCCCACATTCCCGTTCGATTGCCCCAGCGATCATATGCGAATCTCCGTTGTGCGCTTGAGGTGTTGCTTGTTTGATTCGATGTCACGAGTCTTCCGAGATCGGCCGCGCTTGCGCTCGCTGGGGGGGGCTGGGGGGGGGGTCA
>Ga0070699_100003592_pt1 | contig 13711 bp, 10 predicted proteins | sample KBSK1503metaG_FD_65473 | JGI IMG/M metagenome (GOLD analysis project Ga0070699, IMG submission 65473) | Corn, switchgrass and miscanthus rhizosphere microbial communities from Kellogg Biological Station, Michigan, USA - KBS K1-50-3 metaG | ecosystem: Host-associated > Plants > Roots >...
CGATCTTGTCCGCGTACTCGGTGGCGATCTCCTCGAGCACCGGGGCGACCATGCGGCACGGGCCACACCATTCGGCCCAGTAATCCACGATGACCGGCTTGTCGTTCTTCAGGACCTCCACCTCGAAGGTCTCGTCCGTCACGACCTTGGTCGCGCCCACTTGCGATCACACCCCTTTGACTTGCGATGAATAATTCCTGCACGGCTCGTGCTATCAGGTTTCCTTGCTGGCCAGCCAGCGCTCCGCGTCGAGCGCCGCCGCGCAGCCGGTGCCGGCGGCGGTGACCGCCTGCCGGTAGGTGCGGTCGACGACGTCGCCGGCGGCGAAGACACCCTCGATGGCGGTGCGCGTGGACGGCTGGTCGACCAGCAGGTAGCCATCAGGGTCGGTGGCGAGCTGCCCGGCGAACAGATCCGAGCGCGGGTCGTGGCCGATGGCTACGAAGATGCCGGTCACCGGCAGCACTTGCTCGGTACCGTCCTTGGTGCTCCTGATCCGCAGGCCGGTGACCTTGCCGGGGCCGAGGACCTCCACCACCTCGCTGTTCCACACGAAGTTGATCTTGGGATTGGCGAACGCCCGTTCCTGCATGATCTTCGAGGCGCGAAGCGTGTCGCGCCGGTGGATCACCGTCACCGACTTGCCGAACCTGGTGAGGAACATGGCCTCCTCCATGGCCGAATCACCGCCGCCGATGACCGCGATGTCGTGGCCGCGGAAGAAGAACCCGTCACAGGTGGCGCACCAGGAGACGCCGTGCCCACCCAGCTCCTTCTCGCCGGGCACGCTGAGTTCCTTGTACCGGGAACCGGTGGCGATGATCACGGCCTTGGCCAGGTAGGTCTCGTCATCGGTCTTGACCACCTTGGGGTCCGCGGTCAGGTCCACCGCGATGACGTCATCCGAGAGCAGCTCAGCACCGAACCGCTCGGCCTGCTTGCGCATCGAGTCCATCAGCTCGGGACCCATGATGGCGTCCGGGAAGCCCGGGAAGTTCTCCACGTCGGTGGTCTGCATGAGCGCGCCGCCGGCCGTAACCGAGCCCTCGAAAACCAAGGGCTTCAGCTCGGCGCGAGCCGCGTAAAGCGCCGCCGTATAACCGGACGGGCCGGACCCGATGACGATGACGTTCCGGACTTCGGTCACCTCTGCCAACCGTTATCAACCCCTCATCTGACTGGCACTCCAGTGAACCGATACTAGGGCCCGGAGATTCCCTATGGCAGGGATGTCGTGTCGAGCACGTGACTATGGGTGGCGGAGCAGTCCGGGGCCGCTATCCACGCCGTATCGTCCGCACCCGTGCGGGCCACGATGAGGGTGGCCGGGCTGCCGTCGTAGCGGACGCTCTCGACCCGCTGCACCCGGTAAGTGCCGGCCACCTGCTGCACGCAGCCGCGGACCTGCGGCGACGCGGCCTGCGTGGCGAGCGAGCCGGATGGCACCCGCAACTCGGCCTGAACCTGCTGCTCGAACCCGGCGTGGGAGAAGTTCCTGTGGCTGATCCTGACGACGATGGCCGGCGTGATCCCCTGCGGTACCGCTCTCTTGGTCGGCCCGGCCGCGCGCGCATTGGCGTGCGCGCCCGACTTCGCGCTGGCCGCGGCGGTGGGCGCGGCGGTGGGCGCGGCCTGCGCCGCGCGGCCTGCTGAGGTAGAGGCGGCCGACTCGGTGCTCGAGCCGAGACCGATGCGGCTCAGGCCGTAGCCGCCCGCGGTCAGCAGGACGACGGCAGCCGCGGGCGCGAGCACGCGCAGCGTCAGTAGCCGGAAGCCGCGGTCGCCGCCCGGCCGCCGGGGCGCGGGGGATTCGGCCGTGCCGTCACCGTCGGCCCGTTCGGCCTGATCTCCCTGTGTCATGCCTCTCTGGGCCACCTCGGCCGCCAGCACCGCGTCCAGACGCTGGGCCAGGCTGTCCGGCATGGCCGGCACCGGGACGGCGGCCAGCAGTGAACAGACCCCGGCCAGCTGGTCGTCCAGGGCCGTGCAGCGGGCACAGCCGGCCAGGTGCGCGGCGATCCTGGCGCCGCGCCGGCGGGTGATGAGTCCCGCACGGAACTCAGCCAGGACATCGGTGTCCAGATGGGTCATCTGCCCGCTCACGTGTCGCCTCCCTGCGCAGGTGAGACGCTCTCGCTGGCCGATCGGTTCCCTTGCAGGTGCGCGAGATGCGGCAGCAGCCGGGCGCGGGCCCGGGCGCAGCGGCTCTTCACCGTGCCCGGCGAGGTGTCCAGGATGGCGGCGGCGTCCGCCACCGAGAAGCCGAGCATGTCCACCAGCACCAGCGCGGCCCGCTGCTGCGGCGCCAGCAGCCCCAGCGCGGCATCCACGTCCAGCTTGGTGTCCGAGGCGCGCGCAGGATCGCCGTCCTGCGCGACCAGGGCCTCGAACGCCTGCTCGTCCCCGGTGGACAAGGCAGGCCTGGCGGCGCGGCGGCGCAGCCGGTCCAGGGACGCGTTCACCACGATCCGGTGCAGCCAGGTGGTGACGGCGGACTCGCCGCGGAAGTCGGCAGCCCGGCGGAACGCGGAAACCATGGCGTCCTGGAGCGCGTCGGCGGCCTCCTCCGGATCGCACAGCGTGCGCAGCGCCACCGCCCACAGCCGGTCCCGGTGCCTGCGGAAGAGCTCGCCGAACGCCTCGGCGTCCCCGGCCACGTGCCGGCGGAGCAGCTCGTGGTCAGCTGGCGAGCCGTCGTCCGGCATGCCGCATCAGCCCGGCTGGCCCGCGGTGGAACCGTGCGCGGTGACGTCGTAGATCAGCGTCTCGTACCTGCCGGGGTTGCTGGCCAGCGGCGGTAGGTCGGTGATCCAGATCAGCACGTAGCGGCCGGTGACCGGCTTGGTCACGTCGAAGGTGGTGCTGTCATGAGCGGCGCTCGAGCTCTGGACCGGGGTGAATGTGCTCAGCGTCGCGGCGTTGGCTGTGCTGCTGCTGCCGACCTCGATCACGACATGGGTGCAGCAGCTGGTGCCGAACTGGATCGTCAGCTGGCTCAGCCGCACCGGTCGGCCCATGTCGAGGATCAGCCCGGTGCCCTTCTTCAGGTTCCCGAACACATGGCTGAAGTAGTAGCTGGTGTGCCAGGCTGTGCTGGCGCTGCCGTCGATCGCCTTTGACGCCTCAGCAGGGTCGTCGTCACCGCTGCTGCCGAGCGGGTCGTAGACGCTCGCGCTGACCGGCTTGAGCGGGATGGTGGCCGCCGCCGCGCTCTGCGACGACGAGTGAGACCCGGTCGGCGCCGGGGCAGGAGAGTGATGCAGGCTGCGGCTGACCGACCAGGCGGCCACCCCGATCGCCGCCAGGACTAGCACGATCACGACGCCGATGACGGCACGGGCCGCGGTGGAGCGCTCGGACGGCGGCTTGAGGCCGCCGCCCGGCCGGGAGTGCAGCCCCTGGTGCTGCCCCTGGCGCGGCATGGCCTCTGGTGGCGGGTACGGGCTGGTCGATCCGTCCTGCTGATAGCCGTAGCCGGACGGGGCGGTCCGGGCCGGCGTGGCCGCGGTGGAAAACGGCAACGGCATGGGCGGGGCGGCACTGGCTAGGGCGTCGGCGAACGTCGCCGCGGTGCTCAGGGCCGGCCCGTGCCGGTTCGGCTGCTGGAACAGCGCCCGGCAGGTCACGTCGTCGACGCCGGCCGGCACTCCCGCGGATACCTGGCGCGGCGTGCACAGGCCCGAGCCGTTCTCCGGCGCGGGCGGCAGCAGTACTGGCCGTGCCGCCTGCGGCGACGGGCCGGGCGCCGACCCGGCCGAGCCTGGCTGGCCGGGCCAGTAGCCGGTTAGCGCGGCGTACAGCAGCCGGGCCAGGTCCCGCGTGTCGGTGAGTTCCGGGTCGTCCGTGCCGTCGTCGGACGCGGTCAGGGCCGACCCGGCCAGTGCGGCGTCGATGCCGAGCCCGGCGATCTTCACGCCGCCGCCCGCCGTCCAGTGCAGACAGGCCGGATCGAGCCGCAGGTGCGCCAGGCCGATTTCGTGCGCGCCGGCGATCGCCCGCGCCGCCTCCACCACCAGCGCGGCCGCGCGGGCCGGCTCGAGCGGGCCTTCGGAGAGCATGTCGAGCAGCGATTCCGTGGCCACCCACTCCAGCACCACGTAGGCCAGCTCTTCGCCGTCCTCCACGTCGAATACCTGGGAGAAGCGCGGGTCGCCGAGCCGGCTAGCGGCCCGGGCGGCGGTCACGGTCTCGGTCACCCGGGGGAAACCGGTCGCGAAAGTGAGCACGGTAACGGAACGGGCGAGGGTCTCGTCCGTGGCTTTCCAGTACGTCCAGCCGGTGCCCGAGCTGACCTGGTCGACGAGACGGTACCGTCCCGCCAGCCGAGTTCCGGGTTCCGACGTGTATGTGCTCATAGGTTGCCACCCATGCTAATGCCGACCGCTTAGTGTTGGCTTCTCTGGCCGCTGAACCTTGCCGTGATCGTCTTCATCAGGAATCCGAACTCGGCTACACGCAGTGACCTGGCACAGAGGGCGTACAGCCCGATCGCGCCGCCGCCGCCGACGACGGTGACCACGAGGCCATAGGCCGGGCTGGGGTTGTGGACGACATGTCCCGCGCCGGCCATGACGGCGAGCGCGAAGACGACGCCGGGTACGGTCGCCAGGTGCATCCGGGTCAGGCTCCGGGCGATCGCCCACCCGTCCAGGCTGCCGACCCGGCGCAGCAGCAGTGCCCAGCCGACGACCGTCCCGACCAGGTTGGCGAACCCGTACGCGATGGCCAGCCCGGCCACCACCTGGCTGCCGGGCAGCATGGACCAGGCGATGAGCGCCGCGGCGATGCTGGCGCACATGGTGAGCAGGCCGACGAAGGCGGCGGTCCGGCTGTCCTGGAACGAGTAGAAGACGCGCAGCTGCAGCTGGGTGAGCATGTAAGGCACCAGGCCGAGGGAGAACAGGCCGAACACCTCGCCTACATACCTGGCGTGCACCGCCGAGGTGCTGCCGTAGGAGAACAGGAACTCGGCTATCGGGCCGCCGAGCAGGCCGAGGTAGATGGCGGCCGGCACCACGATCACCGATGCCAGCCGGACGCCGATCGAGAAGTCGTCCCTGACCAGCGAATAGCGGCGGGCGCTCGCGTGCTCGCTCATCCGGGGCAGCAGGGCCGTGATGACCGAGATGCCCACGATCGCGTAGGGCAGCTGGAACAGCTGCCAGGCGATCGAGTAGGCGGAGTAGCCGTTCACTCCGGGCGACGCCTTGTTGGCCAGGATCTGGACGACCAGGTTGCCGGCCCACTGGGTGACCACGTAGACCGACATCCAGCCGGCCATCCGGCCCATCTCGGACACCTCGCCGGGCCGGAACCCGAGGGTGGGGCGCCACCGGAACCCGGCCGCCCGCAGCGACGGGAACAGCGCCACGGTCTGCGCCACCACGCCGAGCGTGGTGCCGATCCCGAGCAGCTGGACCCCGGCCGGGGAGATGGTCCACGGTTCCTTGTTCGTGCCGACCGTGACGAAGTAGAGGGCGCCGACGGCGATGACCACTAGGTTGTTGATGACCGGCGCCCACATCGGCGCCGCGAACCGGCCCCGGGTGTTCAGGATCGCCCCGATCAGCGAGCTCATCCCGTAGAAGAAGATCTGCGGGATGAACCAGTACGCCCACACCACCATCAGGTTGTGCTCGGCGGCGAGGTGGCTGCCCGGCGGGCCGTTGATGCTGCCCGCGTACAGGTACACCAGCGGAGCCGCTAGCAGCGTGGCCAGCACGGTGACCGCCAGCAGGGCCAGCGCGCCCAGGGTGAAGATCCGCTGCGCGTAGGCCTCGCCTCGGTCCGGGTCGCGCCGGGCCGCCCGGACCAGCAGGGGCACCACTACGCTGGTGAAGATGCCGCCGAGCATCAGGTAGTAGACCGTGTTCGGCAGTGTGTTGGCGTTGTTGTACGCGTTGCCGAGCGCCCCGATGCCGACCGCGTAGACCAGTACGAGGGTCCGCAGGAAGCCGGTGCCGCGCGAGACCAGGGTGCCGACCGCCATGCCGGCGCCGGATCGGACCAGGCTGGAGCGCTGGGTCGCGGCGGGCCGTGGGGTCCCGGCGTGCCGGGCGCCCGCCGCGGGACTGGCCGGCCCGCGGGGCCCGCCGCCGGGGCCGCCGGGCCCGCCGGGCGGTCCGGGAGGCCTGGCCGGCGTGAAGGTGGGCTGCGGGCGAGGCGGCTGGGCGGGGCTGGGCGGTGGGTAGCCGCCGGTCCTGGGAACCCGGCGCCACCCGTGCGGAGCGCCGGCCGGGCCGGGGGCTGGCGAGCGGTGCGGCCGGGTCGGAGGGGCCGGCCACTTGAGCGCTAGCGGCAGCGTCGTCTCGGCCGGGCTCGGGCCGCCGCCCGGCATCGGGCCCTCGATCGGCGGCAGCGGGTCAGGGGCGGCGTGCCGGCCCCGGCGCGAGGGGTCTGGGTCGCCGGGGCCCGGCTCGCCTGATCCGGGCTGGTCCGGCCAGGGGGGCTCCTGGTCTCGCGGTTCCTCCGGCCACGGCGGCTCGGGCGGCCACGGGGGCGGCTGGCGGCGGGCGTCGTCCGGCCCGGGGTCAGGCGTCGTCGACCCAGCGTCGTGCATCGGCCAGGTCATCCGGTGCCTCCGTCGGGTGTCGCGCGTCGCTGGTGCCAGTCACGACGCTACCCGGTGGGTCCGCCTCTTCGTTGACAAGATGCGAGTCGCCGTGCAGCCACCGCCGGACGGCACGGTACAGCGAGGTGAGCACGAGGACGCCGATCGCGGCGCCGATCAGGAACAGGATCGCCCGGCCGTACCTGGTGGACAGGACGGTGAGCGACGTCTCGGTGAACGGCAGCGGCGTCCCGTCCGCGCTGGTGAGGCTGAGCTTGATCTGGGTTGACCCCTGCGGCGCGGAGTTGACAGGAAGCCGCACCGTGCCCGGCGCGTTGGCCGGGATGGTCACCACGTCCTGGAAGTGGCCGATGGTCAGCTGGGACGTCCGCAGGGGCGAGTTGGCCACCGTGGCCACCACCCGGACCCGGATGGCCTGATGCAGACCGTTCTGGATCGACACGGGGACCAGCCCGGAGGCGCCGCCCATCGGCACCTGGCCGGACGAAATGATCTTGACCTTGTTGTCGGCGTTCCTGATGTACTCGGACAGGTGATCGGCCAGCGCCGCGCCCTGCGCCGCGCGGCGCCCGCGCCAGGCGGCCGACTCCGTGGCGAGCAGGGCCTCGTCCAGGGAGTGCGTGTAGGACGCCGCGGGCTTGTAGAGCATGGATTTGTACACGCCGAGCCGGGCGCCGAGGCCGCGCATCTTGCTCAGGTAGCCGGGGCTGAGCTCGCCCGGGCTCGCCATGCGTCCCGGCGGCGAGTGCCTGTGCACCGTGCGTTCGGTGTCTGGTGCCGAGCTCAGGCTGGTCAGCGGGGTCGGCGTCAGCCACGGGGCGGTCGCGGTCTCGCCGAGCAGGTCGCTGGCGAGGGCCCCGGACGGACTCCAGCCGTCCGGCGGGGCCGCCACGATCGTGCGCTCGGAATCGGGGGCCTCCGCGGCGATCATCGCCGTCTCGGCCAGGAACCGCTGCCGCACGGCGAACTCGGTGTTCTTCGGCAGGGTGCCGGAACTGGTGTCGCCGGCCCTGAGCACCCCGGTCAGGGTGTTATCGGCGAGCAGCACGTTCATCGGCAGGCCCGCGACCCGGAGCGAGGCGACCGCGTCGTCCGGCCGGAAGGGGTTGGCGGCGTCCACGACGGGTGGCATCTCGCTGCTGTTCAGCACGACCGTGCCGACGTGCTCGGCGGCGGCGAGGTTGGTGAGCACGGAGAGGTCCGCGGTTCCGCCGGGTGGCCACGCGACGTCGTGCCCGAACGTCTCGTGCAGCACGCTGCTCGCCACCGCCTCGCCGGTGCGGTACGCGGTGCCGAGATCCCTGGTCAGGCCCTGATGGACCAGGGCCGTCATGTCGACGTTGGCGTACGGGGTGAGCAGGGTCGGCTGGTCCGGCGTGATCTTCCTGAGTGCGGCCAGCCAACTCGCCGCGGCCGTGCTGGCCGGCTGGCCGGAGGCGCCGGTGCAGCTCGGCTGGCCGCCTACCTGGTAGCGACTGGTCATCGTGCTCACGTCGCTGAGCAGCGCCGGGTCGATGACCCAGGTCAGGCGGGCGTCGGGGTGGCTCGCTCCGGCGTCGAGCAGGGTGGACAGGCGGCCGCCCTGGCCCAGGGCGCTAGCCAGGTCGTTACTGGTCAGGGTGCCGGTGCACACCTTCTGGTGCGGCTGGTCGATGAGCGGCCAGAGCCAGGAGATCTTCAGCGGGCGCGCCAGGCCCGCCACCCGGGACCCGGGCCAGAACGGGAGCAGCGTCTGGTCGGCGGATACCACCCCGCCAGCTACGTCCTGCAGCTGGGCGGTCACCCCGTACACGCCGAAGCTGGTGATCCCCTGGGTGCCGGCCCGGAACGAGGCGGACCACGAGGCGGTGGAGCCGGGCGCCAGGCTGGCGGAGACGAAGAACGGGTCCCCGGCGGGTATCAGGTCGCTGGCCACGCCGCGGGACACGTAGGCGTCCATTCCATCCCGGGTGGTGAAGTGGGTCGCCGAGGTGTACAGCCGTACGTCCAGGCCGGCCTGGGTCTGGCGGGTGCCGTTGGTGACGGTTCCGGACACGGTGACCGTGGCGCCGGGGGTGGCGTACGACGGGTTCATCGCGTCGACGGTCACCGAGAGGTGCCCCGCGCTGGCCCGTTCGGCGGGGCTGGCCTGCGCCGGAGCGGCCGACGCCAGCCCGGCGGCCAGGATCGCCGCCGGTACGGCGAACACGGCGGCCATCCCTAGCGTCCGCCTGAGTTTCGCCGTCAGCAAGCCGTGCACACCTGGAATGCTAGTGTCTTGAAAAAGGTTCGTGTCCTGCAAAGAACCCGGCTGTTCGCGCGGGACCCCCGCGGTCGATACTCTCAGTGGCCGTGCCCATGAGCAATGAACAGCGAAAAGCGGTCGCCGCGCTGCTGCAGGAGCGGGTGCCCGCCGTGGCCGAGATCGGCCGCCTGTTCGCGCGCCGCGGCCACGAGCTCGCGCTGGTCGGCGGTCCGGTCCGGGATGTCCTGCTCGGCCAGCAGCCGGGTGACCTCGACCTGACTACGGACGCGACCCCCGATCGGGTACTGAAGATCACCAGCGGCTGGGCCGACCGGACGTGGGAGGTCGGGATCGCCTTCGGCACCGTCGGCCTGCGCAAGGCAGATACGGTCTTCGAGATCACCACCTACCGCAGCGAGCAGTACGGGCGGACCTCACGCAGGCCCGAGGTGCAGTACGGCACGTCGCTGGAAGAGGATCTGGGCCGCCGCGATTTCACCGTCAACGCGATGGCGGCCCGGCTGCCCGGGTACGACTTCACCGACCCGTTCGGCGGCTTCGAGGCGCTCCGGGAGAAGGTGCTGCGAACGCCGGGTCCGCCGGAGCAGTCGTTCGGCGATGACCCGCTGCGCATCCTGCGCGCGGCCAGATTCGCGGCCAAGCTGGGTTTCACGGTCGCGGATGACGTGCTCGCCGCCATGACCGACCAGGCGGGCCGCCTGGAGATCGTGTCCACCGAGCGGATCACCAGCGAGCTGACCAAGCTGATGCTGACGCCCGATCCGGCGCTTGGCATCGACCTCCTGGTGCAGACCGGGGTGGCCAACGAGGTGTTCCCCGAGGTGTCCAGGCTCCGGATGGAGGCCGACGAGCACCACCGGCACAAGGACGTCTACCAGCACAGCCTTACCGTGCTGCGGCAGGCGATCGCGCTGGAGCGGCGGTACGGGCTCGACGGTGACCTGACCGTCCGGCTGGCCGCCCTGCTGCACGACATCGGCAAGCCGAAGACCAGGGAGCTGCTGCCGGACGGGCGCGTCGCCTTCCACCTGCACGAGGTGGTCGGCGCGACGATGACCAAGCGCAGGCTGACCGCGCTGCGCTTCCCGAACGACGTGATCCGGGACGTATCACGGCTGGTGGAACTGCACCTGCGGTTCCACGGCTACGGAGAGGGCGAGTGGACTGATTCGGCGGTCCGGCGGTACGTCCGTGACGCCGGGGCGCTGCTGACCCGGCTGCACGTGCTGACCCGGGCCGACTGCACCACGAGGAACCGCGCCAAGGCGGCCAGGCTGGCCCGCGCCTACGACGACCTGGAACAGCGCATCGCCGAGCTCAGCGAGCAGGAGGAACTGGCCAGGCTGCGGCCGGAACTCGACGGCAACGAGATCATGCGCATCCTCGGCGTCCCGCCCGGCCCGGTGGTGGGCAGAGCCTACAACTACCTGCTCGAGCTGCGGATCAACCGGGGCGAGCTGGGCCGGGAGCGCGTCACTCAGGAGTTGCGTGACTGGGCCGCCGAAGAGGGGATCTTCCCCCCCGAGCCGCCGGACGAGGACTGATCCCGCCGGCCGGCGGCCAGCCAGTAGGCGGCCGCGACGACGGCGAAGCCCGCCGCCACCAGGCCGACGAGGACCGGTGAGTGGCCGTTGTCCGGCATGACGGTCACGCTCAGCGCGGCCCCGGCTACGTAGGCGGCGTTGAACATCATGTCGTAGAAGGCGAACACCCGGCCCCGGTAGGCATCCTCCACCTCTTCCTGCAGGATCGTGACCGCGCAGATCGCCACACCCTGCCGGGTGAGGTAGAGGCAGAACCCGATGCCCAGGTAGGCGACCTGGAGGAAGGTCTCGCCGAGCGCGAGGGTCACCACAGCGCTTGCGGCGAGCAGCAGCGTGATCCAGGCGGGCTTGGACAGCCGCCTGGTCACCGACGGGGTGACCAGCGCCGCGCAGGCGTAGCCGATCCCGGACAGGACCACCAGCGCGCCGAAGTGCGCTTCGGCCACGCTGACGCTGGACCGGTAGAAGTAGTTCCGGTAGAGCAGGACCGACATCAGGAACAGCGGCCCGAACACGAAGCTGAAGCCGCCGGTCGCGCCGAGCACCGCGGCGGGCCCGCGCCGCCGGGCGACGTACCTGGCCCCGTCGGCCAGCCCGGCGGCGACCGCGGCGAGCTCGCCGAGCAGCGGCCCGCGCTGCGCCTGCGCGCCCGCCGGTCCGAGCCTGTCCCGGGCCATGGTGGCCGCGACCAGGCTTGCTGCCACGTAACAGCCCCCTCCGACCAGCAGCGTGATGGCGGCGCCGCGCTCGGTGTTGCCGGTGGCCACGTTGAGTCCCAGGGCGATGACGCCGCCGATCGTGGCCGAGATGCCGCCCGCGGTCGGAGACACCGAGTTCGCCATCACCAGCTTGTCCTCGGCCACCACGTGCGGCAGCGCGGCCGACAGCGAGGACAGGAAGAACCTGTTCACGCCGAGGACGAGCAGGACCGCGACGTACAGCGGCACACCGCGGTTGCCCAGCGCCATGAACGCCGCGGTCAGCGCCACGAACACCGACCGGAGCAGGGCCGACCAGACCAGGATCTGGCGCCTGGCCCAGCGGTCGATGAACACCCCGGCGAACGGGCCGATCAGCGAGTAAGGCAGGTAGAGGACGGCGAAGGCCGCTGCCCCGGCCGCCGGGCTCGGAAACGTGGTCGCGTTGAAGAACACGTACGTGCCGACCCCGGCGGTCACGACGCCGTCCCCGGCCTGGGAGATCAGCCGGGTCGCGAACAGCCTTCTGAAATCGCGCCCGGACAGCACCCCACGCAAGTCGGCCCAGACCGCTGACTTGGACCCGTTGGCCACCCCACAAGCTTAAAGGGGGCGGCCCGGTACCTTATCTTGCGACCTCGCCGCGAATGAACTTTTCGACCAGATCCCGGCATACGTCGTCGCCGTACTGCTCCGGCGGCGACTTCATGAAGTAGGAGCTGGCCGAGGTCACCGGCCCGCCGATGCCCCGGTCCAGGGCGATCTTGGCCGCGCGCACCGCGTCGATGATGACGCCGGCGGAGTTAGGCGAGTCCCAGACCTCGAGCTTGTACTCCAGGTTCAGCGGCACGTCGCCGAAAGCGCGGCCCTCCAGCCGGACGTAGGCCATCTTCCTGTCGTCGAGCCACGGCACGTGGTCGGACGGGCCGATGTGCACGGCGGCGCGCTCCATCTCGTGCGGGATCTGGGAGGTCACTGCCTGGGTCTTGGAGATCTTCTTCGACTGGAGCCTCTTGCGCTCCAGCATGTTCATGAAGTCCATGTTGCCGCCGAAGTTCAGCTGGTACGTGCGGAGCAGCTCGACCCCGCGGTCCTCGAACAGCTTGGCCAGCACGCGGTGCGTGATGGTGGCGCCGACCTGAGACTTGATGTCGTCGCCGATGATCGGCACGCCGGCCTCGGTGAACTTCGCGGCCCACTCAGGGTCGGAGGCGATGAACACCGGCAGCGCGTTCACGAAGGCGACGCGCGCGTCGATCGCGCACTGGGCGTAGTAGCGGTCCGCCTGCTCGGAACCGACCGGCAGGTAGGAGACCAGGACGTCGGCGCCGGTCTCGCGCAGCACCCGGGCCACGTCCACGGCCGGCTCGTCGGACTCGGTGATGATCTCGCGGTAGTACTCGCCCAGGCCGTCCAGGGTGGGCCCGCGCTGCACGGTCACGCCGGTCGGCGGGACCTCGGCGATCTTGATGGTGTTGTTCTCGCTCGCGCCGATGGCCTCGGCGAGATCGGTGCCGACCTTCTTGGCGTCCACGTCGAACGCGGCGACAACCTCGACGTCGCTGATGTGGTACGGGCCGAACCGGACATGCATCAGGCCGGGGACGCGGGCACCGTCATCGGCGTCCTTGTAGTACTCCAGTCCCTGCACGAGGGAGCTGGCGCAGTTACCCACCCCCACAATGGCGATGCGCACCTTACCCATCAGGATGACTCCTTATCGGAAGTGTTGTCTGGTCCTCCGGCCTGGCGCTCAGATGCGATGAGCTCATTCAGCCATCGGACTTCCCGCTCCACTGATTCCAGGCCATGCCGGTGCAATTCCAGGGTGTAGCTGTCCACGCGCTCCCTGGTGCGCGTGAAGGCCGCCCGGATAGCCTCCATCCGTTCCTCGAGCCTGCTGCGCCGGCCCTCGAGGATCCGGAGCCGTACGTCGGCCCTGGTCTGTCCGAAAAACGCGAAGTGAACACCGAACCCGTCGTCTTCCCACGCTGCCGGACCTCCCTCGCCGAGGAGTTCGGCCAGCCTCTCCTTGCCGTCGGCGGTCAGCCGGTACACCTTCAGCGACCGGCGCCCCGCCCGTGCTCGCGCCGTCCCGGCCGGGGCCGGCGGCTCGGGCTCGTCCTGCTCCGCCGTGATCAGCCCGGCGGCCTGGAGCTCGTGCAGGCAGGGATACAACGACCCATAGGAGAGCGCGCGAAACGCGCCCAGCACGGTGTACAGGCGCTTGCGCAGCTCATAGCCGTGCATTGGCGTTCCGTTCAGCAGCCCGAGCACGGCTAGCTCGAGCACTCCGGTGCGGTTGCGTCCCACGCTTCCCCCTGAAGTTCGTGGTATCCCGGTATGTGCCGGTTCGATGCCTCGCTGCGATACTTCGATCCGTTAGATCAGATCGTTAGATCGCTGCGATGTATCGAACCGATACATGTGGATCGTATGTGCCGATTCGCCCGGACGCAAGTCCGGCTAAGTACATGCGCCAGCGACTGCCGGTTTCCGCTGGTCCGGTGGGCATTGCTGGCGAACACGAGCAAATCCGGGCTCGGCTCACGCCCGGTTCCGACGTACGCTGGCGAATATGACGTCAAGGCGATCCGTGGTGGACTACGGGCTGGCCCGCCGGGCCACGCTCGCGTCCGTGCGCTCCGGGCGC
>Ga0070699_100003594_pt1 | contig 13705 bp, 9 predicted proteins | sample KBSK1503metaG_FD_65473 | JGI IMG/M metagenome (GOLD analysis project Ga0070699, IMG submission 65473) | Corn, switchgrass and miscanthus rhizosphere microbial communities from Kellogg Biological Station, Michigan, USA - KBS K1-50-3 metaG | ecosystem: Host-associated > Plants > Roots >...
AGGGCATGCCCGGCATCATGTGGCGCGACAATGGCCGGGTCGTGTTCGCCGGACGCGCGCCGAACCTGTCCGACATGAATAAAACTCCCGTACCGGATTTTGACGAGTATTTCTACGCGCGGAAAGAAAGCGGCTACGAAGAATACGAAGGGGCTCAGGAAGTCCTGCTGCCAATCGAAACTGCACGTGGTTGCTGGTGGGGGGTGAAGAATCACTGCACATTTTGCGGATTGAATCGCTCTGGAATGGAATTCAGATCAAAACGAGTCGAGGGCGTTATCGATCAACTTGACGCGCTCTCACGTCGCTATGGGATTCTGGACTTTAACGCGATAGACAACATCATAGAACCTGCGTACATTGACAAGCTCTTCAATCAACTGGGTGACGCCAACAGCGACATCCGCCTGCATTACGAGGTTCGCCCCAGCCTAACCCGAGCGCAACTGAAGCAGATGCGCAAGGGCGGGCTGTTCTCGATTCAGCCGGGAGTTGAAAGCTTCTCGACGCACATTCTCAAGCTGATGAAGAAGCACACAACCGGCATGCGCAACCTGGAACTGATTAAGTGGTGCACGTACTACGGTATTAACAATCTCTACAATATTTTGCTGAGGTTTCCGGGCGAGACGCTTGAGGACTATGAAGCACAGTGCGGGGTGATCGCCAAAGTTCATCACTGGCAGGCGCCCTGGGCGATCGCCAAGGCACGAGCAGATCGCGGCTCACCGATGTTTACGAATCCCGAATCACAGTCTATTAGTAGTTTAGTCCCGTCGCCTTGCTACGACTTCTTGTTCCCCAAAGATCGATTCAACCTGCAACGCGTTTCTTATTATTTCGAACACGAGATGGGAAACACTCTTGAGGATGCGCAGTATGATGAGATATTCGAAGCCGTCGGAGTGTGGCAGCAACGCTGGCATCAGCGACAGCGGCCGTATCTTCGTTACCGCAAAGCATGGGGCAGCATCTTAATCGACGATGGACGCAACTGTTCACCTCGCGTCGCGACCTACTCTGACTCTTACGCTACACTCTACGAATACTGTGGCGATGCAAGGAGCCTAAAAGAAATCGCGGCTCAATTCGACGGTGCTGCGTGGGTCGATGCGGCACTTGAGGAGTTTGTTGACGCCAATCTAATGGTCTTTCTCGATAATCGCTATCTTAGCCTGGCGCTGCCCGAGAATCCTTACTTCTAACATTCGCTCACTTGGACGATAGACACGGATAGATCGCAAAGCGATTGATAAGCCCGGCCAGGATAATCTGAAAACCGATGTTTTGCGACGCCCTTTCGACCACCCTCGATTCGCTTCCTGAGGATTTTCACTCGGCCCGCTCAGAGTTGCTCGAGATGCTCCGCCAGCGCGGGATTCTCTATCGCTCAACCACACAACCAATTCTGTCCCGGGATGGCACGTCAGCACGTTGGATGCTTGACTCTCTCCCCGTCACTCTTTCGGCGAAAGGCGCCCAACTCGCAGGCAGATGCATGCTCGAACTATTGAAGCGCTTCGACGGCCGGCAAATAGCAACCTACGGTCTGACCGCAGTTCCAATTCTCCAATCCTGCATTCTTCAGTCGGGCGGGCGTTACCGCGGTCTGTTGATACGCAAAGAACGCAAAAAGCATGGCTCTCTTAAACTAATCGAAGGACCCATCAATCCTGGTGAGCCGACTATCCTGCTCGATGATTCAATCAGCTCCGGCATGTCCATGGAAGAGGCCACTGAGCGGCTGGAGCAAGCGGGCCTACGTGTCGAAGGCGGCATCGGCCTGGTGCGTTTCGGCTGGTACGGCGGTTACGCCCTGATGCAGGAACGTGGTTACCACATGGAAGCAGTCTACGACATCTGGGGTGACTTCATTAATCAAATGGAGGATGAGGAGCAACCTCTGAGCAATCCGTCGAAATGGTTTCCCAAATTTACCTGGAGTTCGCGTAGCGCGCCTGAAGGGCTTCATCCTGCCCGCCTCGCACGTCTGGTAGTTGCAGAATACTTGTCATCGGGCCAGGTATTGCGGCCTCCGAAGCATTTGGATTCCGCTTGCAACTCAGACGGTGGAGTCTGGGTCAGCATTCGCTCACGAGCAGATCTGCACCAACGCCATGCGCGAGACGGCTTTTGGCATTTTCCGAACGAGACACACGAATCAGCGGCCGAAGATGTTGTGCTAGCCTCGCTACGGACCGCAGTGGAGCTACCTTCAGGTGAAGCAGGTCTGAACTTGATTAATCAAAGCGGCTTCGCAGTTACCTTTTTCAGTGCGCTGGAGAAATGCAATCCAGGTCAACTCGATAACGATCGCTACGGGATCGTGGTGCGCAGTTTAGAGCGGCCGGACAAAATGGGCGGCGCGCTGCCACGTATGCCGGGCATCACGAATGAGTGGGAGCAATTTCAACATGCCCGTATCAAGAATGCTCAATTGATTTCTTTCGAGCCCTACGAGCTGTTCCGCCATCAGGTCGTCAAAGCAATCGAACCGGAATCGGCCTGGCAACCTACCGGGGTGCCCGCTCCCAAAGAACTTCCTTGGTATCAAGATTGGAGAGTTTGTGGCCGAGTCGCGGAACGCGCGCGCGATGTAGTCTTGGCGCAGTTATTCGGAAGCCCGGAAAGCACGTCTCGCTTAGCTGATGACCTGCTTCCCGATGAGCTGGATTCTCTCTACGTTACTATTTATGTTTATGGACACCTGCGTGGATGTATGGGCTCAGTCATCCGCAACCTGGACGATGACACAAAAAATCTGGCGAATGCTGCGCTTCATGACGGCAGGTTCGCAACAGATATCCCACTTGATCCTGCCGCCGTGGCAGTTTCGGTTTCCTTACTTTTCAATCCTCTCGAGCTTGGGGACGCGATGCCGGAAGATGTGGGTCCCTACTATCGCCACGGAGAGCAGACCCTGATGGTCTATCGGGGCGAGCGCGTCGGTCTGTTGCTTCCCTTCGTCGCGTCAATGTTCAATCTTGATCGCCTGCGCTTCGCAGAGGCCGTGCGTGACAAAGCTGCCTTGGAAGAGCCGCCATATTACTGGTGTCGATTTGATTGCGTCACATGGCTTGCGGACATTGAGAACGTGACCCTAACAATCGGAGGCTTTCCTTGCCTCGCGACTACAGCCTCTACATCGGACGAACTTGTGGCGCGTCATGCCGCGATTCATGCCAGATACTTAGTCAAGCACCTGAGACATGATGGCTCCTTTCATTTAACTTATGAACCGTTCCAAGACAGCGTCTCTGAACAGATCGACTTGCCGAGAGTTGCTCATGGAGCGTGGGTGCTAGCTCGCGCCTACAAGATCCTGGGAGGAGACGATCTCAAGAATGCCGCGGATAGAGTCATTCAGTTTCTTCTGAACCGAGTAAGTCACGACGGAGAGAGTATCTGGCTTACTAATGACGATGAAACGTCATCTATTTCTGAGCTTTCATTTCTTCTATTGGCCCTCAGCAACTTACCTGCGAATGATTCTCGTCGGGCGGAAATAGATCAAATGGCAGCTTCGCTCTGGTCTTGTGTAGAACTTCCTCAAGGGCGCATTTCAACTCATCGCGAAGCAAAATCATCATCGGAAGTTTTTCAGGATTATTTTCCCGGGCAGGCCTTGCTTGCCCTCGCCCAGGCAGCCGAACAAATTCCGTCTAGAATTGATGAAGAAAAACTGCACCGGAGCTTTCAATACTACCGGCACCGCTTTCGCTACCGCCGGCATTTTGGGCAAGTCTCATGGTTAATGCAGGCTTTTAGTAGATGGTGGGGAGTGACCGGTGATTCTTCTTTCGCCGATCTGGTGTTTGAAATTGCTGATTGGCTTCTCGGGTATCAGCAGGAAAAGACGGGAGCATTTATTAACGATCATCAACCAGATACGCCGGGGTTTACGACGGCGCTTTACTTGGAAGGCATCGCCGCAGCCAAGAATTTAGCTGACTCTCTGAAAGATGACGAACGGTTTCAAAACTACTCTCACTCCTTCGCCCAAGGATCGAGCTTTCTTGATCGATTGATCATCCAGGAGCGAGATCGGTTCATACTCCCCAACCTTGATCTGGCGCTAGGAGGTCTTCGCCAGAGCCTTCACTACAGCGCAGTTCGAATCGATTTCGTTCAACATTCTCTTTCTGCGATCCTGGAGTTCATGCGCCATGGCCGTTTATCGGGACTCTAACCTTTGAACCGGTAGGTTGCTTCGTGTGCGCGGTCACCCGACGGCAGAGACTTGCGAGTGTTCTAATTCGAAATCCAACATGCTCGGGCCCCGATCGTCCTCTTTGTGACAGTCGCCGAGTTGAGCGCATCTCCAAGGAGCCGAGGAGACACCCTGCGGAAAAGACTTCATCGGATCACATCATCACCTTGTGGCAGATGGGCCGATTACGTAAAGGAAACTCAAAAGGAGGTAGTCCCCAAAAAGTCCCCGACCCACTTTCAGTGGATCGCTAACTCTAATAGAAGGAATGTTTTCGTTGCCGGGTCCAACTACCGAGCCAAGCGCGCGAACAATCGTTTAATAGCAATAATTCATAGAGGAGCTTGAGCCACAAGCGCGGTCGCCAAATCTAGCTATCGGTCTTGTATCTTCTACGATCCTCGCCCGCGTGCGCCACTTAGGGAGCCCGAGCTTGGGAAGGGGCGGTCTGTCCATTTAGCCAGAATAGCAATGACTTGAGGAAGTCCGCGCCCGTGGGACGGTCGACATAGTAACGCTCCGGTGAAGGCGACGCGGATTCTACCTTGAATAAGTGGTCAAGGTTAGTGAAGATGCGCGCCTCCAGGTTGATAGCTTGTGGCGCTGCTGCTGCTGCCCTCACAAGACGCAACGTGTCATCTTCGACGGACACCTGAATGTCTTTCCATCCCTGACATATAAGAATCGGGACGAGTTCTTTGACCAGTAGTTGGGCAGGATCGATCTGCATGAGTTGGCGCAAGATGTTGGCGTTTACACCCGATAGCGACGCGGGTGACCCGCCACTCTCTTCCAACTGTCCTTTCTTCAGGCGACGAAAGAAGTCGCGCAGACTCCTGCGTCTCTCGGCGATCTGTTCGCGACTGAAGCCGAGGCGTTGCGCTTCGCGCAGGGCTTGTTGCGTAACGATTTGATCGAACGGTCGACCGGGAGGTGCGAGCAACACTAACCCCTTGATAGGAAGTTTATCGATATCCAGGGCGAGATGGAGCGCGGTCAGCGCGCCGAGACTATGGCCGATTATGAACAGTTCCTGCTCCCGGACTTCGGGGCGTTGCCGTAAGAGGCCGAAAGCCGCCTTCGCGTCGTTGATGAGTGTCTCGTACCGCATCTCGAGTAGCTGCCCGTAGCGCGTGCCGCCGCTACCCCTGGAGTCGAACCTCAAACCGACATAGCCATTATTCGATAGGTAGTCCGCGATCTTATGAATGCCGGTATCTATGCCGGGGGCCATCCCATGGCGATCGTGCCGACCAGAGCCCTGTATAAACAGAAATCCCGGATGCTTCTTTTCCGCCGTGGCTGACGGAATCGTAATCGTCGCTCTTACGTCTACTTCATCATCCGTAGGAAACGTCACCTCCTCCAATTTGAAGGTCGCGTTCACTGGAGGCTTGTAGGCCGCCAACCGCGGAGTACGCAGGGAGGGGAAGTCCAAATTTGGGAAGGGCGCACGCTCAAACTCGCCGCTAACGTTGGACTTCGCAATGACAACTTGCCGAAGGCGATTGTCGTCGTCGCAGACTAGTTCAGCGCCGAGGCTGGTGTTCCACTTCACGCCCGCGGCGCCTGTTTCCTGAGAGACTCGTTCAAAATTCATTTGGCGCGCAACAAAACTCTCTGGTGAGAAGTAGGTCGCCTCGATCATGGGCGACTGGCCTGGCACGAAGGTCGAAAGGAACAAACCAATCTGGCTAAGCACGTTATACTGGAGAACGAAATCCGGAGTGGAGGTTAAACTGAGCGCAAAGGTCGAATCGTCCGCCAGTGTCACTTCGGTGCTCTGTTCCTTGAAGACGGCGGATTGTAGGGGTAAGCGATCGGAGAAAACTTCGTATGAGATTGGATGGAAATATTCGTCCGTTTCGAGGAGAGAACCGGCGGCAACGGTTTCGCCGCCGCCTATCTGCGCCAGGTCAGTTTCCCAGTAGAATCTGAACGCATGTTGTTGGCGCTCATTAAGCCCGCTGTATTCCGTCCATTGACGGTGGAAAAGAACCTCACCGAGACGAAGTGTGAAAAGGAATTGTTCCCCGGCCTCCCACTTCTCAGTAAGAGAGACCCTTATCTCGCTGTTCAGTTCCGCCTCCAAACTTTCAGAATCGTTAGGCCTTAGCTTAACGCCATCTCGACTTGAGTGAAAGGTAACTTGTATTCGTCATTTTCGACTCCGACCTCTTCAGGGGCGGTATCGTCTTCAGGAGGAATCAAAGCGAGCCTGAGATAAAGATCGTCTTCGCGCAACATAAGATCGTGTTCGACAAATTGATCGAGCGCGACTTGCACCTCCAACTCTTCCAATTCGACATCCAGCCGGTTGGTCTTAAGGGATGTGAGGATATGCGCTACCGAGCGTGCGGAATCGGCCGCCAGGTAGATTTCACGCTCCAGTCCGGTGTAGAGATATTGAGCGGCAGGGCGATTGGGTCGCGTGTCGAGAATCAGCAGAAACTTAGGACTGACGATCCCGATCAGGCTGCCCTTCCGGTAATTTCTCTTCCATTCCAAAATGTCGAGCCAAGCGTTGGTGATAGCGCCTGCGGTCTCAGGCGTAATGGGCGAATCGTATTCGAAGAAATAGGCCAGCCGGTGCAACGACTCTGTCGGAAAGGGGTAACAGAGCCCATATGAACGGTAAGGCTTCACATTCTTCAAGCCGTATTTCTCGCTCTTCACAAACATCGGACTGAAACGGTCGAGGCGGAATTGCGAGAACGAAGATGGTGGCTGCAGGTGGACGATTGCCTGTGCAGTGCGCGCGATTTCCTCATAATCGTTTGGTGCTTCACCGGGAAAGCCGCAGATAATATTCCAGGTCATGTTCATTCCAGACTCGCGCGCCCAACGCATCAGTTGCACATTTTGAATTCCCTTCACTCCCTTATCCATCAGACTGAGGACGTGCGAATTGAGGCTCTCGATTCCAGGTTGTAACCAGTAGGTTCCCAGATCTCTTAGGCTAAGCAACTGCTCCTTCTTCAAGTTTGATTTCATCTCATAGTACAACTGCAGCTTAACCCCTTCCTTCACCAGTCTGGGGAAGAGTTCTCTGAAGTAACGCATGTCGAGAATATTGTCGGTGTTGAAGAAGGAGGTGATGCCGTAAGTCTCGACTAGGTAAAATATTTCGTCGAAGGCGCGGGCTGGAGATTTGCTGCGGTAAGTCATTCCCAGGCCATTTAGCCCGCAGAAAGTGCAATGATGTTTTTGCCCCCACCAGCATCCGCGCGAAGTCTCAAGCGTCAGCTGCGGATTCACCACTGAAGCGGCGCCTGAGGCCGAATATTCACTGAGGAACTCGTCGTGATCGGGGTGAGGCAGTTCGTCAAGGTTTTCGATGAACTTTTGCGGGACCGGACTAGTTACCGTAAGGCCGTTCTTTCGATAGGTCACGCCGCCAAGATCGTCGAGCGACTCACCGCTCCGCAAGCGATCGACGAGATCCGGGAAGACAGCATCGGCCTCGCCGGAACAGACGACGTCGATGAACGGAAAGCAGCGATGGAGTTCCACGCCCATCTCGTCCTCGCAGTTTGCGCCGCCAAAGACGATGACGACCTCCGGGGCCTTGCGCTTTAGCTCCTGCGCCAGCGCGAGCGAGGGAATGTTTTGTTGAAAAGTCGAAGAGAATCCGATGATATCGTAAATGCTGGTATCAATCTTGGCCGCACACTTGCGAATAAAATCCGGCGCGGCAGATCTGCATTGCTCAATCTGCCGAACGAAATCCCGATCGTAAAAGTGGGTGTCACCGTTGCTCAATACCTGGTCAGCGAAGGATTGATCGGGGAGTGCGCACTCGCCGTAGAGAGCGGAAGTGAAAACCCACTCGCCCGCCAAATCGTGAGTCGGAGTTGACTGCAAGATCCGCTGGTAGGTGAAGAGTCCCACTTCATCGGCGAAGTTATGGTTAAAATACTTTACATCGCAAGGAAGATTTCTGCGCGCCAGTCCGGCCTTGAGGAGTCCGACGCCGAGTGCCGGCCGCTCCAACGGCAGGAATGGCATAACGACCAAAAGTACGCGACTCTTCACGCAACACACTCCTGAAAACTGCACATTTAAATCACGACGCGATGGTGGTGCCCGCAGTGCTTGGGGCAAAACGGGCCACCTCGCGGTTTTCGAATGCGATCGTGGAGTTGAGTAACTCTAACCGAGGCGTTTTTCCAGAGTCTGCAACCGCGCTTCCAGCCCGGCAATACGAGCCTGAAGGACGTTAACCTCCGAGAAACGCTCGACCGCTCCGATCGCTACAGCCGCTACCGCTACGACCGCTACGGCGACAGCCTCAGCCTCAATTACCACGTCAAAGTCAGCGACTGCGGAAGCTGCCTGAAGGGCCGGGTTTACCAGATCAGCGTATTGAGAAAGAACGTGCTCCTGGAGAGCGGCGAAGTTTCCGCTTTGGTAGAGGTCATTTATTTTGTTGTCGCCGATGATATTTAGCAGAGCAACGTCTCGCTTGGTCAGTTCGACTTTGCCCACGCCGCTCAGTCCGGCGCTGGTGAGTGCCTTACCGGGGTCTTTGATAAAGTCGCGTCTAAACTTTTCGTCAGAGAGTAGACGTGTTCCGATTTTCGTAGTCGCCTCTCCAGCGCTTCTGTCGACCTTATAATTGCTCGTCTGTTTTCCCATAGTCAGCCTCCTTTTAGTCGGCACTGAGGCCAAAACAGCTTACGCTGGGTGGTCAGCCGCCGCCGTGTTAGTGGTTAAGCCGCCAGCACCTGCGGACATCACCTTTTGAGACCGGGCAGTTCGAGGTGCAATGGTGACAAGTTTGCGAGGTGGTTCGTCGTTGGAATAATCGCCAAAATTATTGAGGAGCGCGAAACGAAGCAGAATGTCTTCTTTCTTCTCGTGGTAATGCTCGCGAATTACCCGGCGCACTTTTTCGTCGGCATATAGCGCTCGGCAGGCATCGCAATGATGGCTATATTTATTCTCCCAATCGATGCCTTTGTCCTTGGCTGCCGCCCAAGCGAGAATCTGTTCGGGTCCTTCGACGAAGATCCAGATCTTCAGGAAGTCCTGCACTGCCTTCTGAAAAAGCTCCTGAAGTGAAGTGTCGCGCAGCGAACCAACATGCATCTCCGGAATCTGCTCGCGCGTCAACCCGCAGCAAGCCCCGAGCTGTTCCGAAGGCGTTACCACAATGGTATTTAGAACGCTGTCACAACCCTTCTTCGTGTGAAGGTTGGCCTTGTTTGTGAGGGCCAAACTCGCATGCTCGACGGCATCGGCTTGCTGCATCGAAATCCAAGGGCTTTCAATGACACTGATCAGGTTAGAGTTTTTGGAGTTCGCGGCGAGAGCAGCGAAGCGGTCGTCGCTATAAAGATGCTCGGCGGTAAAGCCGCGACCCTTGCGCGATTCGACCACAACTACAACCTTCATACCTAGTCGCACGGCTGCAATTGCACCGGTTACCACTTTGCTTGGCTTGACGAATTGCTGATGATAGTCGCCCGTGCTGATGTTAAGTTCGCGCAATCCCGCACGCCGAAGCGGTTCGAGACGTTCATGCGCGCGCTCATCACTGGTTGCCCAATACCCGTTTGTGACGCACCGGGCTGCAATCCCGCGCACTGTCGCATGAGCGATAGCAATAACTAACTCCTCGCCGAGCGTAAAGCATTCACCACCTGAGAAAACCAGCAACCGCACGGATTTCATCTCCGCCGCCTGATCGATGTAATCGAGGATACGCGCGAGCGGAATACGCTGCTCGATGCCCGGATGCGACCCGAAACAACAGTTCTCGCAAGCCGCCGTGCAGTTATAGGTCGGCAAAATCGTGAGGGTAGTGGGCAAGCGACCTGGGAAATTCATTGGTAGTCCCTCACCTTCAGCAAACCTTCGATATATGAGGTTGAGTGGCCCAGCGCGCCGGCCACGCAGTGCCCAATTTCAGCCAGCAGGAACATTAGGGCTGTCACTCGTTCTTCAAGGTCGGCGCCTTCGGTCGCGGGAGTGGATACGAGCATTTTCGCGGCTTCGTCGCGTATGAGCACTTTGCTCAAAGAATTTAGATCCAGTTCGAAAGATCCTTGATCAGGAAACTTTGCTGACAGTAATCCGGAATGGTTTGGAACCGCTGCGCCTGTGGGGACGCGAGCATTGAAACACTGCAACAGGGCGCGAGCTAACTTCTCGACCGGAGCGAGCTCCGGGTCAAGAAGTTGAACCAGAATTGGAATTACCGCGTCGAGGTTGGGGGAGTCGAGCGACGCGAGGAAACGGAGGATGTGCAATGTGAGCTCGCTCTCGTCTGGACAGTGGAGCCGTGCGCCAATCAGGCGGTTATGGACCAACGCCTTCACCAGGACATAAAAGCGCACGCGCTGCTCGACAAGCGGACGCACGATTCGCTCACGCGCGGGAAGGCCGTCGAATTTCCATGCCGTCAGTAGACGGGACTCCAACCATTCAGCGAGAACATTTGGAGTCAACAAATAAATTGGTTGACTCAGGGCATCTATCACGCGGGTGTCGCAGATCAAGGCAGCAAGCAGCTCTGATTGAATACTGAGGTTAGGCTTTTCGATAGAGGTAGTTTGATCCTCTTTTTCAAAGTGTCTCTGAAGCATTTCCGCGGGCTTAACTCCGAAGCGGTCGCGCACATCGCGCCGGCTGTGGAGTAAGCGGGAAAATTGTTCATACTCAGCAATATCTGCCCCAACATTAATAAGTAGCGGTGCATTCGGGGTTTCGGGGGAGAGCAAAACAGCGACGCTCTGGCTGGCACCCTCTCGAAGGTCGACCTGCCCCTCCTTGGATCTATACCCGGCAGCTACAACTCTGAATCGAAAGCGACCCTCAGGCAAAGCTGAATAAATGTAAGACTTGGTTTTCAGGTGATAGCGAAGCCCTCGCCACTTCTGCCCGCTGGCTTCGTGCTCGACAACGATGAAGACATTACCAAGCACGGAATCGCCGTCTCTGCTGATAAGCGACAGAGACAGTAAAGCAGTTCGAGTATCCTTCCCGCCAGATAGAGCCGACATGTGAGTCTAAAGCCTATGTTGATGAGGCTTATGAATTCTTGCGAGGCAAAAATCAGTTGAGTACCCGCAACCCCTGGGCCAGTCGGTAGAAGTTATCTGAGTCGGCGCAATACTAAATCCGGCTCGATTCAAAAGTCAAGGTTTTTTGGCGGGATCCTCTGGGTGGTTCTTGCTCGTTCTTTTTCTTGAGCATCGGCCCCCCATAACATAACATTTGTATTTTGTTTGACTCTGATCAATGCCAAGCATAGAGACTAACAAAACAGAATGAGAATAAGCTAGCCGGTACTTTTGACAACGTCGGAAAGTGGCCCGATAGAGGAACGATTGAAATCGAACGTTAGGCGAGAAAGGCAAGACTCACTCCCATAACTTAACAGGTGTTTAACTCTGCGATCGCCTCCGCAAGATCAATCGGTGGCCCAAGCGCGCTCGCAAGCTGTCGGCCTTTGAAAGTCTGCGCCAAGCTGTTCTTTAGGCTTATTCTTTCCTGGGCAGCTTTTCGCTTTAGTGCCATTTCAAAGCATACGCTTGCATCGCAGCGACGACATTGAATGAATAAACAAACCACGAGTAAAGGGCGAGATTCTTAGCAATCTCAAAGTGACTGCGCACCTCATCTGGGACCTTCTCACCAAGTGTTATGGGTTCAATCAGCGAGTAAGTACTTTGAATGTCCGTTTCGGAAAACGCTCCGGTTGTTAAGTCGAGGTCAACTCGATTTCGATATCTCACATCAGGCTGATAGACCTCATTTAAGGGCTTTAACTTGTCCATTTCATCAACCTCGATTCTGACGATCAAGTAGTACTGTGCGCACAGCCTCTACGAAAGCCGGCGCACGATCTCCATTCCTAAACGATGGCGATAGTTCAAACTGCACACCGCATTTGACCTCCCTCGATTGCAGACGTTGTTTGGATGTGTCGCCGTGTAGTTGTGCCCCGATGTTTCCACCCTTATTCCGGCATGTACGAGCCCGGTCTCAAGATCGGTGATGAGGGTCTTGTCCAAACCACTCAGGAATGCGCGTTCATCCTTTTTCTCACAGCCGTGAATTGCTATTACCAACTCGTGCTCGCTGATTAGCTGGAGGCAAGTGGGTTCGTCGAAATGGTGGCTGGTGATGTGAAGATCACGATTGCCGCCTTCCTTCAGTCCACGAAAGCAGTAAAGACTGAATTCAGCACCAGCAATGGATCTGGCAATTGGTCCCGTTCTGGGCTCGATACCACCAGCGTGCGGCGCAATTACGGCCACGCGCGACTGAGGTCGGTTCGCGACGACGATTTTGAAGTCGGTGTCTTCTTCCTCAGCGGTCGCGAGTTCCGCATAGTTTGAATACTTGTCCGCCATTGGGAGTTTCATTTGAATCACTGGCCGGTAGATCTGAGCCAGGCTTCCATACGATTGCGATAAAGGTACGGTTCTCAAAAAATGTCCATTAGCCAAACTGAACTTATCGGTATATCCGCAAACTGATCGAACACTTCAAACTGATACTGGAAAATATCAGGCTCGCAATGAAGTAGCGGCATCGCTTGGCTGAACTCTTCAGGAATAGCAACACGAAGCACGTCCGCAGTTACTCTTTCGTCTGGAACTGGAGTCCACAGTCCGTGATGGTGGTGGAGCGCGCGCGCGATCTTTCGGAGTATGCGGAGAAATCGGGGGTCATTCGCGGGAAACACTTTATGCCGCTCGCCGGAATCAGTCTGTATTGACTGCATCTGGTCATATAAGTCTATGAATCTGCGGCGACCGTCACCCTGTTCAAAGCTGCGCTTGATTTTTCCGTTCCAAAGTTCTCTAGCAACCTCATTAGGCTCTCCGGCAACCGTAAGGACATTTCGAAAGTGTGCTTCGTCATCGGACCATCCGTGGTTACAGTCTAGGCAAGCAGGCACGGTGATCCTTTGCACTTTCGAATGTTCCTTCGAGGAGGGGTAGAGCGAAGATGGAATCGCATGCTCGCGGGTTACCCGCACCGAGGACTTTCCGCAATATGCACATGTTCCTTTCATCTTGCGAGCCCGATCAAAGAGATTTCTCGCTGTCCCATCAGGGCACCTGAATGATCATATACCAAGGGTCAAAACCTACGCTGGATTTCAGCTTTTCTTGGATAGCTTCAAGTGGAAGTGTTTCAAGTGGAAGTATCTTCGGTAATTGATAGCCAGTCAGGTAATAGTCAATTCCTTCGATCGTCTGGCCGCTCGCTAAATGTTGGGTAGTGGGCTAAATCTGTGTTGCTGGCTCGAAAAAGTGTTTGGCCGTTTAAGACCCGTTTGTGTTAGACAACTTGCCCATAAAGGGGCAGTGTCCCTGGGCTAGTTGAAAGTTGAGAGGTGGCGGTTCACCTTCCCGATTCGGATAGAATCGGGTTGGAAACTTCAATTAGAAGAGGAGAACCGCCATGAAGAAAACTAACAGAAAGCAAACCAGAGTAAAAGGGACAGAGGACCGGCGAGTGGTAGAGTTCTTTGTC
>Ga0070699_100003595_pt1 | contig 13702 bp, 11 predicted proteins | sample KBSK1503metaG_FD_65473 | JGI IMG/M metagenome (GOLD analysis project Ga0070699, IMG submission 65473) | Corn, switchgrass and miscanthus rhizosphere microbial communities from Kellogg Biological Station, Michigan, USA - KBS K1-50-3 metaG | ecosystem: Host-associated > Plants > Roots >...
CACCGCCTGCTCCACGTCCGCCAGCATGGTCGCATCGGTCAGGGCGACGTCGCCCGCGTCGGCCATCACGCCCGGCAAACTCAGGTCACGGAGCGATTCAGTCCAGGTGTTGCTGCACTCCGACCAGAGTGCCTGGCGGATGTGGGCCGGAGCCTCGGCGGGGCCCCGTTGGAAAGACGAGCTGGCATCATAGGGAACACCGATCAGCACGGGAACGGCAGCCATGTAGGTCAGATGGTCATGGGGATCGCCGGGCACAATTGCGAACGACGCTTTTCATCACGAAAACACGAAACAGCGAAAACGCGAAAACCATCAGGATGACTATGACACGAATCTTACGTCCTCTTCGCGCTTTCTGCAGTCTTTCGCGCTTTCGTGCGAAACAATCTCACCCCGCATTAGTAGCCGCATTACTCACACTCGGTGCGACACCATTACCGGCGCAGGTAATCCGGGACACCAACGTCGCCGTGATGATGCGCGACAGCGTGATCCTCCGGGCCGATGTCTGGCGCCCGGCCGGTGACAGTCAGTTTCCGGTGCTGGTGTACCGCACCCCCTACGGAAAACAGGCCGCCGAAGACGGGTACACCACGTTCTCCAAGGCGGTGGAGCGAGGCTACGCGGTCGTCATCCAGGACGTGCGAGGCCGCTACGCGTCAGCCGGCGAGTTCAATCCCTATCGCAACGAGGGCCGGGACGGCTACGACACCATCGAGTGGGCCGCGACGCAGCCGTGGTCGGATGGACGAGTAGGCAGCTTCGGCCTCTCGTATCCCGGCGCCGTTCAATGGCTCGCCGCGGTGGAAAGCCCGCCCCACCTCAAGGCCATGGTCCCCGCGATGACCTTTTCCCGGCCGGAAACCTTCTTCTACTCCGGTGGCGTGTGGGACCTCTCCTGGATCAGCTGGGCCTGGTTCAACATCGCGCCCGATGCCCTGGAACGGCTGGGCCGGGCGCCCCGCACTGATGAGCAGGTGGCGGCGGACTGGGACGCGAACCGCAACAAGTGGCTTGACTACCTGCCGCTCAATCAACTGGAAGCCCTCCACGACGCGGCACCGTGGTACTACGAGTGGCTGGACCACCCGCCGACGGATCCGTGGTGGGACTGGGCCGACCTCACGACCCGCTATCGCAAGACCACGGCGGCTGTGCTCAACATTTCCGGCTGGTACGACGAGGGCTACGGCCCCACCGGCGCGATCGAGAACTTCCTGGGCCTCAGAGCCGCGCGATCGGGGCGGCCGTCCCGCACCCAGCTGGTCATCGGGCCCTGGGTGCACGGGGGGATCCAGCAGAGCAAGGCCGGCGATCGCCGGATGGGCGACAACGCCACCCTGGATTACGACGAATTGATACTAAGCTGGATGGATCGCTACGTGCGCGAGGTCCAGAACGGGGTGGATACGCTGCCCCGGGTCCGGGTCTACCTGATGGGCGCCGACGAGTGGCTCACCGCCAATCGCTGGCCGCTGCCGGGCACGCTCCCAATGCCGCTCTACCTGAGCGGCGGCGACTCGATCGCGCCGGATGGACGGCTGCTCAAGACCCGCCCTCGTGAGGACGAGGCCTTCAGCGTCTTCTTCTCCGACCCGGAACACCCACTCACCGATCCCTACGGCGACACCTACGGCGCGCACGACTACAATCGGCTCACCGGCCGGAGCGACCTGCTGAGCTTCGACACCGCACCGCTGGACAGCGCGGTGGACGTCGTAGGCTCGGTCACCGCCGATCTCTATTTCAGCGTGGACAACCGGGACACCGACTTTTACGTTCGCCTGCTCGACGTCGCGCCCGATGGCACCGCGTACAACCTGATGCATCCCGGGCTCACCGTGCAGCGAGCCAGCGCCAGGAATGGCACGGTGAGTCCCCAGCTGCTGGTCCCTAACCGGGTGTATCACCTGCAACTCTCGCGAATGCTGACCGGGAATCGCTTTCTCCCCGGCCACCGGATCCGGATCCAGGTCTCGGCGGCGTTCTTCCCCTGGTTCTCGCGCAACCTGCACACCGGTTACTCGGATGTTACCGGCGACGTCATGGCCCCGGCACGGATTACGGTGTACCATGATCGCGGGCGGCCTTCGAAGATCACTTTGACGGTAAGACGGTAAGACGGAAGGACGGAAGGACGGAAGGACGGAAGGACGGTAAGAAAAGACACTTTCTGGAGAAATGAAAACATGAGTATCGCTCAGTCGCTGCTACCCGAGTTTGATGCCGAAATGAAAGCGACGCGCACCGTGCTGGAGCGAGTTCCGGAAGACAAGCTCGAATGGCGTCCGCATGAGAAGTCCATGCCGTTGGGACAGCTGGCTCATCATATCGCTCGGCTTCCCCAGTGGGGCAGCATGACTTTCCAGAGCACAGAGATCGATCTTGCCTCGCCGGAGGCCAAGGATTGGCGCCTCGATCCCCCGAAAACCCGGGCCGAGATTCTGAACCTGTTCGACAGCAGCAGCGCAGAGGCCCGGCAGGCCCTGATGTCCGCGAGCGACGCGGATTTTAACGTGCCCTGGACGTTGCGCATGGGAGACCGGAAGTTCTTCACGATTCCCAGGTCCGCAGTATACCGACAGATGGTCATGAGCCACAGCATCCATCACCGGGCTCAGTTGACGGTGTACTTCAGGCTGGTGGGGATTCCGGTCCCCCCGCTGTATGGGCCAACGGCCGACGAACAAATGTGACCTCCGTCGCAGGACGTGACCCCTGCCGGGATATAGGGTTGGGGGAACATCCAAAAAGGCGGAGATAATGCGAAATACGAAGCTTGGAATGCTGGCCCTGGTCCTGACCCTGGTTGCTTCGAGCGGGTGCGTGGCCGCCGCGGCCGGCGGGCTCGGGGCCGGTATCTACTATTCCGATCGGGGGGCCGAGTCGCTGGTCGTCGCCCCGATTGACAAGGTGTTCGGGGCAGCGCAACAGACCTTCCAGGAGTTGGGCATCACCGAGACCAAGAGCAGCTCGGAAAACGGCGACGGCAGCACCGAGCGCCAGCTCAAGGGCACCGGCAACGACCGGGATGTCACCGTAACGTTGAAGACCGAAGGAAGCTCCACCCGGGTCGAGGTCGTAGCCAGCAAGTCGGCCGTGACGTGGGACAAGGACCTGGCCAAGAGCATCCTCGAGAAGATCGTAGAAAAATCGAAGTAACAAATTCACCACGGAGCCACGGAAGACACGAAGGTTGCACGGAGAGCCATTTCAAGCTTTCTCCGTGCAGCCTCAGTGGGCTTCGTGACTCCGTGGTGAACTGTTATTGCTTGATGCTGTCCGGCGTAACCTGACCGACGCTATCGGACTCAATCGGGCGCGGCAGGTTGTCCTTCCACATCCCGACCTGGATCCGGAACCCTTCCGCCTGCTCCTCGACGCTGAAAGTATCTGTCGAGTCCACCACCAGCGCGGTCACCCGGTCCAGGTTGACCGACGCCTTGCTGTAGCTGCTGTCGGACGCCAGCGCCGCTTGGTATGCCTGCTTCGCCAGGACCACGTGTCCGCTGCGCTCCAGCGCCATCCCCAGGTTGTTCTGGAACACCGGCGAAGTGCCACGGAGCTGCACGGCACGGGCGAGGGGCGGAATCGCGAGGTCAACATCACCCTCATCGAGATAGAGCACGCCGAGGTTGTTCATCGACCACACGTCCCGGTCGTCGATGGCCAGCGCCTGCTGGTAAGCGCCGATCGCGGAGTCCACATGGCCCTCGGCCTGAAATGCCCGGGCTATCACCCGGCGGGCATCGCTGGAAGCCGAGTCGAGCAGCAGTGCCTTCCGGGCCTCTTCCAGGGCTTCGGGCTTCCTGCCGAGGTCGATATAGACCCGCGCCAGGTTGATGTGGCTCCTGGGATTGGTCGAGTCCAGCGCGATCGACCGCTCCAGGGCTTCCGCCGCCCGAGCGAAGTCGCCGCTCTTCCATGCCGACAGGCCCAGCATGTAGTGGCCGAACGAATTCTCCGGCCGGGTGGTCACGTACGCTTCGAAGATGTCCCGGGCATCACTGAATCGGCCCTGGGTGTAGGCACTCTCCCCGTCCTCATAGTTCGAGGACACGGCCGGCCGGGCCCCGCTGGTCGCGATGCCGGGCGTAGGAGAATCGGTGCCGCCGGCCGTGATCGCGGGAACCGATCCGGTCTGGTCGGAGACCACGGTGTCCTTGGACTTGTCACCGCAGGCAACCAGGGTGAGCGACAGTGCGAACAAAGCCGCGAAGAGCCGCTGGTCGCGGGACAGCGAGATGGTGCGGGTCATACTTTCCTCCTCTAGGGGGCGCCGGAGCGCCGGTGTAGTGAAACGGGGTCGGTATGGAGGAAGGCAAGCGGATGACCAGCGGCGGGCGGACTGGCGCCGAGCGTGGAAGTTGTTGACTGCTTTAGGATTGGATCGTGGAGCGGAGAAGACCATTCCGACGGATGTGTCCGGACGAACACCAAGCGGACGGGAATCGCGTGTCCAATCGAACCCGTCGCGCGATTTTCTGGTTACCAGGTTCAAGTAGTCCGGGGGCAATATTCTGTTCGGGGGGGCCCCACGATACCCGCCGAGTGCGCGTTGCGTGGCTCGGCTCGTCTCTTGTCTGACTAATCACACGGAATCCCGTTGACAAGCTCCAAGTACCTGGCGCTGCTGCCGTTGGTCGCGCTCCTGTCGTGCAGTGATGCTTCCGGTCCCAATCCCGAGCCCGAGCTCGCGCGACTCGCCATGGGGACCCGCCACGCCTGCCGCATCGACGCCGGCTCGATCGTCTGCTGGGGCCACGGCGCCGAAGGGCAGCTCGGCATCGGTCTCACCCCGGTCGACACCACACCCGTCGTCATGGGAGGAGCTCCGGCATTGACATCCATCACGGGCGGCGCGACTCACATGTGCGGGCTGGAGGGAAACGGAAAGGCCTGGTGCTGGGGCAGCAACCTCTTCGGCGAGCTGGGGAGCTCTGTCCCCGGCAATCAGTGCGGCACGGCAGCTTGCCAACCCAGCCCGGTCTCGGCCGCGACCGGACTTCGCTTCCGCGCGCTTGCGGCAGGAACCAACTTCACCTGCGGTCTTGCGACCGACGGGAAGGTCTATTGCTGGGGCCTGAACGACACCGGGCAGCTGGGCAACGCGAACACCGGCACCGCCTGCGGCGGGCTTCGCTGCTCCGCGGATCCGGTCGTCGCCGCGGGTGGGAAGACCTTCAGCGCGCTCACCGCCGGCTTGTCCCACATCTGCGCGCTGGCCCCCGACGGGATTGCATGGTGCTGGGGCTATGAAGCGTTGCCGATTCCCAACGGCCATCCCAACCCATCGTTTCTCCCCAACCCGCGCCGGGTGACGGGTCCGGCGTTCACCCGAATCAGCGCCGGCGGCTATCACACCTGCGCGCTTACCGGGGACGATGTCGCATGGTGCTGGGGAATCGACGCGCTGGGAGCCGGGCCGTCTCCGCTGGAAAGCGCCAAGCCGGTCCTGGTGTCCGGCGGTCATCGCTTCGTGGAGATCGCATCGGCCCGGTTCACGTCGTGTGGGCGGGATCGCTCAGGGGCGGTGTTTTGCTGGGGACCCAATACCAGTGGAGAAGTGGGGAACGATCCGGTCGGCTCCACCAGCCGGTTCGATGTACCGACCCGGATCTCCGGCACGTTCCTGTTTCGGGCGTTGGCACCGGGTGGGAGCACCTACTGCGGAATCACCGATCAGGGGCAGACGGCATGCTGGGGACGGGGTATAGATGGAGAGCTGGGTTCCGGTCACGCGAATTCGACGACGCCGGTCCTCGTCATTCCCCCCGCTTGACCCCCAGCCGCCGCATGATCTTGAGCAGGCTCGCGTGATCCGCCAGCCCCAGCTCTTCCGCCGTCCGGGTAATCTTCCAATCGTTCTTTTCCAGCGAGCCGAGGATGATCCTCCGCTCGGCCTCGATGCGCTGCGCCTCGAAGCTCGTCGAGTCACTATCGGATGAGCCCGACCCTGGTCTACCGCCGATCTCCGCCGGCAGGTGCTCCATCCTGATCACGTCTCCATCCGCCATCACCACCATTCGCTCCACCACGTTGCGAAGCTCCCGCACGTTGTTCCGCCGCCAGTCGTAAGCCACCAGCCGCTCTTTCGCTTCGCCCGAGAGCTGCTTCGGCAAGACCCCGAACCGGCGGCAGACCTCGTCGAGGAAGTGCTCCGCCAGCGGGACGATATCCTCGCGCCGCTCCCGGAGCGGAGGCACCGCGACGACCTGGACATTGATGCGATAGAAGAGGTCTTCCCGGAACTGGCCGGCCTTGACCATCTCCTCGAGGTGGCGGTGGGTGGCGGCGAGCACCCTGACCTGCACCGGGATCGGCTTCTGGCCACCCACGCGCGTCACCGTACGATCCTCCAGCACCCGGAGCAGCTTGGCCTGCACGGCGGCCGGCAGCTCGCCGATCTCATCCAGCAGGAGGGTGCCGCGATCGGCAACTTCGAACGCGCCCTTCCGCATGCCGACGGCGCCGGTAAAGGCCCCCCGTTCATGGCCGAACAGCTCGCTCTCCACCAGGTGCTCCGGCAACGCGGCGCAGTTGATGGCGACGAACTGCCCGGTCGGATAAGCTCCCAGCCGGTGCAGCTCGCGGGCGACCACTTCCTTCCCGCTGCCGCTCTCGCCCAGGATCAGCACGGTGCTGGGTACCGGCGCTACCCGGGCAATGACCTGCCGAGTCCGTTCCATGGCCGCGCTATGGCCGAGCAGAGTGGATTCCCCCAGCCGGCGCTGGAGGTTCCGCACTTCGCGGCGCAGCTGAGCGCGCTCCATTGCGGCCGCGACCTCCTGCACCACTCGCTCCATCGGCTCGGCCTTGTCGATGAACCCGGCCGCGCCTAGCTGTACCGCCTGGACGCAGCGCTCGTAGTTGCCGGTGCCGGTGTACACGATGACGGGGGTCTCGACGCCCCGGTGCTTGAGCACTCGCAGGACCTCGAAACCATCCATTCCCGGCATCTCGAGATCGAGAATGGCGCAGTCCACCTCGCCGCCGCCTACCGCTTCGATCGCCGCGGGGCCGTTGGTTGCCACTTTGACCTCATAACCGGCGAGCCGTTTCAGGTCGTAGGCGTATTGCTCCGCCAGCGCGGCGACATCGTCGACGATCAGGAGGCGGGTCATGCGGCGCTCCCTCCGGCCGTGGCCGGCAGCTCGACGATGAACCGGCTTCCCTGCCCCGGCTTGGTCTCCACCCGCAGGGTGCCGCCCAGGTCGGAGACCAGCCTGCGCACCACCGAGAGTCCCAGTCCGGTGCCGCCGTCCTTGGTGGTATAGAAGTCATCGAAGGCGCGGTCCAGCTCTTCGCGCGACATGCCGCGGCCCGAATCCGTGATACAGATCCGGACCCGGGGTGGCGCGGAGTCGACCGTTTCGCTCAGGATGACGAGGGTGCCCGCTTGCCCTTGCATCGCGTCCATTCCGTTGGTGACCAGGTTCTCCAGTATCCTCCGGAGGACGATGGAGTCAGACTGGACCGGAGGCAAGTCAGCCGCCAGCCGGGTTTCCACCTGGACCGAACCCGGGGGGACCGACTGGGCGACGTCGCGCATGACCGCATTGACGTCGGTCCGGCTCCGGTCCAGCGCCGGGGAGAGCTTGGCGTAATTGCGTGCCAGGGTATCGAGGTACTCGATGCTCGAGTCCAGCGTGGCGGAGCGCTCCTTGAAAATCCCAGCCAGGTTCTGCGGCTCCCGCTCCGCAACCTGGCCCAGGTGCCGCAGCACGTGGCGAATGGGTGCGAGGCCGTTCTTCACATCGTGGTTGATCTGTCGCGCCAGGTCGCCGACGGCGGCGCGCCGCTCGGCTTCACGGAGCCGCATCGCGCTGGCCCGGAGCCGTCGGGTCATGGCGTCGAGCAAGCGGGCCAGCGCGCCTACTTCGTCCTCCCTGTCAGTCGCGAAATCCTGGTCCAACCGGTCCAGGTCCACTTGCGCCGTCTTCTCGGCGAGGAGCGCCAGCGGCCGCGACATCCGGGCCGAGAGCCAGGCGGCGATCAGGAGAGCAGTGACGACGGTGATGACCAGGGCGAACAGGAACCAGCGGTCGACACTCTTGCGCAGCTCGACCAGCGGGCCGAGGTCCCGCAGGATGGCGACGTCGGCAGAATCGGGAGCAGATGCCCGGCTCAGGTCGACAAACGGAAATCGAACAGAGCCTGCGATCTCCTCAGCGGCCGGTTTCGAATCACCTGGAAGGACCAGGCGGGTCGTGACCCCATTGGTACCGAGGGCGGCAAGTTCGACCGAGTCGATGCTTCGTCCCCCGGTGAGCAGAAACAACCGGTCCGCCACCCGGAATGAGTCCACACCGGCAAGGGCGAGAACCGTGCTGTCCGGTGTCGCGGCGCGAAGCACAGCCGAGGCGCCGGTGCCGAGGAGTGACATGGCAACGGGGGCGAGCTGGTCGAACTGGTTCCTGAAGTGGCCGGAGGTGATCACCCGACCGGTGCTGTCCTGGAGTTGAAGCATCGTGAACCCGCTCGACCGCATGACCTGGGGTGCCCAATCGAGCAGCCACGCACGCGCGGCGCTGTCGCCGACCAGCTCGGCCAGACGGAACCGGTTATCGCCGACCAGTTCCAGGGCCATGCCGCGCAGTCGTTCCTGGGTAGTTCGGCCCTGCTGCTCCAACCGGGAGTGTACCGAGGCGACGGCGCCGGCGACCTGAGTATCGGCCTGGCTGCTCAGCCGGCTGGTCATCTCCCGGTGCACGCCGTACAGCAGGAGCAGCAGCGGGATAATCGCGGCGAGCGCGACACCGATCAGCAGCCTGGTTCGAAAGCTCATGGGCTCGCCGTGGGGCGGAATCGAATCACGCCATCGCCATCCAGCTGCAGCGTCGGGACGCCTCGGCGCACGATGACATAGGCCTGCAGGTCTACGAGGGGATCAACCCTGCTGCTGCGTGGCCACCGGGTGATGGCAGAGCAGTTGGCCGGGCCTGGGCGAGGAAGCGACATCACGAACGCATTGGCGGTTCCGGTGAACAGCTCAATGCTCAGCCTCAGCGGACTCAGTGCCATGATGCGAGGGCCGGGATGAGACTGTGCCGTCCCGGCGAGCCGCTCAGCGAGCGACCGGGCAACTGGGTCGCTCTCATCAAATGCGAGGACCGGAATGGCTCGCGGACCAGGATCGTAGGCCTTGGTCGTCGACAGGCAAGGGAGACTGTCCCACCAGAACGGCGGCGAAGCGGGGCGAACCTCACCCGGAACAACGTCTCGGATTAGGCCGCGCCTCGCCTCCTCGTCTATCGGAAGGAGTGTAGCCGGCGAACCGGGGATCGGTGTCAGCAGCACATAGGTTCGGGACCACGCGACTGGAACGACGGCGAACTCCGGCCGGGTTCTCGCGTAGGCGATCGTTGGTGCATCGCTGGTGACGACGACGTCAGCTGGTCTCAGGTAACGGCCCCTGGGAAAATCCATCGCGTCGCGAAGGTCGACGTTTAGTCGAAGCAATTCAACCCTTATGACGGGTCCGCCCGCTGTCACCGGATTCAGGGTTTCGATCCTTGAAACTGGTCCGGCTGTAGGTGTGGCAGCGAACGCAAATCGATGTGAGCTCACTGGAACCGACAGCGGGAACGCGGTGAACTCCGACGGCAGCTCCCGGTAGGCACTGTCGAGCCGCACCCGGAGGCGGAACGAGTCCAGGATTTCGACTTCGAGAATAGTCGGCCAGGGCCAGACTCCGCCGTTGCGCTGCTTCTCCCAGGTATCTCGAACCAGCCCTGCCGTCACTTTGCCAAGAATGAATACCCAACTCTTTCCGCCGTCCTCGGGCCGCCACTGAGTCGCCAACTCAGGGTGCAGCTGACCTGCACAGTCTCGCCGGACCAGTGTGGATTCCAGCTGGCGCGACGCGAAGAAAGTACCCTCGGCCTGGCTGAGAGCGACAACGACAGTATCGAGGTGGGGAGCAGTCGTGTCAGCGGAAATGAGACACAACTCGGGCGCCGGAGCCACGACGGTGGCCCGGGGTGCGCAGGCCGGGAGCAACAGCGCCAGCGCCACGAGGCGGGGGCAGCTACACCGGCGCTGGAGGTTCCTCACCCGTTGCCCGGCGATAGATGTCCTGGACCGCGGCCAGCGTATCGGCCTCCGCGGCGGTCTTGTCGTCACGGTAACCCTTTACCCGGGCAAAGCGCAGCGCCAGCTTGCCGGGATACTGGGGACTCACCTGCACATCGTTGAACGCGACTTCCACCACCAGCTCGGGGCGGACGAAGACCGTGTTGGCATCACGGGTCGTCTCCAGCGCCAGGAGATGCCGAGTCTGCCACACCAGCATCTCGTCGGTCAATCCCTTGAAGGTCTTCCCCAGCATGATGAAGCCGTTGCCGGCCGGGTCGCGAGCGCCCAGGTGCAGGTTGCTGAGCCAGCCCCGGCGCCGGCCATGACCCCACTCCGCGGCCAGCACGACCAGATCGAGCGTGTGCGCCGGCTTGAGCTTGAGCCAGTGCGATCCGCGCCGCCCCGCCTCATAGGTGGAGTCCAGCGACTTGGCCATGATGCCCTCGTGGCCGTGGTAGAGCGCGGAATCGAGGAAGGCCTGGGCTTCCACGGGCGAATCGGTGACGATACGAGGCACCAGCAGATCGGCTGGGATAACCTGCTCCAGGACCTTCAACCGGTCCTTGAGCGGTTCGTCCAGCAGGGGGGTTCCGTCGATCCAGAGAATATCGAAGAAGACTGCGCTCAGGGGCAGCTGGTTCCGCAAGCCATCGACATCCAGCTTGCGGCCAAAGCGCCGCATGGTGACCTGGAACGGATGGGGCGAACCGTCCGGCCGGAGCGCGATCGCTTCGCCGTCGAGGACGATCTCCCGGGCCGGCAGCCGCCGGCCGATCTCCACCAGCTCCGGTACCGCGGCGCTGACGTCGTTGAGCCGCCGGGTGAAGATGCGGACCTCGTCGTCGCTCCGCTTGTGCAACTGGATCCGGGCGCCGTCGAACTTGAACTCGAACGCCGCGCTGCCGAGCTGCCCGATCGCATCGGTCACATCGGCCGCGGTTTCGGCCAGCATGGGCAGCACAGGGCGGAACAACTGGACCGCGTACTCCAGCAGCGCCTCTCTCCCACCAGTGAGCGCGGTCCGGGCCACCAGGGGAAGGTCGCCGGTGGTCATGGCGGCGCGGCGCACCAGGTCGGCCGGGACCGCCGCGGCCTTGGCCACCGCTTCCATCACCACCCCGTCCAGGGCACCTTGCCGCACTTCACCCGCCATGAGGCCAGCGAGAAACTGCTGCTCGGCATGCGAGGCCTGGCTCAGAAGCGCCGTGAGGCGACGCGCCCGCTCCCCGGCCGATCCCTTTCCGCTGATCCCGGTGAGGGACTCGAAGGCCGTGTTGACCTGTTCCAGGGTCAGCTGGGGGGATTCATTGGCTCGCTCCGGCATGGAGCTGTAGATCGTGGATGGGCCGATCCCGAGTTTCGATTGTCGCAGGGTACCGGTGAGGAAGGAGACGGCCGTTTCGATCTGATCGGGAGGCAACCCGCGAAGATACTCCGCCAATACGCCGGTCTTCTCCAGCCGGCCGGAGGTGGCGGCCACCCGGCGAGAGGTTTCGACCAGCTGGGCAAGCTTCATTCAGGCCAACAGACGCTCGGCGGGGAGGATGAAGTTGTCGCCATGGCATTTGTAGATGCCCAGGACCTCGCGCCCGGTGTATTGTCGGACATCGTATTGGCAGAGAGTCAGCGTCGGATACCGGCGCGCGATCAACCGGTCGTAGCCGGTCTCGTATCTCGTGGTCTCTTCCAGGTTGTCTGCGAGCGGCCCCCCGGACACATCCCCAATGACGCGGAATGCCCGGATTCCTCTTCGGGTGGCAGCCTCGAGAACACTCTCAAAATACTCCCACTGCGCTTCACACGTGGGAGCATACTCCGAGACGAAGAGGCGGCCGCCATCGATTTCCACCTGGACTGACAGCTCGAAGCCCGCGGCGAGCCGGGCCAGAATCTGGTCCTGAACCTTGCGTGTCGCGACCAGGACGCAGACGATTCCAGGCCGTAGCCCATCGGCGAGGAACGCCGCGGCCTGTGACGTTCGTCCCTCGTCGGAATCGTACAAGCCGCACAAATGACTCCCGATGGGGACCATCATTCCGCTCACTGACACCCGCCCCGAACCCTTCGCTCGTGCTGGAGACCAGCCTTCCCCGTCCACGGGATGGTGCTCCAGGAACGCGACCAGGTCCGCGCGCCGGAACCGGCGTTCGCGCCGGCGACCAATCCGGAGCGAAGCCAAATAACCGGAATTGGTCCATCGGCGGAGCGAGGTCTCGCTCACTTGGAGGAACTGAGCGGCCTGCTTGATGTTGAGGAGGTCGTCTTCGCCGCCCTTGGGAGTCATGCGGGGTCCTATCAGTGGTGTTCCCATCATTGACCAGCAAAGTACAACAAAGTATAGTGTAGTGTAACTAACATATGCCCTTAACCGAGTCAAGAATGGACCGTAGCAACATACACCGCAACGGAAGTAGTCCCCGGGTCAGGGCCCTGCTGCTCGCCGCATCGGCGGCCCCCGAGTCCCTGATGTCCAACGAGGCCGGTAATCGGGAGGTCGAGGTCATGGTCTCGCGGCCGACTTCGGAGTCGGAATTCACTCAAGCCATGACGACGCTCCGGCCGGACGTCGTCATTGCCGACTCGGCCCTGGAGACGGTCCCTCCCTCCAGGGTCCTTGAGCTGGTACGCGGTGCGGGCCTCTCAACCCCGATCATCGTCGTGTCAGATTCGTTTGATGAACAGAGCGCCGTGGAGTGGATGCGAGCCGGCGCGGAGGACCTTGTGCTCTGGAGCCATCTCCACCGGTTACGGCCGGCAATTCACGAGGCGCTCTCAGTGCGCGAGCCGCTCAGCCGGCTGAGTCCGCGGCAGCGCGAAGTCATGCAGCTGGTCGCGCTGGGCCTTACCATGCGGGAGATCGCCGAACGCCTGGGACTCAGCGTGAAGACGGTGGAAACCCACCGGAGCGCAGTGGCGAAACGACTCGGCATCAGGGATGTGGCGAGGCTGGTGCGCTACGCGGTACGGGTGGGGATGGTCGCGTAACTCAGGGCTTCCCCCCCTCAGGGAATCCCTGATACCGGGCGTTGGTTAGGCGGATATGCTTCTGTTTCCCCGCTTTAGCCTTCGCCCAAGGCCGTAGTGACCCTGGTTTGTAGCAGTCCATGATTGACCCCACGCTCCCGGTTCAGCACGCGAGCGTAGTCGCCTGGGGCGGCGGTACCGCCGTCGTTCTCCTGTTAGTCCTCATCGCCAGCCGAGTCTTCCGCCGCGAGTTTGCCGGCCGCCGCCACGCCGAGGCCCGGTTTGGCGCGGTAGTGGAATCCGCGCCCAGCGGAATGATCATGGTCGACCGGTCGGGCAAGATCGTCCTGGTCAACCGGGAGACCGAGCGGCTCTTCGGATATTCGCGCGACGAGTTGCGTGGCCAACCGATCGAGCTGCTGGTTCCGAACCGGATGCGGGGCGGTCATCCCCAGCACCGCGCGGGATTCTTCGCCGATCCCCGGTCTCGATCCATGGGTGCGGGACGAGACCTGTTCGGCTTGCGCAAGGACGGGACCGAGATCCCGGTCGAAATCGGGTTGAACCCCCTGGAAACCGACGAAGGTCTCTTCGTGCTTGCCTCGGTGGTGGACATCACCGAGCGCAAGCGGGCGGAAGCGCGCTTTCGCGCGGTGGT
>Ga0070699_100003596_pt1 | contig 13702 bp, 17 predicted proteins | sample KBSK1503metaG_FD_65473 | JGI IMG/M metagenome (GOLD analysis project Ga0070699, IMG submission 65473) | Corn, switchgrass and miscanthus rhizosphere microbial communities from Kellogg Biological Station, Michigan, USA - KBS K1-50-3 metaG | ecosystem: Host-associated > Plants > Roots >...
CACCGCCGTGACCGCGATCCTGGGCGTGCTGCCGATCGCATTCGGCATGAACGTCGAATTCCTCTCGCGCGAGATCACGCTCGGCGCGCCGGCGACGCAATGGTGGATCAATCTCTCGACTGCCATCGTCTTCGGGCTCGGCTTTGCGACCGCGCTCACGCTGATCGTCACGCCGGCGGCGCTGATGGCGATCGCCAATCTGCGCGAGCGCCGCCTGCGCTGGTGGACGGCGCTGCGCGGCTGGCGGTGGCGCACGCCCGCGTTCGGGCGATCGTAAGCGCCGACGCGGCAAATTCAGCTGTCGTCACCGCGAGGGGCACCCCGCGACGCAAGCGCCGCGGGGACCCCCATAACCATCGGTGCTGGAACTATGGGTCTCCGCTTTCGCGGAGACGACAGCAGCGGCATGATGTCGTGCCGATCAGATGGGTTTGGCATCACTCCGGCCCGATCCCCGCGTCTTTCACCACCTGCGCCCATTTCTTGATCTCGGCGGGAATGAATTGGGCGAGCTCATCCGGCGTGCTGGTCCAGAGCGTGATCGCGAGCGCATTCATCTTGCCCTGCTAGCGCGCCCGGCTCGCAAAAGGCGAGGGCATTCGCGGCGCAGAGCCAGTGGCGCTGATACCCCGCGCCGCATTTACCGCAGCCGGCGCGATATGCGACATTGGCGAGCGAGAGACATCATCTCGCCCGCGATGCCGGCGTCGGCGCGGGCAAGGAGACGCGAATGTCGAGATATCCCGCGTTGATGGCCGCCGCGGCCGCGCTGTTTGCGGTGTCGCCGGCGCTCGCCCAGCAGGACTCCGCGGCCGATTATCCCAATCGTCCGGTGAAGATCATCGTCAGCGTGCCGGCCGGCGGCGGCGTCGATACCGTCACGAGAATTTTCGCGGCCGGTCTGCAGCAGCATCTGGGCCAACCGTTCGTGATCGAGAACCGCGGCGGCGCCGGCGGCAATCTCGGTGCCGAGGCGGTCTATACCGCCGATCCCGACGGCTACACGCTGCTCGCCTCACAGCCCGCGCCGATCACCAGCAATGTCGCGCTCTATAAGAAGCTCAATTTCGATCCGGTCCAGCTCGAGTCGGTCGCCGTGATGGCGAAATTTCCGAACGTGCTGCTGGTGCGGCGGGATTTTCCGGCGAAGACGGCGCAGGAATTCATCGCTTACGCGAAAGCCAATCCGGGCAAGATCACCTTCGCGTCGCAGGGGCCGGGCACCACCTCGCACCTGACCGCGGAGCTGTTCATGAAGCTCACTGGAACCAAGATGTTGCATGTCCCCTATCGCGGCACCGGTCCGGCGCTCAACGATCTCGTCGCGGGACACGTCGATTTCTGCTTCATGGAGCTCGCCTCGGCCTACAAGCTGCACGAAGGCGGCAAGTCCAGAATTCTTGCGATCGCGACCAACCAGCGGCTCGATGTCCTGCCGGACGTTCCGACGCTGATCGAGGTGGGCGTACCGGGCTTCCTCTCGGACACCTGGAATGCCATCAGCGCGCCGCCCAAGACGCCGGCTCCGATCGTTTTGAAACTCAACCGCACGATCAACGAAATCCTCAACGAGGCGGCAACCAAGGCGCGGTTCCGCGACCTCCAGCTCAGCGCCGGCGGTGGCAGCCCGCAGGACATGGCGAAGCTCAAGCACGACGAGACCGAGCGCTGGACCAAGGTGATCCGCGACGCCGGCATTCAGCCGGAGTGAACGCGGCGAGGGTCTTAAGCAATAATGTCGGGGGTGAGCTGGTCCTCGATATAGGAAATGCGGTCGCGCAGGTGGAGCTTGCGCTTCTTCAGTCGCTGAACCTGCAGCAGGTCGGGGCCCGGCGAGTGCTGCAAGGCGGAGATCGCGGCATCGAGGTCGCGGTGCTCCTGCTGCAAGCGCGCCAGTTGCTCCCGCAACTCGCGTTCTTCGTCCTTGGTCATCGCCACCAGCTGAAGCTTGGGCCGCCGCAAAGCGCGCGCCGCACACGCTTTGCGTCCGAGCGCGCCTTGGCCTTCAAGTAGCGTGCTTTGCGGGCGCTGACCACCGCCCAGATCGGCGATCGCCGACTCTCGTCGTTTTGGGGTCCCTTTGGCCTATGGACCCCCTCCCGGACCGCCATCGCCGGCAGGCAATGATGCATAACTGACCTCGGGCTAGGCCGAGATCGGTACCCAGAAGCGCGCCACCCCAAAATCTTGAAGTAAAGTATCCCTTTTTGCCCGCCCGCCTTCAAGGCGGCCGATTGAAACATCACGCAAATCGGGGATTGCTGCGCCGCACAAGCGGAACCCACTTCGAAAATGGGGCAAAATGGTGTACACTTCCCGGGTCAGGTAACAATCTGACTGAGGAGAACCCCCCAACATGTCCATACAAGCGCACCTTGCGGAGCTTGAGCGACGGCACCAGGCCTTGGAAGCGGAAATTGCCGAAGCCCGCTCGCATCCGTCGATCGACGATCTTCAGATCGTTGAGTTGAAGCGTCGCAAGTTGCTGGTGAAGGACGAAATCGCGCGCTTGCAGGTGGACAGTCTCGTCCACTGAGGCCGCGTTAACGAGTAGCTGAGTTGCGACTCGGCCGCCGCTCCCCGCGCATCGAGGGCGGCGGTCGGTTCGGCTAAAAATAAGGGAGGGAACGATGCGCACTCTGCCGAGGGCCGCGGCCATCGCTGCGGCCGCGATGGCTGTCTTTGGCCACGCCCTCGCGCAGGATTATCCCACCCGCACCGTCACTCTCGTCGTGCCCTATCCGCCCGGCGGCGGCGTCGACGCCATGGCGCGCGTCGTCGCGGAGAAACTTGCAGGCGCGCTCGGCCAGCAAGTCGTGGTCGACAACCGCGCCGGCGGCTCCGGCCTCGTCGGCACGCGTGCCTTCATCAAGAGCCCGCCCGACGGCTACACGCTGTTCCTCGGGCACACTGGATCGATCTCCATCAATCCGAGCCTCTACGCCAATGCCGGCTTCGATCCGCGCAAGGACTTCGCGCCGATCGGGCTGATCGCGTCGATGCCCGTTGCCTTGCTTGCGCATCCCTCGTTCCCGGCCAAGACGATCGCCGACGTGGTCGCGATCGCGAAGACGGCGGGAGCCAAGTTCAACATCGGAACGTCGGCGGTCGGCACCGGCGGCTATCTCACCGCCGAATTGTTCAAGTCGGTCACCGGCATCGAGGCCGCCATCATCCCCTACAAGGGCACGGCGCAGGTCATGAACGACCTCCTCGGCAACCATGTGCCCATTGCGTTCGGCGTGTTGCCGCCGGCGCTCGGCAATCTGCAGGCCGGTACGCTGCGCGCCATCGCGGTGCTCGGCCCCACGCGGTTTAGCCTTTTGCCCGGAGCGCTTACTTCTTTTTCAGTTCCGCTGCGGCGCGCGCCAGCACCTCGACCACCTTCGCTTCCGCCTCGGCATCGTCATCGAGACGCTTGGCTGCGACCTCGCGCAGGTTCTCGAGTGCCGCACGCACGAGCGGCGGCATCCTGCGGCGGTCGTCGTCGTCGTCGTCGTCGTCGAAGCGGCGGCGCATGCGCGCAACGCGCCCGCCGATGGCGGCAAGCCGCTCGAGCACGGCGTCGACGAAGTCGCGGTTTTCGTCGAGATGGGCGCGGCCCTCGTCGGTGATGGCGTAGAGCTTCTTAGCGCCCTCGGCTTGGGCGGTCACGTAACCGGCCTCTTCGAGATAGGTCAGCGTGGGATAAACGATGCCGGGGCTCGGCGAGTACCAGCCGGCGGTCTTGTCTTCGAGCACCTTGATGATCTCGTAGCCGTGGCGCGGCTGCTCGGCGATCAGCGCGAGCGCGATCAAACGCAGGTCGCCCTGCGCCAGCATTCGCCCGGCGCGCATCATGTTGCCGCCGCCCATGCCGTGACGTCCGCCCCAGCCGTGGCCGGGGCCGAAATGCCCGCGCCAGCCGCGCCTGCCGCCCCACTTCCCTCCACAATGTCTCATGCCGAACATGTCGGCCTCCTTCGATTCATTAAGATATATCGTTAGATATACCGAAATTCGATGCAGCACAAGATATATCTTTATATTGGTAAGCCTTTCAATTTGCTTGGTAATATTTGAAGACACTCTCTTGCGCTGGTCCCTCCTGCGGGACCGCCCTCGCCCCGCTGGAGTTCACCCCCCGCGAAAGCGGGGGCGGGAATGAGCGGGGAGTTTGCTGTGCGGCGGCCCGCCATCACGGTTGCGCCGGCACCTTCTCCACGAATGCGTTGGTGTAGGTCGCCGCCACGTCGATCTTGCCGCTGCCAACGTCGGGATCGAACGCCTTGAGCACGGCTAAGGCGGTCTCGGCGGCTTCGCGGGAAAAGCGGCCGTCGCGGGAAAAAATCGGCAGGCTGGTCTTGACCGACTGTTGGTAGAGCGCCGCGTTGCCGAGCGCGTAGTCCGACGGCATCACGGCAGCGACCTCCTCCGCCGATCGGGGCGCGATCCATTTGAGCGCGCGCACCAAGGCGTTCACCAGCGCCTGGGTGGTGCGCGGCTTCTCCGCGATGAAGGCGCGCGGCGCGTAGAGCACCGCCGCCGGGTAGGCGCCGCCGAAGACTTCGCGCGTGCCCGCGAGCGTGCGCGTGTCCGCCACCACCTTGATCAGGCCCTGGCTCTCCAGCAGGTTGATCACCGGATCGACGTTGACGATGGCGTCGATCTCGCCGCGCTGCACCGCCGCGACGGCGCTGGCGCTCGCGCCGATGCCGACGAACGATGCGTCGTCGCGCTTGAGGCCGTGCGTCACCATCAAATGCTGCACCATGAAATGCGTGCTCGAGCCGGGCGCGGTCACGCCGATCTTCATGCCCTTGAGGTCGGCGGGCGAGCGGTAGTCCTGCGCTTTCTTCGTCAGCACCCCCAGCACGTAGCCGGGGAATTGGCCGAGCTGCACCACCGCGACGATCGGTTGGCTCTTCGCCTGCATCTGGATGGTGTGATCGAAGGCGCCGGTCACCACGTCGGCGCTGCCGCCGATCAACGCCTGCAGCGCCCGCGCGCCGCCGGGGAAGTCGGAAATCTCCACGTCGAGCCCGGCGTCGCGGAAGTAGCCGAGCCGCTCCGTCACCGTCAGCGGCAGATAGAACAGCGCGGGCTTGCCGCCGACGGCGAGCCGCACCCGCGACAATTCCGGCTTCGCGTCTTGCCCGCCGGCGAGGACGGTCGCGGCGAGCAGCACAGCCGCGGCCGCCAGCGAGCGTTTGATCACCGCCATCGTCGTCATTTTCGCGAATTCGCGGCGCGTTGCTCCACGTCGGCCCAATGGGCGAGCGAGGTGATGTCCTTGAAGGCCTCGAAGTCGACGCTTGCGTTCTTGCCCGCAGGCCTGCCGGCCTTGAGGTCGGCGAGCGCGTTCTCGATCGCGCGCGCGACGCGCAAGATCAGCGAGGTCGGATAGGCCACCATGGCAAAGCCGAGGCGGTAGAGCTCGCTCGGCGGCAGCACCGGCGTGCGCCCGCCGCCCTCCAGCATGTTGGCGAGCTGCGGCACGCCTTGAAACGTCCGCCCGATCCGGGTGAGCTCGTCGATCGTTTGCGGCGCCTCGATGAACAGGCCGTCGGCGCCGGCCTTGAGATAGATTTCGGCGCGACGCAGCGCCTCGTCGAGCCCGTGCACCGCGCGCGCGTCGGTGCGGGCGATGATGAAGAGATCGGCGCTGCGGCGCGCGTCCACGGCGGCGCGCAACTTCGCCGCCATGGCCTCGGCGTCGATGACGTCCTTGCCCGCCATGTGGCCGCAGCGTTTCGGCGCCCGCTGGTCCTCCATGAAGATTGCCGACACGCCCATGGCCTCGTAGCCGGCGATGGTACGTGCGACGTTCTTGGCGTCGCCATAGCCGTCGTCGCAGTCGACCAACACGGGCAGGCTCGACGCGGCCATGATGTCGCGGATGCCGGCGCTCATCTCGCCGAAGGCCACCAGCCCGATATCCGGCAGCGCGTGGCGCGCGCCGACCAGCGCGTAGCCGCCGACCGAATAGGCGGCAAAGCCCGCGCGCTCGATCAGGCGGGCCGAGAGCGCGTCATGGGCGCAGGGCAAGAGCAGCGGCTCGCGCCCCGACAGCAGTTCCTTCCATGTCGGTTTTGCCGGCATGATGGGCTACGGATTGATGGCCTGCCGCGCCCGCGCGACGACGTCCTTGGGTGCGGTGTAGATTTTCTGCACCAGCTCCTGCACCTTGGCGCCGGGGAGCGGCGAGATGTCGATGCGGATGGTCTCCGCGTCGTGGAGGAAGTCTTTGTCGCGCATGGTGGCGTCGAAGGCGGAGCGCAGCGTGTCGAGCAGCTCCGCCGGCAGGCCGGGCGGTGCGACATAGGAGCGCTGGAACACCTGCTGGCTGATGATCAGCTCGACCGCTTTGCGGTCGTCCTCGTTGGTGACGTACTTGAACACCACGGGGACGCCCATGCGCGTGAGCTCCTCGTTCGGCTCGAGACCGACCTGCAGCAGCAGATTGACCTTGTTGTCCCGGATCCAGTCGGGGCGCTGCGACTTGAAGCTTGCCCAGTCCCAGCCGCAGACGCCGTCGAGTTCGCCGCGCTCCATGGCGAGCGCGATTTCGGCGGTGCCGCTGTAGCCGGAGACCACGTCGTATTTGGCGCCCGAGGTTTTCTTGTGCATGTAGCCGTATCCGCGGGTGGAATCGCTGGTCGAGACCCCGCCGAAGGACGCCTTCTGCGTGAGCGCGTCGTCGAAGGTCTTGATCTTGGAGTCTTTGCGCGAGACGCAGACCCGCGTGCCGTTGTTGGCAGTGCCGAGATAGAGCACCTTGGTCGGGTCGAACAGCGTCTCGGCCTTTTCGTCGAGCAGAGGACCCACCACTCCTCCCGGCATGAGGGCGGCGATCGCGGTGCCGTCCTTGGGCGCCAGCGTGCTGATGAAGCCCGCCGCCCGCGCGCTGGCCGCGCCCGGCATGTTCTTCGACACGATGGTCGGCTGGCCGGGAATGTGGCGCCCGTAATGGCGCGCGAGCGCGCGCGCATAGATGTCGTAGCCGCCCCCCGGCGGCGCCCCGATCAGGAGATCGATGCTCTTGCCGGCGTAATAATCCCCGGCCGAGCTGGATGTCGCCGGCGCGGCGAGCGCGATCAGCCCGGCGAGGACGCATGTCGTTGCAAGGCGCATCGGAAGTCTCGGCCCATGGTCGCGGATGCGGCGAAGGCTAGGTCATCCGCGCGCTGCCGACAACTCGTGCGGGCCCGCTCAGTGCGTGAGCTTGAGCGTGATCACGCCGGCGATGATGAGCGCGGCGCCGAGCCAGCGCCCGAAGCTGCTGGGGTCGCCGAAAAACCACACCCCCACCAGGAAGGTTCCGGCGGCGCCGATGCCGGTCCACACCGCGTAGGAGGTGCCGAGCGAAATGTCCCGCTGCGCCAGAAACAGCAAGCCGCCGCTGATCGCGAGGGAGATGACCGCCATCGCCGCGCCGATGACGATTCCCCCCGGTTGTTGCGTCCACTTTAGGCCGATCGGCCAGCCGACCTCGCACAGTCCGGCGGCAATCAGATATGCCCAGGCGATCACGTCTTCGGCCTGCTCCCTTTGCGATTCGGGGGACCATAGCGAAGGACGATTCCAGATTCGTGACAGCGCGACAGTCGGCGGAGGTGCGGGTGGCGGCGCCGGTCGGCCGTGGCTCAGCCGCTCCGCCCGCAATTCTGCCTCGACACGCTCAAGTTGCGCGGTTCATTGTAAATAACAATCCGCAAACAATGAAACGGCCCCGGCGGACGGCTGCTACAACCACAGGCTGGATTCCGGGCTCGCGGGCTTCGCCCCGCGCCCCGGAATGACGCGTCGTTTGTGCAAGGCGGGCATCACTCTTCGTCCGGGCGGCGCCAACGGATGTGCATGAATTCGTCGTCCGCGCGCGCCGTTCCCTCCGCGATCAGGCGATCGCGCTTGGCCTCGACGTCGGCGGGCGTATCCCCAGGGTCCTTCCAAATGAAAAACACCCGCCGTTCGCGGGCGTGCGTTTTCTCGAGCTTGTTCAGCCGGTTCAGCGGTGGCTGCGGCATGGATCGAATCCTTCCGTGGGCGTTGTCGTCATGCGGCGGCATCGGCCGGCATCGTGCCGGGCGCGGGGCTGCCTTCGAGCTTGGCGAGGCGCTCCTCGAAGCCCCGCGTCGCCAGCGCCCGCACGTAGATGTCAATCACGTTCGCGAGGTCGGCGGCCTCCGACGGCGTGAGCTCGCCGGCCGCAGCCGCAGCCACGATCGTCGCCGCCGCATCGACGGTGTCCGCGGCGGTGCCGAGCGGCGGCAGGTCGAGCACGACCGGCTCGGTCTTTCGCGCCGGCGCCAGCCGGTCCATGCACATGCGAAGCGCCGCCAGATCGCCGCCTTTGGCGAGATCGATCGCCTTGCGCGCGATCGCCTCGGCGTCGGCTGCCAACAGGTTTTGCAACAGGATCGTCGTCCGGTTGCGCGCCCCGCGCGGACGGCCGGCTGGATTTCCGCTTTCACCCTTCTGAAACGGCATGACTTGTCTCCTTTTCTGGATGCGAACGAATACGCCGCGCGCGGCCGCGCCGCGGCCGCGCAACAAAAAACCCGGCGCGGTCTCCCGCCCGGGCGTCCCGGCGTAGTTTCGGTGAATACGCTTTTTTGGAAGATTCTCGTTACGCGAGTCAAGCACAAAATGTGTGACGCAAGCGTGGTGTCATTATAGTGCCCTGTCCCAACTCGGGTTTTGCCCGAGTTCGGCATTATGAGTGGGCCAAATTCGACTGCGGCTGGGAGAGGGCACGAAAGGCAGCAGCGGCGCCAAAGATCTCGATTGCGACCACCGCCGGCGGCTTGCGCAAATCCACGCTGGTGTGTGGCTGATCGGCTACAGCGTTCCACGCCCACGCGTTGCATACTGCGCCCCCTTTTCATCGCGGGGGCGGGGTCATGCGGAAATTCCTGTTCGCAACGGCCGCGCTGATTGCGCTGGTGAGCCCAGCGAGCGCGGCCGACATGCGCCTTCCCGTCTATAAGGCGCCGCCGCCGGCCGTCCCGGTCTGGAGCTGGAGCGGCTGCTACCTCGGCGGCCATGCGGGCGGTCTGTGGGCCACGCAGAAAGACTGGATCGTGCGCACGCCCGGCGGCGATTTTTTTGGCCAGTCGCTCGGCCAACACGATGAGCATAGCTGGGTCGGCGGTGCGCAGGCCGGTTGCGACTATCAATTTGCCGGCGGCTTCGTGATCGGCGTCCAGGGCGACTATGCCTGGACGAACGCCGAGGGCAGCCACGACAGCGCGCGCGAGATCGGCGTTGCCTATCACAGCAAGGTCAGGTCGCTGGCGAGCGTGACCGGCCGGGTCGGCTACGCCTGGGATCGCTTCCTCGGCTACGTCAGGAGCGGCGGCGCCTGGGAGCGCGACGATTATTGGGCGACCACGATCATCCTCGGGACTGCTTATACGGCGCGGGAGACGCGCTCGGGATGGACCATCGGCGTCGGCGGTGAATATGCCTTCACCAACGTCCTCTCCGGCTTCGTCGAATACAACCACTACGATTTCGGCACGCGCCAGATTGCCTTCACGCCGCAAGTCGCCGGGTTGGGCCCGGCATTTGTCGATATCAAAGAAACCAAGAGCGTCGTGCGCGCCGGCCTCAACGTCCGTTTCGGTTACGCAGCGCCCGGCGCCGCCAACTACTGAGCGCGTGCAACCCCCATGGAGCAAATGGCGTATGATGGTAGCTTGCGGAGGCGCGCCCGTCGCCAGGGCACTGGCCGTTAACCCCATGCGGGACTAAAGCATCATGAACAACGACATATTCATCGATACGATTCTCGAGGCGCAGGCGATCCTCGCCCGTCACCTCGCCGGCGAACATGCTTCGGCCGAGGAAACGATCGCCAAACTGATGCAATTGCTCGATGGCACCGAATTGGTGAAGGCGCTTGCCAAACGGGGTTTTCGAGCAAAGCGTTCGAGTGAGGCGGACACGAATCAGAAAGGCTGACATCAGCCAGCGATCGCCCAAGACGCTGTCTTCCGCTCGTCCCCGCGAGGGGCACCCCGCGACGCTCGCGTCGCGGGGACCCCGTTGCGGGGACCCAGCCTTTGACCCTGGATTCCCAGCATTAAGCGCCCTTAACGACGCGCTATGCGCGGGAATGAGCGGAGTTTTGCTGCGCGGTGGGGACTTGCAAGCGCGCGCGCGATACCTCACTTGAATGGGGTGCCGAATATTGTATGGGAACGGCACGCATGGCCCGCATTCTCGAGCTTGTTCTCAACGGCCGCCGCCGCGTCGACGCGGTGCCCGATAACCTGTTGCTGCTGGACTATTTGCGGGAAGTCGTCGGCCTCACTGGAACAAAAACTGGCTGCGACGGGGGCGAATGCGGCGCCTGCACCGCGCTGGTCGACGACAAACCGAGATTGTCGTGCCTCACGCTCGCGGCGACCGTGAACGGTCAGCGCGTCGACACCGTCGAATCGCTCGGCCAGGACGGCCGCCTTTCGGCGGTGCAGCGCGGGTTCCACGAGAAGCTCGGCGCCCAATGCGGCTACTGCACGCCCGGATTCATCATGGCATCGGCGGGCCTGCTGCGGCGCAATCCGCATCCGAGCGAGGACGACATTCGCGCAGCGCTCGGCAGCAACATCTGCCGCTGCACCGGCTACGTCAAAATCATCGAGGCGGTGAAATACGCCGCCGAGCTCCACGCCGGGGGAGTTTCGCCGTGAGCAAGATTATGAGGGGCGTCATGCCCGGACATAGCGCGTCGGAAGACGCGCGTAACCGCGCTTACGACCCGGGCATCCATCCCCTTCGTCAAGTACATTTTGCGAAGGAGATGGATCGCCGGGCCAAGCCCGGCGATGACGGCGCGAATAATTGAGAGGCCGGAAATTCATGAACGAGGTCGTGGCGGCGCACAATATCGGCAGCTACGTGCCGATGGTCGACGGACCCGACAAGGTCTCGGGGCGGGCGAAATACACCGCCGATCTCGTCGCACCGGGCCTGCTGGCGGGACGCATCTTCCGCAGCCCTTATTCCCACGCCGAGATTCTCGACGTCGACGTCTCCTCGGCGCTGCGGCTGCCGGGCGTGAAGGCGGTCGTTATCGGCGCCGATTGCGACAAGACCTTCGGCGTCTTGCCGATCGCGCGCAGCGAGCACCCGCTGGCGCGCGACAAGGTGCGCTATCGCGGTGAGCCGGTCGCGGCGGTCGCGGCCGTCGACGACGCCACCGCCAAGCGCGCGCTCGGCCTCATCAAGCTCAAGGTGCGCGAATTGCCCGCCCACTATACGTCGAAGGCGGCGATGGCCGACGGCGCCAGCACGATCCACGCCCACCGGCCGAACAATATCGAGCGCGACGTGCTGTTCGAGCTGGGCAGCGTGGAGCAGGGCTTCCAGGAGGCCGACCTCGTGCGCGAGGGCACCTACGATTGCGCCGAGGTCTGCCAGAACCAGATGGAGATGCACGCCGCGGTCGCGCACTACGACGCCGAGCGCGAGCGCATGACCGTCTACGCCAGCACGCAGGTTCCCTATTACGTGCATCTGATGCTGGCGCAGATCCTCGACATGGACATGTCGCGCATCCGCGTGATCAAGCCCCATGTCGGCGGCGGCTTCGGCTGCCGCACGGAGGCGCTCAACGTCGAGCTGATCGCCGCGCTGCTGGCGCGCCGGGCCGGCGGCTGCGTGCGCATGATGATCAACCGCGAGGAGACATTCATCACCCATCGCGGCCGGCCGCAGACCGACATCCGCCTCAAGCTCGGCATGCGCAAAGACGGAAAGATCACCGGCATCGAGTGCGAATGCTATCAGCGCGGCGGCGCGCACTCCGGCTACGGCATCGTGACGATTCTCTATTCCGGCTCGATGCTCTACGCCATCTACGACCTGCACAACGTCAAATATATCGGCAAGCGCGTGCTCACGAACACGCCGCCCTGCGGCGCGTTCCGCGGCCACGGCACCGTCGACATCCGCTTCGCGTTCGAAAGCCTGCTCGACGAGATGGCGGGCGAACTCGGACTTGATCCGCTGGCGGTGCGGCGCGCGAACTACCTCACCGCGCCGACGTTCACCGACAACGACCTGATGGTGAACAGCTACGGCCTGCCCGAATGCGTGGACTGGGTCGAGCAGGCGAGCGGCTGGCGGGCGCGCAGGGGCAAGCTGCAGGGCGAGGGCGGCATACGCAAAGGTCTGGGCTTTGCCTGCTCGCATTACATCAGCGGCGCGTCGAAGCCCGTGAACTGGACCGGCGAGCCGCACGCCACCGTCAAGATCAAGCTCGACTTCGACGGCTCCATCGTCGTGCTCTCGGGCGCCGCCGATATCGGGCAAGGCTCTTCGACCATTCTGGTGCAGACCGTGGGCGAGGTGCTGGGGCTCGACCTCGCGCGCATCCGCGTCGTCACCGGCGACAGCGAGGTGGTGCCGAAGGACAACGGCTCCTATTCCTCGCGCGTGACCTTCATGGTCGGCAACGCCGCCATCGACGCGGCGCAGAATCTCAAGCGCGTGCTGGTGGCCGCGGCCGCGCGCAAGCTCGAGGCCAAGCCCGAGGAGATCGAATGCCTGGGCGAGCTTTATCGCGCCGGCGCGCAGGACAAGGGCCTGACCTTCAACGAGGTGGTGACCGAGGCACTCAAGGACACCGGCACCATCACGGTGACCGGCAACTACTCGACGCTGCCGCAATCGCACGGCGGCAAGAAATATCGCGGCGCCGCCATCGGCGGCACCATGGGCTACAGCTATTCCGCGCAGGTGGTGGAAGTCAGCGTCGACGAGGACACCGGCGTGGTCAACGTCGACAAGGTGTGGGTCGCGCACGACTGCGGCAAGGCGCTCAACCGCCTCACCGTCGAGGGCCAGGTGCAGGGCTCGGTGTGGATGGGCATGGGCCAGGCCATGAGCGAGGAGACCGCCTATCACGACGGCCTGCTCATCACCGGCAACATGCTCGACTACCGCGTGCCCACCATCCAGGATTCGCCGCCGATCGAGGTCGGCATTGTCGAAAGCAACGATCCGCACGGCCCGTTCGGCGCCAAGGAGGCGGGCGAGGGCTCGCTCGCGGCGTTCCTGCCGGCGCTGACCAATGCCATCGCCGACGCCATCGGGGTGCGCTTCAACGAATTGCCGGTCACGCCCGACCGCGTGTTCGCGGCGCTGGAGAAGCGCCGGCGCGCGGGCAACGGGCACGCGGGCAAAGCCGGCCGCGCGCCGTCATGAGCGTTGCGATGATCGCTCGGCGTTTCCGGCGGTGTTCCTGGCGCAAGCGCAGAGGTATTAGTTTGAGTGGTGTGTCCCGGGCGCAGCGCAGCACGAAGTGGTGCGCTGCAGACCCGGGATCGTTACGGTCCGTGGCGGTCCCGGATTAGCGGTGCACCACTCGCTTCGCTCGCGCTGCACCGCATCCGGGACACGTAACGAGAGAGTGATTCTCACAAGCCTTGGGCGTGACGCACGAGGGGGTGAGTGCGAGGCCATGCGTTACGAGCACTACGACTCGCTCGAGATGCGCGATTCCGATGCGCGCGAGCGTGATTTTTTCGCCCGGCTGCCGGATCTCCTTGCGCTCGCCATGCGCGCCCCGGGATGGGCGAGCCAGCTTGCCGGCATCGATCCTGATGCTGTGACCTCACGTGCCGCGCTCGCCAAGCTACCGCTGCTTCGTAAGGTCGAGCTCGTAGTGCGCCAGAAGGAGGCGCCGCCCTTCGGCGGTCTCAATATCACGGCG
>Ga0070699_100003597_pt1 | contig 13702 bp, 10 predicted proteins | sample KBSK1503metaG_FD_65473 | JGI IMG/M metagenome (GOLD analysis project Ga0070699, IMG submission 65473) | Corn, switchgrass and miscanthus rhizosphere microbial communities from Kellogg Biological Station, Michigan, USA - KBS K1-50-3 metaG | ecosystem: Host-associated > Plants > Roots >...
CCCCCCGCGCCGCCATTGCAACAAAAACACTCTGAATATGTCTCGGCTGAAGATTGGAAAGCTGAACGTGCCCGATGAGGGGGCGAACGTCAAATGCGATGATTCCTCTGTAGTTCTCCAAAGTTTTGTAGCTGTAACGATTGTCTGCTACGTTCTCAAACCATTGATCGAAATGTTCGTTGACAGTCATGTCAGAGGGCTTGACCTTGCTTCCTTCTTCCTGCGCCTGAACCAGCCTGTCGAGTTCAACGCGAGCCTGTTCTTGATTGCCCTCAAACTTTACAGCTTTATAGATTCGCTTTTTCGTCAAAGGGTCGCGGCCTCTGTAAATCCTCAGTAACCAGCTATCTTTGCCTTTTTGAATAAGTTGCCCGGCCATATAAGCCTCCTGCTTAGATTGAGAACGCTTGACGTTCGCGGTGCGCCGCGTGATGTACTCCAGGTGTGCTCTGGATCGCCGTCAAGAGATTCTCCATTCGGTTTGCCGCATCGCGTTGCATTCCTGGAAGAACATGAACGTAAATCTGCAATGTAATCCACAAGCCGGAGTGGCCAAGCCGCTCGCTCACAACCTTAATGTGCTCGCCAGCCTTCAGGAGAAGGGTCGCGCTCGTGTGCCGTAGATCGTAGAGTCGTATTGTTCTGGGTAAACTGGCGCGCACAAGGGCTATCTTGAACACGCGCGTGATAAATCGAGGGTGCACGGGTCTTCCCCATTTGTTAGCAAAAACGAATCCCTCATATTTATAACTGTAGCCGGCCTTGCACCTGACATCTTCCTGCCGCTTCTTGAGTTCTGCCAGGGCGTTTGCTAGCGATTTAGGAATTGTAATCTGACGTCTTCCCCGTTCAGTTTTGGGCGGTACCAGGATCCAGCCGTCGACGAATCTTGTTTTCCAAGCGAGTGAGCGCTGAACCGAGATGGCACAGTGTTCAAAATCCACATCGCCCCAACGCAAGCCGGCCAGCTCTCCCGGTCTCATTCCGGTGACCACGGCTGTGCGAAAGTATTCGGCGTGGCGCCCTTTGTCGGTTAACGCAAGGAACCTCCCGACTTCGTCTTGCGACATGGCACGCATCTCCTTAGCTTCACAACGCGGAATCTCCACCCTCGACAAAGGGTTAGTTTCTAAAGATCCCCAAGCGACCGCAGAGTCGAAAGCTGTTGAGAGCACCGAATAGAGTCGACGTCGAGTGTTGGAGGACACCCCCCGCGCCGCCATTACACTAAAAATGTGCTGAATATGGCTCGGCTGGAGATCAGAAAGCTTAACGTGCCCAATGAGTGTTCGAGCGTCAAATGCGATGATTCCTTTGTAGCTCTCCAGAGTTTTGTACCTATAACGATTCTCAGCCACAGTCTCAAACCAGAGATCGAGGTATTCGTTGACTGTCATGTCGGGGGACGTAACCTCGCGCCCTTCTGCCTGTGCCCGAAGCAGCCTGTCGAGTTCAGCTCGAGCGGCTGCTCAATCGCCCTCAAACTTAATCGTCTTGTAAATCCGTTTTTTCGTTAAGGGATCGTTACCCTTGCAAATTCGCAGCAACCAAGAATTCTTGCGCCTATGAATGAGTCGGCCGGACATTGAAGTCACCTCTTAGGATTTTGGAAGCAAGGAGCATGACGCTCTCAGAAATAAGAGATTATCCGTGAGAGCAGACTTGCTCGGAAGGTAGTGGGCTAGCTGAATCACACCGGCGTGAAGAGTTAGCTCCTGGACCTTGGGTCATGTCAGACCCGTGCGATGCGTTATCAAACCGTGTGCCATTGAAGAGTATTAATCCCCGTGCTGAGAAATGAACAAGGCAATGAAGCGAGTAAGAAGAACGCCCTCGCTAATAATCAGGCGCGTGAAAATCACTCGCAGGACTTCGCTAGTCAGCTCTCTAACCCTTGACCTCTGCCAAGAGTTCCGTGAGGACTAGAAGCCAGTGGTTCTGAGCTGCGTATGCAGCTCTATATACCAGTGAGCCGCAGCGAGGAAGGCAGTCAAGGGCGAAGCGAACTGTTTTTTGTTCGCGGAGTTCATCGGAGCGCAGCAAAGACCCTTGACGGCCTCCGCAGCGAAGGCTACTTGCAGTGGCAGAGTCAGCACTGCAACCCTTTCGGAAGACATTCTTGTGTTCGGGAGTTATCTGTTCCCGTTGCCCAAGAAGTAACGATCGTGAGTTCCACCGCGTTTCGGAAGAGAGCGCCAGCCCCCAGCGGGGGCGTTCGCAAGTGAGCACTGCGAGCCGCGCGAGCGGGCGAGCGAAGTGAGGCGCAAGGGGAGAACCTGTAAGCGGGCGTACGATAATCGTCATTACGTAAGTAGGCGCAACTTCACAGGACATCGTTTGCTTCATATCAAGCGCGCCGATTACGTAATGCCCGATTATCGGATGACCGTCCGATTCCTGATTACTTTTCTTCAAAGCATACTTTGAAAAACAAGGGAACTTATTCCGACGAAAATGATTCGCGCGAAATCACGAGAGAAGCACTGTATAAACTGATCTGAGAAAAGCGGGCCACAGTCCTCGCGAAAGAATTCCGCATATCCGATGTGGGCTTGGCAAAGACTTGCAGAGGCTAAACGTGCCAAGGCCGTATCGAGGCTATTGGCAACTAGGTCGAACCAGGCGAAAACTCTCCATCGATGCCAAGTGTTGTTCGCTAAGTGGGCAAGGTTCAACGCAAGAATATTATTCCAGAAGCGTCGTCTCCTCAGATCCTCGCAAAACTTGGAGGCGCAGTAACAGGGTTAACCTTGCGTTTTGACGGTTTGCTGTGTTAGCTAATGCTTCGTTTTGAATCTGTTTGGCGTAACTCTAGGGTTTCTCAATGCCCCCACAAAAGCTATCAGATGATGTTGCAAGAGAGATTGTGCGACTGCACGAGCTTGGAATGGCTCCCGCCGAAATCGCTCAACAACTTAGTCTGAAGAAGTTGCAGGTCTCGTCCATAGTTGCTCATGAAGAACTCATCAGCCAAAGCGGTTCAGAATCAGCCCTAGAGTCGGACTTGGTCTATGAGGAAGAACCGATAATCGAAGCGGAGCCCGAGACTTCTGTGGCAATGTCCGAAGAACAAGAAGTCGAGGACGAGGCCGTGGCTGGGATTTATGTTGGGGATGACAAGGAATACGGTGATCAACACTTCTGGACGCCATGGGAAAGTCGCCAAGTCCAGAATCCCCATCTGATGATTATTGGTGAAAGCGGTTCCGGTAAAACATATGCGACCCAGTGCTTAGTTGCGGAGCTCGCGCGCCATCGAATACCTTCAATTATTTTTGACTACGGACAAAGCTTCGAACTTGACACTCTCGATAGACAGTTTACACAATCTGCTAATCCTTCCGAATATCTAATTGGCGAGGAAGGCCTCGCGCTCAACCCCCTAACGATTTTTCCAAAGGATCTCCAGGGTCCCAATGCAGTAGCTTCCCGTGTCTCGGACGTTTTTGATGCCGTTTATCACTTGGGGGATATACAGAGGAAGGTTTTGATTGACGCGATCCTCCACTCATTTGACAGGGAGGGAATTCGCGTGGCTGACCGAACAACATGGGACCAGAGTCCTCCGAGCCTCGCCGCCTTACGAGGAGTCCTTGAGGAACTTGCCGGAGACAGGGATTACCCGAACTCCAAGAACGCTGTTGGTCTTGCCGCTAGACTGACGACCTTTTTCATGCTGAATTCCTTTCGTAGCGATGGTCAGCCATGGTCATGGGAAGGCTTCCTTGCAGAGCCCAACCATCGTGTTCACGTTCTTCAGTTCCGTGGACTGGAAGGAAAAACTCAACGTGTCGTTGTTGAGTTGCTGTTGTGGCATCTCTTCTTTTATCTCAAATCAGAGGGTCAGAATCCGCTTCGAGTGTACTGCGTGTTGGACGAAGCTCATCATCTATCCTTTCGCGATGGCGGTCCCATCGATTCATTACTGCGCGAGGCGCGGAAATTTGGGTTGGGCTTAATCTTTGCGTCTCAACAACCGGAAGACTTCAGTCCGGCTGCTTATTCGAATAGCGCCTCGAAGCTGGTTTTTCAGACGACTGATCCAACCCTGAAGATCTCCAAAGTCCTCGCGCAGAAGTGTCGCAATCATGAAGATCCGAAGGGGATCCATGACCTAATTTCTGTGCTTCACCAGGGCGAGGCGTTCTTCATCACCCAGAACAAGGGTTACTCAGTGCGCATTGCAGACTTTAGAAGAAGGGCAACGCTATGGACTTGAGTAACGCGCCGCCGACAAGCAAACCACAAGGCGTTGAAAGTGAGGAGTTGGTCTATGCGGCGGCCGTCTTGATTTTATCTGAGGATCTGTACCCTCGAAAACTTGAGATCATACGCGAGTATATTCAGAACGGTAGCGATGCGCTGGATGAGTTCATGAGTATAGCTGATTACATTGAAGATCGGTCGGAGCCTCTAATCAAGATCTCGATTCAAGGCAGAAGCTTGTTGATCTACGACAACGGGATCGGAATGGGAGAGGAGGAAATCGCCAAATTAAAGCGAATAGCGTATTCGGAAAAGAAGGTTGGTGAGGAAGCCGGATATAAGGGCATCGGTAGGCTAGCGGGCATAGCAGTGGCAGACAAGTTGAAAGTTTCATCTACCTCTTATGGGGATCCAAGGCTCTACTACTTCGAGTTCAGAGCCAAGGATATGAGAGAGGACATAAGTGAAAAGAAAAAAGTGGGATTTCAGGAACCCGCGAGCAAAGTGATCAATCGTCACACAGAAATGGGCTGGACGGACATCGACCCTGAAGCGCATTACACGCTTGTGGAACTTCGAGACATAAGACAATCTTATGATGAACTGCTGGATCCGGCCCAGCTCAAGGACTACATCGGCGACATCGGTCCGGTCGATTTCGCTCCTGAACCCGAATTTTCGCACGGGACTCTAATTTCCCAAGAACTGGCACAGAATGTCCCAGATTACTCGCCGAAAAATATGTACCTTTCTGGTCCCGGTTTCGAGAGGCAGCGAATCTACAAGCCCTACAATGATGGAATGTGCGTCGCAAAACCGTATTTCATCGATATACCAAATCCTCAGAATCCGAGTGAGCTATTGGCATTTTGCTGGTATGCCGCAAAGGGTAAGCAAATGTTGAATAAGGTGCGTCCGGTCGGTCGAATCTTCTCTGTCGACGGCGGTCCGAAGGACAAGCATCGACTCGCAGGCTTGGCTTACAAGCTGTTTGGATTCACCATTGGAGATCGCACTCTTCCACAAAGAACGCTGTGGACAACTACGGTGCAACGCGCCCAGTGGTTTACCGGAGAAATTCACATTATTGATAAGAGTATTACGCCCACAACTGACCGCTCAAACTTCGTCGAGAATGAAAGCAGGGTTCGGTTTTATGAGGCGGCACCGGCTATTTCACGGAAGCTCAACAAACTGGCTCAGCAGATTAGTGACGACCGAAAGACTCACGATGATGCAGAAAAGATCGGGAAAAAGTTCGATTCCTATAAAGAGCGGCTGTTGACGGGACGGATAGAAACCGGTGAACTCAAGACAATACGTGAGGATATCAATGAAAGCTTAGAAATACTAAGGAGACGATCGACGAAATGCAAGGATGGCGACATAGCACGCTACCAGAAAGAAATATCAGATCTTGGCAGATCAGTGCAGGAGGAATTGAAGAATCCGAAGCTCCTTAAGGCTGCGGGAAGTGTCGCGGATGTGGCCGACGAGTTAAAGATGCCCTCCAAAGCGCGCAAGGTTTTTCAGATCATAATGGATACGCTAGCCGCCCATTATAAGGAGGACAAGGAAGAATACTACAGAGTCGTGGCAAAGATTTATTCGGCCCTACGCAAGAGGTACTGATGAAACTCCCTAGGCTTCAGACAGCTTTTGAGACAAATCCAAATAAGGACTTCATCCGGAGTAAGTACGATAAGCCGTGGATTGAGCATTGGCACCATGAGAGGGGAATGCTCCTCAAGTATTTGGGACTACCCGCTCGGGAGATGCTTGACATTCTAGAGTGGCAGCACTTCTTAGGTCGCTTCACGACGATTGAGCGAGAAGAAAATGAACAACATCTAATGTTCCTAAAGGCAAACGTGAAAGATGTTGAGCATCGGCTTTACTCTCTTTACGGCGAGTTCGATAAGATTCTCCTCGCGGGACGCGACAGATATGGAAACACGCCCGAATGGCCATATGACTTGGTGAATCTGGATTACTTTGGCGGTTTTATCTACCCGGGTTTAGCTAGGCCAAAGGCCTTGAAGAAGCTGATCCAGAATCAGGGAACGTATGAATCAAGCTTTCTTCTTATAGTCACTCAACATTTGCGTGATGGCGACTCAATAGGTGAGAAGCGTGAATTCTTAGAAGACCTTCGACGCATGCTTAAGAATGGAATTTATGACAATGCCTTGCATCCCGGCATAGACGAAATCATCGACTGGTATCTTGGAGCTAACATCCCCGACGCAGCTCGTCAAGGCCTTTATCTCAACTGTTTTCTTAGAGATTGCGGGGAGGCTGAACAATTTGATGTCAAATGTCGACCAGCAATAGTTTACTCAGGGACAGGGAGAAGCTGGATGATTCATTTCACGACCGAATTTCGTTTCAAGCCGGGAATCGGACATCGAGCATCCAGCGTTCAGTCATTAGTCGAATTGATCAATCTTGGTTTGCGCGAAGTTGGCAACGGTAAGTTCGTTGAGGGTCGATTCGTCCAGCCCCAATTGTAGCTTGGTAGACCAAAGCGGTCTCATCCTTTTGGCGGACTATGAAGATGGAAATACACAAGAGCGCCTTGAAGTTAGGAGGAGTTGATCCTTCCATACTTCGAGAACTGTCCGGCGCTTATAAGCCTTTTGTTAAGGCTTTCAAAGAGCTTGTCAGTAACGCCTACGATGCCGACGCTGACCTCGTTCAAATTCGACTTGAAGACGACTTTTGTTCGATCAATATCGACGATAACGGAAGAGGAATGACACCGTTTGAATTTCAACGAGAATTCACGAAGTTAGGTGGGAGTTATAAACAGATTAACAGCGGACTTACGGCCAAAGCTCGGCCGAAGATCGGTCGCAAGGGCATCGGATTTCTTGCCGTAGCTCGTTACTGCTCTGGTATGGAGGTCGTATCAACGACCTTACGAAAACATCGCGGTAAAATCCTACGCGAAGGCCCAGAAACCACGATAGATTTGGCGCGGTGCTTCAACGTTCCGGTACCACGCGCGGTACTTTCCAGACACTTGAGGGTGACCTCCATAGTGATAAGAGCCAACGGAAAGACGAGGCGATTGCGTTCGTCGGACTTCAGATTGAATCGGGGTCGAGTTGCAATTGTCGGGAAAAAGAAACCACGGTCGCGCGAAAAACTCGAAATCCGATACTCACTAGATTGTTGCAAATTGGAGTTTAAAGCCACGATCGATTATGACTATCTTCTTGCTCTCGAAAACACGAGGGATCTTTCACAGGTGTCTGATTTCTGTATCTTAGAGATCCATCCCCTTGATAATAATGATGTACGTGGAAAGCAGCAGTACACGAAAATCACGCTGAGAGGATTGAAAAATTTCGTCATGCGTGATCTTAAGGCTCCCAGGAAATCGGGACGAATAAGAAACGTCGAATCAGGCTCTGGCGTGGATAGATTTACTTGGCATCTCAGGCGCTGCACGCCGATCAAGTATGATTTACCGAAGCCAATTCAACAGATGTTCGGTAATGATAATTTGGAGTCGTACGGAATTAAGGCTATAGACTGCTTGGTCTTTTCCAGTCCGAGTGGGGATGTGGAGCTAAAACGACCTCTTTGGGGAGGGAATCCTGACCGAGAGTGGGAGCCGTGTACCGATATCTCAATACCGGTCGAGATCGATCAAGGTGGATTGCGAGCAAGAGGCTACATATTGGGTCATCGGGAGGTGATATTTCCTGGGGAGTATCGCGGTATCGCCATTCGCGTTCGAAACGTTCAAATAGGCAGTCCAACATTTTTTGGCCTAGAGCAAATACTTACTGGTGTCTCGCGGGCCATGCTTTCGCAGGTTACTGGCGAGATCAATGTCTTCGATGGTGTTGATGCAACGGACGCGCTCAATCCAGGGCGTGATAGCTTTTATGAAGAGAATCCTCATTACAAGATTCTCAGGAGACACATCGTAGGTGATGGCGAGACTGCCACGGGGTTGCTCGGCGTTCTTATTAAGTCAATGCTAGAAAGACTGCAGGTGCTCTCGGCAGTTGAGTCTAATCTCTCAAGGGCAAACAACTACAGAAGCGCATTGCTAAATCTCTCAATGGCAATCAATCACTATGGATCAAACGGCGGAGTAGCTTTGCGGAAATTCTTCGCTTCCTCATCGCGGCCGAATGGACTTAGTCATCATGATGATTACGATGTCTTACCTGGTCCTAGAGTGGCGGGATTCCGTGTCAAAGGCCAATCTGATTTGGAGCAGGAACACGTCATCGACTTCGGTACTAAGACGGTCTACTTTAACTTCGGACACGAACGTTGGAACAACAGAATATTCGTGCTGGGACAGCATTACGAAGTAACCCCGAAGATGGGAACTAATAGCGACCCCCTTTGCGAGATCGACACGGCCGAGAAAAAGGTTTACGTTAACTGGGGCCATCCGCTACGACAGCAAATGGGCGATGTTGCGTTTCTGAAGTCGTCCGTGGCTTGGAAGCTTTCCTACCATGCTTGTCGCGGCGATATCGAAGCGATGATGGACTTGGCGTTGAACCTTCTCACCTTCAACGGAGGGTAATGTGAGCAACGTATCTGGACTCGACTACGTCAATAAGAATTGTTCGAGCCGCGACCGCATTCTCCTCGTCAATCCGCCAGTAATCGAGAGCCGTTATCAGTGGGTCCGTTGGAATCAACCGCTGGACTTGCTGAAACTTAGTAGCTATTTGAAGGTACGGTTCGACAGCGACGTAAGACTTTATGACTTCATGCTGCCGGTAAACAACAAGGTGGCCAGAGCGGCAAACAAGCCGGAAAGTGAAATCGTGGCGAAAGGCCATAATTTCAACGTCTGGCGTTACGGCAGCACTGATGCAGATTTCTCGAAGTGGTTGGACAACGTAACTGGAAAGTGGCGTCCTACTCAGATATGGATTTCAGCTTTAACCAGTTACTGGTGGAGAGGCGTTGCGAACACGATAGCTAGACTAAAGAACAGATACTCAGATATTCCAGTTGTGCTTTATGGGAGATATCCACGACTTGAAAATGCCCATGCCGCGGAGCATTCATTTGCTGACGTATTGATTACCGATGAGTTTGACCTTTGCGACTATTCAGCTGACTTTCAATTATATGAAAGCGGAAAGCCAAGCTTCTGTGCGCTAGACATAAGATCTCCAACGTGGGCTCAAGAAGCGGCCGAACAGTTTGGCGGCGGAATTTCCAATTTTGTTTTCTTCAACGACCCGCTGATCGACGATTGCGATGAGTTCTCCGAACGAATGGCTCCATTTCTTAGATTGAACCTGAAGTCCAAGACAAATGTCCGCCCAAAGTTTTACGCGCTTTGCGGGCTTTATCCGAGTGCGTTTAAGCCAAAAGTAGCGGAGATCATGTGTAAGGTGGGATTCTTAGAATTGCATTTTGAATATCAAATGAAAGGACAGGACCTAGATCTTGATGCGTATCGGCAAGCTAGAGATTCGTTGAGACAAGTGGGCTTCGACTTGCAACCTGATCAGGTATCGGGCTTCGTTTACATCGGCATGCCAAGCGACAATCTGGAACTAATAGTCAAACACACTTTGAACTTATTTGAAGTTTTTGGCTCAGTTATTCTCAAACCTTGGAGTCCTACGCCCGGCTCGCAACTTTACGAGGTACACAAAGACCAACTCGATACGAAGCGTATTGAACTCTTAAGTCCGCATTTTTTCCCTTTCTCCGCGATCAGCGGGATTAGTCCGAAGGAGTACGAAGAGCTATACGTCCTTGTCGCAGCTTTTAACCAAAAAGTACGCAGTCGCGCCTTTGATTGCTTTCCTGGAACTTTGGCCTATGAAATGATACGCAGGAGCCTCGCAAGAGAAGTTTGGAACCTGTCAACATGAAGAAAGCGCTTCTAATCAGTCCGCTTGTATACGATACGCAATATTGGGAACGGTGGAGCATGCCTCACGGACTCCTGAAAGTTGCGACGTTTCTGAAGAACTCGGGATATGAAACTCGGCTAATAGATTGTCTTGCTTGTCCTGATGGGAAAACCAAGCTTCGGATGAAGAAGAAAGAGCTGGTGCGAATCGGCACACGCGAACGGTGGAGCGCTAAGGGAATAAACACGCGGCTTCCAAGTGATGTCAAGACTATCTACAGTTTTGGTAAGACAGTTGAAGAGCTGAAAGAGGATCTTACAAGTAATGCGTTTTTCTCATGGCTCCCAGACGAAGTTTGGATCACCTCAATAATGAGCTATTGGTGGGAATCTACTAGGGATGTAGTTAAGCTCTGCCGAGAGTATTACCCACATGCGGCGATTCGGGTTGGCGGGATCTATCCTACACTCGCACCCGATCATGCGGCTAGAAATCTGGAGCTGCCGGCGCCTCTTGTCATTTCAGGGGAGCACCTCGACCTGAAGAATCAAAAACAGTTGTCCCGACACCTGATTGTAAAGGGAGAGATTCCTGCGGCTAACGATCTGCCCCTAGATCTGGAGCTTTATTCAGAAGCCGGCGCTTTACATCCGAGTTACACGATCCTGACGACGAGCCGAGGGTGCCCTCGTGACTGCGAGTACTGTGCGGCATACGTACTTAGCGGTCGGAAAGTACGTGCTCGCGATGTGAATTCCGTAATCCAGGAAATTGGTGCGAAGTATGAACAAGGCGTCCGGGACTTCTGTTTCTATGAAGACAACCTATTGATGGCTAAGAAGAATTTTAAAGAAATTCTCGAAGGCATTATAGAGAGGAAGCGAGAGTTTAAGGGGATCGAACTTCATTCTCCAGAAGGATTGGAGATTCGCCTTGTGGATTTCGAGTTGGCAAAGCTGATGAAACTGGCTGGGTTTCGGCGAATATATTTGCCATTAGAGTCGATCAATCACGATTTCATATCAAGATTTGAGCGTGACTTCTATAATCTCAACCACTTTGAGATGGCCGTCAGAGCATTTGAGCAGGCGGGATTCACAAAACCGCAGGACATCAACGTCTTTGTTCTCTTCGGACTACCTGGGGAGGATCTACAGCATGTTTACGACACGGCCATTTATGCCGCGAACCGAACAGGGTCAGTAATTCCGATGCTTTTCGCTGTCGTTCCTGGAACGCCGCTGTTCGAAAAACTGAAGCCCTATATAGAAGAGCAAGGATTCGACTTTCAAGACCTTAACGGAAAACTACTGCCATTCTTGGAATATAACCGACGAGAAATGCAGGGAAGATACGATCTAAGAGTCGAGGACTATTATGATATTGAAGCCTTCATGTTTCGGTTGAACGAGAAAGTGCGCGAAAAGACTTTCCGGCCAGGTGCTGATACTCGGGTCGGGGAAGCCTTTAGGAAGGTCTTTGTAAGTTACGAAACTGTCTTCGACGGCTACACTAGGCGGATATATTTTCCAAAGACTGACTATCCATCGAAGATTGATAATTTGGTTACCGAATATCACGGATCAGCGAAAGCAATCATGTCGGGGAGGTAGGGATGGAAGCTCTCGAAGACAACGCAGATGAACAGCGAAGAAAGGAAGAAGAAGAGGAACAAAGTACGATTACGAGCAGCAAGTTAACCATAACCGACGACTTTATGCTCGCTGAGTATAAGAATATTTCCACCGCGCACTTCGAGCTTCATACTGCGTTCCGACAGATGTTTCGGTTCTACCTTGGTATTGTGGCGGTGCCTGTTACAGTCTTTGCTTTCGCATATCGCGATGCAACAGTTTCTTTGGAAACGCTACCTAAAGTTTTCGCCTATATACTCCTGCTTACAAGCATAATTGGCTTGCTCATGTTTCTGTCCCTCGTCAACATTAGATTTGACATCATCTTTTACACAAGGACGGTAAATGGAACTAGAAACTACTTCATGAGTAGAGCTGGCAGTGGGCTAGCAAAATTCCTGTTATTACCAGGTGACATGCGATACCCCACCTATAAGGAGACCTACAAGGCATACTGGTGGCAATTTCTGATGATCGCGATCATAAACTCGATATACCTGGTAATCGCGAGCCTACGGCTGTCCGGCCGCTGGTGTGTTGCCATACCGCTGGGTATCCTGTTTTTCTGTTTGCATGCGCTTGCGTATTACAAACTCGCGGACAGAAGGGACGGAAAGGATCAAAAACGACTTCAGGAGATTGGCTTAGAAAATGTCAGATGAAACGTTTAATTCGTCAGCAGGGAATCCCGTTGGAATCGATATCGACGGCGTTCTGTCCGACATAGCTGGACATCTTGTGCGATTTGCAAACGATCGGTTTGGTTGTAAACTTTCCGTGGAGGATCTAACCTCAGAAGACGTCGAGACTTGCTCGGATCTTACCGCAGAGCAACTAAGGCAGATTTTCTCAACTTCTCGATTCTTCCAGACTATGCCCGCATTTCAGTCGGTCGGTGAATCACTTAAACAGCTTAGCGAAAGCGGATGGCGAATAGTTCTCGTAACAGACAGGTTTTGGTATGCCGAAATACAAGACGATACAGTCGAATGGCTTAGACAACATGATATTCCCTTTGACTCGGTCTCATTTGTAACGAAGGCTGATAAAGCGACCTTCGCGCGAAAGTTTAGAATCAAGTTTTTTATTGAGGATCAACTTTCGAACGCAAATCGTCTAGCTAGAGTCTGTGACAGGGTGTTCTTGATTGATCGTCCTTATAACCAAGGTAGTACTTTCCGATCAGTGATAAGAGTTTCGAATCTAGCAGAAGCTATATCATGTCTTGCATCTGATCAGGCAAAGCGAGGTTCTGCGCCTCTCCTTGTTCAGATTTGATTCTTCTCGGCACCGACTGTTTAGCCGAACTCGTATTTCGAGTTGTCTTCCGGCGACTAGTCTTCTCGGCGGTCGCAGGTTTCGAATCTGAGCCTCGCTCCAATAGAATCAATAGCTTCCGAAACTAACCGAAGTGTCCGTGGGGGGGGCGATACGCCACGGTCGGACCACCGGCTAGGTCAGTTCTCACCTTGCTTTGCTAGGCCATTATAAAGGGAACTTAAGAGGTGGATTCTGTGCCGATCATTTCACGGTGCAGCCACGAACGGGCCAACCGCCACTCGCGTTCAACTGTGGCAAGGATACACTTAAAATCTCCGCAACTTCTGGCACCGTGAATCCACCGAAGTAGCGATACTCGTAGAAGCTCAAGCAGCAGATTTCAATCGTCCCTTTTGCCAAACGATCGCACTCTCGCGAAAGCTTGTCGGGTTGCGAGGGGTTACGGCGCCGCTGCCCTGTGGCAAAGGGCTCCAAAAAGCGCTGGAGTGCTGTGGTGGTAACAACTCACTAGTGGTTGTAATAAAGGTGGTAATATTACACGGGGCCAATCATGAGTACGCTAAGCATCGAACTACCAGACTCGCTGAAGCAAAGGATCGAAGAGCTTGCCGCCAGGGAGGGCTATTCGGTGAGTCAGTTTCTTGCCAGCGCCGCGAGCGAAAAGCTGGCTGTGGTAATGACGATGGATTATCTGCGCCGCGAAGCAACCGCCGGGCGCCACGAAGA
>Ga0070699_100003598_pt1 | contig 13702 bp, 9 predicted proteins | sample KBSK1503metaG_FD_65473 | JGI IMG/M metagenome (GOLD analysis project Ga0070699, IMG submission 65473) | Corn, switchgrass and miscanthus rhizosphere microbial communities from Kellogg Biological Station, Michigan, USA - KBS K1-50-3 metaG | ecosystem: Host-associated > Plants > Roots >...
TGGAGAAAACGAAGGAATGCGCAGGCGTATCGACCCGGTCGCTACGGCTCCCGGTTCTGACTTTGTGAAGTGATTTGTTGTAGCTCATTCGCGTTTTGACACAGTCTCTCTGCCCCGCCGGGTAGCAGCCTTGAGTGCTTGGGCTGTGCCGCTGGTTCGGGCTTTGCCCTCGCAATGATGTGGTTTCAAACAACAAGACCTTAATCGATGAATCTCTTTCAGGCCATTTTTGATCAAGACTCACGGTCAAACGCGGCGATAGTTTTTGACTCGCTTCAGATCAGTTATGACGAACTGCGAACGCGGACCCTATCGATGGCTAGGGCAATTACTGCCTTATCGGTTCCGAAAACGGAGCGCGTCGCCATCCTCCTCCACGATTCTCCTGAGTTTATCGAAGCGTTCATCGCCATTTGCTGTCTCGGAGCAATCGCCGTTCCCATCAATATGACCCTTCGTGTCGCCGACCAACGAACAATTCTCCAGGACTGTAGCGCCGGAACCGCCATCATTGAAGCTGATCTCTGCAATACGTTGCTGACAGATGCGCCGGAAAAACTGCGTCACTTGAGAAACCTGGTTATCGTCGATCGGAACATTTCTCGATATGGTAGTGAAACGCTAGCCAACTCCACACTCGTCGAGCACGGGCGCAATCCAAAACTCAACGTCTTTTGGTTCGACGAACTGCTCGAGCAGAATGCCTTGTCTGGCTCAGTCGAGTTCCCCAGTCCGGCACAGGACGATCCCGCCTTTATTCTTTACACCTCGGGCAGCACGGGTGAGCCCAAGGGAGCTGTTCATCGACAGGCTGACATTTTCTACACTAACGAAACTTTCTGTCGCCAGGTATTGCAGCTTACTTCGCGCGACCGCTTGTTTTCATCTTCGCGTCTGCCCTTTGCCTACGGGCTGGGGAACAGTTTTTCGTTTCCACTGCTAAACGGAGCGACAACAATTCTCTGTCGCGAGAAACCTGTTCCGGAGGCCATTAGCCGGATCTTCCGAGAAGCCAGACCGACGATCTTTTTCGGCGTTCCCGTCATCTTCAATCTGCTGCTCGAACACCACCGCCGGGAACAAACTCTCGATTGTTCGAGCTTACGCCTCTGTGTCTCAGCCGGTGAAGCCTTACCGGCTCACCTTGGCGAGGAGTGGGAAAAAACATTCCGCGTCAAACTATTGGACGGTATCGGGTCCACCGAGATGCTGCACATGTTCATGTCCAATCACGAAAACGATGTGCGGTATGGCAGCAGTGGCAAAGTGTTGCACGGATACGAAGGGAAACTCCTCGATGAGCACGGTCAGCCAAATCCAGCGAACGTCGAAGGTAACCTGTGGGTAAAAGGAGCGAGCGCCGCCCTGGGTTACTGGGGGCGACCCGACGAAAGTGCGCGAACTTTTGTTGATGGCTGGGTGCGAACCGGAGATCTCTATCGCCGTGACAGCGAAGGTTACTGGTTTCACATGGGCCGTAGTGACGACTGCTTTAAATCGAGTGGCCGATGGGTGTCGCCTGTGGAAGTGGAAGGGGTGCTGCTACGTCATGCGAAGGTCGGACGCGCCGCGGTAGTGGAAGATTTTGATTCCGACCACCTCCCCTGTGCGTGTGCTTTTGTGGTGAGCGAGGATGTAGAATCCGACTTCGTTGAGCTAGAGAGTGAATTGCGAGACCTGGCAGCCGCCGCACTGCCTCGTTTCAAGCAGCCACGCAACTATATTTTTGTTTCTGAACTTCCATACACCGCGACAGGAAAGGTGCAACGGTTTAAGTTGAGACAGGAGTTGCGGAAGTAACCTTTTTTGCTTTCGTGTTTTGCGCTTTGTACTTTGTGCTTTGTACTTTCGGATTTGCGATATTTGCGATCTGTGATTTTTGATTTGAATTGCTGGCACAACCGACCCTTTTCGTCAAATGAACAAAGTACAAAGCTCAAAGCACTAAGCTCAAAAACGTAACCGCCAGGAACCATGCTGCAACCCAATACTTCAGAAAAAAGCATCCAGGAAACGTACGCGCCAAATCTCGCGTGCTTCGGTTGTGGGCCGGCAAACACCAAGGGTTTGCATATTCGCAGTTTTCCCGCGGGCGAAGAGGTTGTTGCTGAGTGGCAGCCACTTCCCGAGTATGAGGCATTCAAGGGAGTGCTCAGCGGCGGTATTATTGGTACGCTTCTCGACTGTCATTGCAACTGGACCGCCGCCTGGCATCTGATGAAGAAAGGCAGAATGGATCATCCACCATGCACCGTCACAGCCGACTACGCAATCAAATTATTACGGCCGACACCGACCGATCGGCCAGTGAAGCTTGTGGCCCGGATTGTTGAAGCAACAGACGATCGGGCCATTGTTGAAGGTGAGTTGATTGCGCACAATAAGGTTTGCGCGACATGTCGCGGAACATTTGTGGCTGTAAAACCGGGACATCCGGCTTATCATCGGTGGTAAAGATTTGTATTTTGTGCTTTGTACTTTGTTCTTAGTACTTGGTCCGTGGCCTCGACCGTTGAATGGATAACTGCGACTCGCCAAAGAGCAAAGTACAAAGCACAAAGGACCAAGTACAAAGAGTTACAACGTTAGTAGTCTCAAGGGCCGAGGTCATCATGCCTAATTTAACCCATCGTCCGCGCCGCCTGCGAAAGAATGAAGCGCTTCGCGCTCTTGTGCGGGAAGCCCGACTTACTCGTGACGATTTTGTTTTGCCGCTTTTTGTTTGCCCGGGCTGGAGTGTCCGCAAAGAGATTTCATCAATGCCAGGTGTACACAACTTGTCAGTAGACGAGGTCACGAAGGAAGTGGCCAGCGCTTATGTTGGTGGCGTGCGCAGTGTAATACTCTTTGGGCTTCCTGAAACAAAGGACGAACTCGCATCAGGCGCCCATGCCGAGACCGGTATCGTGCAGCAGGCGATACGGGCTATTCGCAAGGCGACTCCTGAAGTAATCGTCATGGCAGACACCTGTCTCTGTGAATACACGTCGCACGGTCACTGTGGCGTGGTCCGTGGCGGCGAGGTATTAAACGATGAGTCGCTCGAATTGCTTGCCCGCACGGCGGTTAGCCAGGCGGAGGCAGGAGCGGATGTGGTCGCACCGTCGGCAATGATGGATGGTCAGGTGGGTGCTATCAGAGAAGCCCTCGACGATTCTGGATTCGAGCACGTGGCGATCATGGCATACGCCGTAAAGTATGCGTCGGCATTCTACGGTCCATTCCGTGAAGCGGCTGAGAGCGCGCCCGCCTTCGGCGACCGGCGCGCCTATCAAATGGATCCCCCAAACGCGCGAGAAGCAATGCGCGAGGCTGAACTCGACTTCTCGGAAGGGGCGGATATCCTCATGGTGAAACCCGCCACCGTTTACCTCGATATTCTAAAAATGGTTCGCGATCGCTTCGATCTTCCGCTGGCGGCTTATCATGTCTCGGGTGAATACGCGATGATTAAGGCCGCAGGACAACGAGGCTGGCTCGACGAGCAGCGTGCGATGATGGAAACTCTCACCAGCATCAAACGCGCCGGGGCTGACATCATACTTACCTACTACGCGCGTGAAGCTATCCGGATGTTGACGGGCTAAAGCGAGCTATTATAAAAGCCGACATCAGGAGAGGAAACCCTGCTTGTTGTCTCTGCTTCTAAGGGGCATCCTTTGGAGAGGAGAAGCCTAAAATGCTCTCGTTGCGCAGAATGCAAGGAAAGTACCGCAGGATATCCACCTTAACGGTGCTCGCTTTCAACATTTTGTTAACCGGCCAGTCACTTGCCCAATCAGGGCGGCGCGCTCCGACACCGCCCCAAAGTCCGACTATTAGCCAAACAAAGAACAACGATAGCGGCGAAGGGGCGACCCCAAAGATGGGTGCCCGAGAACTTACACAGAAGGTGACCCTCGCAATCGCCAAACAACCAACTTCCAAACACCTCCCCAGCGAAAGCGCAATTGTCGCGAGCTTTTCGAAGCGATTGGTCGAGTTCGCAAATATCAACACGGAGACGGTCGGTGATCTAAAACGAAGTGAGGCCATTTTGCGCGCCAAGACTGAAACAGAATCGCTGGTGATATTGGTTCAGTTTGATATCGATAGTTTTCAAAACGGGACGATCATTCTGAACTCACCAGACCTCGATGTCCGCGTGCTTGCTTTCGAACCCAAAACGGGCCGAGAGAAGTTTAAAGGGAAGGTCTACTACAAAGCGGTGGGCGGACCGATGATGAAGAAAGACAACTGGCCGAACGGGACCCCGATCAAAATTACCACCGAGGCAGTCGGAATCGAAGCTGCCGACCAACTGCATGACTGGCTGCTGCTGCAAGACATGCCTAAGAGACCTTAGGATCCGATAAACTAGGGTTTATCGGATCTAATCTCATCCAACGCTGCGCCAATTCGTTCAAGACCTTGCGCTAGACTCTCAGAATCACCACCGAGACCGATACGGAAGTGTGCCGGCATTTCGAAGAAGCGGCCCGGCACAACTGACGTCTCATATCTGTCGCGCAGTAGTTCACACAACCTGTCGGCGCTGCCAGTTCTTAAACGCGGAAACATCGTCGTACCAAACGCAGGCCTGATCGTCTCCAGATCACTACGAGTGTCGAGAAATTGATTTATGAGACGGTGGTTGCGATCAAGCAAGGCGTGCGACCATTCGGCGATCCCTTTGATCTGTTGCAGTGCCAGAACGCTGAGCCGTTCGCCGGCGTGCACAGGGGTCGCGGCAAAAATATCGTTGAGCAACCACATCCGTCTCGCTAGCTCAGGCTCGGCAAAGATCCAGCCGCAGCGCAGTCCGCTGAGACCAAACGCCTTCGTCAAGCTGCTGGTAATCACAAACTCGTTACCGAGATGGAAAGAAGTCCTGGGCGAGTCTTCAAACAGGGTCTCGATATATACCTCATCAACCAGTACATGAGCATTCACCTGCCGGGCGATCTGGCCCAGGTGTCTCAATGTCTCGTCGCTTGTCAAGACGCCGCTGGGATTGTGCAGATTTGTAATAACAAGCAAGCGCGTGCGCGAGCTAATCTGGCGTTCGATCTCTTCCGGTAAAAGCCGAAAGCCATCTTCAGACTTTCGCGAGAAGCGTTTCACCTCTGCACCTAGATAACGTGCAAGCGCCAGCAACGGCTCATAAACCGGATGCTCGATTAGTAGTTCGTCTCCCGGATTTACCAGTGCAGCCATTGCCAGATGATTCGCAAAGGAGGTGCCCGCGGCGGTGACTATGGCGTCTGTATCGACCTGGTATCTAGCAGCGAGAGCGTGTTTCAGTGGTCCATACCCGTAGCCGCCACCGGTGATCTCGAGATCGTCCAGTGAGACCCGCAGATCGCCTAAGGGCAGGTCTGCCAGTCCGCTCGTAGCTAGATTGAATCTCGCCCGCGAGCTTGTCTTGGCCCAATGCATGTATGCCGAACCCATGGCCTCGCGAGGTCGAGTCATGACCTGTTCCTCCAACGCCAGAACATGTAAGCAGGAATCCCGGCGATCAGAATTGCCATCCCGATCAGTGTGTTACTGGGGTACTTATAAATCGTGTTAATTACCACAAGCCAGCACGCCGCCACGAACAGCAAGGTCGTCACTGGATGTCCGGGCACTCGTATTATGCGCGCGTTACCATCCTCAGCAACCTCGACCGGAAGACGCTGCCGGCGGAACATGAAAATGCAGCAGGCGGTCAAGCCAAAAAAAATGAAATCCATCGAGACGACGTAGTTCAGGATCTGTTCGTAAGCGCCCCATAACGCAATCACAATCGCCAAGGATCCCTGTAGTCCGATTGCCACAATGGGAACACGGGTACGCGGATGCAAGGCGCCCACGCTTTTAAAGAACAATCCATCCCTGGCCATCGCGAAATAAACTCGCGGCGCAGTCAGCATGCTTTGGCTAAGAAACCCCACGGTTGAAATGGCAATGCCGGCGGCTATGGCGTGGGCGCCGAAGGCGCCAAGCGCCAGACGCATCACATCCGATGCAGGCGCTTTGGTCGCGGCCAAACCCACCGTTCCCAGGGCCCGAATACACACAAGGTTTACAGCCAAATAGAGCAACACAACTCCGGCTATACCGATGATCAATCCCCGCGGCAAATTCTTGCGCGGTTCTTTTATCTCCCCGGCCACGAAAGTCGCCGTCTGCCAACCACCATACGCGAACAGGACTGGAACCATTGCTGCTCCGACCGCGGTCAATAGACCAAAAGAGGCCGGACGGTCTAACATCAGTCCCGCCCGTTGACCGGTTGCGACGGCGCCTTGGCTTGGCCCAATGAGTAATAGGCCACACACTACGAGCACAGTGATGGCGATAATCTTCAATACCATAAATACACTTTGTACCGTACTGCCTGTACGCACTCCAAAACAATTAACGACGGTTAGACTTGCAAGAACGACAACTGCCAATTGTGAATCAGTCACAGCAACGTGTGTCAGCTCCAGAAAGTAACGAGCGAAGGTAACAGCGACCGCAGCCATCCCGCCCGTCTGAATCACAAGCAACAACACCCATCCGTACAGAAAAGCTATTGAGGGGTGGAATGCCTCGCGCAGGTATGCGTATTGTCCCCCGACCTGCGGTCGCAGCGACGCCAACTCGGCCCAGATAAAAGCAGCAAGTAGCGCAAGTAAGCCGCCGAGTGCCCACACACCCAGAATCAGGAAAGGTGTGCTGACCTGGCGCGCAACCACTGAGGGATTGACGAAAATGCCCGACCCTATAATGCCGCCCATAACAATCATGGTTGCGTCAAATAATCCAAGGCGTCGAGCTAATTGTGGCTTTGTTTGCAGGGAAGAATTGGCAGGCATGGACTGATGATCTTTCAACCGTCGGAGCGGTTCGGTCAAAGGCGCCTGACCTTATCGCAAAAGCCGGATGAACTTCAACTAGAACTGTATTGTTGACACTTCTGGTATAACCGGTCAGGCTATTTCATTCGAACCAACAGCTAACGTCTCTGGAGGACACTAATGATTCGTCGCGCCCCCACAATCATCCTGGCCCTTATACTTCTTGGACCACTCGCAACTTCGGCCCAAACCGGCGCCGATCCGGAGCTACTTTCTGAAATCAATAACATCAAGGCTGTTGACAATCACGCTCACCCACTACGCTACGTGGCCGAAGCCGAGAAGCCTGATGATGAATACGACGCGCTGCCGCTCGATGCCATCGGGCTATTTCCCTTGCCCATCCGAATTGCCCCAACAAACCCGGAATTTATCCGTGCCTGGAAACAGCTCTACAGTTACAACTACAACGATATGTCCGAGAGCCACGTTCAGGAGTTACTGGCTATCAAGAAGCGAGTTCTGAGCCAGCAAGGTCAAAACTTTCCGGCCTGGGTGCTTGACCAGCTCAACATTGAAACGATGTTTGCCAACCGGGTAGCGATGGGTCGCGGTTTGACGGTCCCGCGATTTCGTTGGGTTTCATTTGTTGATGCGTTTTTGTTTCCCTTGAGCAATGCGACAGCCATTAACTCGAATCACGACTATGCTGGCTTTTTCCCGGGAGAAGAACGGCTGCTGAAGCGCTATCTTTCCGAATCGCGTTTGACGACCCTGCCGCTCACGCTGGATCAATATCTGGCGCAGGTTGTAACAGCAACCATCGAGCGTCAAAAACAGAACGGAGTAGTTGCTCTGAAATTCGAGGCAGCCTACTTACGGCTGCTCGATTTCGGCAAGCCGGACGAGGCTGCTGCCAGGCTAGTGTATTCGCGTTACATCAGCGGCGGCGAACCGTCACCTGCCGATTACAAAGCACTTCAAGATTACATCTTTCACTATATCGCTCAAGAAGCTGGGCGTCTCGGACTGGCGATTCACATTCATGCAATTGATGGTGCTGGTGGCTACTATCGTGCGACCGGAAGCAACCCACTCTTGCTCGAGCCCACCTTTAACGATCCTACGTTGAGAAGGACAAACTTTGTTCTCGTCCACGGTGGCTACCCGTTCACCCGTCAGACAACCTCAATGTTTGGCAAACCGAATGTCTACGCCGATTTTTCCGCCCAGACGTTTTTCCTGTATCCGCGCGCGCTCAGCGAGGTCTTGCGCAATTGGCTCGAAAGTTATCCCGACAAGATTCTTTTCGGCACAGATGCATTTTCTTTTGGACCCGCGATCGATTGGCCGGAGCTGGCCTGGCTTTCCAACACGACAGCAAGGCAAGCTTTGGCCCTGGCATTGACGGGAATGATGAACGACGGCGAGATCACCCGCGAACGTGCGCTCGAGCTGGCACGAATGGTCCTGAGAGAAAACGCAATAAAGCTATACAAACTTCAAACCAAGTAAGTGCGCCCGAAACTGCCTCGACGGGGGCAATAGTGTCATGGTCGTCGCCCGACGAGTTTGTTGGAGAATGGAACCCACATTTCTAAATGGGAGTCTGCCCGTGGAAGAGTTCATGAACAGTCTAAACAACTATTTTTCTGACAGCTCACTCATGCTATGGAGTGCGCTCTTTCCGTTCACCTACCTCCTGCACATCGCAGAAGAATATTGGGGAGGCGGAGGTTATTCGGCACACGTCTTCAAAACGCGTGGCATTGAGCTTTCACAGACAAGATTCCTCGCTTTGCATTCTTTGGGACTCGCGTTGATGGTTGCCGGAATTGTACTGGCAACAGGCTTCGGGTTTCCTCGCACAATGTTTGCAATCCTCGGAGCAACAGTTTTGGTTGCCAGCTTGATTGATGCGCTGAGAAGCATTGTCAACACTCACTATGGGCCCGGGTTAGTTACCGCGATTGGACTTTGGCTTCCGCTCGGTTGCCTTTCGCTTGTCACTTTTCGGCACGCTATGAGCGGGATCAGGTTCACAGTAGCCGTGGCGATTGGAACAACGGTAAGTGGGCTGGTCGGGGTGATTGCGATGAGAGGGGGTAAGCTTATCTGATACGAAACTGTAAGGGCGTCCCTCCGTGGGCGCCCCGAGTCGCGCGGAAAAGGGGCGCCCACGGAGGGACGCCCCTACATAGATTAGGACCACTCCCAAGCTAGAAACCATTCACGCCGCGGAATCCGCCCTTGGCTTGTTTGCCAATCCAACTCAGGACGCGCATCGTGTCGTAGCAATATCCGAGGATGTAATTGCAGGTGGAAAGACAGTGCTTTGTGCAGTCCTTCTTCATCTCGTCCAACTGCTTCACGTCAAACTTATGATCTCCAACTACGCCCCAATCATGAGTTGCTGAGTACATTGGGAAGCAAGGCGCCAGCGTACCGTCGGTCCGAATGATTAGTGAATTCTGACCGGCGCGGCATTGCCAGGGTGGTACCTGCCCGCGCATCAACAATTTCATGTCTTGCATGTGCTGAACGGGATTCACCATCTTATATCCCTCGTTGATACGCTTGTCGTTCAAGTAGTCGAGCAAGGCATCGACCTTGGGCCAATCGTCTGGCGTTAGATAGGTTTGATTCTCATTCAGGTGTTTGAAGTGAGTTTGTTCGGTCATCGGCGTTTCGTTGATGTGATAGTCGGTCGCGATGCCGTTGTCGTGGGCGATTTCAGTCAGTTCTTTCACATCGTCGATGTTGTTATGACAGATGTTGATATTGAACATGACCGTGTAGCCATAGTGATGCTGCCGCTTAACGAGGTAATCGAAATAAGGACGAATTGGTTCGAGTGCCTTGGGCAGCGACTTTCGATCCTTGACGGAGTCGACGGCGAGATTAACGGTGGCCAAACCAGCATCGCCGAGCCGGTCAGTTACATCCGGTTTCATCAAGCGCCCGTTTGTTGGCAAGTAGACGAAGATGTCCTTCTTGGCACTGTAGTAGACGATCTTGTGAATAAACTTCGGCCTCAGCAAAGGTTCGCCGCCCATCAAAGCAAGCACGCGTGAGCCGATCGAGTGCAGCCAGTCGATCGAGCGCTTTGCCACGTCTTCTGTCATGCCTTTGACGGCATTGTTGTAGGACCAGCAGTAGTGACAATCCAGATTACATTTCCATTCCGTGAAGAGGTACGGAATGAGTGGGCGCAGCTCTGTGCTGTGCCAGCGCGACTTGAAGTAGGGCGCGCCCCAGGACTTCCAGGTGCGAATGCCGTTCATCTTGTGATACTCGCGCTTGGTCATCTCGCGCGGATTGGGATGCTGTGGGTAAGGCGGCTCCGGCAGCACTTCCTCCGGCATCGGTTCGAGCTTCGGTCTGGCCTGCTCCTTATAGAGTATTTGATGTAACTTTTGGTCGATGCGAAAAACCGGAGCGTCTGTCCCAGTTTGGAGATTCTGCTGACTTTCGGCCATTGATCATTCCCTTTCTAGTCTCAAGATGGATGCGCTTCGCAAAGCAGGTGAAACTGAATTTCAGGAATTCATTCCACCAGGTATTTGTTATTTATCTAAATGATACTTCCCCCGTGGTGACACCTTCGATACTGCCCCGAACCAGCCACACTAGACTCGAGAACTCGGCTGACGGCCCAGTTTATGAAATGCGCGGAAAATATTGTCCCATAATCGGGGGAATTGCAAGCGATACTATTTCGTCCAGGGCCAATAATGCGGGTTTTCCAGCATGAATCTATGAATGTGGGCGTCAACCAAACTGCCCCACGGGAGCAAATCTGGCTTTTGACAGCCGCCCAAAAATAACGTTACGCTTGCCTCTTTTGTTGAATCAGAAATTTGTGACAAGAGTTCACAGAGCCAACATTTCAGACCGAAGGAAGCATAGTTGTCAGTAAGAGCCGAAGCAATCATCACCGCAGGTTTGAGGCCGGAGTTGTTTTCGGGACCCGGCGTGTTATCCAAAAGTAAGACCCTGGCATTCGCCGCCCTGGCAATCCTTATCCTGGCGGGGTTTACCTTTCGGGTTTCCGGATTGAGTGCGGAAGGTCTCAGTGAAGATGAACTTAACAAACTTAGCGCGGTAGCCGACTACAGGGCTCACGGTCTGACTGGAGCCAATGGCGAACATCCTCTGCTCATGAAGGCGCTGCAGGCGGGTAGTATTATATTCACCGAGAAATGGAACAACAGCTCGTTCGTCGCGACCCATCCTTCAGAATACATTCCACCCGAGACTGCATTGCGACTACCTGGCGCCTTGCTTGGCGCGTTCACGGCACTACTCATTTACTTACTCGCGGCCGAGTTGTTCGGACCGGAAGTGGCATTGATTGCCGCCGCATTATGGGCCTTCGATCCGAACGCAATCGGCTTTAACCGCATTGCCAAGGAGGACACGTTTCTCCTATTTTTCTTTTTGTTGGCAAATGTGTTTTGGTTGCGCGGTCAGCGTGCCGCCGAGAGTGCGAATCGCAATCCCAATCCGTACTACTGGGCTACCGCGGCAGCTTTCGGAGCGATGATGGCCTCGAAATACGTGCCTCATCTGATTGGGATTAGCCTCAGCTACTACTGGGTATTCCAGGATCTTCCTGAAACACGCTGGCGTCTAGGTAAGAAGAAGATGCTTGCTTGCCTGGCGATCATCGTGTTGGTCTTCCTGGTGCTGAGCCCCACTATTCTTCTGCCGGAAACATGGCGTCAAATTGGTCTCTTTGCCACTAACAAGCGCATGGGTCATGACGGCTACGAATTCATGGGCAAACTCTACAGCCATGCTTTCAACGACTGGCTGCGCGGGACTCCGGTTTATTTCTATCTGGTGTTTACATTGGTCAAGTTACCGGTGTTGACCCTTGCCGGGTTCATAGTTGGGTTTCCTTTACTCTTCCGTCGCAAACTGGGTGATGGCCGGTACCTTATTCTCTTCTGGCTCTTCTTTTGGTTTCTTGCCTTCAGTTTTCCTGGAGGAAAATTCACGCGCTACTACACAAGCGTATTGCCGGCGGTTCTCATCACCGCGGGCCTGGGGATTCAGTTTGCAGGTCGCTGGTTAGCGGAGCGGGTCACGTCGTTTGCCTCCAACGAAAGTGTTAGAAAGTATTTGCCGGCCTTCCTGGCAATGCTGATCATTACGGCCTCAGCGATAGCCTCGGCTAACGTTGCGCCTCACTTTCGTCTTTATACGAACAGTCTGGGTGGAGGTGCGGCCAGAGCTGGCTACTATTTTCCTCACGATGAATTTTACGATGCAGGGATGCGCGATGCGATAGCGGAAGTATCGCAGCAGGCACGTTCGGGCGCGCACATCGCGAGCGAAAGTCCGCAACTCGCGTCCTATTATGCCCAACGGGCTAGACGTCCCGATCTGGTTTGTATATCCATCTCAGATCCGGAGGCCTTAAAGCAACTGGTCTTGGGCGATTTCGTGATCCTTGCGCGCGGGCGTCGTTATTTCAGCAACGACGCTCTCGTTTCGTCGTTGGGGAAAACGATACCTGACTTCCATTTGACACTTGGAGACGTGCCCTCTGTCGAAGTGTTTATTATGAAGAGCACAACTTTGGAAATGGTTAACGAGGCGGCGCGGCAGATGCAACCTGTGGCAAGCGCAATTGGTTCGACGCCAGCCGAAGTTAACTGAGTCACTGCAATTTGTCAGTTGTCGGGTTGTGGTTCTGCTTCAGCGTCTGGAACATTTCAAAAAAAAGGAGTCCCCTTGAAAAAATTGCTCCGTCTCGGTGTGGTTTTCTGTGCCTTTTATTGTCTTTACCTTTCGCCCGTGCTCCTGGCAAGCGCCCAAGAGAAGTTCAAGCTCGAACAGGTTATGAGCGCACCATTTCCTTCCGACCTCGTCGCCTCGCCCGCGGGTAACAAGCTCGCCTGGGTACTGAACTCCCGGGGCGCACGAAACCTCTGGATAGCTGAGGCACCGGGATATAAGGGCAGACAGTTGACCTCATACTCCGAAGATGATGGAACAGAGATTGGTGAACTCTCATGGACGCACGACGGGGGCGCTATGGTCTATACGCGTGGCGGCGACTTGGACGGCTTTGGCGAAAACCCAAATCCTCACAGTAACCCGGAAGAACCTAAACAACTCATCTGGGTGATATCGCTCAATGGGACTCAGCCGCAGCAATTGGCCGAGGGGCATTCCGCCGTCATCACTCCTAAAGATGACCGCATTATCTACATCAACAAGCGAGATCTTTGGCAGACAAGGATCGATCGCAGCGAAAAGCCTGCGTTGTTGGTGCAGACGAAAGGTCGCAGCAATTCTTTGCACTTGTCGCCTGATGGCTCGATGCTGGCCTTCGTCAATGCGCGTGGAGATCACAGCTTCGTTGGTGTCCTTGATCTTTCTTCGGGGGGTTCTGGCAAGCAAGTTCGTTATCTCGATCCGAGTGTCGATCGCGATAGCGATCCCGTCTGGTCGCGCGACGGCAAACAGCTGGCTTTTATTCGTACGCCTACCTCCCGCGAGGCCTTTGCTTTTGGACCGAAACGCACTGGCGAGCCATGGGCTATCCGCATCGCAAATATTCAAACAGGGACAAGCCGCGAGATCTGGAAAGCCGACCAGGGACAGGGCAGCGTCTTTCGCGACGTTGTCAGTGACAATCAGATCTTCTGGTCCGCGGACAACCACCTTGTCTTTCCGTGGGAGAAGGCTGGTTGGACACATCTCTATTCCATAGCAGCCGCTGGATCAGATAGGCAGAAAGCAACTCTGCTGACTTCTGGCGAGTTTGACGTCGAGCACGTTTTGATGTCGTCCGACGGCAATCAAATTGTTTACTCCTCAAATCAGGGCGACATAGACCGCAGGCACATCTGGCGAGTGACGCCGGCTCCTGGACGCGC
>Ga0070699_100003601_pt1 | contig 13700 bp, 9 predicted proteins | sample KBSK1503metaG_FD_65473 | JGI IMG/M metagenome (GOLD analysis project Ga0070699, IMG submission 65473) | Corn, switchgrass and miscanthus rhizosphere microbial communities from Kellogg Biological Station, Michigan, USA - KBS K1-50-3 metaG | ecosystem: Host-associated > Plants > Roots >...
GTATTTTCCAGGAAACCCTGACCAACGTAGCCCGTCATGCACGTGCTTCGCGCGTGGATGTCAGCCTGCAAGAAGACGATAAAACCCTGCTTCTGTCCATACGTGATAATGGGCGGGGTATTACTGAAACTCAGCTGAACGACCCGCACTCGCTCGGCTTGCTGGGCATGCACGAGCGCGTTGCCCATTGGAATGGCAAACTGAGTATTCGCGGCGAGGCCGGAAAAGGCACAACGGTGACTGTTCAAATTCCCATCCCGCCCGCGGAGAACGGAGAAATTCCTTGATCCATGTGCTGATCGCAGATGACCACGCTCTGCTTCGCCGCGGCGTGCGCGAAATCCTCGAGGAAGGCGGGATGGGAATCATCGTCACTGAAGCCAGCTCCGCCGCTGAAGCGCTCAAAGCTGTCTTGCATAACACCTACGATATCGCTCTTCTGGACATTGCTTTCCCCGATGGCAATGGGTTAGACGTGTTGAAGGAAATCCATTCTCAAAGGCCTCAAATACGCGTCCTGTTACTGAGCATGTATCCAGAAACGCAGTATGCCCAGCGCGCTTTGCATTTAGGAGCTTCAGGATACCTGGCAAAAAACAGCGCCCCAGATGAACTAATGAACGCAATCAAGAAAGTAATGTCCGGCGGCAAGTACATCACACCCGCGCTGGCCGAACAACTTGCACAGGAAATCAGCCCGGACTTCGAGAAGCCCGCGCACGAAAAACTCTCCGACCGCGAGTTCCGGGTCTTGACCGCGCTGGGCACCGGCAAATCCATCGGCGAGATCGCCACTGAACTTTCGCTCAGCCCTAAAACTGTCAGTACCTATCGTTCTCGTCTTTTGGAAAAGCTTAAACTTAAAACGACAGCCGACATCATCCGCTACGTGCTTGAAAATCAATTAAGTGATTAAGATAAAGTGCAAGTTAAAACCCCATCATTCCCTCCAGGAAATAATTCTGGAGGGAATTTGTTTGTAGGATAAACCTTACAGGCAAAGGGTTCATGCCCTTACAGACAATTCGCATCCAATTATGTATGCTGTATTCAGGTACCTATTGGTAAAAGCGTTGAATTGATCTTATTGTCAAGAGTAAGCACATGGCTTAACAATCATGTCATCCGTAATTGGAATCACAGGTAACATGGATTTTGGATAAGGAAACTCACTATGCAACATATTCGAAGGGGGGATCGCCCCGCCAAGGACCATTCAGAAGATGTCAAGTCAAATGAAGCGAGTTATGCCTCAAATCATGACAGTAATGTTCCTTATCCCGAACCGAGCATAAATGAAAGTAATGAAACGAAACTTGAAGTATTTATAGCAGATGACTCAACAGAGATCAGAAATAGATTAATAGAAATGCTGAAAGAAAATAAATCGATCCACCTCATGGGAGAGTCTGGAGATGCCGAGCAGACCATTATCGCTCTTCGCAATCTAAAACCAGATGTGGTCATCCTCGATATTCACATGCCGAAGGGCGATGGAATGCGAGTGCTCAAAGATATCAAAACGATAGATCCTGGAAGGATTGTCATCATCTTCACTGCTTTCCCCTATCCGCAATATCGCCAGGCTTATCTTACTGCTGGCGCGGATTATTTCTTTGACAAAACAAATGACGTTCAAAAGATGGTCGATATATTGGCCGAACTCGCCCAGAAACATTTTATAAATAATACTGAAAAGTGAGGTAAGCATAGCTATATCACTGGCTGTTTTGATTGTCGAAGATTCGCAAGATGACGCGGAGATGCTTGTCCTGCTGTTCGAAAACGCGGGCTATGATGTTGCTTTCGAACAGGTTGAGACGGCCGCACAAATGCGCGCCGCGCTTGAGGAAAGGATCTGGGATATTGTCATCTCAGATCACAGCCTGCCGCAGTTCGATAGCCTCACCGCACTCAGGCTCCTGCAGGGAACAGGGCTGGACATTCCGTTTATTGCTGTGTCGGGTACGATGAGTGAAGAAACTGCCGTAACTATGATGAAAGCGGGTGCGCACGACTATTTGAATAAGGGAAACCTGAGGCGCCTGATCCCGGCTATCGAACGTGAACTCGTCCAGGCGAAAGTGCGGAGGGAGCGGAAGCAAGCAGAAGTCGCGCTTGCTCAATCAGAGCAGGCTCATAGAACCTTGTTTGAAAATGTGCCTGTTGGTCTTTATCGTACTTCTGCAGATGGAAAGATACTCGATGTCAACCCTGCGATGGTCAAAATGTTCGGCTACAAAGAACGTGAATCCCTGCTGGCCACGAACATTGTGGACCTCTATGTGGATCGTACTGCGGAGGCGGAATTTATAGCCGCAGCCCAAAAGAGCGACAATATCTCTGACTTTGAGGCAGAATATCGCCGCCAGGATGGAAGCACCTTTTGGGCGCAGGAACATGTTCATGTCGTCCGTAATGAAAATGGAACCCCATTATTCTACGAAGGCAGTCTCATAGATATCACCATACCCAGGCGGGTTGAAGAGGAGATCCGTCAGCGCCTGAGCGAGTTGGAAGTTCTCTACCAAAGCGGTATTGCACTCAGTCATATTGTGAATCCCAAAGTCATTGCCCAGAAAATCATTGACCTGCTCGATCAAAAAATGGACTGGCATCATACGACCATCCGCTTGTATCACCCGCACGATGAAACTCTTGAGTTGCTGGCGTTTAATCATCCCAACCTAAAAAGCGAAGAAGAGCACCGCGTAGCGGAGGAACGATTTAGAACGACCATAGTCAAAAAAGGTCAAGGATTAAGCGGCTGGGCCGTTCAACACAATCAGGTCGTGCGTACCGGCGATTTGAAAAATGATCCGCATTATGTAGAAACCTTTCCAGGTTTACGATCTGGCCTGTACGTGCCAATAAAAATCGCCGAACAGGTTATCGGCGTGATCAGCATCGAGAGTGAACAGGCCAATGCCTTTAGTGAATCAGATGAGCGATTGACGATCACATTGGCCTCACAAGCCGCCATTGCAATTAACAACGCGCAGTTGTTTGATGACTTGCAAAGTTCAAACGCCAGCCTCACTTCGGCTTACGATGTTACCATCGAAGGCTGGTCTCGCGCCCTCGACCTGCGCGACAAGGAAACGGAGGGACATACACAGCGAGTAACAGAGCTTGTGATGGAATTAGCCCGTCGTATTGGTATTTCGGACGAACAACTGGTTCACATCCAACGTGGATCGTTATTGCATGATATTGGAAAAATGGGTGTGCCGGACCAAATTCTACTAAAGCCTGGTACCCTCACTGAAGAGGAATGGGAAATTATGAAGAAACATCCAGTCTTTGCATACGAGATGCTGTCCCCCATTCACTATTTAAAATCCACAGCCCTGGATATTCCTTACTGCCATCATGAGAAATGGGATGGGAGCGGATACCCGCGCGGGTTGAAGGGGGAGCAAATTCCCCTCGCCGCACGTCTCTTTTCAGTGGTGGACGTCTGGGATGCACTCACCAGTGACCGCCCCTACCGCCCCGCGTGGACGAAACATGAGGCGCTGGAATACATCAAGGAACAATCTGGCAAACAGTTCGACCCACAGGTTGTTGAGTCATTTCTAAGCCTAATCAATGACTCAGTGAATTAGATGACCACCAGACTCACCCTACCGCCTAAAGACGCTGAAACCGAATGTGGCAATTGCGGCGCGTACACGCAAAGCGTCACGGGTTGATGAAGTGTCCTAATGAGCTGTGGGAGCAGGGTAGCAGATAGCGGAGACCTAATCGGTCTCCGCTTTTGATTTAGAGAATCTCAACGAGCCTTTCAACTGAGAGGAACAGTCTGTTGAAACAAAGAGTATGAAAATGTCCTGGAAAGGACAGTAATATTGTAGTATCCCTGTCCGTCAGAGACGCTGTGCTATACTGCCTTCATAAGCCTGATTCACGTTTTCCACCTATCAGTTCGTCAATTCAAAGAGCGAGAGTATGAAACAGCAATATAAGTCTAATGGGTCAAAGGACGGGGGAAAATCTACGTCCAATCAAGTTAAAGAGAATGAGTCCGAGCCTGGTCGCATCCAAGAGTTTCGGCCTTTGGAGCCGGAACAATTCGTTCATATCATTGAGCGCATCAATGATGGCCTGGTGGTACTCGATAAAGACTGGCACTATGTCTATGTCAATCAAAAAGCAGCAGCCATGCTCCAGCGTGGCAATCCTGCTGACTTGATCGGTAAACATATCTGGACGGAATACCCTGAAGGGTTAGGCCAGCCATTCCAGCTTGCCTATGAAAAGGCGATGCGAGAACAGGTGTCACTTGTTTTTGAAGAATACTATGAGCCCTGGAATCTTTGGTTTGAGAATCGTGTCTACCCCTCGCACGATAGTCTCCTCATCCTGTTCACAGAAATTACAGATCGTAAACGAATTGAAAGATTACTCAACGAGCGTCAATATTTTCTTCAAAAGATATTGGACACCGAACCGGGTACCGTCTACATTTATGACCTGGAAGAGCGTCGGAACGTATATGTCAATCGGTTTTGGCTGCTTGCCTTTGGATATTCTGAAGAGGAAACACAAGCTATGGGCGACCAGCTACTTAAGCAAGTTATCCACCCTGACGATCTAACAGGCGTTTTGGAACATCTTGAAAGTTGGAAGCACGCTGACAGGGACGACATTCGGGAATTCGAATATCGAGTCCAGACCAAAACAGGAGAATGGCGCTGGCTGTACAGTCGCGAAGTTCCCTTTGCGCGTGATGAAACGGGGCAAGTGAAACAAATTTTGGGTATTACTCACGACATCACTGAGCGTAAGCAGGTCGAAAAGGCGTTGCGGGAGAGCGAAGAAAAATTCTCCAAGGTCTTTTATGCAAGTCCTGTTCCACTGAGTATCAATCGCGTTTCTGATGGGCATTATGTAGAAGTGAATGGGAGTTTCCTGGAACGTTCAGGGTTTCAACGTGAGGAAGTGATCGGACGAACCGCACAGGAGATGGGTGTATGGATGGATTCGGCCGAGCGCGAGAAGATGATGCGCATCCTGCGTGAGCAGGGCTCATTGCGCGATTTTGAGGGTCAATTCCGCACAAAATCTGGAAAGACGGGGACGGCATTGTTATTTCGCGAGATCATTGAACTTGCCGGAGAAAAACATTTTATCGGCACAAGTCTGGATATCACGGAACGCAAGCAGTTGGAAGAAGGGCTGCTGAAGGAAAGGGATTTTTCAGACGCCATGCTGAACAGTTTACCGGGAATCTTGTACTTCTTCGATGTTAAAGGGAAATTCCTGCGCTGGAACAGGAATTTTGAAATTGTTTCAGGCTATTCTGGAGCAGAGATCGCGAAGATGCGTCCTCTGGATTTTTTTGTGGGAGTGGAGAAAGAATATGTCGCGGAGAGAATTCAGCAGGTCTTTGAAAATGGCGAATCGGATGCCGAAGCGAACTTTGTATCAAAAAATGGGAAACGGACGCCTTATTACTTTACGGGAAACCGTATTGAAATCGACAATGTGCCCTATCTGATTGGAATGGGAATCGACATCACGCAACGCAGGCAGGTGGAGGAGGAACTGCGTAAACTCAACCTCGAGCTTGAGCAACGCATCGCGGCCCGAACCGATGAGCTGGCTGCCGCTATGATAAAGGCTCAGGAATCTGACAGGATTAAATCCGCCTTTCTTGCAACAATGTCACATGAACTACGCACACCCTTGAATTCGATTATTGGATTTACAGGTGTCATTTGGCAGGGCCTGGCAGGTCCGCTGAATGAGGAACAAACCAAACAGCTCGGTATGATCCGCGATAGTGCGCGGCATTTGCTGGCACTCATCAACGATATTCTGGATATTTCCAAGATCGAGGCCGGGCAGTTGGAAATCCTCAAAAGACCATTCAACATACAGCAGGCTGTTGAAAGTGTTTTGCGTATCGTTCAACCTCTTGCTCAAAAGAAAAATTTGCAACTGGTAATAGCTGTGGGAAGCAGCGTAGATACCATTGATAATGACCGGCGACGCGTGGAACAAGTGCTCATTAACCTGGTCAATAACGCCATAAAATTCACGGAGCGTGGTGAGGTGAGCATCGAATGTCAGAGCAGAGATGGCTGGCTCGAAATAAGTGTACGTGACAGTGGCATTGGCATCAAGCCTGAAGATATGGAAAGGATTTTCAAGCCATTCCAACAGATCGATACGGGTCTGGCCCGCGGCCATGATGGCACTGGGTTGGGCCTGGCCATTTGCAAACGTCTTGTCGCTGCCATGGGCGGAGCTATCACTGTCAAAAGTCAGTGGGCGGTGGGTAGTACGTTTAAATTTACTCTTCCAATGCAGGGAACATGATGGCAAAAATCTTGATAATAGAAGATAATGAGCAAAACCTGTATCTGGAAACTTTTATTTTGCAAAAAAATGGACACGAGATCATCCAGGCCCGTAGTGGTGAGACCGGCATAGCCCTGGCTGCGCAAACCTTACCCGATCTCATTCTGCTGGATATTCAACTCCCTGGTATGGATGGTTACACTGTTGCAGAAGAATTGCGCAAGAATTCTGTGATCGCCAATCGACCCATTATCGCTGTCACTTCTTACGCGTTGACAGGTGACCGGGAGCGCATTCTCGAAGCTGGCTGTACGAGTTATATTGAAAAACCTATTAATCCTGATACCTTTCATATGGAAGTGTCACAATTCTTGTAAGCGTGTCGGTCTACGCCGCTGCACAGGGCCTATTTCGGGAATCATCTCATGAATAAAATCCTTATTGTTGACGATCAACAGCAAAACCTCTATCTAATGAAAACCGCACTGGGAGGCCACGGATATCAAGTGTTGGAGGCTACCAACGGCGTTGAGGCGCTTGCATTAGCCCGAACAGACCCACCTGATGTAATCATCTCTGATATTCTCATGCCCATCATGGATGGGTTTTCGTTATGCCAGGAATGGATGAAAGATGAGCTATTAAGAAGCATTCCATTCGTGTTTTATACAGCTACCTATACAGATCCCAAAGACGAAGAACTGGCGCTGAGCCTGGGCGCGACGCGCTTTATCATTAAGCCAGTGGAATTGGAAGAGTTCGTTTTCATTCTCGAACAGGTCATTGCAGAGTTTGAGGCTGGCTTGTTAACGATACCTGAGAAATCTCTCCATGAAGAAACCACCTATTACAGAATGTACAATGAAGTTCTTGTCCGTAAGCTGGAAGACAAGGTCTTGGAACTGGAAAAAGTGAATGGTGCTTTGGAAGAGGATATTGTCGAACGCAAGCGGGCGGAAACGGAAATCACACGACTTTTTGAAGAATCACAGCAACGCTTAAGACAGCTGGAGGCATTACACTCGATAGACATTGCGATCAGCGCCAGCATGGACTTACGCACCACCCTTAGCGTACTTCTAAGGCATGTCGAATCAATTTTGGGCGTAGATGCGGCAGATATCCTGCTTTTTAGCCCTGCTTTGCAGCAGTTCAGGTTTTCCGCCGGGCGCGGTTTCCACACTGCCGATATAGAATATGCCAATGTGCGCATGGGTACAAGTTTTGCCGGGCGCGCGGCTTTCGAACGCCAGGTTGTACTCATCTCAGGACGACTATCCGCCCAGTCCGACAGTGACTTTTCGGCGATGTATGAAAAGGAAGGTTTTTTTGCTTATGCAGGCGTGCCATTGATCGCGAAAGGAGAAATCAAAGGTGTGCTGGAAGTGTACCGCCGCTCACCCCATGAACCTGAACCCGAATGGCTGAATCTGCTGGATACGCTCGCTGGTCAGGGAGCCATAGCGATTGACAACGCGCAATTATTTGATAACTTGCAAAAATCGAATATTGATCTTGCCCAGGCATATGATGCAACCATTGCAGGATGGTCACATGCCATGGACCTGCGTGATAAGGAGACTGAAGGCCATACGCAACGCGTCACCGATCTGACCTTGAAACTGGCACGCTCGATGAACATCAGCGAATCTCAGCTGATGCATATTCGCCGTGGCGCACTTCTGCATGATATCGGCAAAATGGGCGTGCCTGACAACATCCTGCTCAAAACCGACGAATTAACTGAGGCAGAGTGGGAGAAAATGCGCAAACACACAGAATTTGCTTATGAGATGCTCTCATCAATTCGTTATCTGCAACCTGCATTGCATATCCCCTATTGTCATCATGAAAAATGGGACGGGACGGGCTATCCTCGCAGGCTGAAAGGCGAGGAAATTCCCCTGGCCGCCCGCATCTTTGCAGTCGCAGATGTTTGGGATGCTGTTACCAGTGACCGTCCCTACCGAAAAGGCTGGTCAGAAGAAAAAGCTTTGGCTTATATCAAGGAACAATCCGGAAAATATTTTGATCCGCAGATTGTAGAGGCCTTCCTGAAATTATCACTGGATAAGCAACCAGCTTAATCTTTTTCTTTTATACATGAGAACATCAGTCCATCACCCAAAGATGATAAAGTATTTCACTTAAAAAGACTTGTCGAAAACAGGAAATCTGGGGAAAATATAGCTTCTCTAGAGATTAGCATATAGAGGATTGAAGTCATGATCATTCCAGCAACACAAGCAGACGGTCCGCAAATTCAGAGTATTACAGCTAGGGCAGGTGTATTTAACCAGGAGGAGATTGAATGTGTGGGCGAGCTCTGGGAAGAATACTTGACCTCGGGGTCAGAAGAGTGTGGATATAATTTCATCGTTTATAAGGAGGGAAACCAAGTGCTCGGCTTTGCCTGTTACGGTCCACGTGATCTGACCAACGGAGCCTTTGACCTATACTGGATCGCAGTTGACCCCTCCGCCCGCGGCAAGGGAGTGGGGCGGGCCTTGTTAACGGCCAGCGAGAATGCCACGCGTGAAATGGGTGGACGGATGCTGATCGCCGAAACATCCGGTACACCGCATTACGAGCCCACACGCAAGTTTTATTTTGGAATGGGGTATGAAAATGAAGCAAGCATAAAAGATTTCTACGCGACAGGCGATGATCTGGTGATCTTCATCAAACGGATTTGATCGCGGTACTGTTGTGATGACCATTGAAAGCCTGCTGAGCTGATACTACTTTGGTCTGCCTCCCACTTAGATCTGTCATTATTGCCCAAGATTTGCCGCTCTTTTCCAGACTCTGGCACCTGCATTGTCATTGACATTTCATTGGTCTGCTTATTCAGCTCCATCTACCTAACCGTCAACACCCTCCAAATTCACAACTACTTCTTTCTATCCTGATAGCGCTTGTATACGCGATTCCAAGCCTCGGTTGGATCCTCTGGCTTGGATTTTCTATGAGCGTCCTTGCTCACGTGAAAAGCCATATCTTCGAACAAGTTGGAAATCGCGAGGTCTGGTTTATGGGCAACCACAGGCTGCCCCAGGTTGATCGCTTCGACCAGCACATCCCGGGTGTAGGGAATGGTCACGAAAGCAGTCATCCCCAGTGCAGCTTCAAGTTTCTCTTTGGAAAGATTCGATTGAGGAAACACAGCATTCAACACAAACTTGATTTTATCTTTTGGATAATCCAACTTATCATAGGTATCCAATGCCGCAGTCACGGCGCGAATGGAGGCCATATCAGGTGAAGCCAGCATCAGAATCACATCTGCCAGATCAAGGGCCTGTAAAGTAACTTCACTAAAATCGTGTGGCAGGTCAGCAACGACATATTCATACTGCGATTTGGCAAGTCGCAAGGCTGCGCCCAACGTCTCATTCCGCAACGCTTCGGCTTCCGATGGAAATGTTGGAGCGGCGATGAAGTGCACGCCACTTTCATGAGTGCCTATGATCGAACCAAGCGCATCTACATCCAAATCACCTGCGTTGTAATGAGCCAGGTCAGCCCAGGTACGCCTCAAGGTCATATTGAGCATAAGAGCAACTTGTCCGGCTGTCATGGTGAGATCCAGCAGGAGAGCAGGCTTGCGCCACAAAACGGACAGTCCCACGCCCAGATTCACGGCCAGAGAGGATGAACCGATTCCGCCGCGCAGACTGTGGACCACTATCATGCGCGCACTCTCGTGCACCGCTTCCATTCTGGATAGTTTGACTGCCTCTGCCCGCCTGAGTAGGGCACCTACTCTGACAACTAACTCCGCTGCTTCAAACGGCTTGGTGAGATGGTCGTCTGCGCCAACTTCAAAAGATTTCAATTTATCCTGCAAGCCTGATTGAGCTGTAAGCACCAGGATCGGTGTGGCAGCAAATTGAGGCTCACGCCGCAGGATGCGCGTGACTTCGTAACCGTTGATATCGGGCATCATTACATCCGTGATGATGACATCTGGTTTCAAACTGCGTGCTTGCGAAATACCATTCTTGCCGTTCTCTGCAAAATGCATTTCACATTGCAGCGAGATCAATGCATGAGCAACGAGTTGATGATTGATGGGTTCATCGTCAATAACCAGAATACGCGTCATAAATTCTCCTTTACTATAAACCATTGTTCGTGAGAAAGTCTGCCACCCTGTGTGCTTCCGTTTCCAGTTGCGCTACCAGGAACGGCGCATCCGTCAGGTCTTCACGCTTGCAAAGCTCCTCAATGTTGAGTGTGATATTTGCCAGTGTGTTTGCACTGAAATTCAGTGAAACGCCTTTGAAGTTATGCGCGAGGCGGGAGAGGCGATTCGCATCCTGCTCTTGTAATGCAGAACGAATTTCATCCACATGTTTCTGTAACTGGTCCTTGTATTGTTTGAACATTTCGAGCATAAAATCGCGGTCATCGGCGAAATGCGGTAAAGCTGCCTCAAAATCCACGGGCAGGGCATCAGGGGAAGAAACAGCCTGGAAAACGGGAGCCGCTTTTTTCTTTGGGCCTGAGGCGGGGGGTGCACTTTCTCCGAACAGATCATCATCCAGATCCATGCCAAAAGCGCTTTCAGGTGCAGAATAATCCTGCGCTTCCTGAGTTGTTGCCAAAGAATCAGCTGTTTGCGTCCAGCGATCCAGCGCGTTGAATAATACTTTCGGTTCGAGGGGCTTGGTGACGTAATCATCCATGCCTGCTTCAAGGCAGCGTTCGCGATCACCTTGCATGGCGTGCGCGGTCATGGCAATGATAGGGATGTGCTGACCAGTATTCTTTTCCAATTCACGGATCTGGTGCGTGGCTTCCAGGCCATCCATCTCGGGCATTTGAACATCCATGAGGACGGCGCTATATGGATTGGCTTGAATCTTTTCAAGGGCTTGTGCGCCGGTTTCGACAGCATCCACGGAATAGCCTGCTTTTTGTAACAGGATGAGCGCCAATTTTTGATTGATGGGATTATCTTCTGCGAGCAAAATACGCAAGCCCGATTTTCTTTGTTCTGAAATAGTGTGGCGGGTGATAATGCCCTGCCCTTGTTCTTCTTCCTGCCCCAATACCGTGACGATGGTGTCAAATAGCATTTGTTGCTTGGCAGGCTTGAGCAAATACCCAGAGCAACCAAGCGCCTTCAGCCGCGCTGCATCGCCCCGTTGACCCATGGAGGTAAGGATGATGATCTTGACATCTTTTACGGCGGGATCGTTCTTGATGGCGCGAGCAGTTTGTTCTCCGTCCATACCAGGCATTTGCATGTCAAGCAACACAACATGATACGGATCACCCGCACGATGAGCGTTGCGCAAGGTTTCCAACCCTTTGGCACCACTGGGGACAGCATCGACGCGCGAGCCTAAGGCTTCCATATTCCTGGTGAGAACCATACGATTGGTCTGATTATCATCGATGATGAGGATACGCGCCTGCATCAAGTTAACAGGACCGAGCGTAAGCGGCGCAGTGTGGGGTTTTTCACGCGGCTGTTTTTCGAACTTAAGATCGAACCAAAAAGTGCTACCTATACCTGGTGAACTCTCCACACCAATTCTCCCGCCCATGGCATCCACCAGTTGTTTACTGATAGTAAGACCCAAGCCTGTTCCACCATATTTGCGAGTGGTGGAACCGTCGGCCTGTGTAAACCGATCAAATACTGCACCCTGACGTTCGAGCGGAATACCAATACCCGTATCCTGCACACCAAAGTGAATGACCGCATAATTTTCTGCTTCTTCGATAGGTTCCGCATGGATCACGATCTCACCCTGATGTGTGAACTTGATGGCGTTGCCAACCAGGTTGACCAAAATCTGACGCAGACGCCCTGGGTCACCCCGCAAATCAGAACTGAGATCAGGGTGAATCAGGCAGGCCATTTCCAGGCCTTTGTCCTGCGCGCGTTTGGCCAGTGTATACGCAACATCTTCAACAGCATTTCGCAGACTGAAATGGATATTTTCCAGTTCGAGCCGGCCTGCTTCGATCTTCGAGAAATCCAAAATATCATTCAGCAAGGTGAGCAAAGACTCTGCGCTATGCAGGGAAGTTTCCAAATAATCGCGCTGTTCTGATGTGAGCAGCGTGTCGAGCGCCAGTTCCAACATACCGATGACACCGTTCATGGGGGTGCGAATTTCATGGCTCATGTTGGCGAGAAACTCGCTCTTGGTGCGGCTGGCTTCTTCTGCTTCTCTGCGGGCCTGCATTAATTCAGAAATATCGTGATAGATGGCCAGTGTGCCGGTCTTTTCACCGGCTACAAACACGGGCACGCCAAAGATTTCAACATCGACGAGTGAATTATCTTTACGCCGCCGTTTGCCCAGCGCATGGACCGTACCACTCATCACCTGCTGGGTGAATTGCCGGGCTTCGGTGTATGTCTCATTTGTAGTAATGAGCGCGTCCAACTCGCCGCCCAGTATCTCTTCGCTCTTGTAGCCATATAACTCTTCAAAAGCCGGGTTGCAGGATATGATCCTCTCGTTATTATCGAGTACCACAATGGCAGCCGGGCTATGCAACACCAGTGATTCAAAAAATTGTTTCTGACGATTTAGTTCTGCTTGTACCCGCCTGCGGTCGGTGATATCGCGGTCGATGCCTACGATGAGTTCACGATTTCCCACGGTAATGAGAGTCGTGGAGACCTCTACGGGAAACACAGTGCCATTTCTATGACGATGCTCGGTCTCCAGCTTGAAATTACCGGCGGCACGCAATTGCTTTAGATAAGCATTGCGTTCCTCTTCAGTGCCTTCCGTGGTATTCAAAACGTCAATGGAATGCCCAACCAATTCCTCACGCTGATAACCATTCATCACACAAGCTGCGACATTGCAATCAATAATGGGCCAGGAGATTTTGGGGTCATGCGGGTCAATCACTATGAAGGCATCTGGCGAGAGATCAAATACCCCTCGAAAGAGGGTTTCGCTTTGTTCCAGTTGTATCTCGGCCTGTCTGCGTTCTGTAATATCGTGCATGATCAAAAGTGTCTGTTGTTCCGCGCCCGCTATATCCATCCCAAATGTTTTTACCGAATATAAACGACCCAGCCAATGAAATTCCTTTTCCGTGTTTGGTAAATCTTTCAAACTGCCCAGTTCGTTGAAGCCGCGGAGTTCAGATAATGGCTTTCCGATGATATTCAAAAATGTGGTGTTAAGTCGGTCGACCACGGCATGGTTACAGCGCAAGACCTGTCCTTGAGAATCCGTTATCAGAACGAGGTCCGAGAAGGAATCGAAGATGGTTTCCCATTCTTTTTTGCCGCGTGAGATCGTACTTGAGAGACTATATTGCACGCCCAGCAGACCTGCCATGATTCCTAAGACGACAGGAGCCAGATCCAACATAAAGATCATAGGCTCGGTCCTATGAATATAGAG
>Ga0070699_100003602_pt1 | contig 13698 bp, 14 predicted proteins | sample KBSK1503metaG_FD_65473 | JGI IMG/M metagenome (GOLD analysis project Ga0070699, IMG submission 65473) | Corn, switchgrass and miscanthus rhizosphere microbial communities from Kellogg Biological Station, Michigan, USA - KBS K1-50-3 metaG | ecosystem: Host-associated > Plants > Roots >...
GTCGCCCCCCCGCACGACCCGCTCCGGCAGGCTGTGGGCGGTGAAGATCACCTCGTCCCACGTCTCGTGGGCCCGAGCCGCCCGCACCTTCTCCGCGAAGGCCTCCAGCAGGCCGGGATGGTCGTGCCACGACTCGACGAACCTCATCGCCGTCCCGTCCGGTCTCGACCGCTCCGCCGCCTCGCGGTACTTGCCGACGCTGAGGATCGAGTACTGGGGGGCCATGGGCAGCGCCAGCAGGTCCGTCACGCCGGCGGTGGCTGCGTCCCGGAGCGCATCGGCGATCAAGGGCTTCCAGTTTCGCATCCCGACGAAGACCGGGGTGCCGTCGGCCAGCTCGCGCTGCAGCGCCGCGGCCTGGGCGCGGGTGATGTCGGTGAGCGGCGAGCGGCCGCCGATGGCGGCGTAGTTGTGCCGCATCTCCTCGACCAGCTCCGCCGAGGGCTCGCGCCCACCGCGCACGAGGCGAAGGTACTCCGGCATCTCGTCGAGGCGGTCCGGCGTCCCGTGGGCGAGGAGGATGACGCCGGATCTCATCTTCAATTCTTCCCCCGCTGAGCCGGATGATAGCCCAGCGAGGCCCGTGGGCACGCTCCGCCGCTTGGGGGGCGAGCCGCAAGGTGCTATGTTGACCTGCTGCGGGGCGTTGCCCGCGCCGGGACGTGACGAATGTCTTCCCACGTCTACCTTCTCTTCACCCTCGCTTTCTACGCGGTCGGGGCCCTCCACGTCCTCCTCCAGGCCCTCACGCGCCGCAAGCTCCTGACGTCGTGGACCGTCACCGCGACCCTCATCGGCTTCGCCTCGCACACGGCCAGCCTCGCGCAGCGGTGGACGGAGGCCGGCCATTTCCCGGCGGTGGGCCTGCACGACGTCTCGTCCTTCCTGGCCTGGGCGCTCGTGCTGGTCTTCCTCATGACGTACACGCGCACGCGGGTGGAGGCCCTGGGGCTCGTCGTCTACCCGGTGGCCTTCGCCCTGGTGCTCGTCGCGAACATGACGCCGGCCGCGGAATCGGACGACCCGATACTGCGGAGCTACTTCCTCCCCATCCACGCCACCCTCGCGTTTCTCGGCTACGCCGCGCTCTTCGTGGCCTTCGCCATGGGCCTGCTCTACCTCGTTCAAGAGCGCGAGCTGAAGAGCCGCTCGCCGCGGCGGCTCTACTACCTCCTTCCCAGCCTGGAGCGGTGCGACACGATCGGCGGACGCAGCGTGGAGGTGGGCTTCGGCTTCCTCACGCTCGCCATCGTCACCGGCATGCTCTGGAGCTACCGCGCGCGCGGCGTGTACTGGACGGGCGACGCGAAGGAATGGACGGCGCTGATCGCGTGGGTGCTCTACGTCATCCTCGTCCTCGCCCGCCAGCGCAGTGGATGGGGAGGTCGTCGGGCGGCCCTGCTCGGCATCCTCGGCTTCGCCGCCGTCGTCCTCACCTTCGTCTGGGTCACCGCGGCCTCGGGGGTCGCGAGTGCGGCCCGCTAGGCCCGCTTCGTGATCATCCTCGTCGGCCTCAGCCACCGCACCTCGCCGCTGGCCGTGCGGGAGTCGCTGGCCTTCGCCAAGGACCGCCTGGCGGAGGCGCTCAAGCGCATGCGACAGGAGGCCGGCGTCTCCGAGGCCATGATCCTCTCGACGTGCAACCGAGTGGAGCTATACGGCCGCAGCGACGAGGCGGACGGCGGTGCCCGGCTCGAGGAGTTCCTCTGCGCGTTCCACGGGCGGCCGCGGCCGGAGATCGCGCCGTACCTCTACCGGCTGTCCGGGCCGGACGCGGTGCGTCATGGCTTCCGGGTGGCGGCGAGCCTGGAGTCGATGGTCATCGGCGAGCCGCAGATCCTGGGCCAGGTGAAGGAGGCCTACCAGATGGCGGAAGGCGCGGGGACGCTCGGCTCCGCGCTGAACGCCCTCCGGAACCGCTCCCTGGCCGCGGCCAAGCGAGCGCGCACCGAGACGGGGATCGGCGAGAACGCCGTCTCCGTGTCCTACGTAGCGGTGGAGCTGGCCCGCAAGATCTTCGGTGAGCTGCGCAACCGGAACGTGCTGCTCGTGGGCGCGGGGAAGATGAGCCTGCTGGCCGCCCGCCACCTCGTCCGCGGTGGCGCGCGCGCGACCGTGCTCGGCGGGCGGACCTTCGAGAAGGCGGAGGAGCTGGCCGCGGCCCTCGGCGGCCGCGCGGCGCCCTTCGAGTCCCTGCGCCCGGAGCTGGCCGCGGCCGACATCGTGATCAGCGGCACCGGCGCCCCGGGCATCGTGATCCGCCGCGAGGACGTGGAGCACGCCCGCGCGGCCCGCGGCGGCCGGCACCAGCGCCCGCTGTTCCTCATCGACATCGCCGTGCCCCGCGACATCGACCCCGAGGTGCGGAAGCTCGCGGGGGTCTTCCTGTATGACCTCGACGACCTGCGGGCGGTGTCCGAGGCGAACCTGCGCGAACGGCAGAAAGAGGCGGCGGCCGCGGAAGCGCTCGTCGAAAGGGAGGTGCGCGAGTTCCTCGACTGGCAGAAATCCCTCGACGTGGTGCCCATGCTCGTCGAGCTGCGCAAGCGGGCGGACGAGGTCCGCCGCCGCGAGATCGAGCGGGTCCGCCAACGGCTGGGGAGCCTCACGCCCGAGCAGGAAGCCGCGCTGGACGCCGCCACCTCCGCCATCGTCAACAAGCTCCTGCACCCGCCCACCGTGCATCTCAAGGAGATCGCCCGCGACGGCTTCGCCGCCGACCAGGTGGCGCTCATCAGGAAGCTGTTCGGGCTTTGAAGGTCCGCATCGGATCGCGCGGCAGCACGCTCGCGCTGTGGCAAGCGGAGCACGTCCAGCAGCGGCTGGCGGCGCTCGGGCACGAGGCGGCCATCCGCGTGATCACCACCACCGGCGACCGGATCCAGGACCGCCGGCTCGAGCAGGTCGGCGGCAAGGGAGCCTTCCTCAAGGAGATCGAGGAGGCGATGCTCGCGGGCGAGGTGGACCTCGCCGTCCACAGCCTCAAGGACGTGCCGACCGCGCTGCCCGCGGGCTTGCGTCTGTGCGCGGTGTTGGAGAGGGCCGATCCGCGCGACGCCGTGCTGGCGTCCTCGGGCCTGGCCCTGAAGCGACTGCCCGCCGGCGCGCGGCTGGGGACGACGAGCCTGCGCCGGCGGGCGCAGGTGGCGGCGCTGCGGCCCGACCTCGTCCTGCAGGACCTGCGCGGCAACGTCGACACGCGCATCCGCAAGCTGCGCGAAGGAGCGTGCGACGCCATCCTCCTCGCCGTCGCGGGTCTGGAGCGCCTCGGCCGGCGGGGCGAGATCACCGAGATTCTCGAGCCCGACCTGTTCCTGCCTGCCCCCGGGCAGGGCGCGATCGCGCTCGAGTGCCGGGAGAGCGACGGGCCGGTCGCCGCCGCGGTAGCACCGCTCGATCACGCGCGGACGGCGCGCGCGGTCGCCGCCGAGCGCGCGCTGCTCGCCGGGCTGCAGGGCGGGTGCAACGTGCCTCTCGGCGCCTACGCGGTGGAGGAGGACGGCATGTTGCGCCTGACCGCCTTCGTGGCGCGCGCCGACGGCTCCGGCCTGCTGAGGGGACAAGCGCGCGATGCCGATCCGCTGCGGGCCGGGGCCGCGCTCGCCGAGCAGCTCCTCGCCCGCGGGGCGCGGGAGCTGATGCGGGGGTGAAGCCGCTCCAGGACCGGCGCATCCTCGTCACCCGCCGCCGCGAGCAGTCGGCCTCTCTCGTCGATGCGCTCTCCGCGCGGGGCGCGACCGTCGTCGAGGTGCCCCTCGTCGCACAGGAGCCGCCCGAGGATCCGGGGCCACTCGACGAAGCTCTCGGCGGGCTGATGCGCTACGAGTGGCTGGCCTTCACGAGCGCGAACGCCGTGGAGGCGGTGGCCGACCGCCTGGCTCACCGCGGAGCCGCGCTCACGGCCCCGGTCCGGCTGGCGTCCGTGGGGCCGACCACGGCGCAAGCGATCGCCGAGCGATTCACAGGACGCTGCGCAGACCTCCAGCCCGCTTCACAGTACCGGGCCGAAGGTCTCGTCGAGGCCTTTCGCGCCCACGATCTGCGTGGCCGGCGCGTCCTGCTCCCGGTTTCGGACCGCGCCCGCGATGCGCTGGCCGTCGGTCTTCGCGCGCAGGGGGCCGAAGTGGACGTCGTGGTCGCCTATCGCACGGTGATGCCGGCAGACGCCCGCGCTCGCCTGGAGCGCGCAGTGTCGGAGGGGGTCGACCTCGTCATCCTGGCTTCGCCCTCGGCCGTCGAAGGCCTGGTGGCGGCGCTGGGCGTACGCGCCCGCGGCCTGGCCGTGGCCGTGATCGGTCCCGTCACCGCGCAGGCGGCTCGCGAGTCCGGTCTGGACGTGCGCGCAGTAGCGTCGGCCGCGACCGCCCAGGGGCTGGCGGAGGCAACGGAGAGGCTGTTCGCGCGGGCGCGGCCACGTTGACCCGATCGCGCCGACGATGCTCCTCAGCCCTGGCCGCCCGCGAGCTCGCGCACGATCGCACCGACGAACGATCGCGCATCGCCGAAGAGCATGAGCGTCTTGTCGAGGTAGTAGACCGGGTTGTCGATTCCCGCGAAGCCGGCGGCCATGCTGCGCTTGATCACCATCACCGTGCGGGCCCTGTCCACGTCCAGAATCGGCATGCCGTAGATCGGGCTCGCCGCATCGTTCCGAGCGGAGGGATTCGTGACGTCGTTCGCCCCGATCACCAGCGCCACGTCGGTCTGGGGAAAGTCGCCGTTGATCTCGTCCATGTCGAGCAGCTTGTCGTAGGGGATGTCGGCCTCCGCCAGCAGCACGTTCATGTGTCCGGGCATCCGCCCCGCGACGGGGTGGATGCCGAACTTCACATCCACGCCCCGCCTGGTCAGCGCGTCGTAGAGCTCGCGCACCTTGTGCTGCGCCTGCGCGACGGCCATCCCGTATCCGGGGACGATGACCACCTTGTTCGCCGCGGCCAGGATCGTGGCCGCCTCCTCCGGGGTCGCGCTCCGCACCGATCGCGCCTGCGGAGCGGAAGCTCCGGCGGCCTGCTCCTGCCCGAACGCGCCGAACAGGACGTTGGAGAAGGAGCGGTTCATCGCCTTGGACATGTTCACGGAGAGGATGAAGCCGGAAGCGCCGTCCAGCGCGCCGGCGATGATCAGGAGCTTGCTGTCGAGCACGAACCCCATCGCCGCCGCGGACAGGCCCGCGTAGGAGTTGAGGAGCGAGATCACCGTCGGCATGTCGGCGCCGCCGATCGGGATGATCATGAGCACGCCGAACACCAGGGGGATGCCGACGATGGCGGGAAAGAGCCGGGTGTGCTCCGGACGGAAGACCAAGTACACCGCGACGCCGATCGCGACGGCCAGAAGCGCCAGGTTGACGACGTTCTGCCCCTTGTAGGTGATCGGCCGTTGCGGGAGGACCTCCTGCAGCTTCCCCGCCGCCATCAGGCTTCCCGTGAAGGTCAGCGAGCCGAGGATCACTTCCGCCGACAGCACGGCCATCATGAAGCGCGACACGTCCGGCGCCCGGAGATAGAACTCCGCCGTGCCGACCAGCGTCACGCAGAGAGCGCCGAAGGCGTGGCTGAGCGCGGTCCGCTGCGGCACCGCCGTCATCTGCACCCGGCCCAGCGGCACGCCGATGATCACCCCCAGGACCAGGGCCACGGCGATCCACTTGTAGTCCACGATGCCGTGGTGCAGCAGCGTCCCGCCGACCGCGAGGAGCATGCCCAGCTCGCCGGCCCGGACGCCGCGCCGCGCCGTGGCCGGCGAGCTCATCCACTTCAGCGACAGGATGAAGAGCGCGGTGGCGACGAGGTACGCGACCTCGATGAGCTGCTCGGTCCCGGTCCCGGCCGTCACGGCTTCTTCGGACCGCTCGACCGGAACATCTTGAGCATGCGATCGGTGATCACGAAGCCACCCACGAGGTTGCTGGTGGCGGCGACGATCGCGATCGTGCCGAGCACGGTCGAAAGCGCGCTCTTCCGCTCGCCGACGAGGATGATCGCGCCGATCACGGCGATGGCGTCGAGCGCGTTGGTCAGCGACATCAGCGGCGTATGCAGGAGCGGCGAAACGCGGCGTATGACCTCGAAGCCGATGAACGCGGCGAGCATGAAGACGTACAGGCTCGTCAGCAGGTCGAGCTTCATCTCTCTCCTCCGGTCGATTGGGCTTCGGGCGCCGGGAGCGAGAAGAACTCACGCACGCGGGCGTTGACCAGCTCGCCCCGATGGGTGAGCAACGTCTCGCGGACGATGTCGTCGTCCCGCCTCACGTGGAGCTTCCCGTCCTTCGCCAGGTGAAGCAGGAACGCGCCGATGTTGCGCGCGTACATCTGGCTCGCGTGGTAGGGCACCGTGCTCGCCAGGTTGAACCACCCGATGATCGTGACGCCGTGCTCGACGATCTTCTCGCCGCCGCGGGTCAGCTCGCAGTTGCCTCCGCGCTCCGCGGCCAGGTCGACGATGACCGAGCCGGACGCCATGCCGGCGACCATCTCCCGCGTCACGAGGGCGGGCGGCTTCTTGCCGGGAATGACGGCCGCCGTGATCACCACGTCGCTCTCGGCCACGACGCGAGCCAGCAGCTCCCGCTGCCGCTGGTAGAACGATTCGTCCTGCGCTTTCGCATAGCCGCTCGCGTCCTCCGCGTCCCGGGTCTCGAGCGGCAGCTCGACGAAGCGCCCGCCGAGGCTCAGGACCTGCTCCTTGGCGGCGGGGCGAAGGTCGTAGGCGGAGGCCACGGCCCCCAGCCGGCGGGCCGTCGCGATGGCCTGCAGGCCGGCCACCCCGGCTCCGATCACGAGAACGCGGCCGGGCGTGATCGTCCCCGCGGCGGTGGTGAGCATCGGAAAGATCCGCGGCAGCGTGTCGGCCGCGATCACCACGGCCTTGTATCCGCAGATGGTGGCCATCGAGGAAAGCGCATCCATGCTCTGCGCCCGGGTGGTTCGCGGCATCAGCTCGACCGCGAACGACGTCACGCCCCGGCCGGCGATCTCGTTGATGGTCTCGAGCGACCCCAGGGGCCGCAGGAACCCGATCAGCGTCTGGTCGCGGCGGAGAAGGGGAAGATCGTCCTTGCCGGTCTTGTCGTTGGAGCCGTAGCAGAGCACCTGGACCACGACGTCGGCCGCCCGAAAGATCTCGGCACGCTCGGGAAGGATCCGCGCCCCCTTCACGGTGTACTCCCGGTCCGGGTAACCGGCCTCCGCTCCCGCCCCCGTTTCGACCGCCACTTCGAATCCCGCCTTCGTGAGGCTGGGAATCACCGCGGGCACCAGCGCCACGCGCCGTTCGCCCGGGAAGCTCTCTCGAGGAACGCCGACGATCATGAATCTGCCTCCGATTCGGGTTCTCGCGGCGGCCGCCCCGCCGTGCGACCCATATGTTACCCAGGCACCCGGCAGAATCGCGCCGGCCATCGAACTTCTGCAAGACCGGGTTCGTAGAGCGGAAGCAAAGGCCATGGCATCTGTGTCCCGGCCTGCGGCTCTCGCGACCCCGCGCCTCGCCGCCGCCGCGATGGGGCTGGCCGCCGGCTTCAGCCTCGTCCTTCTCATGGCCTCGGTCTTCGGTCCCTACGGCTGGTTCATCGACGAGCTGTACTACCTCGCCTGCGCGAAGCGCCTCGCCTGGGGCTACGTGGACCACCCGCCCCTCTCGATCGCGGTCCTCGCGCTCATCCGTGGCCTTGTGGGCGACGTGATGTGGGCGGTACGCCTGCCGGCGGCGCTGGCCGCGGGGGCGACGGCCCTCGTCGCGGCGCTCCTCGCCCGCCGGCTCGGGGGAGGCGCCTTCGCGCAGTCGCTGGCGGCGCTCTGCGTCTGCGCTTCGCCGGCGGCGATGGTCCTGGGGAGCTTCTTCTCGATGAACGCGTTCGAGCTGCTTCTCTGGCCGGCCGCGGCTCTCCTCCTCGTGCGGCTCCTGGAGGCGGACGAGGCTCGGTGGTGGCTGCCCTTCGGCTTGCTGATGGGGTTCGGCCTGCTGAACAAGCACACGACCGTTCTTTTCCTGGGTGCAGTGGGCGTCGCCCTCCTGCTCGTCCCCGCGCGCCGGCATCTGCTCACGCCCTGGCCGTGGCTGGGGGCGCTCGCCGCGCTGATGGTGGTCGCGCCGAACCTCGCCTGGCAGCACGCGAACGGTTGGCCGTCGCTCGAGTTCTACCGCAACGCGCAGCGATTCAAGAACATCGCGACGCCACCGCTGAAGGCGCTGGCCGACCAGGTGCTGTTCGCCGGGCCCGGCTCGCTGCCGGTGTGGCTGGCCGGCCTCGCGTTCCTGTTGCGCGATCGAGCGGCGCGGCGCCTGCGCCTGCTCGGCTTCGCGTTCCTGCTCTTGCTGGGGCTGATGCTCGCCTCGGGCTCGAGCCGGCCGGACAGGATCGGCGCCTTCTACCCGATCCTGTTCGCCGCCGGCGCGGTGGCGATCTCGACCTGGTCGGACCGGCCGGGCCGGGGCTGGTTGCGCCCGGCCGCCCTCGTGCTCGTCGCGGGCTCGGGCCTGTTCGTCGCGCCGATCACGCTGCCGCTTCTGCCGCCGGAGCGGGTCGCCGCCTACGCGCAAGCCACCGGCATCCTGCCCCGGCTCGAGCGCGGCAAGACCTCACCGATCCCCCAGTGGCTCGCCGACCGCACCGGCTGGCCCGAATTCGTGGCCGACGTCGAGGCCGTCGTCTCCTCGCTCTCCGCCGAAGACCGCGCCCGGGCCATCCTCTATGCGCCGAGCTACGGGCAGGCGGGGGCGCTGGAGCTCTTTGGACCCGGGTACGGCCTGCCGTCGACCACGATCTGCAATCACAACACGTATCATCTCTGGTCCACGGGCCACACGGACTCGGAGGTGCTCGTGGCGGCGGGCGCGAGGGAGGAGGACCTGCGCCGCCTCTTCCGCGAGGTGCGCGAGGTCCGCGTCCACCGCTGCGAATACTGCATGAGCTGGCGGGACCGGATGCCGATCTTCGTGGCCCGGGGCTCCGTCGAGCCTCTGAGCCGCTACTGGCCCCAGTTGCGGCACTTCGAGTGAGCGGCGAGCGCGTCGCGCAGCAAGCCGCGGATCGCGCCCGCCAAGTCCTGGGGAGCAGCTCCGGATGAGAGCGATAGATGATCCGCGACCCCGTCTCCCCGCGGCGGCGGCCTCAGGCGGCGGTCGCGACGGCCGGACGGTGCCGGCCTCGCATGAGCGCGGCCGTGATCGCCCCGGTCAGGCCCCCGGCCACGAGCGTCCATCCGATCCACAGCGTCATCTGCGGGAACAGGCCGATCACGGCCCAGGTAGCCACCGGCCCCATGGCGGGGAAGTTCGGCGGCAGCGCATCGTAATGCGTGCCCCACTTGCCGATGATGGCGGGCAGCATGAGGAGCGCGACCGGAATGCGCGCGGCGAGTCCATAGACGAGGAGCGTGCGACCGAGCGTCGGCCATCCCCGGCTGGCCACCCAGCCGCCGACGAGGAAGGCGATGCAGCCGACCACGATCAGGCCGAGCTGCGGCACGTTCAACCGTGCGGCCGTGAACAGGCTCGCGGGGACGATGGCGAGGCCCAGGAAGGCGAAGCCGATGGCCCGACCCACGTGCTCCGGCCACTCTCCCGCGCGCGTGAGCCGCGCGGCGAAATAGACGCCGAAGATCAGGGGCAGCCATGAGATGCCCACGAGGGCGGCGCCGCCCCCGCCGGCACGGCTGAACAATCGCGGCGACCACTGCTGCAGCTCGCCGACCAGACGAAGCACGGTGACGGCGAGGGTGATGATCGCGGGCACCAGCACGAGGTCGCGCATGGTGGGACGAGACGTGTCAGGCATGGGCGCCTCCTTCAGGACGACCCGAGCGCGGTCGAGGCAATGGCCGGGAGTATAGCCTTCTCTTCCGGGCTCCGCCTGGATCGGATGCGCCGCGCAGCCGCGTGGCCTGGTTTTCAGGCCATTGGCGCAAGACGTCCCGACATCGGCGACGATCGTGGTTCGAACCACACGCCCGCCCTGGCCGATGGCGTCGTTCGTGTCCGCGCGGCGGGCGACGGTGGTCGACCCGCTGGTCGCGCTCCGAGCCGATTAGCGAGAGGGGCAAGCGCCGACTTCGAAAGCGGGGAGAATGAGAACATGCAGCATTACAGGTACCTGATCGTCGGCGGGGGCATGGCCGCTGACGCCGCCGCCCGGGGCATACGCGAGGTCGACGACACCGGCACCGTGGGCCTGATCGGGGCGGAGCCCCATCCCCCCTACAACCGCCCGCCCCTGTCCAAGGCCCTGTGGAAGGGCGCGCCCCTCGAGAGCATCTGGCGTGGCACCGAAGCCACGAAGGCGCAGATGCACCTGGGGCGCAAGGTCGCGGCCCTGGATCTGGCCGGCAAGAAGGTGACGGACGACCTCGGCCAGGAGCACGGCTTCGACAAGCTGCTCCTGGCCACGGGAGGCACGCCCCGGCGGATGCCCACCACCTCCGACCGCGTCCTCTACTTCCGGACGCTGGACGATTACCAGCGGCTGCGCGGCCTCATCGGTCCCGAACACCGCCTCGCCGTCGTCGGCGGGGGGTTCATCGGCACCGAGATCGCCGCCGCCCTGGCCCTGAACGGCCAGGCCGTCACGCTCGTCTTCCCCGAGCAGACTCTGGGCGCCCGGCCATTCCCCGCGGATCTGTCGGCCTTCCTCACGGGCTACTACCGCGAAAAGGGGGTCGAGCTGATGGCGGGGGAGACCGTGGCCGCGGTGGAGGACCGGGGACCCGTCCTGGTCGTGAAGACGCGGAGCGGAAAGCAGGTCGCCGTCGACGGCGTGGTGGCGGGCCTCGGCATTCGGCCCAACGACGAGCTGGCCCGGGCCGCGGGCCTCGAGGTGGACGACGGCGTCGTCGTGGACGAGCATCTCCGGACCCGTCACCCCGACGTCTACGCGGCGGGCGACGTGGCCCGCTTCCCGAGCCCGGCCCTCGGCGAGCGTCTGCGCGTGGAGCACGAGGACGCGGCCAACACCACCGGCCGGCTGGCCGGGCGGTCCATGGCCGGCGTTCCTTCGCCCTACCGGGAGTTGCCCTTCTTCTACTCCGACCTGTTCGACCTGGGCTACGAGGCGGTGGGCATCCTCGACGCCCGCCTCGAGACCGTGGCCGACTGGAAGGAGCCGTTCCGGGAGGGCGTCGTCTACTACTTGCGGGACGGCCGCGTGCGCGGCGTCCTCCTGTGGAACACGTGGGGCCAGGTGGACGCGGCCCGCCGCCTGATCGGGGAGCCGGGCCCCTTCCGTCCCGCCGACCTCAAGGGCCGCCTCCCTGCATGATCCCCGAGCCGACCCCTGGTTGCGCGCTCGCGATGTTCGCGCCGATCAGACCCGATGCGTACGACCCGCGCCTACGCGCGTTCTGTTTCCTCTCGGAGCCGGAGTTCGCGTTCAGGTCTACGGGCTCGTCGGGATTCAGCCCTTCTGGTGCCGCGCGACCGCGTTCTCGACGTCGGCGAAGTTCTTTTCCGCCCAACTGCAGACCGACTTGAAGATCGGATGGAGGGTTCGGCCAAGCCTCGTTAGCGAATACTCGACGCGCGGCGGTATCTCGGGGTAGAACACGCGGTCGACGAGACCGTGGCGCTCGAGATCACGAAGTTGCTGGGTCAGCATCCGCTGGCTGACCGTGGGGATCAGCCGGCGGAGCTCATTGAAACGGAGCGTCCCGTTCGTGACCAGCGCGTAGATGATCGCTGGCTTCCACTTTCCGGCGACGACTCCCATGACCAGCTCGACGCGCTCGACGGGATCGGATCCGGTGCTGCCCCGGGCCTTTCTCACCGAAACTGATTCTATACCAAGTTACTAATCTGTGCCTACTTGACTTCGTATACCAGGATTACCTAACCTTCGAGCGCGAGCCGGTCGCACGTAGGCGAGGGCGTGCGCGGCCGACCCATTGAGGAGCGATCATGGCTGCGGAACTCGCGCACAACCCGTGGGGAGTCATCGTCCGGCCGCGGGATGACGTTCTGGAGCTCCGCTGGTTGCCCTCCACGGCGAGCATGAGCGACGGCGGGTTCATGGCGACGCTCTGCCTCTTCGCGTGGGAGGCCGAGCGGGCGAGACCGCTTGGCCTCCTGATCGACGCCGTCGAGTTTCGACACCAGTTCGGCCCCGGCGTGATGGAGTGGCGTGATGCCCACATCATTCCGCGGTACGGCGCCGCCGGTGTGCGCAAGTTCGCCTTCGTGATGCCGACTGGTTTCCCTGACGCGGGAAAGGAAGCCGTCGAAGGGCCGGCGATCTTCCCCACCCGGTGGTTCGTCGACCGACCGCAGGCTTTCGATTGGCTGGGCACGCCTTGACCTGCCGCGGAGTCGTGGTGGAGGGGTCATGAGTCCGCTCGTGGCGCTGAGCATCCAGTCGACGTTCAGCCTGGTCGCCTTTTCGCTCATCGCCCTGTGGCACGTCGCGCCGCGGCTCGACGCGAGATCGCGCGAGGATGCGCTGATACCGTTGCTGTGGGTCCAGGTGTTCCGGTATGCGCCACTGGCGTTGTACGCGCCCGGGCAGGTCGACCCCCGCATTCCCCCGGACGTCGCCGCGGCGGTAGGTCTGGGTGACCTCGCCTCGGCGGTGGCGGCGCTGGTGGCGCTGGTCGCCCTCCGGCTCCGCGCCAAGGGCGCGATCGCGCTCGTGTGGGCCTTCAGCGTGGTCGGCATCGCCGATCTGGTGTTCGCCACCATGAAAGCCGTCGCCGCCGAGATGTATCGATTCCCGATGGGATGGAACTGGTACATCCTGAACTTCTACGTCCCGATGATCGTGGTCGGCCATGTCATGATCATCCGTCGTCTCCTTCGTCGCGGCGGAGGGCCGGCGTTGGCGCGAGCCGCGACGTAGACGATTAAGAGTCGCTTGCTAACGCGTCCTCGCCAGGATGCAGGATGGCTGAAGTGGACTCGACGTTCACTGGCAATACGCTCCCGTGCAGGGCTGTTGTGAAGCCGTACCTTGATTGATGCTTCCGACCATGACGGGATGAATCACGCAGTGATACGGCCCACCTCCGGCTTCGACCGGCATGGGCCGACTCGAGGCTCCGGGGAGGAGATCACCCGTGTCCACCGAGCCATCGTTCAGCAACACGTGGTGGGTGACGTTGTCGACGTTGTGCCACACGATCATCTGACCTGCGGGCAGCGTCGCCGGATTCGGTGAGAATGACTGCGCGCCGTTGATCGCGACCACGTTGACCGTCACGACGCCGGCGGCGCTCGGCGGCGTCGGACTGTTCGGGCTCCCGCTGTTTCCGCTGGAATAGCTTCCGCCGCAGCCCCACATGCCCAGGCCGACGGCGACGACGGCACCGACCATCTCGAACCCACGCATCAATGTCTCCCTTCTTGTTCGTCGTACTGCTCGCCTTGCCTACGAACGTCAACGTCAACGATGCCTCCCTCTACGGGCGGAGGAAGTCGGCCCCCCAGACGAGCGTCCCGCCCAGATGGCCCGCGATCGCGACGAGTGCCGCGGCACCGAACAGCGCGGTTCGGTAGACGAACACGGAGCGACCGGACGGGACGCGGGACCACGTCGAGATCAGCGCTGCGCCGATCGCGCCGGTTGCGGCGGCAACCCCTGTCCACCCGTGCCACGTCAGCAATCGGCCGGGTTCGACGAACGGGGCCGAGGCCAGGGCCCATCCGGCGACCACCGTGATGGCGCCCATCGCCGCCCCCGCTCGCACATTGGCGACGGCGATGGTGCGCC
>Ga0070699_100003603_pt1 | contig 13698 bp, 13 predicted proteins | sample KBSK1503metaG_FD_65473 | JGI IMG/M metagenome (GOLD analysis project Ga0070699, IMG submission 65473) | Corn, switchgrass and miscanthus rhizosphere microbial communities from Kellogg Biological Station, Michigan, USA - KBS K1-50-3 metaG | ecosystem: Host-associated > Plants > Roots >...
ATCGGGCTGAGGTGAAATGCCAGTGTCGTCTTAGTTCCAAGCAGCACTGGCCACCACCTCAGTTCGGTGTGGTTGCTCACGCTTCAACTCACACCAATCCTGACTACGGCCTCGCGACAACCGTCAGTCATTGGATTTCTGCTGCTGAACCGCGATTCTATTCGGTGACGAGGATGGTGGAACTGGTAGAAATGACAGGTAGCGCAGAGTTATTGATAGTCGCCCTCGGCGTGATGCCGCGCGTCATTCAGGTTGAGTTGACGCGTAACGTTGGCTGCGACCCGGCCAAGTGCGCCGGCATAGGTGGGAAACGAAAGCGGTACGTGCGCAAGGTCGTCAACTCGCATTCCTCCCGCCATGGCTACCGCCGCAACTTGAGCGATCTCAACTGCACGTTCGCCAACCACATGACAACCCAGAATCGCGCGTGTAGTGCGGTCTGCAATCAGCTTACAAAAACCGTCTGTGCGACCGTCAATAATCGTGCGCGTGGTTGTGTCGAAATGCATAGTCGCCACCACGACGTCGTGAAGCGCGCGAGCTTTGGCCTCAGTTAACCCCACTTGTGCATATTCCGGATCGGTAAAACTGCCGATTGGCGCGGCGCTCTGATCCGGAGCCTCCATGGTAGTCCCATGAACCGCATTAGTTGCCGCGATGAAGCCGTCGTGAATTGCCTGAGGCGCCAACATCAAGCGACCGGTAACGTCGCCGGCGGCGAAGATGTGCAGCGCAGAGGTTCGCAGAAACTTATCAATACGAATAAAGCCCCGCGCGTCGGTTTCGATATCTGCGTTGGAGAGATCCAAGCCGGTCGTATTTGCGGTCCATCCGATCGCCGTCACTACCAGCGTTGCTTCAACCTGACGTCTTTCGCCGTCCTTTAAATAAACCATCCGCACGCCCGCCGGAGTTTTTTCAAATGATTCGATGGTGCCGAAGTTTTCCCTTACCTCGATACCGGCTTCGCGAAAGCCGGCCGCGACTGCTGCCGACACGTCATCATCCTCTTGTGGAAGAATTCGCGGGCCGGCTTGAAAGAGCTGAACTTTGGAACCGAAGGCATTGAAAATCGACGCCACCTGGGCGCCCGTCGCCCCGCCTCCGATCACCAGCATCGATGGTGGAACGGAGTTTAGTTTCCACGCATCGCTGTGAGTCGAGGTCAGCTCGCTTCCCGGCACTTTAAGTTTTCGACTCGAGCCGCCGGTGCAGACGATGATGCGTTTGCCCTCGAGCTGCAAGCCACTCGTGGTGCTGATCGTATGTGGATCGACAAAACGAACCGTGCCGGCTTGCTCGTAGACTGCCACTTCAGCGTCGAAGAGATTTTTGCGAAACGCTGAATGCGCACGCACGTGACTGGTGACTTCGCGTACTCTCTCGAGCAACTTCCCATAATTGAGAACGGGTTCGCAAACCTCAATCCCGTAACGCTGCAACTGGCGTGCATCGCGAATCAGCCGCGCCGCATGCGCCAGGGTTCGAACCGGAACAGGCCCGTCGTTGGCAGCCATGCCGCCAAACTGATCACGTGTGACCAGCGCGGTCCTGGCTCCCATGTCTCCGGCGCGCAGCGCAGCCACCACACCAGCAGGCCCAGCTCCAATCACGATCACATCGAGCATATGCTTTACGCCGAAGGCGTTGGCTAGTTTCAGCCCAGGGTTGGAGCTTGCGACAACCCTGGGGTAAGCCATCGACCTTCTTTCAATTAACCCTGAAAGGGTTCGTCATTCGCGGAACCCTTTCAGGGTTGAATCACATTCTTATTTTCGCTTCCCAGAGTTGTCGCAAGCTCCAACTCTGGGCTGAAATTAGCCAACGCCTTCGGCGTACTCCAAGTTCAAAGTGTTCGGCGTACTCCAAGTTCAAACTGGTCCACTATAACGTCGCGTCAGGCGATTGATTGGACCACGAAGCAGCAGATACGGTACGACGGCTAAAACAATGGCAAGCACCAGCGTTTCAAACGGATAAACCCAGTGCTGCACGATCAATTGATAAATGACGTCCATAATTACGGCGAGGAAGAAGACGCGCGCGATCGACTTCCACCCGTCGCGCAACAAGCCGACGCGCTGCGCCGGATCGGTGAGCACCGTCCAAAGGTAAGGCGGCCGACCTTCACGAGCATCTTTCAATCCGGCCCGCAACGCCAACAGTGCCGCCATGATTGGCTGCAAAATGAGACGAAAAGTCATTGGCCCGCCGACACGAGCCATCAGGTCATTCCATCCTCGCGCAATCATTTCCTCCATACTAAGTCTCAAGCTCAGCCAGCCAACGCAACGCGCGCAAGCCAGGCATGAAACAGTATTCGCCACCACGAGTGGCAACGAATTGCGGTATCCCCTGACAACGTTTGCGTACCGGCCTGCGCGGGAGTGTGAAACTGCCTGGGCCACCGTTTGAACCGATGATTGGATCTCTGTCGGCTCCGGCGCCAATGAAAATGCCATCGTTCACCCATTGCGACTGAACGAACTCAAATTGCCGTCCGATATGTGCTCCTACAAACGCGAACATCAAACCTCGTTCGGCGCCATCGTCGTCGAGCACGCCTTCCGGCAGTAATGGACCATACGCAGTGCCGCGGCGAATCATCCGGTGAATTCTGGCCACTCCCGCGATCGCGGCATCGCGCGGATTTGTGCGGCGAATGTGCGAGCCACCAGGCGTCTTGAAGCCGGCGGGATCGTCCGCTTCAAAAAGAAAGTCGTTATTGCGTCGCGGGTCCGCGCCTAGTTGCGGATCATCGTGCAATGGGCACAGAGCTAAGGGCGCACCGCTACGCCAGCGGCCCATCAGCTTGGCCGCGAGTAGCTCCTCATCTTCAGAACTGGTCGAGTTTGATTTTAAATACCGGCGGAAGTCGGCTACTCGTTGATGCAGTTTGCGAAAAACTACGTAGGTTCCATTTCGTCCGAGCACTTCGGGCTCAGTCTTCTGAACACCGCCCAGCTCATCCGGATAACCGAGCACAAACTCGCCGGCTTTTAACAGCCGCTCTTGCGGATTGCTTCCCGGGATACCACTTCCTTCAATAGCCGGGTGACTGATGCCGTCACGAAATCCAAATGGCTCCCTCTCATTCGGCAACGCGTGACAATCCTGGCGCCAGATCGCTTCAATTCCGTCGAGGCACCGATATGTCTTGCGCGCGCCCGCAAGCACTTCCTCGAGTCGATCGGCATTAGGCGACACGGCTACGATAATGACGTGAACGTCTGCTGTTCCGAGTGGCTTCTCCCAATGCTCCGGACTGCTCTCTCCAAGGTCGCCCAAATCTTTGGCCCGCGCCGCCATGCCTTGCCGAAACTCCCATGAAAAACTGTCGAGTGATTGCTGAGGCACACCAAGCGCTTTGAATCCCTCATACGTCAACGCAACGCTCACCCATGTGTCTGCGAGAGGACTGCTGGGATTCGCGGCCGAAGTCACGACCTTTGCTACCCTGTTCATCAGCTCGCGTCCCGCCCTGCGACGATCAATGCGAAGCGCAATGTAAGTCGCAACGTACGGGGCGGGACGAGGACGCAATACGCCACTTTGGATGTCTTCCAACTCGAGCATTGCGTTCACAGATCTTCCCTTTGCGATAGCCACGCTAGGCGGTGGCGATATTCTTCCAGAAGTTTTTCAAGCTTTCCGTGCCACCGAAGAGCGTAGTGAAATTAGTTGAATCAACCATCACGATGTCACCCGCTCGTCCGTTGTCAGGCGGCAGCCAAAGCAAACAGTTGAATTCCCTGTTGCCGGCCGCGGTAAACGGATGCGGGCGATCGGGATCGATAGGCTGCCGCGCCAGTACCTGCACACTCTTGCCGTCATCATTCGTCAATGCGTAGTGGGGGAGATGCGGATGAAAGTTTAGTGTGGGAACATTCTTGAGCAGGCCAGGTTTGTCCAGATCGCGAAAGGCAGTGAGCGGAGCAATGTCTTTCGTGCCTTTAATAAGCGCCGGACGGAGTCCCCACTGATTTATTACCGGAACATCGAGCGCCTGCATCAGCGACCGCGTGTACTGGCTGAACCGCTGTTGGCGCGGCACGAGTGCGTCGCCATGGTGTTGATATTCCAGCTGCTGCTGTTTTTTGTCTTCGGTAAAGCCAACGTCGTGGTGCGGACCAATCATGAGGCAGGTTCCTTCGCGGCTTAGCCAGTCGTTGATCGCTTCGATTTCTGCTGATGCCGCGTTCTGCTCCGATAGAAGATGGTCCAGACCAAAGACGAGTAACGTGTCGGTGTCTGCCAGGATGCGCTCGTCGATTGGCTGCAGGTATCCCGCCTGATCGATGCGCTGAAATACCGCGACTGGATGTCCAGTGACTTCACCTGCGATTTGCTGAAAGCTCAAGGTGGAGCGATGGAATAACTCCAGGGTGCCGGCGATGCCCTGGAGAAACTGCGCGGCATTCCACTCCGGCGTCTCGTACGCGGGCCACAGCACGTTCCGCACTTCTGTCATCGTCGAGAAACGGTTTTCCATCGCCGCCGGATCGCGTTGTGCTTCCCACGGATAACTCCACGTCCAGTAGATACTCAGACGGCGTCGCCCGCGCGTGTATTTGCGCGGAACGTGATTCTGGTTGTAGGTACGCGCCCCGATCCTTGTTTCGCTCATGTCAATCTCTCACTGCATCTGGTCTAGCATCTCCGAGAAAGCGGCCTTGAGTCCCAACGCTTTCTTAATCTCATCGGCGCTGAAGTAGGGATACTCGCCGTACTCCAAAAAGCTCGGGCACTGATGCTCACGAACGAACCTGATGAACGCTTCGGGATTGGTCTGCCAATCCTCGGGAAACCCTTCAAGATTTTCGAATACTGTCTTCACGCCGAGGTTCGTGAAGAGCGCGACTGCGTCCTCGGTGTATTTGTCGAAGTCGGTATCGAAAATACCCTGGTACATGAAGTACGTAGTTCCATTGATCGGGAAGAGCACCCAACGCAGGTAGTGGAGCTTGAGCGGAGCGAGACTGTTGGGTATGGCAGCGACCGCGTCCTGAATATTTTGCGCATACTCGTAAAAGACCGGTTCGCGGCCGGGTTTGATTTTCGCGATGATGGTGAAACCGTGACACGCCGGAGACTTCGGGTAGACGGGACCATATTTACCCTGCTCCAGGTGTGCCGTCTCTTTGGGTATTGCCATCGCCTGCGGCTTGATTTCCATGATCCGATCTCCTTTGAAAACAGATCGTAACGAGGCTCGCGGAGTTGTGTACTGTCATAATTGACAGTGCGAAGATCTCTCACGCAAAGGCGCAAAGCCGTAAAGCGCTGCCGCGTTTCAACGGCATTCTTTGCGTCTTTGCGCCTTTGCGTGAGAAGTTTTTATTTTTGGAGCGCGATTCAGTGAATCACTACGCCAATACCCAGACGCAAGTTGTCCTGCCGCGTCCCCGGAATGAAGAAGGGCGTACCCACGACCTGGAAAGGTGTCGGCACCAGGACGATCCCCGTTTGCTGGTCGCCGCGGTTGATGATGTTCCAGTCCACCTGAACTACGCGGATGTCAAAGCGGTGATTAACTTTGATATCAACGCCGCCGCCGAACGCCATTGCAAAGCTGGTTTCGTTGACGTGGAAATCGCTGATGCCGAAGAGGACCGGCAGTTGCGGACTGTCCACGTCGATCTTCTGAACTGCCACTCCAAACAGAGCGTGTCCGAAGGGTTTGAAAGTTGGCCCATCTTCAGAGTTGTTCTTGATTTGGATGCCGCCGAGGAAATTCTGTACGGTCGTGTCGACAGTGCCGCTGCCTGCCGGACGCGAGAAGTTGTCCTCGCGCAGGTGGAGTGAGTAGTCAAACTTGGCGCCGAAATATTTGTGGAAGTTGCCGGTTATGGCCAGGTTGAAGCCGCGTAGCGTGTTCTTTTCGCCGAGAACGTCGTTGACCCGCGGGTTGTCTGTGTCGTCTCCGAGGTTATCAAAATTCAGCGCTGAATAACCTCCGAAGAATTCCCAACGTTTGTAATCGTCGGACTGCGCTGATACAGCGGGCGCGAAGGTGAGCAGAAGCGCCGCCAGTGACAATAAGCGTTTCATCACAGATTTCTCCTTTGTGTGAATTCTTGTTTGGTCGGGCCATACCTGAAGGTAGCGATGACGGCGGCAGGCGATAACTGTTAATTGTGACAGGTCAGTGGGTGAGTCACCTGGCTGCATCAGGAGTGAGGTAAAACATGAGGGCAACGATTGCGTAAACCGTGATCAGTTGCACGCCCTTGAACCAATTCGACTGACCATCGCCGCAAACCAATGCGCCGATCAGCACCGCCATCAACAAGGAACCGATTTCAGCCCGGCCAAATGCCAGCTCCAACGGTTGCGGTGCGATGAAGTAACTTGCCAGGACCAGTAAGGGTGCGACAAACAACGCGATCTGGATACAACTCCCGAGCGCAATTCCTACTGACAAGTCCATCTTGTTTTTGCGCGCCATCGCAATCGCGGACCCACTCTCCGCTGCGCCACCGACAATGGCCACAAAAACAATGCCAATGAACACCTGCGACATGCCGAGCGCTTTCCCCGTTTCTTCCGCGGCTCCGACGAGTATTTCGCTCATCCACGCAGCCAGCGCCGAGGCGGCGAGCAACGTGATCACAGCGCGTGACACGCTCCAGTGTGCTTCATGAGTGTCTGATTCCGCCGCGCTCTCTGAACTGGCAAACAAGCTCGAGTGAGTTTTCAACGAATACAGGATGTAGAGTCCATAAGCGCAGAGCAACATGAAGGCGATCCCAACGTTCAGTTGCGACTCCGCCCTGATCACTGCATTCGGCGCAAAGACGCGACTGAAGCTACTTGGCACGAGCATACTGACGGCCGCCAGAAACATCATGGTGCTGTATGCGCGGGCAGCCAGTGGATTAAACCGCTGCTCATGAAAACGCAAGCCCCCGGTCAGAAACGCAACGCCAAGCGCGAGCAACAGGTTGGCAAGTATGGCCCCAACCAGTGAAGCTCGCACCATTTCTAAATAACCCGCCTTCAACGCCACGAGCGCGATGATCAATTCCGGCGCGTTACCGAATGTTGCATTCAACAATCCACCGACGGCGTCTCCCGTCCGCGAGGCAATCTGTTCAGTGGCGCCGACGATCTGGGCAGCGATGGGAATAATGGCCACTGCCGCCAGGAAAAAGAGCACCGGCGCCGGTGCGTGAGCGAAATAGTCCAGCGCGACTGTGATGGGAATGAACAGCAATAACCAATTCATTGCAGTAGGAATTAGCATCCGTGTTATCCGCGGCCGGTATCAAGAAACCTCACGCGTCCGGTAGCGATCTCAAACACGGCTCCAACAACTCTCGTCTTTCCTTCACAAAGGCGGGCCTGACCTTTCGGAGTATGCAGAATCTGCTGTACGGTCCAGTCTATGTTGCTTTCAACTGCTCGATCAGTTTGTGCTTTCTGTGAAAGGTGGGGATCAAAAGACGGAAGTCCCGGCAGAATATTGTCAACCAGCAACTGAATTCGTGAATGATGCCGATTACCCTTATCGCGGGTCTTCAGCGCGGCTTGCACAGCTCCGCACTCCTGGTGACCCAACACCACAAAGAGATTCGTATGCAAGTGCGCTTCCGCATACTGAAGACTGCCTGCGACGACGGGAGAAAACACATTTCCGGCAATGCGGATCACGAACAACTCGCCGAGGCCGGTATCGAAGATAAGTTCAGGGGGTACGCGCGAGTCGCTGCATCCGAGAATGGTCGCGTATGGCTGCTGGCCTTGTGAGAGGCCGGTGAGCATTTCGTGTACGAGGCGGGGCAAACGAATCTCGCCGCGACGAAATCGCTCGTTTCCGGCGATCAGTCGCTTGAGCGCTACGTCTGCTGAAATGATCGACTCAGGTTCTGGCATTAGCGATTAAAGAAAGAGTTCACGCAAAGGCGCAAAGGTTACGCAAAGGCGCAACAGAAGGCATTAAAGAACCAGCGTCATTCTTTGCGCCTTTGCGTGAAACGTTTTTTTTCAATAAGCCTTCAACCCAACGGCGCGGAACTGCCCGCAAACACGCTCCACCAGTTCCGGTGCAGGAGCGGATACGGTGTCCAGCGTGTAGTTGATGCCGAGTTTCTTCCACTTGTACCGGCCCATTTGATGGAAGGGCAGCACGTCCACCCGCTCGACACTTCCCAGCCCCGCAGCAAACCCGGCAATCTGATCTATGTCGTCAACCTCGTCCGTCAATCCCGGCACCAACACGTAACGCAGCCAGATCTTTCTATTGCGAGCGGCAAGCCGGCGGGCAAACTCCAGAGTTGGACCAACTTCTTTTCCGGTCAGAGTTAGATGGCGCTGCGGGTCCCAGGTCTTTATATCCAGTAACACGACATCTATCTGGTCCAACTCCTCGTCCGATAGACGTTCACCAAGATAACCATTCGTATCCAACGCAGTATGGATACCCATCGCCTTCACTCGCGTCATTAGTCGCGCCGCAAACCGATCCTGCATGAGCGGCTCACCGCCACTCAGCGTGAAACCTCCCGACATGATCCTGAGGCCATGCCGGTACTTTCCCAGTGCGGCTATCGCGCGCTCGAGCGTCACCGGCATTCCGTTCATCATGTTCCACGTGTCGGGGTTGTGGCAGTACAGGCAACGAAATTGACATCCCGCTGTCCAGGCGACGACGCGGACACCTGGCCCATCGACGGTCGAGCCGGTGGTGAAGGAATGAAGAAAGCCAATGTCTCCTGTTCTGAGCGCCGCTGTTACTGCCGATTCGTCAACCTTGCCGGCCAGATTTACTCGAAGCTCGTAAGGGTTCGGCGCCTCCAGCGAAACTTCTTCCGGCGCTCTCTCCTCGCTCATGATCAACCTCCGTGGAACGTTCGATTAAGCACATCCATCTGCTGTTCGCGGGTCAGCCGCACGAAGTTCACCGCGTATCCCGAAACTCGAATGGTGAGACTGGGATATTTCTCGGGATGGTCCATCGCGTCCATCAAGGTTTCACGATTCAGCACATTGACATTCATGTGATAGCCGGTAGCGCCAAAAAACGCGTCGAGCATGTTCCGCAAATTCGTGATCCGATCGTCTTTAATCCTGCCGAGACCTTCCGGCAATAAGGTGGTAGTAAGCGAGATACCGTCAGCCGCATCGCGGTATGGAATCTTGGCGACTGAGGCAGCCGACGCGTGAATTCCGAGTTTGTCTCGCCCGTGCATCGGATTGGCTCCGGGCGCAAACGGCTCTCCGTGTCGACGGCCATCGGGAGTGTTCCCGGTGTTTTTGCCGTACACGACGTTTGACGTGATCGTGAGAATCGACTGCGTGTGAAGCGCGTGACGATAGGTTGGGTGCCTTCGCAACTTGTTCATGAACGCGCTGGCGAGCCAGGAGGCCAGTTGGTCCACACGATTATCGTTGTTGCCAAACTGCGGAAACTGCCCTTCGATTTGATAGTCAGTTACCAGGCCGGTTTCGTCGCGCACAACTCGAACCTTCGCGTAACGAATCGCTGACAAACTGTCAGCCACCACGGACATGCCCGCCATGCCAAAGGCCATCGTTCTGAGCGGCGCATAATCGTGAAGCGCCATTTCAACCCGCTCGTATGCGTACTTGTCGTGCATGTAGTGGATGACGTTCATGGCGTTGACATAAACGCGGGCCAGCCAGTCCATCATCCGATCGAATTTGTCGATAACGACATTGAAGTCGAGGTACTCACCCTGGACCTCTCCAATAGCCGGACCCACCTGTTTGCCGGTGAGCTCATCCCTGCCGCCGTTGATGGCATACAACAAACACTTCGCGAGGTTCGCGCGCGCCCCGAAGAACTGCATCTGCTTACCGACGAGCATCGGCGACACACAACACGCAATCGCGCCATCGTCGCCCCATGCCTGGCGCATGATTTCGTCGCTTTCGAATTGAATGGCACTGGTATCAATGGCGACTTTCGCGGCGAAGTTGCGAAATCCCTGAGGCAGACGCGGCGTATACCAGATAGTGAGATTTGGCTCGGGCGCGGGTCCGAGGTTGTAGAGTGTTTGCAGATACCTAAAGCTGGTTTTGGTAACGAGCGGACGGCCATCGTCTCCCATGCCGGCAATTGATTCCGTGACCCACGTTGGATCTCCCGCGAACAGCTCGTCGTAGTCCGGCGTGCGCAGGAAACGGACAATGCGCAGTTTGATTACGAAGTCGTCAACGATCTCCTGGGCCTGATCTTCCGTTAAGGTTCCCGCTTTCATGTCGCGCTCGAAGTAAATATCGAGGAAGGTCGAAGTGCGGCCCAGCGACATGGCGGCTCCGTTTTGCTCCTTAACGGCCGCGAGGTATCCAAAATAGAGCCACTGGACTGCCTCGCGCGCGGTTTGCGCGGGAACGGAGATATCGAAGCCATAGCTTTCCGCCATCGCTTGCAGCTCTTTGAGCGCGCGGATTTGTTCGCTGAGTTCTTCGCGATCGCGAATGACTTCATCAGTAGACATCAGCGTGTCGAGACTGAACTTTTCTTCCTCCTTGGTCTGGATCAGCCTGGCCACACCATAGAGCGGTACTCGCCGGTAGTCGCCAATGATGCGCCCACGCCCGTACGCATCAGGCAGTCCGGTCAATATATGTGAGCTGCGACAGCGCCTGATCTCCGTCGTGTAAGCATCGAAGACACCTTCGTTATGAGTCTTCCGATATTTTGTGAAGGTCTCTACAACGTGTGGGTCCGGTTCATAGCCATAAGTCTTCAGCGCATTGAGGACCATGCGAAAGCCACCGGCCGGCATGATGGCCCGTTTGAGCGGCGCTTCGGTTTGCAAACCAAATATCACCTCATTCTCACGATCGATGTAACCCGGACCGTGGGCCGTGATGGAACTCGGAATTTGTGAGATATCGAGTACGCCTTTCTTTCGCTCCTCCACAAATAGTCTGTTCAACCGCGCCCAGAGCTTCTGGGTGCGTTCCGTTGGTGGGACCAGGAACGATCCATCATCTTCGTATGGCGTGTAATTCTGTTGAATGAAGTCGCGGACATCGATCTGGCTTTGCCACAGACCAACGTTGAATCCTTTCCATTGCGCGACTTTTTTGCCTGCCATTTCGCGAACGGTGGTAGCCATGGTCCATCTCCTTATCTGAATCGTTTCAATGAGCGGCCCGCGCCAGTCCCAGCAAAGAACCGGTATGCCGCGCAATCATCAACTCTTCGTTTGTCGGTATTACCCAAACTGAGATCTTGCTGCGCAACGTTGAGATCTCAGGACCACTCTTCTCGTTAGCCGCATCGTCGAGATCGACACCCAGCCAGGCGCACGCCTTACAGATTCGCCGGCGGATTTCAGCAGAGTTCTCGCCAATGCCCGCAGTGAACACGAGGCCATCGATTCCACCCAGCACAGCAGCGAGTGCTCCGATCTCGCGCGCTGCGCGATAGACAAAATAATCCACGGCCAGACGCGCCTCAGGCTCAGGCCGGCCCAGCAGGTCGCGCATGTCGTTGCTGATGCCCGAGATTCCGAGCAGACCCGACTTTTTGTAGAGGAGTGTCTCTACTTCTTTCGCGGAGAGGTTCAGGCCCTGGAAAAGATGGAGTACGACGCCGGCATCGAGAGCTCCCGGCCTCGTTCCCATACATAGACCATCAAGCGCGGTAAAACCAAGCGTGCTGTCAACACTCTTTCCGCGTTGCAGCGCACACAAACTCGCGCCACTGCCGAGATGTGCAACGATTACACGACCATCAGCAATCCATGGCGCAACTTGCGGCAGGACGGACGCGATGTATTCGTAAGACAAACCGTGAAAACCGTATCTCTGTATTCCTGCCTCACGCAGATCGCGCGGCAGCGGAATGAGCTCGGCAACTGCCGGTTGACCGCGATGGAAACTGGTATCGAAGCACGCAACCTGCGGAACATCGGGTAGTCGTTCAAAAGCTGCTTCAATAGCGGCGAGATTGTAAGGTTGATGAAGTGGTGCAAGTGGGACCAACGCTTGCAGCTCCGCGAGGACTTGCGGATTCAGGATTGTCGGGCCTTTAAATTTAGATCCTCCATGGACCACGCGATGACCAACACCCAGCACGCGCGAGCCACCATATTTTGATCGCAACCAGACTGCGAGAGCAGCAACCGCCTCACGCCCGTCACGAACCGAGACTTCCTGCCTGGCGAGGCTTTCGCCGTTCGCATCTTTGACTGAGAGACAAGGCGACGTGCCGATGCCTTCGATTTGCCCGCGCGCTTCAAGGCGCCAGTTCTCGCCCGGCGGCCGCTGAAAAACGCAGAACTTCAAACTCGATGAGCCGGCATTGAGAACGAGTGCGTAGTCGTCCATTACATCACTCCAAAATCTGCCTGGGTCGTTGTAGGGGCGGCCCTCCGTGGCCGCCCCTCCGGGATGAAGATGGGGCGGCCACGGAGTGCCGCCCCTACAATGACTCAAGACAAAGCTCTACAACTGGCTGCGCCGTGCATGGGCCACCAGCATGGCGACACCGCAACTGGCAATCCTCGCGCGCACACTGTCGGCGCGGCTGGTTAAGATCACCGGTACTCTTGCACCCAGAACCAGCCCGGCGCTGTCCGCATTCGCAGTAAAGGTCAATTGCTTGGCGAGGATGTTGCCGGCTTCGAGATCAGGAGCGAGCAGGATGTCCGGATCGCCTGCGACCGCCGATTTAATTCCTTTGGTGGCGGCGGCTTCTCTGCTGATGGCATTGTCAAATGCGAGTGGACCATCCAGGATGCCGCCCGTTATTTGTCCGCGCTCAGCCATCTTACAGAGTGCCGCGGCGTCGATCGTTGCCGGCATCCTGGTAGTGACTGTTTCGACGGCGGCAAGAATTGCCACTTTAGGTTTTTCGAGACCGAGCGAGATCCCCAGGTCGATTGCGTTCTGGCAGATATCAACTTTGTCTTCCAGGGTCGGTGCGATATTGATGGCGCCATCGGTAACAATGAGTACCTTGTGATACGTGGGAACATCCATCACGAATACGTGGCTGATGCGGCGTGCGGTGCGCAGCCCACGGTCACGTGCGATGACGGCTGACATTAACTCGTCCGTGTGCAGGCTGCCCTTCATGAGAATTTCACACACACCCTGGCGAACTAGTTCGACAGCTTTGGCGGCCGCTGCGTGACTGTGCGGCACGTCGATAACCTCAAGATCGCCGAGATCGAGATCGTTAGAAACTGCGACCTCGGCGATCTTGTCGACCGGTCCAACCAGCACTGGCACAATTAGTCCGCGCGCAGCAGCCTCTACCGCCCCCAATAAGGCCGTCACTTCACACGGATGTGCCACTGCGGTGGGGACCGGCGCGAGGGCCTTGCACCGCTCCAGCAGTCGTTCGTATTTCCCGGTTCCAGTTGCTGCTTGCATTTGTTAACTCTCCTTGGTTAGCGACCGAGATGACGCGAGAGCGAGCGGTGTGATGCCGAAGGCATTGCTGAGTTTCGGCATCATCACCGCGGGCGCTGAGCGCAGGGAGTCCTGATAGAAGTAATCAACCGGCGTTGGGATCCAGGCAACAGCAGCCACACAAACGTTTTTTAGCGAATCGGTTTTGCCTGCGATTACTAATGTTGCCGGGGTTTCCATCAGCTGCGCTCACTGGACGAGGTTTGCGGCTAAACACGTCTACGCTAATTACTTTTGCAGTTTTGCGACACTGTCAGAACTGACAGGTAGATTACTGAGAAAGAATTTCACACAAAGGCACAA
>Ga0070699_100003604_pt1 | contig 13696 bp, 19 predicted proteins | sample KBSK1503metaG_FD_65473 | JGI IMG/M metagenome (GOLD analysis project Ga0070699, IMG submission 65473) | Corn, switchgrass and miscanthus rhizosphere microbial communities from Kellogg Biological Station, Michigan, USA - KBS K1-50-3 metaG | ecosystem: Host-associated > Plants > Roots >...
CCCAAGCCGGTACCGCGGCTCCTAAATTCGACGTTGAAGGCGTGGGCCCGAAGGTCGGTGCCAGCCTGCCGGACTTCACCCTTCGCGATCAACGAGGTGAGCCGCACTCCTTGAAATCGCTCCTCGGTCCAAGGGGCGCGCTGATCGTCTTCTTCCGCTCGGCCGACTGGTGACCGTACTGCAAGACGCAGCTCGTGGAGCTGCAAGGACGTCTCGCCGAGATTCGCAAAGCCGGAATGGGCCTGGCGGCGATCAGCTATGACCCCGTGACCGTGCTGGCCGATTTTTCTGCTCGGCGCGGCATCACTTTCCCGCTGCTTTCAGATCCGGGCTCAGAGACGATCAAGAGGTACGGCATCCTGAATACGACTGTTGACGCCAAAAGTCAGTTGTACGGGTATCCATTTCCAGGTACGTTCATCGTCGACCGGCAGGGCGTCGTGACGTCTCGGTATTTCGAAGAGGCGTATCAGGAGCGCGATACGGTGTCGAGCATCCTTGTGCGACTGGGCCAGCAGGTCGATGTGCACGCAACGAAGATCGCAGGTGCCCACGTATCGGTGACGTCGTACGCGACTGATGACGTCGCCGCGCAGGGTACTCATTTCTCGCTGGTGCTGGATGTCACGCCGGGGCCGCGCGTGCATGTCTATGCGCCGGGCGCCAGCGACTACAAACCCGTCGCGATCAACGTGCAGCCACAGCCTGGCCTCATCTTGAGGGCACCGCAGTACCCGAAGTCCGAGGATTATTTCTTCAAGCCGTTGAAGGAGCATGTCCCGGTGTATCAACATCCGTTTCGGATCGTGCAGGACGTCACACTGGACGCCTCCCGGGAAGGAACGGCGGCGCTGAAGGACGTGACGAGTCTGACGATCACCGGCCGGTTCGACTATCAGGCGTGCGACGACAAAGTCTGCTTCACGCCCCAGTCGGTGCCGCTCTCGTGGACCATCGGTGTGAAGCCGCTCGATCGGGAGCGCCCGAAGCAGCACTGACGTCTAGGCGTTCAAGAACGGAGAGACCAATGTCTGAAGTCGCGTACACGTCGAAGATAAAACTCGAGCGGCGGAAGGGACCACTGCGGATTGCGTACCTGCCTGGCGAATCGCAGCCAGTGACGTTCAGCGTCCATGGCGCGATCGCGGAGCACTACAAGATCGACCCGGCGAGCCTGACGGAATCGCACGCAGCCACCATCGACTACCTTATCGCGGCCACGGCGGGTTGAATGCTCGGTACCTTTGGAGGCGCGCTGGAGGCGCGTCAAATCGATGCGAGTGGCGGGCGGCTCACGGCCGATGTGACCGGCGAGGTAGAAACCGAGGATGGGGTCCTGGTCATTCGTCGGATTCATGTCGCGATGCAGCTGGTGGCATCAGACGATGTGCGGCCCACCGTCGAGCGGGTGCATGGCGTCTATGCGATGCGCTGTCCGCTCTACCGCACACTGCACCAGGCCATCGCACTGTCTTCTTCGATTGAGGTGAGCGTGTGAACGATCCGCTGCACCCTCGGGTCACGCGTCGCGAGCTGCTGAAGCTGAGTCCGCTGCTGCTGCTCGGTGGCTTCGCCGTTCCGGCATGGCAAGAGCGGTTACTCAATGCGGGTGTCGCGTGGAGCGACGGTGCATCCGCCGCATTGTTTCGCGGGGGTCATCGCGCGCCGGTCTTTCGGGACGCCGACGTCGTGCCCTTCGAACGCTTTCCATACAACGGGTACGATGTGCTCGAGCCGGCTATCGATTTCGATGGGTGGGCACTCTCCGTTGGCGGTGCCGTGAAACGCGCTGGCCGTTACTCGCTGGATCAGATTCGGGCGCTGCCGAAGATCACACAGAACACGCGTCACATCTGCGTCGAGGGATGGGATGCGATCGGCCGGTTCGGCGGTGCAAGCCTTAGGGACTTCCTTGATCTGGTGGGCGCCGATCCGCGCGCGCGATTCATAACAGTCACCTGCGCGGACGATTACTACGAATCTTTGGACATGGAAACGGCGCGGCAGCCACAGTCTCTTCTCTGTTATGAGATGTACGACCGGCCACTCGATCGCGGTCATGGGGCGCCGCTGCGGCTGCAGCTCCCGACGAAGCTCGGTTACAAGCAAGCCAAGTACTTGCTGACGATGAACGTCACCGACGTACTGCCGGGTAAGAAAAGCTATTGGGGCGATCAGGGGTACAGCTGGTACGGAGGCCTTTGAGATGACGCCGACCCACACGCCGGCACGCCCCGTGTACGAACATCCCTGGGCTGTCCGGTTGTGTCACTGGACGAATGCGGTCGCCGTGACGGTGCTGACGCTGAGCGGACTGAAAATCTTCAACGCATTTCCGAGCTTTGGATCCAAGATCCCCGAGCGCGATCTCATCGAAGCGGTGCCGCAGGCGATCACGATCGGAGGCTGGCTCGGCGGGGCTCTGCAGTGGCATTTCACGTTCATGTGGGTCTTCGCCGCCGGCGGCGTGGTGTACGTGATCTCGCAGATCGTGAGCGGTCATTACCGCACCGTAGTATTTACGAAGCGGGATATTGCCGGCGTGTGGCCGATGGCCCGTCATTATTTTCTATTCGGACCAAAACCGCCGGCAACCGGGCAGTACAACCCGCTCCAGAAGCTGGCGTACTCGACAGCGATCGGTCTGGGCGCGCTTTTGCTGCTCACCGGAATCGTTATGTATAAGCCGACGCAAATGTCCACGCTCGGCCTCGTTGTCGGCGGCTATCACGGCGCGCGGCTCGTGCATTTCCTCTCGATGTGCGGACTGCTGGCGTTCGTACCAGGGCATTTAGTGATGGTGGCGCTGCACGGGTGGGACAACTTTGCATCCATGCTCACCGGTTGGAAACGGCATCCGGAGTACGCGCCCGGGCAGGAGACGCGATGACGAAACGCGTGCTTACGCTCACAATCGTTGCAGTCGCGCTGCTCGTCGGCGGCTGGTTCGGCGCAGTATCAACTGCAAAGCCGGAAACGCTTCGATCACGTCACAGCGAGCCGTCGAACGTGGCGCGCCCACTCCCTGTCGCCGTCACCGCAGCAGGTAAGCTCTATCACAATCCCAACTGCTCTTTCATCCATGGGCCGGTTCGAATGGAGTCGAGCGCGCAAGCCATCGCCGAAGGCTACACCCCCTGCCCACGGTGTCTCAAGCAGCAATAGTCGAAACGGCGGTCAGACCAGTCGATGACCGGCATCGAACTGCCAGGCCTGCAGCGCCTCCGCGGCCGTCAGCAACGAGGCCCCGAGGAGCGCGACATCCTTGATCAGAAACTGACCTGCTTCACCTAACACTGGAATCCAACCGAGCGAGGCAATCGCGCCAGGAGTCGAAAACAGGAAGCTGAGCGTGATCACGAACATGACGGAGGCACCAAGGCTGCCGGCGAGTGAGATAGCCGGTGCGAACGATCGCATCGCAATGAAGGCCGCCAGCGTCAGCTCGATCACGCCAATCAGATTCGAGATGCCTTGCGTGCTGAAGGCTCCGAGCAACCACGATAGCAACGGGCTGTGCACAACGAGTGGCTCGATCCCGCGAGCTTCTGCGGCCGTGAACTTAAGCCCGCCGATCAAGACCAGAATGAGTACCAGGCCATACCGTGCGACACGGATGCCCCACGTTTCGAGCTGAATGGCCACTTCGAGTCCCGTCACAGTTTGTCCTTGTCGTCTTGGCGCTTGAGAATGTTGTTTGGATTGTCGACGCCGTATCCCTTTCGGACTGAAGTCGGCTTACCGAACCAGCGCATGACGAGCGCTTGAGCCGTTGACGGGGCCGCTCGTGATGTCGCAGGTGTTGGAATCGGCACGGATATGACCGCGGAAGGAGCCGATGGCAATGGCGCGACCATCGGCTCCAGACCGCCGCAGCAAGAAGCACGCAGAACTCCCAGTGAGTCGCCAAAAAGACGATTCCGAACAACCAGCGAGTGGAAACTAGCAACGCCCATGGGGATAACGCCGATGAAGGTCAGACGGCGCGACTGTCTACGAGCAAGACGCCGCTACCATCTTCAGCGACTTGACGGTGAATCCCTGGGTGTCCTTCGCCATGGCGTCGATCTTCCCGTGAGCGGCCGATCCCGTGACTGATACTTTGTGACCCAAATGCCTGCGGACGTCGACCGACGCGCTGGTCAGGGTCAGAGTCGTCGGCGCCATGGTGTCCTTGGCCATGGTGTCCTTGGCCATCGTGTCTTTCTTCATCGTGTCGGTCTTCATCGCGTCCTTCTTCATGCTGTCTTTCCCCATGTGGTCGGCGGCGATGTGTGTGAGCACGAACGTACCGGCGGTGGCGCCCGCCTCGATGCAACCGGTGTAGGTCGCATCCTTCATTTCCATCTTGTCGCCTTTGGCCATTGTGTCGGATTGGGCACCAACCGCCACCGACAGCACGGCCGCGACCAGCATAGCGACGCTACACATCATCCACTTCATCGATCCTCCTCAGATAAGACTTGGCTCATGTTCCGGTAATGGCCTGCCGGACGGTGAGCGCCGCCTGGCCGGTTGTGATCCGCGGTGTTATTGCGTACCTGTGTGCAGGTCGGGACTCGTGGAGCCCGCTCCAACGATGTGCCGAGTTTCCCGGTTCTGCAGAAATGCGACGACCCTAACGTCTGCTGGTTTCCACGCGCGGTTCCACGGCACCAAAGCATTCACAGACCACGTGGACTCTTGAGGCGACCAGGTACCGATCGTCGTTAAGCTACGGACCACGCCGGTGTGCCTCAACGTCCTGCCGCCGTTCTCACCGCGACGTACCTCGCTTGTCAACTTGTCTTCTGTAATCGCGACAACCGCGTCGAAGGTGCCGCTGTGTGAGAAGCGAGCTGGCACGCTGATGCCCAGTTCCACTCGCAGGTCGTGGTCGCCACTACGGACAGCAGCGACGTTGACCGCGGCCTTCGGACTCGCCGCTGCCTGCTCGATCCCACGCTGAACCGCGCGCGCATTACTCCCAACGCTTTCGAGGTGACCGTCGATGACCAGTTGAGGCGTGTACACCTGATTGGCATGAAACACGCGCGCGTCGTAGTTCGATTGTCGGGCGCTGAATTCCGGCGATGAAAATGGATCGCGCCATCCCAGGCGATCCCAGTAATCGACGTGCTCGCTAAGCGCCAGCACGTGGACGTTCGACACCGGCTGCCGAAGCGCAAGCTGACTCAGGACGTCATCGGCCGGCGGGCAACTCGAACAGCCTTCGGACGTAAAGAGTTCGACAACTACGATGGATTGCGACGCAGGGCCGGGCGCAGCTGTCAGCCGACTGCCGTCGCCGAGCACAACCAGTCCGGCCAGCAAGAGGCCGGCCGCATACATCCATCGGGTTTTCTCAGCCACGATGATCTCCTCGCGTGAACGGCGCTGGACTCGCGCCACGTCATGGACCTATATGTCCATGGCGCCCCTGAATATTCCCGGCGGGTGGCTTAACGGACCGCCAACTTCGCATGCCTAACGGAGTTCTGGAAGAGTTGGTCGATTTGTAACGGCGGGGTTACGGTTGATAGAGGGTCGGGTTGTAGAAGGGCGCAAGGGCCGCGAGGATTGCGGATTTGAACGAGTCCTGACGACCCACAAGATCCCGAGTGAGGAGGCCCCACGCACCGCGCGTTTCGCGAACGGAGGCACCCGCGACTTCATCGACCACGTCGCCCAGCTCGCGTCCCGCGAGAACCTGACGCGTGATGGCGTCGGGCAACAAGATCGCGCCGCCCGCTCCGTAGCCCCAGTGAGTCCCGTCAGTGACCGCAGCCCAGGTTTTCAACACGTATCGGTTACCGTCCGTCGGCAACGGATCGAGGCCCCCCTCAACGCCGATCGCCAGCGTCGCGCCAGGGGTCGATGAAACGCGAACGAGGAGCGTCTGCGCACGGAGACGGGCGCCATCGAGGGTGGCGCGCTCTGTCATCGGCATGGCCGGCGCGATATCCGACAGGTCAACGGGCTCGACAGTCGCAAGACGAAAGCGCTCGTCGACTCGCGCTACGGCATCGACCGCCGCACGAGCGGCCTCAACCTTGGCAGGCCGCGTCGATCCGACGACGATCAGCATAGACGCCGGCGTGACGTCGGCATTCGCGCTTGGAATCATTCTCCGCCTTCCGCTTTTCCCGCGAGCACTGATCTGCCCTCGAGACGCGCGCCAAGCCACGCACGGGCGCATCGTCCCGTTGCGAAGCTGTGGCCGCGCTCGAGAACACGATGCAAGTCGTCGATCGAGTCGACCGAATTGTCTCGCCGCATTCAGGCATGGATGGTCAGTCGCACTGGCACGGCCGCGCGTCGCGCGCGGCTCCAGTAAACGCGCACGCCCAACAGCACGGCCACCGCTGCCGCGTACGCCATTGGACGGCTGACGTCTGCTTTCACCAACCACCAGTAGTGCAGCGGTCCGAGGATTCCAGTTACGTAGACCAACCGGTGCAGCCGATTCCATCGCTTACCACCCAGCCGGCGGATCCAGCCGGCCGTTGAGGTAATGGCGAGCGGCAGCATCGTCAGCCAGGCAACGAAGCCGAGCGTGATGAACGGGCGCTTGTAGATGTCTTCGCCGATCGACGTCGCCATCGCGCGTGCCGTCGATGCCACCAGCACCGCAGCCGGAAGCCGACCCATGGCAATCGCCTCAACCAAGCCGCTGGCCTGCTCAAGGCCGGCGAACCGATCGGCAATCGCATAGGTCAACAGATGCAGAGTCCCGTAGAAGAAGGCATAGAGTCCCGCCATGCGCCGGAACTTGATGAATCCGTTCCACCCCGTGAACTTCCGCAGCGGCGTAAGCGCGAGCGTGATGCAGACAAACCGAAGCGTCCAGACGCCTGTTTCGTTGGTCAGGTCGGACAGCGGGTTGGCGCTCAGGTTCCCGGTCAACGCCGCCCACACCAGGTAGACGAGCGGCATGAGCGACGCCACGAAGACGATCGGTTTGAACGCGAACCGGACGGTGCGATCGGACAGCTTCACGTCAGAAGTTCCGCTTCAGGTCCATCCCCGTGTAGAGGTTCGCCACCTGGTCGCCATAGCCGTTGAACATCAGCGTCTTGCGACGGAGGAACTCGCCGATACGGCGCTCGGTTGCCTGGCTCCAGCGCGGGTGGTTCACCGACGGGTTGACGTTCGCATAGAAGCCGTACTCGCTAGACGCTTGGTCCTGCCAGGTGTTGAGGGGCTGCTTCTCGACGAAGCGGATCTTCGAGATCGACTTGATGTGCTTGAATCCGTACTTCCACGGCACCACCAGCCGCATCGGCGCGCCGTCCTGGTTCGGGATGACCTCCCCATAGAGGCCGACCGCCATGATCGTGAGCGGGTGCATCGCCTCGTCTAGGCGAAGCCCCTCGACGTAGGGGTAGCGAATCGCTGAGGTCCGTGCCGACATTTGCTTGGTGTCGAAGAAGGTGGTGAACTCCACGTACCTCGCCTTCGAAGTCGGCTCGCACTTCTTGATCAGGTTCGCGAGTGGAAACCCGACCCACGGGATCACCATCGACCAGGCCTCGACGCAGCGGTGGCGGTAGATACGCTCCTCGAGCGTTTCCCCTTTGAGGATGTCCTCGAGCGGCATGTTCCCTCTTTTCGCGCACTCGCCGTCGATCCCAACGGTCCACGGCTCGGTCTTGAGATTGCGCGCGAACATCGAGGGCGAATCCTTGTCGATGCCGAACTCGTAGAAGTTGTTGTAGGTCGTAATCTCTTCCCACTTATTTAGCTTCTCGTCGGCGCCGAACGGGGACTTCTTGACGTTTTCCAGCTTGCGGCCGTGCGGCGCTGGAGTGGCTGCGTAGACGAGCGCTTCGGTCCCGAGCACGCCTGTGGCCACCGCGGCAGTGGCCGCCGCCGCGGCGAGGAACTCACGGCGGTTGAGATACGCCTTCCTGTCGGTGATGTCTGAGCTGCGGAGGTCGGCCGCGCGTTTGATCAACATGGTGTTTCTTCCGGTGCTACACGGTGGCGAGCTGTTGCCCAAGTGGCGCGGCGATCACGTCGGCCAAGCTTGCCAAGGTCGTCGGCCGTCCGGACCGTCTGCGTGTTCATGTCCCGGACACGACTGTTTATTCCCGTGCGAGTTTCTCTCGGTCCGGCTGGACGTGGCTGTCGACGATGCAACACGTTGCGCTCGAGGGTCGCTGCCTCGTCCTGACCGCCTGTCAACATTTGCGTCGCAGTGAGTGCCCCACAGACTACGAGGCCCTGCAGGGCAACGATCCGCAGACCGTGATCCTGCGCGGAGGCAGCGCCTTCGTTCGTCCTCTCGGTCAAGCGCTGGCCGGTCCGCTGTTCAACGAGAACGGCGCGCTAACGGCTGAGCTAGACCTCGGCGAGATCGCCCGATCCAAGTACGACTTTGACGTGGTTGGCCACTGTGCACGTCCCGACATCTTCCAACTCCCACGTCAACGAGAAGGTCGCGCGCACGGTTATCAGGGATTAGAAGTCTTGCTGCCCCGACTGGTCGCACCTGGTTCGGGAATAAACAGACCCCCCAGAGACATGATCCGTATTGAGACCGTCCGGATCGGCCTCTGATGGCACAGCTACCAGCGCCAACCGCCGACGCCCAAGTGTGGGCCGCCTTTGAGGCGGAAGCCTTGCCGCACGCCGATCGGCTGTTCCGTTTGGCGCTGTGGTTCGAGCGGAGTCGGCACGACGCCGAAGACTTGGTGCAGGAAACGATGATCCAAGCGCTCCAATCGTTTCACCGGTTTCGCCCGGGCACGAACTGCCGCGCGTGGCTGATGACGATTCTCCAGCACGTTCGGAGCAACAGGCGTCGAACACGTCAGAAATTGTCACTCGTTGACGATCCAGATAACCGTATGGCCGACACGATACCGTTCGTCGCCCCCGTGCCCGAGATGTTGACTGACGAAGACATTCTCGGCGCTTTGGGCCGGATTCCGGTCCAGTTTCAGGAAGTGATCGTGCTCTGCGACGTGGAGGAGCTGACGTACAAAGAGATTGCCGACGCCCTTGCGATTCCCCTAGGAACGGTGATGTCGCGGCTTCATCGTGGCCGCGCGCTCCTGCGATCGGAACTCGGAGCTTTGAAGGCGCGAATCGGCAATCGACGCATTTAAAAGCACTTAGAAGGTGGAGTCAGCCCGGTATGGAATGCCGTGACATTCGTGAGATTGCCGATTCGTTTCTCGCTGAGGAGCTTCTCACAGAAACGAACCATGAAATCTTGCGCCACTTGGAGACGTGTCGAGCGTGCCGCGCCGATCTGGCGGCGCGGCGAGCCTTGCGCGAGGGTATCCGACGCGCGTTCAAAAACGCATCCGACCTAAACCCGAGCCCTGAATTCATCGCGCAGTTGCGCACGAGTCTTCAGAACGAGGCGCGACACCTATCTGTTCGTCGGGGGATTAGATTCCGAGGGTGGTGGGCGCTTGCTGCAACACTACTCTTGGCCGCTGCCCTCGGTCTGACTTATCAGGGCCGCAACTGGATCGCGGCAGGGAGCGCACTCGCGCGCGCGGCAGTGGGTGATCATCTGAACTGTGCCTTGCACTTTCGCCTGGCCGAGAAGCCTATCAAACTGGACGAAGCCGCTCGACGCTACGGCGACGCGTATCGCGTTCTCGAAAACCTCCCGCCAAATGATGTCACGACGGCGATTGGGCTAGCCCACGTGCGCGAGCGGCACGCGTGCGTCTACGACGGACGGAGATTCGCTCACATCGTATTCGAGTATCGCGGCGAGCTCGTGTCGTTGCTCGTGACCGACGCCGAGAGCGGCGTCCGAGTGGCCCTTCCCGGAGAGGCACTCCCACATGTGACGTCGGCGCGCCGGATCGCCGACATGTCAGTCGTGTCCTTTCGTGCGTCTAGCCATATGGTTTTCTTTGTCGGGAACGTGCCACAAGCCGACCTGAAGCAGCTGGCCGATTCTGTCGCGCCGCCGCTGTATCGTGGACTTGCAGGCGCGTAAAGGTCCTGCCGCCCTGTCTTCTATCCTAGAAATGTGATGGTGAGGGATATCGGCGCGCAGCGGATGCGCCAGTCGGTCGAAGTCCGTTCAAAAACCCGATCGACGTCGCAACGGCGCGGCCCAAGGCACAATGAGCTCAGCCTCTGATAGGCTGGCCGCTGTGCCGTCGCTGTCGCAGCCACTCCAGTTCGTCTTGGTCGCGCTCGCCGGCTGGGTCAACCAGGAGCAGCGCGACGTCATCGACTATCTTCAGGAAGAGAACCGCGTCCTGCGGGAACAGCTCGGCGCCCGTCGCCTGCGCTTCACTGACAACCAGCGCCGTCGGTTCGCCGCGAAAGCCCGGACACTGGGATGACGGCTGTTGCGCGAGTTCGCCACGATCGTGACGCCGGATACGTTGCTGGCATGGCACCGGACTCTCATCGCCAAGCAATACGATGGGAGTACCCGTCGTGGTCCGGGAGGGCCGCCGGTCATGCGCGAGATCCGCGCGTTGATCGCGCGGATGGCCACCGAGAACCGCGGGTGGGGCTACACGCGGATCCAAGGAGCCCTGGCGAACCTGAAGCATGAGGTCTCCCGCGGCACCATCGCCACCGTCCTCCGTGAACACGGCCTGGAGCCCGAACCGGATCGGCTGAAAAAGACGACGTGGGCCGAGTTCCTGAAGACGCAGTGGGGAGGTCCTGGCCGCCGCGGATTTCTTTACGGTGGACGTCTGGACGGGTTGCGGGCTGAGGCGGTTCGCCGTGCTCTTCCTCATCGAACTATCCACGCGCCGCATTCATATCGCCGGCATTGCGTCGGAGCCCGACGCCGCGTGGATGAGCCAGATGAGCCGCAACCTGATGGATGTCGGCGATGGCTTTCTGACGGGCAAACGGTTCTTGATCCACGACCGCGATCCGCGATTCACGCTCGCCTTCCGCGAGACGCTCGCCACTGCCGACGTACAGGTGATTCGACTGCCACCCCGGTCGCCGAATCTCAACGCGTACGCGGAGCGCTTCGTGCGGCGCGGTCGCGAAACCCTGGCGAATCTGCCGAAAGAAGGCCGGTTTACGCAACTTCTCGGATGAGCCAGTTGCGGAAATCGTCCAGTGCGGCGAGCCAATCTCCAGTTTCACTCCCCTTCGCCGTCCGCCAGCGCCTGCAGCATGCGGCGGGCACTGATGCCAAGCAGGTCTGACACGAGGCTCGATACTTTGATGTGCGCTTCCTCGAGCAGAGCTTCCAGCCGATTCTGGAGTTGCACGCGATTGCGCGTGACCTGGTACTTGCGGCGCATCACGGTGCGCCAGAGCCGTTGCTCAGCGTCGGGCACGAAGCTCAAGGTGAGTTCCTGCGCGACCAGGCGTTTCACCAACCGCTCCGCATCGGGAAAGTCCCTTTTGCGTCCGCCGGGTCCACGATTCGATTGCGCTTGGGCAAGATGGAGCGTCCCCGCGAGCCGCGGCGCGCTGTCGCGCGCGCGGCGTTGGGGGCGCCAATACTGTTCCAGGGCTTCCCACACCGGCCGCCAGTACTGCGCGGTCGACTCCATCACGACTTCCTCGACCTCGTGGTCGACCAGCCAGTCGGCTAGGCGACGGAGGTCGATCGGCGTCGTACCGACCTTCTGCCGCGCAAACTGGAAGTCGCCGTCGACTTCGACATCGGCCACCGCGACGGCCAGCATCTTCTTGTGGACGTCTATTCCCGCGATCCGGTACGACATCGGCCTCTCCTCGTGGGAGCGGAGAGCGTGCCTCGTCGCATCAGTCAGGGTCGCGAGCTATCGCCGCGCGAAACACGGCGACGCTCAATTATTCGATCAATCACGCACGCTCCGGGTCAAACAGTTGCTCGGCCTCGCTTACTCCATGGCTAATCTCGACCTCGCCGCTCCCAGCACGGCCATTCTGCACAAGCGACCATTTTCATGTCCTTTCGCGGGCCCCCGGGCCCAGCTGCAACCAGTTGCGGAAATCGTCCCAGACAGCCCGCCAGTCCCACCAGGGCGTAGCTCCAGCCTTAGCGACGCCGACGCGGACCCGTGCGCGCGCATTTCATTCGAATCTCATGGCCCGCTCACGATTCGGTGAGGACTTCGCGGCCGGCTTTCGGTAACAGTGGTGAAGATGACATCCACTGTGAGGAACAACGTGAAGGCGGCCGCCCGCATCGCCCTCGCCCTGGCAATCGGGGCCAGGGGCATCTACTTCGCGGATACCGCCACCGAGCCCGGCGGCGCCGTCATCGCGCTGCTGCTGATGATCGGTGCGGTCGTGCTCGGCATAAAGGCAGTGCGGAACCGGCTGCCGGCGTGGGCCGCCCGCACCGCGCTGGCCGTCGGCGTCCTCATCGCGGCGTTCGCGGCATTTCTAACTTATGACGTCGCCGAGCCTCTTTTCGCGCAGCCGCAGGACGTGCCATCGGTCATCGATTCGACACCGTCGCCGCAATATGCGGCGGCCGTCGAGCGCGCGCGGGCGCTCGTGCGCGAGGCCGTCCTGGAGCAGAACCTGCCAGGGGTTTCGGTGGCGGTCGGTGCCGGCCTGCCCTCCGCAGCCTTGGCGAAGGAGGGCGGCACGAACGTCTGGGCCGAAGGATTCGGCTGGAGGGACATTGACTCGCGGACGCCGGTCACGCCGAATACCCGATTCAACATCGGCACAGCGGCGCCCCTGGTCACAGCCGCTGCTGTTGCGCCGCTCGGGCTGACCAACACCGGCGCTGACTCGGCGGCGGACTGGAGTCCGGAGCATATCGGCGAGCCGGAAGAGAACCCCCCGCCCTTCACGTTAATCCGCCATCTCATCTTCAGGCCGATCGGCTTGGCCCCCGCACTGCCAGTGGCGGGCGATCGCGCGACGTTCTACGTCCCGAGATCCGATGACAACAATCCCCGCCGTGGACGACGCCTGATGCGCATGCGCGACCTGGCGTGCTGCGCGGGGACGCTGGCGTCCTATTCCACGGCGTCTGATCTGGTGCGCGTCGGCCTGGCGAACGGCGGCAGCCGCAACGGCGAGCTGGCGGGCGGGATGGTGATGTCGCTGATGACGCGGCGCGACAGCGGCATCGTCGTCGCCGTGCTGTCGAACATCACGCACGCGAACACGTCTGCGCTCGGCCTGAAGATCGGAGACGCATTCGCGAAACAGGCGCGATGAGGCATCCCTGGAACTGGGGACACCAATGACCTACACGCACGGTCACCACGAGAGCGTATTGCGGTCGCACAAGTGGCGCTCGGTCGACAACTCGGCCGCTTACCTCGCCCCGCACCTCACATCCGGCACCAGCGTGCTCGACCTCGGGTGCGGGCCGGGCACGATCACGGCTGACTTCGGCCGACGGGTTGCGCCCGGGCGCGTCCTCGGCATCGATGCGTCGGCCGCCGTGATCGAGGAGGCGCGACGCGAGGCCGGCGGTGGTCCGAACGTCGAGTTCTCCGTCGGCGACCTCTACGCCCTCGAGATGGACGACCACGACGAGCCCGCGATCGACCGCTGGCTGGCGCTGTACCGAACAATTACGCGCCGCAACGCGGGCGAGCCCGACGCTTGCCGATTCCTCCTTGCGTGGGCGCACGCCGCAGGCTTCGACGACGTGGCAGCGGACGCCTCAGTATGGTGCTTTGCGACACCCGACGAGCGCGCATGGTGGGGTGGGTTATGGGCCGATCGTATGACCGATTCGGCGATCGCGCGCCAAGCGGTCACCGAAGGCCTCGCTACAGAGACGGAGTTGCGCGAGATCGCCGAA
>Ga0070699_100003607_pt1 | contig 13693 bp, 20 predicted proteins | sample KBSK1503metaG_FD_65473 | JGI IMG/M metagenome (GOLD analysis project Ga0070699, IMG submission 65473) | Corn, switchgrass and miscanthus rhizosphere microbial communities from Kellogg Biological Station, Michigan, USA - KBS K1-50-3 metaG | ecosystem: Host-associated > Plants > Roots >...
TAGCCTGGTAAGAACAGCACCTGGCAGCCTTTGGCCTCGATGGCCTGGCGCACCCGCTCCCCTTTATGGGCGCGCAAGTTGTCCATCACGACGATTTGCCCCATATGCAGACTTGGAGCGAGGAACTGTTCCACGTAGAGTTCAAAGGCAGCGCCATTGGCCGACCCCTCCAAGATCATGGCAGCTCCCATGCCCTCGAGCGAGAGCGAGGCGATCAGCGTCGTATTCTTGCCGCGATTGCGCGGCACACGGCCTGTAGCGCGCGCTCCTTTCGGGGCTCGTGCATAGATGGGGGTGAGCGCGATATTCGAACCGCACTCATCCACAAAGACCAATTGCTGTGCTGGCAGTGGGCTTACTTCTGCTCGCCAGGCGGCTCGCTCCTCCTCGTTGCGCTCAGAGGCACCCAGCGTTTTTTTTTGCGCGTCCAGCCCACGCGCCGAATGGCACGACTCATCGTGGTGTGATCCACCCACATGCCATGCGTGCTTTCCCAGAGCTGACAGTGGGCTTCCAGCGTGCTATCCGGGTGCGCCTGCAGTTGGGCGACCAGGCCAGCCTCCAGGGCCGCATATTTCTTGGAAGGCCGTCCCGGAATGGCTTTGGGAGCGAGATCTCCCGTCTCTCGTCGTTGTTTCAGGTAGCGCTTAATGCTGGCTAAAGACACCCCAAACAGGCGCACAATTTCGGCACGTGGGTGGCCCTGATCCACCGCTCTGAGCACGTGCTCTCGCAAATCTTTGGAATAAGCTTTCATGTTCCTATTTTATCACATGGCTCAAGGCTTTGGCACACCGCTGTAGTATTACAACGAGACTTTACCAGCGCAGTTCCTGCAACTGAGCAAGAAGTCGCTTGCGATGGGAGCAATAAGCGGCGTAGTTGTGGCGTTGCTGATAGGCGATCAAAGCCAACGCTGCGGGCAGATCCAGCACAGGCTGTGGCAACGCGGCCTGCAAGAGCAGGCGCACCTGAGCGACGCTGAGCGGTAGGGAGGAGTGCGAGTCCAGGCTAGGTATCTCATCTAGGGTGGGCAAGGGACGCGCCGTCATGGGGCGCAGAACCCCCCTCTCTCTGGTTCAGGCGCTGTTGCCATCGAACCAGGAAATGATGAGCGAGGATGACGAGTGTCATATGATGGTGCCACCCGCGCCAGAAGCGTAGCTCGTAGTGGTCCATGCCCAGTTCTCCCTTGCACTCGGCAAAACACGTCTCGCTGGGCCAGCGCATCCCGCTCACACGCACGAGGGTCGAGAGGGGTATCTCAATGGGAGCGTTACTCAAGTAAAACTTCCATTCCGGCTCTGAGTCCGCGCCGCTGACCTTGCGCCGGATCACCACCCAGATCTCCGGGCCTGGCAGGCGATCTCGAGGCAGCACGGCGCGCAACACGAGGAAATCGACGACCAGCGGGCCTTTGTGCCCCTAAAGCCTCCGAAAGCGTTGCCAGGCGGAAGCGGGCCACTGCTGAGCCAGTTCCTCCACCGTCACTTTGGCTGGGCTAGAGGGATGCAGACGCTCGCGTCGGGGCGCGGGTCCTTTGCGCGAGCGGGTCTGTGGGGGAACCCAGCTGCTCGGATGAGCCCGCTCTGTCTGCCCGTCGGTTTCCAGCAGTGGCCAGACCTTGGTATCGCGTGGGACCTCAGCCAGATACCACAATCCCGCCCCGGCCAGGCGTTCCAGGAAGGCGGGCGAGTCGCCATATCCCTCGTCGCACACCACCCAACGCGCTTTGAGCTTTCCGTCAGCCATGACCTTCTCGACCAACTGTGCCGCCAACTCATGCTTGGTCTGAAAGGGGATCTCGTCGGGAATCCGGCAGTCTTGCCACCGCGTCTGGTGATCCTCATCAAACCAGGACTCGGGCAGATAAAGACGCCGGTCAAGTAACGTTGCACCCTTGCGGCTCGCATAACCTAAGAAGACACCCGCCTGGCAGTTATCCTTCTTGCCCGTGTTTCCGCACCACTGGGGCGCCACGCCTGACGAGTGATCCCCATGTTTGGGGAAGTCGGAGCCATCAATGATGAGCACACCATCCTCTTCGCCCAGCGTCTCGTTCACCAGGCACTGATGTTCGGCCAACAGCACGTCATCGTCCCACTTGCCTTCTCCAATGAATTGCTGGAGGGCCCGCACCTGTCGTTCCGCATGCGGCCCTGCTCCCAGCAGGCGCAGGGCCATTGCTTCAACATTCTTGCGGGGGACATTAGCTGTGAGCAGCCCGCGCAAGTAGACTGCCGCCCACTCGCGCTGCTCACGTCGATAGAACAACGGAGCAAAGTGCTGGTGGTAGGCAACCAGTTCCTGGGCCAAAGTGGCTGCTTCTTCCGCAGTCAATCCTCGTACAGCCACCCGGTTCTCGATTTTCGGCAGGTCTGCACTGATATCACACACCGTAGGCATGGCATTTCCCCTCCAGAGAAGAAACTTCCCTGTCATATTATTCTCCCTCACATGCCTCTTCTCCACGGCCTTCCCGCGCTCGTACAAGAATCTCCTCGACTACAGCAGTCTTGGCATCAGCGTAGTTCTGGACGTATTTCCAATCCTTGCGCGCAAGCTCCCGCTTGGTGCGCTCATACAGCTGACGATCGCATGGGGTGTTGCGCAGCCAGTTGCGGAAGAGCAGCATGCGGTTGATCTCCGGGCAGCCTCGCGAGAAGACATGGAGGTTGATGTCTGTGTCTGGTCCCTTAAGCAGGCGGTGCTCGTACCAGCCCGGCTCTCGGATGTGCAGCACATAGGCAGCGGCCTCCAGGGCCGGGATGTAGGCCGACTCGTCTGCTGAGTCGGCTACCACGAGGAGCACGTCGATTCTCTGTTTAGCTGCCAGCCCCGGCACCGAGGTCGAACCAACGTGTTCGAGCAACAGGACCTGGTCGCCAAGCGCAGCCCGGATGCGCTCGGCCTCACGCTCAAAAAGCCGGGGCCACTTGGGATGGTAATCGGCGATCTGGATCGGCCCATTGAGTGGCGTGAGCTCTCCGACGTGGGCAGCCCGGAGCTGCTCTTCAGTTAACGGGGCCGGTATAGGTAACTGAGTCCTCTTCGATGTTGTCTTGCTTGCCTCCGATGACAAGTCTTCGGTTGTATTGTCACTCCCCAGCATATGTATCTCCTTTCGATCCTTCTGAGCGTAAGACACGGGCACCTTTCAGTGTACCAAAAAGTCTCGTTGTAATACTAGAACATCCCTCAAGTTCTAGCCGACTGCGTCGGCGATCTCATCGTGCGTGACACGGCGCACGTAGCCAGCACAGGCCTGTCCGGACTGCTCAATGACGACAAACCAGCCTGAAGTGTCTTTGAAGAGGGTTGGTCGAATTCTCCACCATGTCCAATGGCAGCACCTCTTTCAGCTTCAGGTTAAGATAGAAGAGGTGTGCGATGTTAGCCATGTCGCATTCGAAATCCTCCTCTCCTTGACTTTTTATTAATTTGTACGTACAATAAAAAATATCAATAAGAAAGAAATCTACCCTGATTCTTGAGGAGAAGAGCATGTTACAGAAAAGGCAAGTTGATAATGGAGGAACTTCCTCCCCACGAGATGATACGTCTACACACGTAAGAGGGCGCGGACGCCCACAAGGGACTACAAAACCCGCGGAGCAAAAGCGTCAGCGCGTTTTTCTCCGGTTGGCTCCTGATATCCATAGCTTGATTGAGGAAAGACTTGCCCAAAACACGGACCCGACAATCACTACGAAGACGGATTTCATCGAACAAGCGATTAAACATTACGCTCAAACGCTCAAAAACGAGCACGAGGATACACAAAGCGATCTCATCGATCACATGTTGATCGAGTGGGAAGAGGCCAGACCCGACCTTCGGGACCAGGGCAATCTCCTACTTCTCTCGTTCCCTATCTTTGCCCGAATTGAGCGAGCCGCCCATTTTATCAATAAAGCAATGTTGCGTGTCGTTGCTTCGTACGGACTGAACTTAGGAGAATATCATTTACTGACGGCATTGCGGCGCGCTGGATCAACTGCTTGTCGCACGCCTACTGAATTACTTCATAGCCTCCTCATCACGCCTGGAGCTATCTCCAAGCAAGTTGATCGCCTCGTTATGCTGGGTTTTGTTGAACGCCAGGCCGATCCCAACAGTCGCCGCAATGTCCTGATCTGCTTGTCTCCACGTGGACGCGAAGCCATTGATGCGATGATCAACGAACTCAATGCATCAGACCTTGTGCTCATCATGCAACTGGCGCGTGAGGAACGCGAAACATTGGCACATTTATTGCGTAAACTGCTGCTACTGCTGGAACATCGCACTGCCATCTCTGACAACATCCCATCAAGCAATGACGATTCCTGAAAATTGCTCGCTCAAGGGCTTGACAAAACAGGTTCCCTTGAGTATACTTTATTTAGTTTCCTGGGAAAATGTTTCTCGAGAAAATATCTTTTAGTCCTCTGTGTAGATGGTACGTTTTTTCTTCTTATAGGCTTGTTTATTGAGTACTTTGTGTCTTTTGAGGCAAAGTGAAACGTACATCCTGTCGTCAGGTATTGAAGACAACATATACCCTTGTTGCACTGCAAAAGGGAAAGACAGCGCGCATCATGGAGAATAAAGAAAGGGCCAGCGCCCTTATCGGGCGCGCACGAAATCTCTCGGCTGCCAGCCTTCATGAAGCGTCTGGCAAACGAGGAGCATTGCCAGCCGCCATCAAGCCCCTGAGCCCAGCTTTTCGACTGTGCGGATGGGCTTTTCCAGTCTCGTCGCCGCCCGCTGATAATCTCTGGCTGCACCGAGCCATCTATGAAGCCGCTGCCGGGGATGTGCTGGTCGTTCACATCAGTGGTTTGAGCGAAGCAGGCTATTGGGGAGAGATCATGACCCAGGCGGCCATCGAGAGGAAGCTTGCGGGCCTGGTGATCGATGGAGGAGTGCGAGATAGTCAGCGTTTGATCGAGCTAGCATTTCCTATCTTCTCACGAGGCATCTGTATCCGGGGCACGAGCAAAGATCCTTCCGGCCAAGGCGCCTTGCGTACTCCTGTCCGGTTTGACGACGTTGAGGTGCGACACGGCGATCTGGTGGTAGGTGATGCCGCTGAGGCCGTGATCCTTAAGCGATTGTCTCAGGGTGAAAGAACTCTGGATATCTACAATCTGCCGCCAATGCATTAAGCAGACGGTGCTTCAATTGGCGGAGCAACATGTCCTGCAACGGAGGAGGCCTGCTATGGTTCATTACGATCCCTATTCCTGGCACATCCAGGACGATCCCTACCCTGTCTATAAGCTCCTGCGTGATGAGTTTCCGGCCTATTTTGTCGAGCAACGCAACCTCTGGGTCATCACCCGCTACGCGGACTGCCTGGCAGCAGCTCAGAATCCCATGACTTGGTCATCAGCCTCGGGCAATCTCATCGATGATAGCCCCGAACGGGCAGGGCGCACCCTGGGCACGACTGACCCTCCCCGGCATGAAGAGCTGCGCAGACTGGTGACCAAAGCCTTTACGCCTGCCAGTGTCGCGAAACTCGAACCCCTGGTGCGCTCCACGGTACTTGATCTCATCCATGCTTTCATCAGTGAGCACGTCTGCGATTTTACCGGCCAGTTTTCCGCTCCGCTCACCGCCAGTATCGTCGGCTATCTGCTTGGCATCCCTCAAGAGGACCATGCCCAGTTACGCGTGTGGACCGAGGCCATTGTTCAGCGCGACGAAGGTCCCGCGAATGCTGGATTAGCAGGGACTGCTGCCTTCAAATCGCTCCTGGATTACATAGCAGCATTGGTCAAGCAGCGCAGAAGAGAGCCACAGGATGATCTGATCAGTGGTTTGATCGCAGCCGAAGATGCAGGCGCACGTTTGAGCGATCAGGAAATTGTCACCACCAGTGCGACGACTATTGGCGCTGCTTTTGAGTCAACCAACTTGATGCTCGGGAATGCCCTGTTCGCCCTGTCGCTCTATCCCGACCAGCGCACTGAGGTACGTGCGCAGCCAGCGCTCATTCCAGGCATGATCGAAGAGGCCCTGCGCTGGGATACCTCCACGCAGGGCTTCGCCCGCACGCTCACACGGGATATCACGATTGAAGAGACGCTGATCCCGGCAGGTTCACGGGCCTTTATCGTCTTCGGTGCGGCGAACCGGGATGAGCGTCAATTCCCCGACCCGGACCACTTTGATATCCATCGCAAGATCGCACGCCATCTTGGCTTTGGCTGGGGCATCCATATCTGCCTGGGTGCGCCGCTGGCACGGTTGGAGATGAAGGTTGCCTTCGAGGAACTGCTGCCACGGCTGGGCGACTATACGATCGATCTCGCCCACGCTGAGCGCTCGCACGGTCCGCAATTTCGTGGCTACCAGGTTCTTCCCATTTCATTTTAAATACAACAACGAGGAGAGTGTCCAAGCTATGAGCGCACGACGTAGTATCGAGATAGAAGGACTCCACCACGGTGGTCAACCTATTCCCCTGGCTTCTCGCATTGGGAATGTTCTCATTTCCGGGGGCATCTTGGGCATGAATCCGGAGACCGGGATCATCCCGGATCAGGTTGAGGAACAATGCAGCCTGCTCTTTGCCAATGTTGGTCGCGTGATGGCTGCCGCTGGCGGTTCACCACAGGACATTATCAAGATGACCTTCTTTGTGAAGGATCGTTCAGCGCGCGATGCTATTAATAAAGAGTGGGTGGCCATGTTCCCTGATGCCGCTTCGCGGCCCGCGCGCCATACGCTCACCGCCGATCTGCCGGGCCCGCTGCTCGTGCAGTGCGAAGTCTCTGCCGTTTTTCAGGAGGATATCCTATGATTATTGATGCCCATGCCCACCTGGTCACTCCAGAATCCTTCTTTGGCTATCGCTCGCTCCTGCAGGTCTCTAATGGCCTGCATTCCCGGCTTCGCCCCTCCACCACGGATGAGGAAATCAAAGCGGCGGCTGACCGCAACGTGAAAGTGATGGACGAAGTTGGTACCGATATGCAGTTGATTTCGCCGCGCCCCTTCATGCTCATGCACTCTCACCCCCGTGTACGAGACGTGCAGGTCTGGGTGGCCGCCAACAATGATTTGATCGCGCGCACTGTTGCATTGCATCCCACGCGCTTCCGTGGCGTGGCTGGCCTGCCCCAGGTGGCAGGCCAGCCAGTCGAGGTGGTCTTCGATGAGCTAGACCGTGCTATTGACGAACTGGGCTTCGTCGGGGCCCTGCTCAATCCCGATCCAGGCGAAGGCGATGGCACAACGCCTACCTTGGGCGATGAGTACTGGTATCCCCTCTATGAGCGGCTCGCTGCGAAAGACGTGCCCATCCATATTCATGGAGCTTCCTGCTATGGACGCGAGAATTACAGCGAACATTTCATCACTGAGGAAAGCCTAGCGATTACCTCTCTGGCTCGCTCGCGTGTCTTCCGCGACTTTCCGACGCTCAAATTCATGATCAGCCATGGTGGCGGCTCTATCCCATATCAGATCGGACGCTGGCGCGCCGAGCGGCTCGGTATCCACGGTCTCGCCAGCAAGAGCGCGTACGAGGACGCCATGACGGAGGCCTTTGATGAGAGCCTGCGTCGCCTCTGGTTCGATACCGTGCTCTACAATAAAGAATCGCTGGAGTTGCTCTTCAAGGTGGTTGGTCCTGATCGCTGCCTTTTTGGGACGGAGCGACCTGGCAGCGGCTCCGCGATCGATCCGGTTACAGGCCGCTCACTGGATGACCTGCGCCCGGTCATTGAGGAGATCAGTTTCCTCTCCCCGGCTGAGAAGGCCGCCATTTTCGAGGGCAATGCCCGCACGTTCTATGCTCGACTCAACGCAAAGGAGTGTTAACGATGGCACAACTGGTACTGGGAATGGGCATGGCCCACAGCCCTATGGTCATTCTGGAAGATACGCTCTGGCAGGACTATGCTGTGCAACTGGACTATACCTCTCCACTGCTGATCGATACCACTGGAAAACCGGTCACCTATACACAACTGGTGGAACAGGTCGGAGATCGCTTTGCGCAGCAGGCAACGCCCCAGGTCTGGAAGCAGCAGTACACAGCCGCACGCCAGGCCGTTGCTCGCCTGGCAGATGATGTTGCCGCAGCACAGCTTGATGTGCTGGTCATCATCGGAGATGATCAGTTAGAACTCTTCTCCTACGCGAACATGCCTGCCCTCTCGATCTACTATGGAGACAAAATCCAGAGCGGGCTCGTTCCCGGGCGCTACCACGTCAGTGAAACGATCCGGCAAGGCATCGCCGAGGGTTACGCGATGGATGCCCATCATGAATTTGCCAGCGCACCCGCCTTTGCGCGTGAACTGCTTGAGAGCTTGATCGAGCAGGGCTTTGATGTCGGCGGACACCGGGAAATGCCTGTCATGGGGGAAGCACAAGGGATCGGGCACGCCTATGGCATCATGGTCACCCAACTGCTGGCAAACAAGCCCATTCCTATTGTGCCGGTGCTGGTCAACACGTACTATCCGCCCAGCCAGCCCACACCTTCACGCTGCTATGACCTGGGACGGGCGTTGCGGCGAGCTATTGAACAAAGCCCTGCCAATCTGCGCGTAGGGATGGTAGCTTCTGGTGGATTGAGCCACTTCGTGACCGACGAGGATCTCGATCACAAAGTGCTTTCGGCTCTGCGCGAACGCTCTGAGGAGCAACTGCGCACGCTTCCGCGACACCTGTTGAACTCGGGAAGTTCAGAGATTCGCAACTGGGTGGTAGTCGCGGCGGCATGCGAGCACCTGAACTATGCCTGGGATGAGTACATTCCGATATATCGAACCGCCGCCGGGACGGGCTGCGGACTGGCCTTCGCGAGCTGGCTGTAAATGTGATGAAGGAAGCGATGGATGAAACAGGAACTGGTAGAACGCCTGGCGCGATTAGATAGCTGTGCGCTCTCAGACGCCCTTGATCGTCTGAGACAATCGGGTGTGGTGCTGCGCCTGCAAGCCCTCACAGTACCCCGTCGCATCGCAGGCCGCGTTATCACCCTCCAATTGGAAAAGGCTGCTGGCCGACCTTCAACACGTCACCTGGGGACCGCTGCGATCGAGTCCTCAGGACCTGGCGATGTCATCGTTGTCGCTCATGCAGGCCGCCTCAACGTTGCGGGCTGGGGTGGGCTGCTTTCTCTTGGGGCTGTGATGCGTGGTGTCGAGGGCGTGATCGTCGATGGAGCTTGTCGCGACGTTGACGAGGGCCGCGATCTAGGTCTGCCGATTTACGCTCGGGCTGCAGTGCCTCTCACGGCCAGGGGACGGGTTATTGAGACGGCCTGGAATGAGCCTGTGACCATCGGCGACGTCTCTGTGGCTCCCGGTGACCTGGTCCTCGCCGATGGCAGTGGGGTGGTCTTTCTCCCTGCTGCTCATGCCGAGGAGATCATCGGTACTGCCGAGCAGATCGCGGCGTGCGAGCAGGCGATGGCTCAGGCTCTTCGCTCCGGTCGGCCCATCACAAAGGTCATGGGAGTTTCCTACGAAGAGCTGTTGTCGAAGCAGAAGGAATAACCGATGCATGAGTCTGACATCTTGCATGCATTGTGTGAGCTGAGCACAACTGATCTCTCAGATGCCCTGGATCGTCTTGGGATCGCCGGTCAATGCCTGGGCATCATGCCACTCGCACGCTCATTTCGCCTGATTGGTCGGGCCTTCACCATCCACTACGTGCCGGTCAACATCGAGCGTGGAACGGTTGGAGACTATATCGATGACCTTGGACCCGGCGATGTGGTGGTCCTCGATAACGCAGGTCGTCTCGATGCCACCGTGTGGGGAGATCTGCTGACTTCAACCGCCCATCGGCGCGGGGTTGCCGGAACCGTCATTGATGGCATTTGCCGGGACATTGACCGCAGTATCGAACTGGAGTATCCCATCTACAGTCGGGGAAACTGGATGCGCACCGGTAAGGACCGCGTGCGCGTTGATGGGATCAACGTGCCTGTATCTATTGGTGGGGTACGAGTTGAACCCGGTGATTACCTGCGCGGGGATGGAGATGGAGTCGTTGTTGTTCCAGCCTCGCGGATCGATGTCGTGGTGAGCGCCGCACAGGAGATCCATGCGGCAGAAGAGGTGATCCGGGCTGAGATTGCGAAGGGAAACGATTTGCGCTCAGCGCGTGCGAAGGTTTCCTACTACGACTTACAGAAGCGCCAGGAACCGTAAGAATTTTCGAGGAAATGTTTTCCTTTGCATCTTGGCCCTCATCAGTGAGATTCTGATCACATCGTAAGGAGAGAAATGATGGCAACATTCGTACTAGTTCATGGCTCATGGCATGATGGAAATGCCTGGAAGCGCGTTGTGGCGCATTTGGAGCAGCAGGGTCATACGGCATTCGCCCCCACGATTGCCGGACACGGGAAGGGTGTCAACAAACAGGTGAGTCATGCTCAATGTACCCAATCCATCGTGGATTTCATTGTCACCAACCATTTGACCGATTTTGTGCTGGTCGGTCATAGCTTTGGAGGCACAATCATTACAAAAGTTGCTGGGGTCATCCCCGAGCGCATCAGACGACTGGTCTTTTACGACGCCTTCGTGCTCAAAGATGGAGGATGCGTTATGGATGATTCTCCGCCTTTCATCCGCGCACTCTTTGAAGCAAGTACGTCTCCGGATCGTTCGGCTTTGCTGCCTTTTCCTGTTTGGCGAGAAGCCTTCATCAACGACGCTAATCTGGAAATGGCTCAATGGAGTTATAAGCAGTTATCTCCTGAGCCGTATCAGCCCTTCATTGACAGACTGGACATGAAAAAGTTTTATTCTCTGCATATTCCTGCGAGTTATCTGAATTGTACCGAGGATATAGGTGCGTTTCACCCCACCATGTCAACCCGTCTCGGGTTGTTCCGTCTGCTGCAAATGCCTGGAAGTCATGAGGTGATCTTCTCGAATCCTATTGGTCTGGCAGACAAACTCATCGAGGCAGGACGGGATTAGCCTGCTCACCCTGGCAAATCTCAACGGGTGACTCGCGTTGCATGGGGATAGGAGCTTCGCGGTCCCCATGCAGGAGGGCAAGAGGCAGCGACGCCTCAGTCAGAAAGAGGGGAGATCTATGGAATCTCTATCACAGACGTTGTCTTCGACCGGGTCAGCCGGTCCCGTTGCACGTGACATGATCCGCCGCGCAGAGCGCTTCTATTCCGATAAAACGGCGGTGGTGTGTGGGAATGAGCGCTGGACCTATCGCCAGTTCGGCATCCGCGTACGCAAAGTGGCCGGTGCACTCACCTCATTGGGCGTGAACAAAGGAGACCGTGTGGCGCTCCTCATGCTCAACTGTCACCGTTACCTGGAACTGTTCGCCGCCTGCTTTGAACTCGGAGCCATCATCGTGCCGCTCAACATCCGCCTGGCAGCTCCCGAACTCATCTACACGATCAACGATGCCGAAGCGCGGCTACTAGTCCTCGATGAGAACTCCTTTCCCCTACTTGCTTCGCTCCGTCCCTCGCTTCCCAGCGTGTCTACCTATGTAGCCGCTGCCTCCAGCGAGGAAAGCAGGCAAGACTTTCCGGCAGGCGTCCTGGATTACGAACAACTTCTGCGGGAGACTGAGGAACTGCGAGAGTTCCCCGTTGTATGCGAGGAAGATGTGGCGGCTTTCTTCTATACCAGTGGCACCACCGGTCATCCCAAAGGAGTCATGCTCACCAATCGCAACATCTGTGCCAACGCGTTGCAGGGCTTCACCCACAGAGTCCCTCCTCATGACACCGTGCATCTGCATGCGAGCCCGATGTTTCACATCGCCGGGGGACCAACGGCCTGGATTGTCTTCTGGGTCGGCGGCACGCATGTCGCCCAGCCACGTTTCGATCCCAGGAGCACGTTTGCATTGATCGAGCGGGAACGGGTCACGCGCGTGCTGTGGGTTCCTACGATGATCACGGCTCTGCTAGCCCATCCTGATGTCAGCCGCGTGGACTTCTCCAGTCTTCGCCTGGTGCTCTATGGAGCTTCGCCGATTGCTCCCGATCGTCTGAAAGAGGCCCGGCGCGTCTTTGGCTGCGAGCTGATGCAACTCTATGGGATGACAGAGGCGGCTCCGGTGCTGACTTCTCTGGCTCCTGAAGAGCACGTCTTTGAAGGAGATGAACAGAGCACCCATCGCTTGCTCTCCTGTGGCCGCGCCGTGTTGGGCGTCAACGTGCGCGTGGTCAATGAAAGAGGTGAAGATGTGGTTCCCGGTGAAGTTGGGGAGATCATTGCCAGAGGTGCTAACTTTATGGTGGGCTACTGGCGCAAGCCAGAAGAGACGGCGGCAGCCCTGCGTGATGGCTGGTACTACAGTGGTGACATGGGAACGCTGGACGAGGAGGGCTATCTTTACCTGAAAGACCGTAAAAAAGATATGATCATCTCGGGCGGAGAGAATGTCTACTCGGTCGAGGTGGAGAACGCGCTTTCAAGCCACCCTGCTGTCCTGGAATGTGCGGTCGTCGGGGTGCCTGATGAGCACTGGGGCGAGGCTGTCAAAGCCATCGTCGTGCTGCGTCCAGGGATGCAGGCCAGCGCCGAAGCATTGATCAGCCACTGCCACACCCGCATTGCAGGATATAAGTGTCCGCGCGGCGTTGAGTTTGTGGATGCCTTACCCAAGAACGCCGCTGGTAAGCTTCTCAAACGCGAGTTACGCGATGCCTACTGGCGTGGCTATGATCGGCGCATCAACTAGCAAGCCCATTGTGTGCAAAAAGGATGTCTGCATGCTTGAACAGAAACCAGAGACGAACCATGCAATACCGTTGCCAATCGATCTCCAGCGGGGAACGCTTTTTGATGCGGCCATCCTGGAGCAACTCAAGGGCGAACAATAGCGGTGGGAGGAAACCACAGTTCCTTCACCTGTACGCAGCCTGCCGGAGCGTGAGCACCTGGTCACGACCTCCAGTGTGCCAATCAAACGCCTCTACACGCCCCAGGACATTGCGTCGATGGAGTATCAGCGGGATCTCGGCCTTCCCGGCGAGTATGCCTACACGCGAGGTGTGCAGCCCACAATGTATCGAGCGAAACCCTGGACCATGCGCATGTTCGCGGAATTTGGGACGGCAGAGGACACCTATGCGCGCTTCCACTATCTGCTCAAGCAGGGACAGACAGGGCTCTCCACAGCCTTCGATATGGCCGCGCTAATGGCTATGACACGGATCATCCACACGCCCTCGGCGAGTTCGGTAAATGCGGCGTGGCCGTCTCTTGGCTGGCTGATATGGAGATCCTGTTTGCGGGTCTGCCCCTGGATCGTATTACCACCTCGATGACGATTAATAGTCCCGATGCCGCCATCTGGGCGATGTATATTGTCAATGCGGAAAAACGCGGCTTTCCACGTGCCTCGCTGGGGGTACACTACAAAATGATATCCTCAGGGGTACAGCGATTCACGGTGGTGGACAATTCGGACTTCTCTCCCCATCGCTTGACAGCACTCTCGACTCTCCTTATCCTTGAGAGGCAAGGAGCTCACCATGCTCCCCATTTCAAGCAGTGAGGATAATGATGGCTCTTCATGTGTTCGTGTTCCTACTCGTGGTCTGCCTCCTCCTCTCGCTGGCGAGGCTCGGGTGTCTTGACTGGCTCCCTCTTCGGCCTTCCTCCTCACGAGGAAGGGCCAAGCGCACCACGCTCCACCGACACCTCCAGCCCCGCTGTCCCCACGATTGCCCCGCCTGTCGTCT
>Ga0070699_100003608_pt1 | contig 13684 bp, 12 predicted proteins | sample KBSK1503metaG_FD_65473 | JGI IMG/M metagenome (GOLD analysis project Ga0070699, IMG submission 65473) | Corn, switchgrass and miscanthus rhizosphere microbial communities from Kellogg Biological Station, Michigan, USA - KBS K1-50-3 metaG | ecosystem: Host-associated > Plants > Roots >...
GTTTACAAAGGAGTTACCGCAATGGCAGGCGCGTCACACTGGCAGTTCACGGCATACAAATCCACGCTTCAGCAGTTCCTGCCCTTTGACATGGACAAGCCGATGGGACAAGTCCGCCAGTTGGATAAGCGCATGAACGACGCAGGCTTGCTGCGGCTGATGGTCTCCGATCCGCTGGCGATGAACATGTCCAATACGCTGGGGTACTTGAGGGGGGAGTTGAAGAGTTTAGGGAAGAAGAAGCGTGTCTCGTTTGGCAAGCGCGTGTTGGAAATTGGGTTTATCAAGAAGCTTTTGCTGGCGTTGTATAACAAGATTTTCAATTGGTATTATTCATAGAAATCGCCGAATCGATCAGTGGAGTCGTGGTGAATAAAAGAATTATCATAACAATTGTTCTCCTTCTCATTGCGAGCTTTTACTTTAATCTAATGGGGCGGTTAACTTACTTTGACTTGATAGCATGGTTACTGCCTCTTTCTACTGCCCTTTTCATCCTGGTCAAATTCGGAAAAGATGATGTTGCTAAATATGTGGGCTATTTATCTTTGAAACCAATCTTCAGCCTGCTACTGATGTTTTTTGAAGCGAAAGCAGATTTGTTTGACGAGCTCAATGCTCATTATTCTTATGAGATTGTTGGATCCCTCTTATGGATTATTCCAGAGTTATTACTTACACTTGTCATTGTTTACTTTTTTCGACATCTCTTTAACAAATTTCGGTTGGCATGGTGGTTCTTAATCGGAGATATTACTCGATGGTTGAGCGTTTTTATTTCTGAGTTAATTCCAGATCCTGTAATCGAACCTTATTTTTATACACAACTTTATATTTGGGCTTTCTTTGTTGTGGTGTTCCCATCTTTGTATGCTATTAGCGGTTTTATTGCTGTTAGAAAACACACTAACAGCCAGAACATGGCTTATTGAGCGGCGACCCGCTACAAGTCCCCCGTGAAGCGAGAAACATCCAAAGCATAATGTCCAAACGCATCTTCATCTCCGCCGGCCACGGCATGGCAATCATCTACTTCCTGCAAAGCGACGTCGTATCGAAACCACCCGTGTATAACAAGATTTTCAACTGGTATTATTTGTAGAAGCTATATGATGGGATACTATGACAAAGACGGATGCCGTTGCACCCGTCTTTGTCATTAGTTTATACCTGTGCCCATGTAGGATATTTGTGATCGAAATTGTAATATAGGGTTTGTTTCGGTAGACGGAAATCCACAACATCTTTACCTACTTCCTCCGGGTTTTCCTTTTCCACAAGGACACGTGCGATAAAGTCTGCGACTGTTTCCATGTCTTTTTCATTCATTCCCAGGCGCGTAGCTTCGATGGTGCCGATGCGGAGGCCGCTTGGGCGATCCCAATCTTCAGGTTTGTCTTCAGGGACAAGGTTTTTGTTTGTGATGATGTTGGCCTGTGCGAGACGATGTGCGACTTCGAGTCCGCCGCCGAATTGTTTGACGCGGGCAATTACCTGATGACTCTGGCTGTATCCCTTATGCGCGCAAAGGATGGGAATCCCGCGAGCATCGAGCGCTTTGCCAAGGGCTTTTGAATTTTTCACAATTTGCGCCATATAGAATTTACCGAACTCGATCATCTCCGCCGCGGCGACTGCAAGTGCTGCGACGCGGTTGACCTGATGGGTGGCGGCTAAGGCTGGGAAAATAGTATCAGTGATCGGCTTGGTAAGTTGCGGGTCGTTCCACAGGATCATGCCGCTTTGCGGACCGCTGAATGTTTTGCCAGCCGAACCAGTCAGGATAACGGCACCTTCATTCAATGGATCCTGGAATTGTCCACCTGCGATCAAGCCCGCCTGATGCGCGCCATCGAAAATAAATTTTCCGCCCCACTCTGCGATGATCTGGCTCATCTCACGAACTGGCAAAGGGAACAATGTCATGGACATGCCCATGACCACAAGTTTTGGTTTATGCTGACGGGCAAGTTTTGCGAATGCGGCGAGGTCTACTTCAAGTTCATCCATGTTGAAAGGCACGTCAAAGATTTTCACGCCGCGTGTGCCGGCAGGACCGTCGTAACGATTACTGGAGTGCCCGCCGAAAGGCTGCGGTGCAGACATAATCACATCGCCCGGTTGGGAAAACGCATGATAGACCGTCATGTTTCCCAGCATGCTGCCCATCAAACGATGATCGGCATAATTACAGCGGAAGGCAGTCTTCAATAATTCGACGCACAGCGATTCAACTTCATCGATATATTGCGTTCCAGCAAACCAGCGATTGACTCTGCCGATATGCCCCTCCGCCGCGCGCGTCCCAATTTCGGAGGAAAGCAGGGCGCGCACCATTGGGCTGGTCGGCGCCTCAGGAGCCAATAAATTGAGACAACGCTCGCCGCGCCATTCTTCATTTCGTTTGACCGCGTCGATGACAGCCTGCGCCCACATCCTTGGGGATTCTGTCGCGCTCATGATGGACCTGGCTTTTGCCAACACTTCCCGATCATGGACTTCAAATTGGGTGGATTCGGTTTGATTCATGGTTTTGTCTCCTTCTTTGGTTTAGGAGTTTCCTGTTTATTGAGGAAAGCAACCAAATGGTTGGATGCGCCTTGAAGATGAACTACAAGAACGGCGAGGGCTTTCTCTGTATCTCCATGACGACATGCCTCGAGAATCGCCCGATGTTCCTTTTGGGATTTTTTTTGATAAGCCATCCCTGCCAGATACAGAACCAGATAGCGGGCGATATTCGAATGCAATGTCTTGATTGTGTCCATGACGCGCGGCAACGCAGCAGGGGAATACAATGTTGCATGAAATTCCCAATTCAGTTCACCCCACTTTGCAATATTTTCCTCCCGATCGATTGCGTCAAGAATTTCTTTGGCATGTTTCAGGTGAGCAACAGTCAGATGGGGAATTGCCCGCGCCAGGACGGCTGTTTCCAGCGCAATTCGCATGACATAGATTTCATCCGCTTCAACAGCAGATAATTCCGAGACGAACGCCCCGCGATTGGGGTAAAAGTTGACAAGCCCCTCTGCTTTTAATTGAATCAAAGCCTCTCTAACGGGAATTTTGCTGACTCCAAATTGAGCGGCGATCTCATCCTGTTTAAGGGCCTGCCCGCTTTTTAATTTGCCGCGCAGGATATCCGTGCGCAGAGAGTCCGCAATTGATTCTTTTGCAGTAATAACGGCAGGGGTTGGGGAAGGGTTGAGAGAGTTCACAGAGTAAAATCGTATACGATTATTTAGAAATTGTAATATCGTATACGATTTAAGTCAAGGGTTGGGAATTGATTCCGTTGAACCACTTCCCAGAAAGTAACAACCTCTGCACAGGAATAGGTGGATAAGACAGATGTTGTGAGAAGAAAAATATTCTTCAAAATAGAATTGTCATCGCCTAGGGCGTATTATCAGAGTAGAATCTGCTTCTCGAAACAGAGAACTCCAAGGAGACAACATATGCCCGATAGTCTCAAAAAATTACGGATCTTTGCTGCATCACCTTCTGATGTGACAAATGAACGCGCAAAATTGGAAACCGTCGTTGACTCTCTCAAGCCAATGGCGGATTATCTTGGTTTGACCCTCGAAGTTGTAGATTGGCGCGCCGTTGTGCCAGACGCTGGAAGACCTCAGCAAATCATCTTCGACCAACTCAAGCCGACCTCATGGGATATTTTCATAGGCATCTTATGGCATCGTTTTGGCACGCCACCTGGAGCAACAGATAAAACAGGAAAAGAATATTTATCAGGGACAGCAGAAGAATTCAAAACTGCGTACGAACTTTGGAAACAACATGGCAAACCGCGTATGGTGCTTTATCGCTGTACGCGTGCGTTGCCTTTTGATGTTGACCCTGACCAATTAAAGAATTTTCGCGCATTCTTCAAACTCATCGAAGATGTGAAGGGTGATTATCCAACACTCTATCAGGCATTCGATACAACTGAATCGTTTGAAAAACTTGTGCTCAACAATTTGCAGAAGTTATTAATTGAATATGGTAAACACGAGAAAACACCAATTACACCTGAAGTCGTGCAGGTTCTCGCGCCGAAAATCCCTAACAACCTTCCACGTCGACAAGCCTTCTTTGGGCGTACCAAAGAAATGGAAACAGTGATGCGCGCCCTTAGCCCTGCTGACCGCACATGGGGTGTGCTCGTGGATGGCATTGGCGGTATTGGCAAGAGCGCGATAGCAATTGAAACTGCCCATCTCTCACAAGAAAAGAACTCGCTTGATGCGTTTGTCTTTGTTACTGCAAAAACAAACATCCTTGAACCAAGCGGTATAAAAGAATTAAATCCTCCCGCCAGAACGCTGGATGAATTTCTGAATGAGACTGCCCGTGTGCTGGGACAATCTGGCATTGCCAAACTCACTGGTGATGAAAAACGCCGCGCGCTAATTGATATGCTGCGTTCAATGCGAACTCTTCTTGTCTACGATAACCTTGAAACGCTTTCAAAAGAAGAACAGGAAGGGATAGCGGACTTTTTGCGAGAACTCCCGCAGGGATGCAAAGCTATCATCACCAGCCGACGGCGCGGTGGCGAAGGCGGAGTATGGTTGCGCGTGGAAAAATTGGATTGGGATGCTGCGCTTGGCATCATCAAAAATCAAATGTCACTTGATGTGAGTTTAACAAGCAAATTGAACCGCGTTGGTGAATCACGTTGGCAGGAATTGTTTGATGAAACAAACGGCTCACCATTAGCATTGGTTCATACTCTTGGATTAATGCGTGTTCGTACTGCATTGACCGTTGAAGGTGCACTTGAAATGTTGCGCGGCAATCGCGACGAGGATTTGCAGAAATTCATATTCCAGGAAGCACGTAAAGAATTGACTGAGAATGACAAAGTTGCCCTCGGCGCACTCTCGTTCTTTGCGCCCTCTGCGATGTTCGAAGCGTGGATGGAAGCTGCTGAACTCTCGCGTAACGCGCTGGAAACCACGATTGAACGCTTAGGTGCACTATCGCTTGTAGATGTACTAGCAGGTGAAGAACGTTACACTCTTCACCCGCTCACACGTGCTTTTGCGCGCGATGAGCTTCTTTCCGATATAAAAGTCGAGCGCGAAACTGGTATGCGTTTTGTACAGTATTGGGTGAATTATGCTGGTCGATATGGTTATTCAAATTACGAAACGCTAGATAGACTTGAAGTAGAATGGATGAATATTGAGGCGGCAACAAATTGGCTTTGGTACAGTGTGATGAAAGGCGATGCTAATAACGACAAAGATGCGGCTAAGAAGCTAGTTGATTTGGCAGAGGCATTTCAACAGTTTTTTCGTTACGGTAGCCACTGGGATGAATCTATTGAGCTAAATAGAAAAGCATTCAGTGCGGCTTGGGTTTTGATGAACTGGAATAGGGCTGGTTGGTTTGCACACGACATTGCCTGGATCTATGACGAATGGGATCGTACTGATGAAACATCTCTTTGGACTGATCGATGTGTAGATGCTTGGGCGCAGAGTGGAAACAAGCGAGATCAGGCATTTGGCATCCGGATGCGTGGGCTGGTTGCAAGACAACGCGAAGATTATCAGGAGGCAGCAGAACGCTACGAAGAAGCACTTGGCATTTTTCGTGATTTAAAGTTGGACAGTGATATGGCACTTGTATTGAATGACTTGGGTAATCTTGCCTACAGATTGAAAGAGTATAAAAAGGCAGAGAAATATTACTCTGAGGCATTGGAAATAGATCGAAAAAATGACGATAAAGAGGGTTTAGCCTCTTGTAGTGAACATTTAGGTGATATAGCCCTTGCACTTAATCATTTTAGTCAAGCACGCCATTATTATGAACAATCTCTTCAATTGAGTCAAGAACTTGGATGGCAGAGGTTGATAGCGAGCTCACAATATGATCTTGCACAAGTGTATAACTTAGAGGGACGCGCGGACTTGGCGTTACAGTTAGCGCAACAGGCGCTAATCATTTATGAGCGGTTGCGGTATGCGGATTTGGTAGATGTGCAAGAGTTTGTGGAGAAGTTGACGAAAAATAAATAGAAGTGATAAAGATAAAACTGCTCATAGAAACAGAATCAACCTAAAGTCAAGAAAAAGCGGGTCTCCGTATGCAACAAACGCTACTCGACCACCAAATCATAATGCCCAAACGAATCTTCATCTCCGCCGCCCACGGCATGGCAATCACTGGGCTAAAGCCACATGCTCAGTACATGGAAGCCCTTCGGGCTGAGGAGCGAGTCGGCTTTTAGCCGACTTCCACGAACTGAGGCAGGGACTGCGTAGCGTCCCGCCGAATCTTGAAGCGGGTAAAATCATCTCGAAACAGCACTAACTCACAGTCCAGAAAGAAGCTAAATCACTTCAGTGTCCAAACGTATCTTCATCTCCGCCGACCACGGCACTTCCGTCATCTACTTCCTGCAAAGCGACGTCGTCCCGACTCTGCTTGCCGCGGGCGTCGAAGTCATCATCCTCACCGATGACGAAACCAAAGAAAAAATCGCCCAGCGTTTCGCGCGACCAGGTTTAACCTTTGAAGGTCTGCGCCTCAAACAGGCAAATGACTATGCCAGAAAAGTCAGCCCGCGCTGGCAGTGGCTGCTCGCCTACCTGCGCCGCGTCGGCGGCTCGCGCCGCATCAACACCGAAGCCATGGACAGCCACATCTGGGAAGTCTGGGCGGAGAACGGCTGGAAATTCCGTTTGGGCATTTGGATTCCTGCCGCGAAGATGATTCTACTCCTGCGGAATTTTTCCTTCGCCCGCAAATTTTTAGTGCGGATGCAAAACCGCTTCACACCTGACCCTGGGCTATATACCGACCTCTTCGACAAATACCGACCCGATATGGTCATCGCTTCGACCCCCGGCTGGCGCATGGACCGTTACCTCCTGCGCGAATCCGCCGGACGTGGAATCCCGAACATGACCGTCATTGTCGGCTGGGACAATTCATCGTCCTACAACGTCTCAGGCGCGGATGTGCAATGGGCGACGTGCTGGTCTCAATTGCAAAAAGACGAATTGGTATATGGTTCAGATTGGAAGCCAGAGCATGTAAACATCGGCGGTATCCCATCGTATGACGGCTATTTTCGCAAGCAATGGCTCATGCCGCGCGATGACTATTTCAAACTGCATGGGCTTGATCCCAAACGCAAGTTAATCTCGTACGCCAGCAGTTTTGTCCACTTTGCGCCGAACTTCCCTAACATCGAAGCGTTGGCAAAATTGGTTTCGTCGGATTCGTTGGCAGAACCTTCGCAGTTATTGATCCGTTTACATCCGAGTCACTTTCAAGACAAGCCGAAAATCTTCGCCGAAGAACGTGCACGCGTATTTGACCTGGAGAAGAATTATCCGCATGTACATGTCGTCCAGCCAGTGGCGTTGGGCGGGTCGCTCGGCTACTACGGCGGCGAAGACATGGACGAGAAATCGTCCATGATGGCGTATTCCGATGTAGTCGTTACTGTTTATTCAACGATGTTGGTAGAAACAGCAGTTCATGATACTCCTATGATCGCCGCGACGATTGATACTCCTGGCGGATGGGATGTCCCAAAGAAATTTTCATTATCGCTGAAAGAGATTGGCGACTGGCCGACACATAAACGGTTCCGTGATGCAAGGGCAGGGCGAGTTGCTACCAACGAGGAAGAACTGCGCAATGCACTGAATATGTATTTGAAAGATAAAACTATTGATGCGAAAGAACGCCGCAAATTTATTGAAGATGAGATTACCTTTACAGATGCAAGTTCTGGTAAAAGAACCGCAGAGTTTATACTTGGGGTACTGAAGTAAGGTTATATGGTTTTGCTCAAAAAGACTTTTTCATCTGATTGGAAAGTTTCCATACAGGCGTTTCTTAGGAAGGATTTTTATCTGGTCATCGCCCTGGCTGTTTGCACGCCTCTCTATCTCAGTAACATGTTGAAGCACTCGGTTCCGATGGGATACGCGGGCCTGTTTACCCAAATGGCCAAACAAATCGCAGATGCGAACTTTTCTCTGCCGAGTGAAGCGCCATTTTATGGACCTGGTGGTATGCCATTTGTTTATCCACCAGTTGGGTTGTATTTTTTTGCGATTCTAATAAAACTGACTGGGAAATATTTCATTTTTCTTCGCATTCTCCCTCCTCTGCTTGGACTTGTTTCGTTCATTCCGCTTTATTATCTAACCCTGGAGCTATCCAGGTCACGTGTCGCGGCTATGTCGGCCGTCATCATTGCCGGTGGCTCGCTGGAGTTGTATGAGATTAATGCCTGGTCAGCCGGGATTGTCCGTACGCCTGCCTTTATATTTTCGCTGCTGACAATCTATTTCTACTTGCGACTGATAAATACTGGTTCCAGATCCTATATACCCTTGGCAGGGATATTTTTGGGTCTGACTTTCATGTCTCACCTTGTATACGCACTATTTTGTTTTTTATGGTTTTGGTGGTGGAGCATATGGAGTAGGGATATCCTCAAAAGGATCAAAGACGCGGTCATTATTTCTCTGATCGGTTTTTTGGTCGCAGCCTTTTGGCTTTTGCCTATTTTGCTTATACATGGCCTTGATGTGTTTGTTCTCGCCTTTGGATCGCATGGAGGTGATACGCTATTATCTTTCTGGTCAACCCCTTCCATCGTTCTAAATGTATTTATAGAGCGCATCATACCGATTTCATCCAAGTTGACCCTGGCAATCCTTGTCCTGGTGGGAGTCCTTTTTCTTCTGGTAACGAAAAATGCTACACTGCCCTTGTTCTATCTGTTGATTATTCTTGGCTTCCCTAACTTGGAATCTGCCAGGTTTGTTTTTTTAGTAGGCAGCATTGTGGCAGGTATAGGGCTGGCTGCCATTGTCGACCTGATTTCAAAAATGCCCGCGGAGCGCTGGCGACCAGTTATTGCCGCGGGCGTGTTAATCTCTATCCTCGGTTTTCTGTCTTGGAGAAGTTTTATCGTGAATTCTAGACAACGCCCACACTTCTTTAGTTCCACAATCGAGCTTGCAAATTACGTGCAGGCCGATGTGCCTCCCGGTCAAAAGTACCTGGCCCTGTTACAACAGGATGAAGCAGAGTGGTTGCCTTTTCTATTCCAACGTACACCAGTGGTGGGCAAATGGGGAGGCGAGTGGCTGGGTACCTATACACAACAAATCCATGTAGTCAGTTTGTTTCGCGGCTGTCAATTAGCTCAAGATTGGGTCTGTGTAAAAGATACATTTACTGTGGCGAATGTCGACCCGGAGTATATAATTTCTTATATCAGAGATAGAAGATTAAATGACCAAATTCAGTTGGACAGTGCATGGCAAAAAGTTTATGAAAATGATCGCTACGTAGTATGGATGCGGCAGTGAGTCATACTCCTGGCACATAGGGTATATCGGGGAAAATACAGCAGAGTTTATTTTGAAGGTATTTAAGTTCTTAACATCACACCTGGCACAAGTGCAGGTGCAAGTGTTGCGAGGGCGAAGCCCGAAGCAATCTCATCGCACCACCTAACATTTGTTTGGATATTAGTTGAGATTGCTTCGACCTGCGAAACAGGTCTCGCAATGACGGGAGGCTACGCAAACTGTTCCAAATTGACCGCCACCAAGGGGAATGCTTCGTCCACGAATTTTTCGAGGGCGGGGCGTTTTTTCATATGGCTGTAATGGGACGCAAGTCCATAGATTGCCCAGGTGGCGACCGTGGCAGGGATATCGGTGGAGATTTTTGTTCCGGTTTCTTTCAACCAGTGAGATAGCAACTCGAAGAGAATATTCTTGATCGTACCTTCCACCAGCGATTCGAACTGCTGGTGCGGCTGGGCGCAATCGCTGTGCAGGCGCGATAAAAATTCAACTACAACAAGGAGCAGGGTCTTCAAATTTTCAGGGGTGTAGTGACAGGCATCCAACGTCCGCTTCTCAAGTTCCATCCTGAACATCTGATGAACAGAAAAATTGAGCAGGGCATATTTGTCTACAAAATGCTTGTAGAACGTGGCGCGGTTAATTTCTGCCTTGTCAGTCACGTCTTGCACCGAAATAGACTCGAATCCTTTCTCAGCAAGGAGCTGCTCAAAGGCTCGCAGGATCAGGTTGCGGGTCCGTTTGACGCGGGGGTCGAGTTTTTCTTCTTCTCTTGGGTTAGACAACATTTTCGCTCCAGTGTTGCTTAGTCAACAAAATTCGGTTTTTGATGGTTGACCTGAAAAGGTAAGGCGGGTAAATTAGACAACATCTGTTGTTTAAGCATACAACTGTATATTATCACACAACTCAAGGAGAAGTCAAGATGAATATCATATTATGGATCGTACAGGGTTTGCTTGCCGCCCTTTTTCTGATGGCTGGACAGTTGAAGACCTTCCAGATTGCCAGGGCGAAGGAACAATTGCCCTGGGCGAAGAATCGTTCGGACGCTTTCGTTCGCTTCGTGGGGATTTCAGAACTGCTCGGCGCACTGGGGCTGATTCTGCCGCTGGTTACGGGCATCCTGCCGTGGTTGACTATTCTTGCCGCAATTGGGCTGGCGTTGATCCAAATGCTGGCAATTTTTATAGAACATTTACCAAAGAAAGAATACAGAATTATTCGAGTCAATGTTGTATTGCTGGCGCTCTCTGTGTTCGTGGTTATTGGGCGCTGGACTTTGTTCGTGTAAGAATATAGTCCATGAGATTAGTCAAAGTATGTAGAGTATAAATTCTATTTTATTCAGTAGCAACACAATATGCGAAAGCACCAAAATGAAAAACGATTAGGAGTTTCTTATGTCAAATAAAACCATGCAAGCTATTCAAGCTCAGGATTACGGCGGACCAGAGGTACTTGTGTTAGATCAAGCTCAACTTCCGCAGCTCAATGCTGATCAAGTGTTGATCAAGCTCAAAGCGGCGGGTGTCAACCCCGCAGATTGGAAATATCGCTCGGGTGTCTATAAACAATTTGTGCAACTCCAGTTTCCCTGGACGCCAGGCATGGAAGGTTCTGGGATTGTTGAATCTGTGGGATCAAACGTCACTGCTTTAAAGAAAGGCGATGAGGTCTACGGCATTGTCACAGGCAGCTATGCCGAATATGCTCTGGCGAAAGCAAATGAAATCCAACCCAAACCCACGCGTCTGACTTTTGAAGAGGCCGCTTCACTTCCAGTGGGTGTTCTCACTGCCTGGGGCGCGGTCGAGGCCGCGCAGGTCGAGGCAGGTCAGCGCGTTTTAGTCCATGGTGCGGCAGGCGGAGTTGGCGCGTATGTAGTCCAATTGGCGCGCTGGAAAGGCGCGCATGTGACAGGGACTGCTTCGGCAGGCAATGTGGAATTCGTCCGTTCGCTCGGTGCAGAGAATGTGATTGATTATCAGGTTACGCCTTTTGAAACTGTCCTCCACGATATGGATGTTGTCATCGATACCGTGGGAGGTGAGCTCGCTGAACGCTCTTTTCAAGTTCTTCATCCCGGTGGTGTTTATGTAACAGTTGCTGGGAGGCTGGCTGAAGGCGCGGGACAGGCACAAAATGTAAAAGCGACAAGCGCAGGCCGTGCCCCAGCAGAAAACTTGAAGCAGATCTCAGAGCTGATCGAAGCAAAGCAACTCAAACCAGTAACCGGAGCGCTGTTCCCGTTGGCAGAGGCGCGTCAGGCGCAGGAGTTGAGTCAAACAGGTCATGGACGCGGTCGCATCATCCTGCAAATTGGAAATGGTGCTTCAAAGTAACTGTTCTTTATTGAGAAGAGGAATTTAATGTTAGCACAACCAAATACTATATCAGAGTTGATTCCCAATGAGGAATTTACTAAATTAGCAACCAATGAACGGATTGCACGCGTCGTCCAAGCTTTGGAAGCCAACGGCATGAAGACGCTGGTCGTGGAGACCGGCGAGGAAGCCAGGAAATTGGTTCTCGAAATGGTTCCACAAGGCGCGGAAGTGTACGCCAATCAATCGCAGACGCTCGATAAACTCGGCTTGCGAGAAGAGTTCGACAAGTCTGGTCGTTATGACGCAGTGCGTCCGAAAGTATTGTCGTTGGATCGCAAGACTCAAGCCGATGAGATTCGCAAATTGCGGTCGAGTCCCGATTACATGATCGGAAGTGTGCATGCCATTACCGAAAGGGGACAGATACTGGCTTCGTCCTTTGGTGGCAGTCAGTTGGGTGCATATGCCTATGGCTCGAAGAAAGTGATCTGGATCGTTGGCACGCAAAAATTGGTCAAAGATCTGGATGAAGGTTTCCGTCGTATTGAAGAATACAGTTACCCGTTGGAAGATGCACGCTTGCTGGCGGCATTGGGAATACATAGCGCAGTCGGGAAGACATTGATTGTTAATCAGGAAGTGGTTCCGGGTCGGATTACAATTGTACTGGTCAAAGAAGAGTTAGGTTATTAAATTGAAAAACAAGCTCCTAACGGTTTTCGCGGAGCATACCGTTAGGGGCTTGTACACAAAACTATATTTGGGAGAATTCTTTATGCCTACTTCATCTGTTCAACTTAAGAAGCTTTGGTGGGCTGGTCCGTTGACCGTGCTCGCGGCTATTATCGGTGTCTTGATCGTAAGGACATTTGCGCTGGCAATATTACCTGAGCCTTACGCTCCAGGACTTGCGATGATTATGTTGCCGATTGTTTTGACCCTGATTCTATGCACAGGCGCAGTAATTGTATTTGCCCTGGTGGGACGTTTTGCGAAGAATCCCGTGCGAACGTATATCATTATTTCATCTATATTTCTGATCGTCAGTTTTTTGCCAGATATTGCCGCAGTTTCTGCTCCCTTCCCTGGCGCGGGTTGGCCCTATTCCATCTCCCTTATGCTCATGCATGTAGTGGCAGGATTTATTACAGTGTACATGCTAATAAAGTTAACCATAGCAAAAAGTACATAGAAAGAAATCTACGTTTGACATTGTCTTGTTTTCAGCAAGGAGATTTATTTAATAATGAGCGTTTTACCAAATTCAGAAACTAAAACCGAGTTTTCGATTCATCCCAAAACGCTGATGGGGACCATCGCCCTCACAGTTGCCAACCTGGAGAATCAACTCACCTTTTATCAGCAAGCCATGGGATTCAAACTCCACTGGCGCGAGGACAACAAGGCTGGGCTGGGCGCTGGCGGACCAGATTTACTGCTTCTCACCGAAGAACCCAATCTGAAAAAATATCGCGGCGTGACCGGCTTGTATCATGTCGCTTATCTCTTCCCTAATCGGCATGAACTGGCGATAGCCGTGGCGCGTCTGTTTGCCATCAAGTATCCCAATTCGCCGACCGATCACATCATGACCAAGACCACATATCTGGACGATCTTGAAGGTAACGGCATTGAGTTGTATTGTGAGTCACCGGAAGATGGGTCATGGTCCATGACAGGCGGTGATTTCGTCACACGCCGAACGGATGGAAGTTTGAGCAACGGGCGTGAAGCATTAGACCTCGATGAATTATTCAGCCATCTCACAGAAGAAGATAAACTTGATGTACCCGTACCACCAGAGATGCGCATCGGGCACGTTCACCTGCATGTGCGCAATGTGGATGAAGCTGTGGATTTTTATCACGGCATTATCGGTTTTGATGTGATGGGTAATGCGAAGAACATGCAAGCGGCGTTCATTTCTGCAGGCGGATACCATCATCATCTGGGCCTAAACACCTGGCAGGGACGCGGCGCTCCGCCGCCTCC
>Ga0070699_100003610_pt1 | contig 13679 bp, 15 predicted proteins | sample KBSK1503metaG_FD_65473 | JGI IMG/M metagenome (GOLD analysis project Ga0070699, IMG submission 65473) | Corn, switchgrass and miscanthus rhizosphere microbial communities from Kellogg Biological Station, Michigan, USA - KBS K1-50-3 metaG | ecosystem: Host-associated > Plants > Roots >...
GCGATTGTTTTGACCGGCACCGGGTAAATCCCGCAGTCCGGTCCGTCTTGTTCCGCCGGACGTCCGGCCGAACATCGTGCGGCGGAACCAGCCGCACCGAGTGGCCGAACGGTTGGAGTTGCCGCGCGCAGTGGTGAGCGGACCCGCAGGCCTCCAGCACGATGGTAGCCGGCGGCCGTTGCGCGAACAATGGCAAGAATCGATCCCGAGTTCCGCGGCAAGCTTCAAGCCGATGCCTAGACCGTCTACGACGCTGTATCACAGTGGACGTGTCCTCGAAATCGGCTGTTGGGCGCACACCCAACGCGGCTTTGTCAAACCGTTCATGATCGACACCGCGGCGGCGCTGACGATCGCCTTGATCCAGCAACTTTATGACGGTGAATGCGACGCTGCGGACCTCGAACCGGAAGGTCGTCGCGCGCTTCGTCAGGAGCGATCCCTCACCCGCGAACAGCCAGTTCTTTCGCCCAACCGCGACGACCCGCAGATGATTTTCGTCGCGATTGTTGTCGATCGCGAGACGGCCGTCCTCGGTGAAGCGCTTTGAGCGCGGCTCATTGATTCCTCAGATAGCGCACCGCGTCGCCGAGCGGTGACTTGGGCAGCACTGTGCGCGCCAGCGCCTGGCGCTCGGCGTCTATCTTTGCCAGCAGCGGCTAGCTTTCAAGGCGCGCGTCGGGCGGCGCTCCTCGATTCCCTCGTCCAGAGCTGCAAACTGATCGACGTACCGCCGTTCGAGTACCTGAAGGACTTCCTGCTGCGCGTCGCTACGCACCCGCACCATCTGATCGCGCAACTCACGCCGCACGGCGGCCGCGACACCTTCTTCCCACCCGCCCAGTCATAACGCCCGTCGCCGACCAGCCGGTCCTTCCTGGCTCATTCGTCACGCCTTCCGCTACGCGGGGTTCGTCGGACGGATACGCGCGGCGCGCGAACGTGTCAGCGTTCGCAGGGTCAAGAGGAGCGAGTGCAGCACCGAGATCATGGCCGAGAAGCGTATCCTCCGTCGGTCGTAACATCAACGGCCGCAGCGAGAACGGACTTTTCAGTAGCGACAATCATGCGTATTCGAAGTTGATGGTAGATGCGACACTGTCGAGTCCGTTTAGCGCGGAGTCCCTGGCACCCTTGGATGAGGCATAGAAGCCTTCGCAAACATCCAAGCCGTGAACGCTTACGTACCGACAAGTCTGCTAACGACGCTTGCGTGCAAGCTCATCGCGGCCGCGCGCTCGGTGTCAGTCAAGAACGGAGACAGAGATACAGCGCTGTCGAGGTTTGCCTGAAGGATTTGGCCTTGCGCCGCCACGACGACGCCGCCTACCCAAGACAGGACGCCGATGACTGCTGAGACCGCGAACCCAATGAGCATCAATGGGCCACTTCCAGAAAGAAGTGACGCGACAACGAAAAGACCGGCAATGATGCCGCCGATGACCTTGATATTGTTACCCACAGCAACGAGCGTCTTGGCCAAACGATAGGCGTCCTCGTATCGATTCATTAGAGGGTGGCGGGACGTCTCTGTAGTGCGATGACCTGGTTGGGAATCGACGCCGTCGGCATCAGAAACCCTATTAACATAAGATTCTTGCGTTGTATCGGGAACCTTACGTTTGGCTTCCATCTCTTCAAGAGCACGCCAAGCGGCATTGCTCAGTTGAAGATTTGCGCCGCATTGAAGACACCAAACCAAACTCGCTGGATTCGGCGCTCCACACTTGGGACAGGCCTCCGAAGGCTGTTCGCTCACCGGTCACCTCACTTCCATCGACGGACGTAATCGTCCGCTGGCGCGGCACTAAGTGCAAGAGATTTCGCGGAACGCAATTTGGCTCCGGTCAAGTTGTGGCTGTCTTCGGCTACTATCTCTGGAGGAGGTCACGATTGGCAAATTCACTCGCGAATGATGTCCTACTCCGCCTGGCCCGGCACGGCGCCGCGGCGCGCCTGCGCGAATTGGAGGCCGAAATCGGGTTGATCCAGCGCGCCTTTCCCGAGTTGTGGAGTACAGTTGGCCAGCCGCCGGAGCGTGTTCGGAGACGTGTTCGTAAGAGCCCAAGGGGCCCGAAGCGAACGTGGTCAGCGGCCTCACGGAAGGCCGTTTCTGAGAGGATGAAACGTTATTGGGCGGCGCGGCGAGCGGGACGGAAGAAATAAGGTCTGCACCGACAGAAGTTTACAAAGCGGTTAGACGGCCGGCCCGCCCGCACTGAGAGCGAGGGCGCCATTGAACAGTCGACTATCCTCAGTGGGATCCTGTGCGTCGCCAATACTGCGCCGGCCAAGAAATCGTTGACGTTGGCGTCGCCGGGCGGCATTCTACGAGGCGATCCGATCAGGCGAAACGTCGGATCGGTTGAAAGACGCTGCGCGTCGTTGAGGTCTTCGTAACCTGAGGGTGTCACCCATTCTGGCGGGGTTCATCGCGCGGAACCCACGCAAATCAAGGCGTGCCGAGTAATTGGATGGATGAAAGTACCACAGCCAAATCGGAAATCCGGGATAACACGTGCTTCGGCTGGCGGAACTGGTTGAGACGCCGCCCTTCGGGTTCCTTCGACTACTTGTGTTGCACCGTCGCATATCGCGCCCGGACGCCGTTCCAGAGCGCGTCGTCGATGACGCGGAGGTGCGGCACATCGCTGATGACCCACTCCGATTGCGGGTTCAGTCGAGTGACACGCTTTAGGGTTTGAGCTGGTATCCTATCCACTCACCTACCGTGTTTTTTCCACCGCGTCCTTGAAGTCGCGAACCAGGCGCTCGGCGACTTTCCGAAGGCCACCACGCGCCATGAACCCTTTCGGCACAGCGTCAGAACCTCGGAGTTTTGCCACAGTGCTGCTTCGCCCGACTCGCATCGAGGCGCCTCGGAATCGCGCGAACCGTCATTTCGCCGATCGCACGCCGGCTGGCATACGTGAAGTTGCCACCGCTCCGGCCACACGAGCGCTGGCGATCCGATCCTGTGCCTGAGCGAACACCGCGTCGACAGAGGCCGAGGGCCAACCCCAGTAGTCGGCGATGTCTTGGCTTGAGAACTCAACCTTCTTCCAGAAACAAACCTGGCGCTCCTCGTTCGATAGCGTGTCCAGTACGCGCCTTGACCATCTGTAAACGTCTTGAGAGCCTGATCGATTGACAACTTCGTCGGACGAAGTGTTCATGGGAAGGCGCCCTCGGGGAGCGGAACCTACGAAAGCCGCCGACGTTCATCGGTCTGCAAGCCCAGCACCAAGTCGAGGTGCGGGCGGAGGACCTCTAAAACCTCGAATAACCTGTCGGAACGCGAGAGAGGGATCGCACGACGCGAAGATTTCATGGGTATCTGCTACTCGGCGGGTAGTTAGTTCCCATTTGCATACCAAACGTGACGGCTGACGGAGCAATGTCCTCACGTTCCAGGCCGCGACTGATCGACATGTGCGCGACACTCGTGATTTCAGGCTCACGAAAAGAAAAGCGGCCGACTGTCGGCCGGACTGGTAGCCAAGTACTTCACATGGAATGGCCGGCCCAATGTCGCGGATCGTTGTGTGGCGCAGTCGACTGGAGAACAGTCTCGTTTCAACCGAGTCGGCAGCTCAGAGACGCTCAGATTGAACACGGAGTCGAGATTGTTCCCGCCAGGACGGCGCACGGTCGTCAGAGCCTGAGCAGGTGGAGGATACCTTCAGCGCAGGCGCAGCGGAAACATCTGCCACTCGCTGTCATCGCGTCTCAACGCCAGCTGGTAGTCGCCAGCACTGAGTGCGCTCAAATCGATCACCATAGCGAGCGTCGTGATGCAGTTGCGATCAGCAGCTGAGGCTCTGACGAAAGCCTGCACATGCAAATTCTGATCGAGAATCCTGACGTCGTACGCTCCTGGCCCCGAACCGGGAGGCAGCAGGACAGTCGCGTTGACCCGATCACGCGGCATGCATAGAGGATCGGTTTCGGTTTTTCGATTGTTACCGCGCGGGACCGCGTACGGCCTCAGATCGAGCGTGGCGAACCGATCGACCAAGGCCCGACCTGGTGAACGTTTCGTGGAGGCGGAAGTCGTCGAACGACCGCGCCGCATCATCCACACGCCGGCGACCGCGCAGACCACGACTGCCGCGACGGGGATGGCCCACAGCTTGCTCGCGCGAGGCGCCTTGTTCGCCTGCTGAATCGCGCGAAACTCGCGGAAGCACGGCGAACAGCGCACCAGATGCAGGTAGTCCGGGTCGCCAATCGGTTTTTCTCGACGGGACAACGCGAGCAATTCCTCGCGAGACGGGCACCCCTCCCGATTCGGATTCGGGCTGGCATTCGCGAACAAATAGTCGAGCTCGTCTTCGATCTCGAATTTCGGGTCAGAGCGCTGACCGGCATCCGTCATAGGCGGTCTCAGAGTCGCATTCACAGAAGGCGTCGTTGAGTGGACCGCAGACGCAAGAAATATTGTCAGCCCGTTTTCCCATTCCCGTTCACAAAGGCGCGGAGCTTTTGCCTGAGACGCGTGACGACGACGTCCACGGCGGCGGCGGAGCTGCCCCGCAACCGTCCGATGTCCTCACTCGAATATCCCGCCAACTTGTGCGCGTACACAAGTTCCTCGTCGGACGTGAGGTGCGCTCGGAACTCACTGAGTAGAAGGTTCCGCTCGATCTGCTCTGGTGCGCCGTCGAGCGCGCGTAACCGCGACACAAGGTCAGGGCCGCTGCGCGCCTCGACTCGCTTGCGGTGGAACTCGATTGAGCCGCCCCGAAGCTTTGAGATCGCCATTCTCTGGAGCGCGGCCCACGCGTAGCCAGCGGGCTTCTCGAGCGGTCCTGACTCGCGCTCCCGCCGGCCCATGCCTTGGCCGACGTGCTCGAAGAGTTCGTGAATCTCAACTTCGTCCCGAATCGTCGGGAACTGCCTCCGGAATTTCGACACAAGTTTGCGGAGCGTCGCGACGATGCGACGGTCCATCGGCTTGCCGTTCTCATCGAGCAACTCGAGATCGTGCAGTTGCTCCATGCCGTCCCCCCGAAATCTTAGCGAGCTGAGAGCTCGCCGGTTGAGGGAGCGACGCCAGTATAGGGCCGCCGGAGGAGTGGAAACAGCGCTGTAAGGTTTCGGTCCGGATTTGCGTTCTAGTGGGATCAGAACGCCAATCGCACGACCAAAAGTTCAGAAGAAGATCAGCGAGGCGGCATCAAGCTGGCGCGTCCTGATGCACTCACTACCGCGCATCTTCGCCGGACGAATGGAATTTGTCAATGAGGGAAGGTGACCCATGCAGTGTCCTGTTGCACAGAATGATCTTGAGTCCCGCGTCGGCGCGATCGCATTCGTGCGTCGCACTGAGCTCATCCTTTTAACGTTCGTGCTCGTCGCGCTCCCACAACGCGCGTTCGCGCAGCAGTCCCCCTGGGAGCGCGCGGCCAGCAACCTCGAACGAACATTCACGGGGCCGCTGGCACGGTCGCTGGCCCTGGTCGCGATCGTAATTGGTGGACTGCTCTTCATGTTTGCGGAGCAGGGAGCCAAGCGTCAAATTTCAGGAATCGTGTTCGGCGGCGGCCTCGCGTTGTTCGCCGGTCAGTTCCTGGCGTGGTTGTTCTGAATTCATCCGTTCACACACACGGGATTCGTCGTGACGAATGAACCGACCTATCGTGCAGTCCACAAGGCCCTCCATCGTCCGCTGACCGTGTGCGGCGTGGACCGGCGGCTTTTCTTCCTCGCCCTGTTGATGGGCGCCGCCACCTTCAACCTGTTCTACTCGTTTCTTGCGGGTCTGATGATATTCGCCGGGCTGTATGGGTTCGCGAAGTGGGCGACAGGCAAGGATCCTCAGATGCTGCAGATCATGCTCGCGTCCTCGCATGCGCGCCGACGCTACGACCCGGGAAAACATGAACGCTTCGAGGTGGAGATCGCGTCGTGGTGAGAATTTCTCGAATTCTTCGCGACTACAACGACGCTGGCGGCTTGAATACGCTGCTTGCGCCGTGGGGATTCATCGGAGACTCCACTCTGTTGACGAAGGCTGGTCACGTCGCAGTGACCTACCGGGTCCGCGGTGTGGACGTCGATGGCCTGACGCACGGCGAACGCCACGCATTCGGAAGACGTATGGAGGCAGCCCTGCGTGTACTGGACGAGCGCTGCCGTCTCTACCAGTACTTGGTCAAACGCATCGCGGACCCCTTCGTCGCGCCGAGTTGCCCCGAACCAATTGCGCAGGAGGCAGCAGGCCGGAGGGCCGCGTACTTGAACGAGCGGCGGTCGACCCTGTGCCAGCTCGAACTGTTTCTAGTGCTTCTGTACGAGCCGCCTGCTCGCGGGCGCGCGAGCACGTCTCTTTCTCATTTCTGGCGGGATCCGCGCCACAGCCTGCGAGGATGGCTGTCGACCGAACAGACGCTGCGGATCATCGAGTCCGAGCTACAGGCCGCCGTTGACGGTCTCCATCACAAGGCCGAGTTGTTCGAAGCGCAGCTCGCGGATGTCGCGCTGACACGTCTGTCACGCATCGACTGCTACCGGTTCCTCCGACGGTTGGTGAACTACGACGCGTCTGTCACGGCCGCGTCGAAAACGACGGCGCCGGACATCCACCTCGATTACTTCGTCGGCGATTCATCGGTCGAATGTCACCGCGATCACCTGATGGTGGGCAGACGATCGGTCAAGGTGCTCTCGATGAAAGAGCCGCCGAGCCACACGTTCGCGCATCTGCTAGGCGAGCTGTTCGCGGTCCCCGGCGAATTCATCGCCTGTCTCGAGTGGCAGCGGATTGCGACCGACCGCATGCGACGCGACATCCAGAACCGGCGCCGCCACTTCTTCAACAAGCGGGTGTCGCTCGTCAACTACATCACGCCGGGCGACGCTCGCACGGAGGACATGCTTGTCGACGAGTCGGCGTCGGCGACGGTGAAACAACTCGGTGACGCCTTGACGGATATCGAAGTCAACGGACACGTGTTCGGCCAATGCTCGTTGACAGTGGTGCTACACAACGAGGACCGCCGAGCACTGCAGCACCAGGCGGCCGAGGCCGCGAAAGCTCTGGCGATTCACGACGGCGCGTTCTTCGATGAATCCTACAACCTGTTGAACGCGTGGCTCGGCATTGTGCCAGGCAACGGCGCGCACAATCTTCGTCGCGTGCCCCTGCTCGAAACGCATGCGGCGGATCTCAGCTTTCTGTTCACCGTCGATCACGGCTCCGCCGGATCGGCATTGCTGACGGACCCCCTGGCGGTGTTCGAGACACCGCATCACACGCCGTTCGAGTACCACCTCCACGTGCAGGACGTGGGCCACACGCTCGTGCTCGGAGCAACGGGGAGCGGAAAGAGTTTTCTCCTGAACTTCCTCGTCACGAGCGCGCAACAGTACGACCCCTTCACAATCGTGCTGGATCTCGGTCACAGCTACCGCAAGCTCGCAGCGCTGTTGCACGGTCGCTACGTCGAACTCGGCCTTCGTCAACGATCCGTGACAATCAACCCATTCGCTCTGGAGCCCACTCCCGAGCACCTGCACTTCCTCCACGCGTTCGTGCGCGTCCTGCTCGAAGGCGAGGACGGATACCGATTGAGCGAAGTCGAAGACCGCGAGGTCTACGAGGCCGTTGAGAACCTGTACGCGCTGCAGCGTGCTCAACGCCGGCTCTTCACGGTCGCCAATCTACTGCCTCGCAGCCTCTCCGCCCGGCTTCAACGATGGGTCGATGGCGGCCGGTATGCCGACCTCTTCGACCACGTCGATGACACGCTGACGTTCGATCGATTGCAGGTCTTCGACTTCGAGGCGATGAGAGCGTTTCCATCGCTCATCGAGCCGCTGCTGTTCTACATCCTGCACCGTGTGAACGATCGGATCGACGGCGACTCTGGTGCTCGAAGCCTGAAGTTGTGCGTGATGGACGAAGCGTGGCGATTCATCCAAAACCCGACACTGCGCGGGTACGTACAGCAGGCGCTCAAGACCTGGCGCAGGAAGAACGCCGCGATGCTCCTCGCGACGCATACGATCGAGGACTTCGCATCAGTCGACATGCTCCGGACCGTCGTGGAGAGCTGTCCGACAAAACTGCTGCTCGCCAACCCGGCGCTGGACCGCGCGCGTTACGCGGAGCTGTTTCAGTTGAACGATAGGGAACTTGACCTGCTTTCCACCCTAACGCCGCGGAGTCAGTTCCTGCTCAAACGCCCGGATCTCACGAAGGTGCTGATGCTTTCGGTGGACCCGAAGAGCTACTGGATCTACACGAACACGCCGATCGACAACGATGTGGTCGCCGCCGTGTTCAAGGAACATGGCTTCGAGGCCGGTCTGGACCAACTCGCCGCTTCGGCGTGACGGAGGTGCAGTGATGGAGCCACGTGCCGTGAGTTCTTGGTTGTTGATGCTAGCGATCACGATGCCAATCGTTCGGGCCGACGCGCAGACAGGTGTTCGTGCAGTCGCGGCCTCCGAGCGAGAAGTCATCTCTCTGCAGACGCGCCTTCGCTACACGACCATGATCGTGCTGCCGGATGGTGAAGAGATCCTTGACGTTATTTGCGGCGATAAAAGTTTCTGGATTGTCAGCTCGACGCACAACATCGCTCACGTGAAGCCGGCGAAAGAGGGGGCGGCAACCAACCTCAATCTCGTCACGAAAAGCGGCGCGATCTACTCGTTTCTCCTCACCGAGAAGGCTGTGGCTCCCGACTTGAAGGTGTATGTGGAGAGCGACACGAGCGTCCAAACGGGTAAGCCCAAGTACTACTCGGCCGCACAAGTCGAAGCGCTGGAACTGCAACTGGCCGACGCGCGTGCCGCGTTGAAGGATGCCGATCGCAGGACGGATGAAGCGATGGCGTGGTTCCGTCAGGAGTACCCGGCTCGCCTCCAGTTCCCGTACGGCGCGTTCAAATATGAGCGGCCTTTCCTCGTGCGATCGATATGGCACGACGGCCAGTTTACGTACGTGAAGTCAGACGCCACCGAGCTCCCGGCGCTGTACGAGGTGAAAGATGGTCAGCCGGCACTGGTGAATTTCCAGGTTCGCGAAGGAATCTATGTCGTGCCGAAGGTCCTGGAGCGTGGGTATCTGGCCGTGGGCTCACAGCGGTTCGCATTCGAGCAACACGGGCGGTAGACATGGCCGAACAGACCGGCACTCCTGGTGCGACTCCGGTAACGGATCATCGACCGATACCGCGCGGAGTAGTACCGCGCAGGTTTCAGACATGGTTGATGGTTGGACTCGCGGCGGGAATCGTCCTCATCATCCTGCTCACCGGCGAGCGGCAGCCGCCGACAAAACAGATGCCCGCCGCGGCCACGCCGACGACGCCTAATCCTGAGCACTTGCGGGATTACCAGGAGCGACTTCGCGCGATGGAGGCGACACAGGCACTGGCGGCGCAAACCGCTCCACCGGTCGTTTCACCGGAGCCGCGGTACGAGCAGCCGTCGGGGAGTCGTCCCGAAGATCCCATTGTTGCTGAGCGGAAGCGCCGCGAATACGAAAGTCTGTTCGCGAGCAACGTCGTATCGAGCCGACGCCCGGAGATCGAGCGACCCGATGCGCCGGGACTGGCGGGTGGTGCGTCGCCGACGTCACCGCCGCGGGATGCGTCGCTGGACGAGATCGCCGAAGCCGTGATCCGCGCAACAGGCGCCATGCCCGGTTCCGCCCGTCGTGACGGCGTTCAAGCGGTCAGCGGGCAGCCGCCTGCGGGCTCACCGACCGCGTCCGCCACCGGCGGCCGCGCGATTCCGGAACGCACCGCTCCCGTCAGTGCGTCGGGACCATTGCACACGCTGCTCGAAGGCACAGTCATCGATGCGGTCCTGACGAATCGGCTCGACGGGAACGGCGTCGCGCCCGTGAACTGTCTCGTGACCAACCCCGTGTATTCACGCAGCGGACAACACGTCCTGATCCCCGCCGGCGCCCGACTCCTTGGCGATACCCGTCCCGTTCAATCGCTCGGCGAGACAAGGCTCGCGGTCGCATTCCACCGCCTCGAGATGCCGGATGGAAGCACGCAGCGGCTGGATCAGTTCCTCGGCCTCAACCAGATTGGTGACGCGGGACTGCGTGACCAGGTGAATCAGCACTATTGGTCCACGTTCGGCGCGGCCGGCGCCGTTGGCCTCATCAGTGGACTGGCTCAATGGATCGGAACAGCGGGTGTCGCAGGCGGGACGGGCGACCGTACCGTCATCATCGCCGGCGGCGCGGCCGACGGAGCGTCGCAGGCCAGCCTTCAAGTGATGAATCGGTTCCTGAATCGTCTGCCGACGATCACGATTAGCGAAGGCCACCGCGTCAAGGTGTATCTCACGAGCGATCTCCAGTTGCCTGCGTACGAGCCGACGATGAGCACCGCACGCGTTCGGTAGTTGAGAGGAGGCCGCATTTGATTCGATCCGCTATTGTCACGACGCTGATCGTTCTGCTTAGCACCGGCGCGGCACGTGCACAGCTCGCAGTCATCGACCCGGCGAATCTGGCAGAGGCGATTCTGATCGTGCAGCGAACGCAGCGGCATCTCGAAGAGTTGCGCGCGCAGTATTTGACGATTCTGCAAATGGCCCAGGGCTTAGGGCGGATGGATCGCTATCGAACGCCGCCGATCATCTTCAGTCAGCATGACGCCGCGCGTTGGAGCTTTGGGCGACCGTGGATCGGCGCGCTCAACGCGGGCGATCCCATCGGCGCTGGCTATCTGGCGACGTCGATGCCGCTCGAGCGCCCTGACGCGGCCACTTGGCTGGCCGGGTCGGCTCGCCAAGCGTTCGAGCGGCAATATGCAAACGTCGAAATCGCCGACTCGGTCGCGATGGTGGGCGGTGATCAGGTCGGTGCAACGCGAGCCTACTCCGACGAACTGCAGCGCGCCGTGCAGGCGCTCGAGCAGGACGTGCTCAATCCTGCGACGTCGTATCACGATCTGACGGCCATTCTCGACAAGATTGCCGCGAGCGAGCTTCTCGGCCGGCGGCAGGATATGGCGTCGAATCAGTTGCTTTCGCACGTGCTGGAACAACTGCTGGCGCGGAACAAGCAGCTCCGTGACGTGGAAGCTTCCGTGCTGAACATGCAGCTCCTCACGTGGCGCGATGCGGACGCTGTCAACCGAGCGTTCCGCGCCGGCGCCGGAGACGCGCTGCGCACCTGGCGTCAGCCGTAGCGGCGGGGGTTAGCACATGCCGACAAGTCGTCGTCCCGCCACAGGCACAGCGGTCACAAGCGCGCAGACCTGGCTGCGGCCGTTGCTTGCCGTTCTGCTGCTGGTCGCGAGCGCGTCGCCGTCATTGGGTCAGTTGGTCGTTCACGACGTGGCCACCACCGCTCGCAACAGCACGACCGCGGCGTTGAACGAGTTGTTGTATCAGTTGCAAAAGATGCAGCACGACAGGATTCTCGAAATGGCACGAAAGCTCAGCGCGCTGACGAGTCTGCAGAAATACCGTCTCGCCAACGTTCCGGCGTGGCGCACACACGGAAGCACCAATGTGCTCTTCGCAGGCGCCTATCTCGATGCCCTCACTCTGGGCGATCCAAGCGGTGGTGCGTACTCGCGGCTGGTGGCGAGCTTGGAACAGGCGGCTCGACTCGGGCAGTTATCCGCTTCGGCACGACGGTCGGTTGCTTCGCGGCTAGCCCTTGTCGATCTTGCCGACGCGGCGGCAATCGCGGGCATTCAGGCATCTGGACAGCTACGCCTCAACGGTCGGCAAAGTGAGCTGCAAGCGATTGAGGCACTCGAACGCGACGTCATCGATCCGTCGCTCGACCAAAGCACGACGGCTGTCCTGGACAAGATCAGCGGCGCCACCCTGGTCGGCGCGCGACAGCGACAGGCGCGCATTCAGCTCCTCACCGAGGTGCTCGAGCAGCTGCTGGTGGAGAACAAACAGGTGCGCGATGCCGAAGCGGCAGCCTTGAACATGCAACTCGTGAGATGGCGGGATCACCGGGCCGCAGACGACGCCTTCGTGGCCGGGACGGGAGACGCGCTGCGCACCTGGCGACAGCCGTAGGAGTCCGGGAATGCAGCTCAATCTGCTACCGACGATCCAGCAGGCGATCTCGGGGCTTCTGCTGACGTACGAGCCGGAGTTCCTGCGTCTAGGATTCCGCTTGTTTGTGTCGCTCGCAACGGTCCTACTCGCCTGGCACGGTATCCAGATGATGTTCTCGCGCGAGGGTCTCGGCGATGCGATGTTCGAGTTCGCGAAGCTTCTGATGTTCGTCTCGTTCGGCTACGCGATGATCGCGTTCTACGAGTCGCCGATCCCCGGCATTGGCGTCTCGTTCAGCAATCTGATCACCGACCAGGCGTTCTACTTCCAGTCGATCCTCGAAGCACGGGCGTTCGACAACATCTATCAGCACTTCGACGAGCTCTCGGACCACTTCATGCAGCCGAGCGCGCTCGCGATTCTCGCAAATCTCATCTACTGGATGGTGCTCTTTCTGATCGCGTGCGCGAAGGCGGTGTCGATGGCGGTCATTGCATTCGGCCTCATTGCCAGCGCGGTCTGCGCCCTTCTCGGACCGCTCTTCGTCCCATTCTTCATCGTCCCGAAGCTCGACTGGTTGTTTTGGGGATGGTTCAAAGCGTTCGTCCAGTACTCGTTCATCCCAGTCGTCGCCGTGGCGTTCCTGATGGTGTTCGAGCGATTCATCTTCCGGTACGTAACGACCCTTCCGCCGGCGATCACAGAGGCAGAATATGGGGTGTACGCGCTTCAGGCCATCGCCGTGGTCATCACGTTCTGCACCGGCATTCTGCTGGTGCCATCGCTGACCACGTCGATCTTCTCGGGCCAGGGCGGACAGGCATCGTTCCCCGGCTTGAGCCGGTTTCTGAGGCGCTGAAGGAGCTGCAATGTCCAGGCGCTTGTCGCACTATCAAGACCATCAACGAGAGCCTGACCAGGTGGTCTGGTCGGACCTGCCGCCCGTGTACTGGAAGGCGTTCGGCATCGCCCTACTCCTGGGTTTTGTCGCGGGCCTCGGATGGATCGGCTGGAAGCTGATTGAGCACGTCCTCAGGTGAAAGGAGCCTGACGTGTCGGGAGCAACGACCGACGTCGATCTCAAGACGATGGAACGCGCGAAGGCCCAGTTCGTAGAGCTGTACGGCTCCGCTCTGGTGATGAACACGTATTTGAAGATTGCGCTCGTCCTCGTCTCCCTGGTTGCCGTCGCCCTGGTTGCCCTGAACTTTCACACAGCATCTCGCTTCGCCGACGTGAAGCCACTGGTCGTCCGTATCGACGAGGTCGGCCGCGCCGAGGCCGTGCAGTACGACGCCACGACGTACCAGCCGCAGGCGCCGGAACTGCGCTACTTCCTAACGCAGTTCGTCGTGAAGCACTTCAGTCGCATCAAGTCCACGGTGCAGCGGGAGTATCCGGATTCGCTGTTCTTCCTCGAGCCTGCTCTTGCCGACGCGACGATCGCGCAGAACGACCAGAGCCGTACGATCGAAATGTTCGTCACCAACCCGTCCTCGGACGAGATCGAGGTGCAGGTTCAGAACGTGAGCCTCAGCGAGTTAACGAAGCCCCCCTACAAGGCGGCGGTGACGTTCCAGAAGGTGTTTTTCACCCCGGGCACACGCGCCGAACGAGCTCGCAAGAGCTACGTCGCGCAAGTCGATTTCGTGATCCGCGGACACGTGCCAAACGAG